>JGI24159J19872_10000179_pt1 | contig 45271 bp, 27 predicted proteins | sample Ectturendosymbi4_FD_19872 | JGI IMG/M metagenome (IMG submission 19872) | reverse complement strand
AGGAAGGCTAATTAATTTTCCAAATATGGAACTCATGACAGTTCACCTAAGTGCAACCACAGCAAACAGATAACCATTCAAATTTCGATATGCTGATCATTGGCTGTTTTGAGATTTTTCCAAAATTCCGGTGTCAACTTGAAGTAGAGGTTAAAAACTAAATTTGCCAAACTGCTTGTTTTCGTCATATTCCCAAGGGATAAATACATAGTTTGGCAAACCACAACGAAATTCAGAAAAGTTCAAGCTTGAATCAGATTTTATTTCCAAGTCAGATCCACCTATTCTCAATAAAAACTTATTGTTAATCTTTGCTTTTATAGTACAGCTCGTCTGACAGTTTTGAGTAAGAAGTGTAAATTATTTGATCTGCTTCAAGACAAAAAATGCAGCACCTGTGAAGGTCATGACAAAAATGTTAAGCTAACTCGTTAATCAAAAAGCTTTAGGTCACTTAAGCTATAGGTATCTATATTCTCAACACATTAGTAATACGTAGCGTTCGATATCCACCAACCCTTATTAACGCATCAACTTTATCCTATGCCAAAATCAATGTAATGGCGAAAATAAACCCTTTTTGTGTTAAAAACTGTTGAACACATGTAGATGAGCCTGATTAGATTCTTGTGAAATGCTGTTTGTCATACTTAAAGGCGTTGTCTGATTCGAAGAAGTTGAAGCAGCGAAATATGTGAATGTAGGCTTTAAGGAAACCAGAAGAAATGTTCATCTGCTTAAGTACCTGCCTCAGGGAATTTGCCGAAACGAGTGGTTGTGTAACTCTTTTTAGTAAGCGGTTCGAACAAAACAGATAACTTCGGGTTGACGCTTTCCATTTTTGCATATTGCCAGAATGATAAGTTTCAAGGCGTCAGCAACTGTTAACAAACATATTATACTTTATGAGCAAACCAACTTTCACGTTTCCACTGTTACTTGCGGCTTATGTCTATGTGAGTGTGTCAACTGGAGTTCCTATTACTGAGAAACAATGTTTAGGTCTCTGCCCGTTGCACGGAGCACAGATAAAAATATCTTCTTAGATTAGACTGATTTAAAACGCAGTTAATCCAAGACGTTAATTAAAAAATACACTCAGCTTTTGCAAGATGAGCAATTTGTTATAACTTTTACTTTTTCCTCAATTAAAGGAAAGACCAGTAAGTTTTCTAAAACTGAATTATCTTGAAGTTTTTAAATAATTGAACACGAAACGTATCGCTTAACCACTATGCATATCTTGCTTACCCAAACCGATTAGCGACAACTTTGTTATGTCCATATTTATTTATTTCCTACTCTGAATTGATAGTTTACCGCTTAATGAGAGCTTATCAGAAGAAAAGATTTTTCTCCTTATTAAGATCAGCGTTTCTGTATCATAGGAAACGCACGCATTTAATCATCATAACAATAGTCAACCTTGCAAGCAGTTGCGGTAGATGTATACAGCTACTTTGCGTATGAGCTGCCGCTCAAGTCACGTTTGCAAGATTAGGATAAATACAGGTGAGATTAATCAACCATTTTTCATGCTGTAATAAAATGCCTTCAGTCGTTTAACCAAGGATGCCGATGATATAACGGCTGCTTTTGTGAAATTCAGTTGGTTACTTGCTCATGATGTATGAGATTTCAAAATACATAAACAAAGTCCAAGTTAACGGTAGCGATCACAGCTAAATTTGGCAGTTAATCAGAACTTTGCGGAAAATCTGGTTTCTGCTGTTACATTGCCTGCTGACGTTTTGAAGAAAGTTTCAGTCAAATTAACTTTTTTGAAGATTTGACACACTACTATATGGAATATCCATCAAAAACCACGGGTTATAGTGAAACTTACCAACCTCTTTGAAAAGCCCATATTTTCATGTGCAAACAGCACGCTGTACAGCAGAAAAAAAGCATTACTTGTCGTGTCAGGCTTCTAAGCATTTCCGAAAAAAGGCTGTGGTAACCTCCTTGAATATTATGTTTGAAGTTCATAAATATGTTTAGAAGAGCGCGATAAGGTCCAATGACGTGGGGCACAAAATCTTAAACTAATAAACAACAGGAATGTCTGACTTCAAAACTTCGTCGTCGGATTTCATGTGGCTGCCTTGTCATGAATTTTGCAGTCAAAATATCAAATGCTCTTGATACGTTTCACTGCCTTCGTTTCAACAAAAGTGTCTGGCACCTGGGTTATAAACTAAAGCATTATCTAACACATTTATCGTTGGTTTTGCAATTGCAGGTCTCTATATATTTTTTGGAGAGTAAGGAATTTCTTATCGTTCATCAGCAAAAAAACTTAATTTGCACTAAAAGGGTTTTCAATATTCCTTGCTATACTCTTCTGCAACATGATATTTTGTTGCCACAGACACATAATCACGCTTTTGCGTCAGAACAAAAGAAAGATGTCATGTTTCTTGACAATTAGGGTTGGAGACCTTTGATTAGTTGTGTCAGTTCTGCAAGGAACAACAACTTTTACATGGGAACAGAAGTGTCAAGACAGAATCACGCCTGCCTTGCTCTTGGTGTTTTTAAGTAATTAAACTGACTGAGAGCAGTTTGGAGCCTATCGTGATCCATTAATTAAAGGGTATGGGCAGTAATGCGGTTTGCTGAGATTGGTTTATAACTTCGATCACACATTGGTCACATCGTGATCCCAAGATCATCTCACCCAGGCAAGTTGACGTTCTAATTTCAGATTACCGTTTGCGGCCGACAAGGAAAGCAAACTTCGTTTCAAATCAGTTGAATAGATTCGAATCGCATAGAATGCTGCCGTATCACCGCCTCACTTCAATAACATAATAGAAAGCTAGCTTGACTTTTAGAAAGTTCTTTCGACTTTTCGCAAGACCACAATACAGGAACGAAGCTTCTGATAAAATATCTAGTGTTTGAGACGCACCCCAGATCTTCATTGGGTTTTCTCCATCGACGGACGTTTCAATGTTTCTGACAAGTACACCTTTTAATTCGTAGCAAGCTTTTCCACACAGCAAATGCTTAAACACTGTGAAAAATGTTAAAAAGGAACATTAAACACGTTTGCCATAAACACAATTTAGGGATTATGATAAAAATTACGGCCAAACAAAGGAAGTCAAAGATATATTGTAGACATTTTGTTAACCACTGCTATCATCATCAGTACGAGTAAACATGAAATGCAGTGAGCTTGCTGCAAGTATTTTAGCCAGTGGAGAGAACAGCACTGTATGTTAAGGGAATTCTGAGGAGGTCAGAAAGGAAACGGCAGGTGTAGAGGAATCAGCAGTCTAAGGGAATTGTTTTGATGTGATCTATTTTTTATGTATATGACGAAAATTGTTTCATTGCAAATTCGTGTGAATTATTGTTTCAGTTTTTTGCACGTCGTTTTAAAGGTTTTAAAAGCAGATTTTTTCAGATAAAATCAAGTTTGAAATTAGTTTCTATTTTGAAGCATCATAGCATTTAAAACAATAAAATGTGATTTCGTAGATTCCTTTGACATTTCTTTGATAGCACTCTTCAAGCGAAATACCTATTCTGTTCTGCTTTCGTCATCAACGGAAAATTTCCAACTTAAAAATCTAGCTCATAAATGTACAGTATATGTTTTAAAATATTCGTATTTTTGCAGGTATAGGTGCGATTGTACTGTGAAATCTAGGGCATGTGTTTGTGAGAAATCCCTACTGAAGCACACTTTAGCGATGGAAGCAAGCCCAAACCATCCTTACTTATCAGAGTCTAGCGGAAAGGTATATATGGTGCCTGCTTTAATCAGTATCATTATGTTTCTTTTAGCGTTCTGATAACGATGCTGTGGCATATCAGTTCTGGGTGATAGACTGATGCAACCAAGTTGTTTTTCAAGAAAGACATACGGACGAGTGAGCGGCAAATATCAATGAATTTCATTTGGGTTGCTTGTAAAACTGCGCTTGGAGATGTGCCTTCAAAAGGGATGAAGTGGTTGGAAGTCCTCAAGAAATTTTGAAACATGCGGAGTTCTTTGAATGATGCGAGAACTTATCGCCAGTGTTGTTAAGTGAAAAGGATATTTTCTTATTTGTCAATCAGGTCGAGCCGTCAATGCCAACCTCTTATGTGATGCCTTCAACGCCATACATCGGACAACACGCAGTAGCTTGGATGCCGCACTATGTGAACAGCTCACCTGTGTTTTTCCAACTTTACGCACCAGGTCAGTAATTTATGCCTTTCAAATCACAGTTGCACGTTGCTTCGTAAGTATAAAAATTAACTAAGGCGAAAACACAACGAAAGCTTTAAATTTCTTTGGAACGCTAGCAGTAAAATTTTTGATAACTTAGTTAGGCTTACACTTTGTTCATGATTATATATTGGTTTGGTATCTGTCAGCCTGACAGAATTCCAAAGCTATTTTTCGAAAAATTGTTCCTACTTTAATGGCAATTTTTTCTAACCTAGAATCGAGTTATCGAAACGCTGTTATGACGGATTGCCCAAAGGCATGATTTGGCATTCTGCAACCAAATCTTGCTTGATTTGACGTGCGGTGCACAAACATATTTCTATTCAAGCAGCTTGATCGTGACACCGCAGGCACACAAAAATACAATTTATAACGGGTTAAAGGTATGGTCCAGCAGGAGAGCCATACGTTATCCACGCGTTTTCGCTGTTCTGTATGTCATGAGCCATTGAAGCGCAGTTTGTTATTTCCAAGTTTTGGTGACATATGTTTAATAGGCATTCGTGCATTGGCAACGAAAAAAAATGTTTATTGAAAGTAGACTTCAGACGGATGCAAACTTTCTACAACTAAAACAAGATGCGTAGAATAAAACATGACCATCCGTTAAAATGAGCTTTGGATGGGACGTGACTGAGATCAAACCGCAAATCCCACCTGCAACCACAGACCTATCCCACTGAAGAAAATCGAGAGAGAATGCAATATGAAAAAAATCAAGTGTTCATATTTTAGACACTTTGCCTTCTTCAGGTAGTCTTCTGCATTGTGTGGTTCCGGGATTAAAAGTCAAGGGAGCGAGTTCTTGAAGCGGGTTCTATGAAGCGAGTTCTTGGTAATGTCAAGCAAAATTGGCATGGCTTGCGCGAAGTGGCGCTCTCACTAATAACATGCACTTACTGTCGATTGAAAGTGTCAGAAAAATGAGTCAAACTTTGATTCGAAGTGTTCTTTCTCTAAAACTTGACTAGAACTTTGCAGCATGCCATCAGTCGTACTGATTGATTCTCTTCCAGCGAAATTCGCCATTTTGCATACTTAACTGCAGTGTTGACAAAGCAAACAATTGCCTATATTCAGGATCTCTTACCTAATTAAGTCGAAACTGTCCAAAAAAGCTACAACGTTGCGATGTGGACCAATCACAAAACAGCCAATTTGGTGCTATTCAATGCTTTGCAAGTTGCTCATTATCTAGCACGATTGGGTGTTTATGAGATGAAAACACGTGTGCCTCAGCGGAGTCAGATTATCATAATGAGTAATTGCACGTTCGTTTGGTTAAATTGCACTTAACAGTTTAGGTAGAAGCACGCTAGACAGTTTCAATACACTTGGTATCCAAAATTAGTTTTGCCAACAGCACGAGACTTTCGAGCACAGTATAGATCAACGCTGTTTTGGTATTGCGAGCAGGGTTCCCTCATTATCGCTTTTTTCTGCAAAAAATCAACTACGTCCTTTCTTCGCAGTTTCCGCAGTACATGGCACGACGTACTACCCCCAACAATTTGTCTATGGAAACGCTCCCCGTAACGTCGACGTATATGGCCCAGGAATGCATCCAGCCAGCGAATGTAACAACTGCGAACCGAAGACAGTAGCGTCCCATCAGCACGAAGTCATGCCGACTGTTGCTGAACAACAACTACTTCGATACTCTCAAATTCCAAGGCAGTTCCACAACACGGAGACATCGGGGAAGATTCATCGTGTTGCAAGTTTCAGTCACCAGGTTTGTAAACATGTCTGCAGCTCGAGAGATTTTATTGCATTGACTCATTGTGCTCGCAGCCAAATATTTACTGCCTCAACGAAAGGTTTTGCGTTTGCTCAACATGTTTGCCAACCTCCTGGCATGCTAATGTATAGCCGCTGTGGTCCAGTAACGATTCAGCGACAAGTGAATCAACAACACAGCCGATTACCGACCAAGCGCGTAGCGATTGATGTTTTCTTGCGTCTCGAATTACTCGGTCGCGAAGTTTTCATTTCGCTATATTTTCTTTTTGAAGATTTGTTCTGGTGACGTATTGTCTTGCCAGCAAACTCTCATTGCACCCAACTGCAACGTAAAATAGCGTGCTCCTGTCAAACTGTTTTGTCTTTGAATTACTGAGACAACTAATTGATTGTAGACGAATTGGCTGGAAACGGCATGTTGTAATTTCCCGAAACAACTTGGACAAAAATAACGATTTATTTGAAGAAAACGCTTAAATTTTATAAACGCATGAAATACATGTCAAAAATAGGTAATCAGAATGCTCCACTTTTATAAAAACAAGTATTGCTTTCTTGTTGCCCGAGATTTTTCTTGAACTAAACCTAATCCAGGTGCTTTTTCACGCAAAATAATTTTATGTGGACAACGTCGAGGTTTATCAGAGAATCGCACAAACGTTTGGAAATTTCACAGCCAACAGGCAATGAAATATGCTTCTGGGTTTTGTCAGTGTTGAATGTTTTGGAGAATTTAAGTGTGCTGAACGGTTCTCTGAAGTACGTCCTAATTCGCCTTTCAAACAGGAAGGCGGAATTGAATCAAACTACGTCAACCCGAAACGTGACGTTTGTCGCTACGGCAGCGCCGACAGCGGTTTTGCGGACTCTGCGCTCTCTCTTTCGTCATCATCTGCAACGTGGAGCGGCGACGAGTCCTCCTTGGATGATTCCGACTCTTCCGACACCAGGAACAACCGGCGGTACAGCGCTACTGTGTCTGAAGTTTTCTTTGAAAACAATGAAGAACTTCGGGTAAAGAATGGCATTAAATTTCTGCAAGATTACCTTAATCCGAGTCTGTTATCAAAAAAATGTTTCAAAGTTCATTTAACTGCTGCTGTAGATTAATGGACAATAGTCATACTAAGTGCTTGTTTTTACAAAATTTCCTTAAAGTAGCATATGAAATACCGCAATACGTGCGCGTTTGCTTAAAACGTAAGCATGGTCGAGCGTTTCATTTCGGATTTTGAGAAAAGCTAAATTGTCAATGTGTCTGTTACAACCAAGCCGTGTGCTTTGTGCTTCAAGAAAGTTCACAAAACATTTTCCGGAAATGACTTCTTCCCACTCACGTAACTGCTGCGCCACAACCACTTAAGTGCTCCGTTTCGTCTGCAACAACAAAAAATGTTTTTTTTGCAGGAAGAACAAGAAGAGTATTGGACCCTCAACGATGACAATGTTTATTGGTGCAAGCAACGTCAGTCACCGCCGAGTCGCTTCGTGTGCTCAGCAATAGCGAACCAAGTCGATTACTACCTCTCCGACGACTATCTCGTAAAAGACAAATATCTTCTGCGCCAGATTCGTTGCAAAAAGGACGGCTATGTCAGTATCAAGCTTATAACGTCTTTTAAAAAGGTTAAAAAGCTCACCCGGGACTGGCAAGTGGTCCGAAGCGCCATCACCCGAAATTCTAAGTGCATTGTAGTGAGCAAGGAAGGCCTCCGCATCCGACGACGAACGAAGCTGTCTGAAAGCCTGAGGAAGCCCAGATTGCTGACCAGCGTGCTGGTGAGTGCATGCTTGAACATGTTGACAACATCGTATAGAAAGTTACAAATTTTTTTCGTCGTGCGAAGAGTGATGCAATTGGTTCTGTGTCCGGTGCAGTGGAACTTCGTTTAAAAAGAGTATCTTGCTTTGCAACAAATAAAAGATTCCCTCCTCCCCAGAGGGGATGTGAACCATTTTTGGAGGGGTGCGAGTAGATATTTTATGTGTACAGCTGCAATACATTTGCTTTATTCGAGATTTAGATGGGGGTCGATGGGTTAAGGTGGGTTTCTATAATGGGTCGCGGTACAAAAAAGATTGAAAACCGCTGTTCTAACTTCTACGGTATTCAAAAAGTGTAAAGCAATGAAAGGTAGACTTTACATTGTTCATACAAACGCCACTCATATCTAGAAGTTTGAATCTGAGATGTTAAATGTTAAATGGAGAAAACGAAGTGCGCACGAAACTAGCGCGATATGCGCTGCTCACCACACATAACTTGGTTGTAGAATATCTGGCAAAATAAAGCGAAAAAAGTGCACATTTACCATCTAACTCACCGGGATCGTTCTGAGCAGGATCATCCAAAATCACGTAGCAGCCTCTTCACTACTTTGAACATGGAATTTTTTTAACGTGTTTTTTGAAGGTGTTGGAATTTTTTCGTCATTTGAGTGCATGGGTTTAAAAATAAACCGCTTGTTAACATTTTAAAGTCACAACGTCATCATCTATAGAGAAACTGTTTCTTGCTGTAGCTCCAACGAATAGTTCGTCATGTCCACTTCAAGAATAATCCTCATTCCGTACACTTCTCGGCTCATCATCGCGACGTAGGTGATTTTAATGCGGTTGAGGAAAAGGTTGGACATACGGAAGGGTTTTGAACTTACGGTTCACTGACATGAATTACAATTAATTTTCTCCATAGCACCGCAGTTGAGGAAGAACACTACATTTTTTCAAATTTTCGCCTTGCCAAAGAATCGCATTTCCTCTTGTAAATGTTGGTTGAAAACAAATTTTGGTATAGAAAAGAACTTCATGCAAAGCCTAAAAAGAGCAGTTTCTCAAACAGTCTGTCTAACCCATTCATTTTCGCTCAAACGCACACACTTGGCTGAAATCATCAGCACTTGGTCGCAATCAGATAAAGTGTTTGGAACCAGAAACAACGCCCTCGACACTTCATATTGCAAATGTTTTTAAGTGTTCCCGCAAGTGACTGTTTTTCTGCACTGCTGGAAATTTGTTCTCATTCTTGTAACCGAACATCGACAAATAAAGCAACCGATTCATGATCGTGGAAGATTGTTGCCACAAATCACAAGCACGTAAACTACAGGTCACGTGCAATTGGACACGAGTGACCTTTCGTGGAAAATTGAACGCTATCCATAAGTGCACGAGTTGAATGCAAACAACTCGTTTGCCGCGACAGAGTGATATCAGATGCAAGACAAGCATATTTTGGTTGTTATGCTTCAGTCTCGGGTGCACAAGCAGGTCTTGTTCTTGAGCAAAACTTTTGTTCTGCACANCTTCCGAGCACCACNGCAACTTTGCTTTGCACTCGTCTGTTTGTTTCGCTCGCGGCCACGANCTNTCCATGCACTGCGGAACTATAGTTNCATGACTTGCAAAGACTCAGGCACGATTGACAGACTGAGTGGCAAGTGGCGGCCGACCGGCGGTCAGGCCTTCTTGGTAGCGTTCACTGATAACGTTCAATTTTTCCAACATTAACAGTTGCAGTTCAAGTGATCGCGTCTTTGCAATAATGCTTAGTGCAGCACTCAATAACAGCGATGTCATTACAGCTGATTAAAAGTGTCTGTCGTGCACGAGCGGGTATTTTTCACAAACCGCCCGAGGTGATCGTTGTAAGGTTGTGCATTTGCGCAGGTTATACGACTCCCAAAAGAGTACAACTCGGTCGAACGAGTCACCACCTTGTTCAGAAACTTTGGAGAAATTAGTTTCGTTCGTCTTCTTCGACCCGACAAGGAAGTACCCGCCGATCTACGAAATTATGCCACTCAAGTTTACGACATAGGTAAGACAAGCCTGTGTACGTGAGCAAAAGCATTCACGAGTTGTTTTCGTGATAGAACATGAGCTTGATAGAAGTGGACTTCACCTTACGAGGATTGCTGTACCTTCTCCAAAAGTAACAACCTACCTAAAGTTGAATACTTTTTGGAAAAATTATTAGGTACCAGCTAGATGCATTTTGGATTTGAAAACAAAACTTTTTATGTGGTTTTCATTAAAATGCAGCAAAGAATGCTTTGCTTGAAACAGTATTTATATGTAATGAGAGATAATTCATCTCCTACGAATCTTACTAAGGCAGAAAAACTTTTTCCCAATGCCTGCAAAGAAAATATTTTAGAGTAAAGCAATAATCGATTTTTTTGAAAAGAGATAATGAAAATAGTGCATAATTAGTTTATACAGGTTTTATTTTTAGGCAAGACTTTATCAACAACATATATAAAAGATGTCTTGGGGCAATGTGGTGTCGTACAAACTAACCATGTCTCCATGAACAAATCATTCTTACCTCGTTAGCAATTGTTTTCTAATGCATGTTTAGCGGTATAACATCACAGGCTAATTAAAAACAGTCTGATTCATGATTGATGTAACCAGATTTTTCGTTTCAAATCACTCATCAATGCAGGCCATACTCTTTGCGGAGTTGTCGACTTCGAAAACGCAGAAGATGCTTTGACCGCAGTTCGAGTGATCAAACACTTTCAAAAGCAGTTTGATGACGAACATGAAGCGAACACAGTAGAAGACGGAGGAGAAAGCGCGCAAGACACAATCACCAATCTCTCGAAATACAAAGAAGTTTTAAGAGGTGTGCATGGCTCCACTCTTAGCAGCAGAACAGACACATGTATTGCAAAGATCCCGATAAAAGCAACTCGAAAAAATCTTGTCGTGGCCAAAATAACGTGTTGAAAAATCCTTTTGATGAAAAGGGTTTGTCTCATGAAAGCTTCTCTGCACGATATTGCATTCGAGGAGCAAGTCTCTTGCTCAAGGCGTTTGGTTCTGACGTCGCTAACCTCTGGCTTTTAGTGGTTTACCGCAGTGCACAACTTTGTCACTGAAAAGAAAGTTCCAAGTCGTAAACAAACCCTCGTCAAAACCACGCCGCTTCAATTATCAGGGTACGGCATAAGGACATATAAAAGACGCTTTATATGAAGTAACATAAAATCGATTTATATTGCGACGCAACGTTGACATCCCCTTGCATTTAGGTAAAGAAATATACTGTAACGCAAATATCGAGCTATCTTCTAACAAAATCTGATAGAATTTTTCAAATATTTTGTTTCAGAATCAATATAACGAACATTAAATGACCCTGAATAACTGAATCAAGAGCAACTAAATTTTGATCCAATAAATTTATCGTGATTACAAACAGTATTTGCAAACGAAACGTAGAATTACTTCAGAATGTTTTAATGAGAATGCGGAACGTTTCCGCATCAAAGTATTGCCTCTAAATTGTTAAAGTTACCATCTATGAACAAAATCGTTGGATGTACGTTGCAGAAAATTGTACATTTGTTATTCGTGCAAGAAAACGAGCTACTTTCGGGCTTTTAAGTATCCTTTTGCTGTATTAAAACAAACATATTTGCCTGACCTTTCCAACGTGATCCCCGTAGTTAGGCTGTTTGTTGTGATATTGTCCTTTAATAACAATATTTTGCTGCTGAAGGCTGAAATGTGCAATGTGCAAATTATATACAATTTTCCAACATTGCCCTTAACCCTCTCGCTATACGCAGAGTTGCCTCCCCTGGGAGATTTGCGGCTGGCACTTTTAGGACCACGGGTACGAAGAACCCTCTATCGTCAAGACCGCGCCTCCCCTCAGGCGGATAAAAACACCCGCACCACTTCTACAAACCGCGAACGGCATCAAAGCAACTTGCCAACCCGTTTACAGTGTCCACATCGACGCGGAAGTGTTGACAATAGCGTGACGTCAAATGTTTATGAGATGGAAAATCGCCTGCAGCGTATTTTTGACGTCACCAACAAAGAGTACAGCCGTTCTCTTCCCAAGGACATCGGGTCCTCGCGCAGCTGGCATTCTCACCGACGCAATGCGCCCTTTTGTGTGGCGCAGTTGAAGCTAACACAAAGACTCTCACATGTGGTCAGGCAGCCCAAAGGACCGGATGGCTCTAAAGGATTTTCACTGCCTAGAAAGAGCACGCAATTTCAGCTTTAGTTTACGCTTCTTTGGTTGTATGCTTTGACTTATGCTGCCGACTTGCCTGAAAATCTTATGCCGCTTTTGTATTTTAATCGCAAATCAACCTGCGATTAGCATTGTTGGTGACAGTACAATTTACTTGCACAGTGTGCTTAGCAAGGTGTTCGGTGCGTTGTCGATTTTCGCTNGACAAAATATTTGTGCCTTGAGCTAAAGTATTTTCTAGTGCAGCCTCAAGTCAAGTATCGTAGTAAATTCATGTTATCAAAATTTTCATACGCAGCTATTCGTATACGCCAAAATCCTTGCATAAGGTGTGCTTGTACAGCCATTTCCAAAACGGCAAGGTGTTTACAAAAAATACCTATTAGTAACACTAACACCGAAACCCTTGGTGATGATGTAAAGAAGTATTCTTCTTCCTCACAGAATTTGCCAAGTCCTGGCTTTAACGCTTGCCAATATATTCAGATTATGCGTTCCGTTTGCTTGATAAGTGTTGTGCTCATGTAGATATACTCCACTGTTTTTCAGTGAACTGGTGAAGCTTTACATGGTGATTGCATAGCTGACGAGTACATTTCTATCAACGCTCTCAATTTTTAAGTTTCTAATGCTGCTGCTTTTGCACGACACAGCTGAGAGCAACTTATACCTGCAACAGGAGGTGCAATGCTGTGCTTTAACATCAGGTGCCACTCCACCTGACTCGAAACATCTTATACCAGCTGTACATGTTGGGTCTCCGTAGCAAAGCGTACATGGTTGAACAAGCTTTCAACTTAGTGTAGAAAGGGGTTACCCGCTTTAGTTTTCTCTCCTAACAACGCAGACCTTCCTGTTTGGATCATTTTCCTTTTGTGCAATGTTTATGCACGCTGTACTCAACAATCAATCATCTGCGTGTAAAAAACTGTGAATGGACCACAACAGACTAAACAATTTTGTACTATAATGTACCCCTGATCAGGCCCGTAGCCAGGTTTTAAGGTTTGGTGGGGCAAATTCCTTTTTTAGGGGGCTAGATTTTTGTTTTTATTATATGTTAATTATAAATTTTTTTCGTCACAACAAAATTTGGGGGTGGCACAAAAATTGGGGGGGGCACTGCAACCGAATGCCCCCCGTGGCTACCCCTGATTGCATGAACAATCCAACCAAGAAATGTTGATGTCGGCTCCGTCATGGACCGTGTCTTTTGTTTTTGATTTGCTTGGGAACACAGTGATATACACTGTATTGTGGTGATGCATTTCAGATCGAATGTAGTCTGAAACTGTCCATCGAAGCAATAATGACAGGTTCACGAATTTTTCTACAATATCGCCTGTTTGCCTATTGTGCTTTCACAGAACTCCCCCACAGCTACTGTGCTTGGTTGACGAAGCTGCGGTCGTGCACTGTTGATCCACACCATATTAAATGTGTCCCTTTTGCGTGATCACTACCAGAATAGGTGGGCAACGCCAAACATCTGTTTCCGCCTTTGAATGGCGTTTGTTTTTTGTATGCTGACACAAGCTTAAATGCAGCGTGCATGCATTATTGACTGTAGTCCAAGTGGAATACACTGTACTTACAAACGATTTATTTAGGTCTTTTTTGTTGAATCGAACTAGTGTAAGATGTAATGAGTTGAGAATACTAACTTCTGGTTTAGTGTTGTGAACCTTTGCGTGTACAATACTAGCAAAGAAAGGGCAACGAATTTATGTAATGAGAAGAAAAGAAAATTTGTAGTAGGAACCACCTGAGATGAGACATATTATTGTAAGCAACGGCTCATGCAAAAATAAATATACGGTAATGTGCCCGCTTGATCTGACAGAACTGGTTCCCAGATACAGTAAATTAGAAAAGTAACAATTTTCTCTAAGACAGTAGGTCATAGACAGGGGAGAAATATTCTTCTGTGCATCTTCAAAAGTTTTGTTAAAGTCAGCAACAGAAATTTCTTTAGTTGGTGTCTGGTGCTGGAGCTGTTCATGAATATTACTCTAAAATATAAAAACTCGGGTGAAGAATTGTCAACAGATTCGATTGACCCGTTGTTTGCTACTTAAAAATTTGTTGGCGGAAAAAGTCGACTTTCGACCAATGGCTTAAATGAATACTGCTGAGCTACCTTTTGAAAATGTGTCTCTAGGACTGTTGCTGAAATACCGATTTGCCAATTTTGAGAGTAACCGAATTTTTTTAATTTGAAATCCAGTGAGTTTTTAATTTGATTTTGTTGATGGCAATTTGCGGAAGGCCAAAGCTTATATTTTCTTTTTGCCGGGGCGACTCAGGTGATCGTTGTTGCCCAAGGAGCTCCACGGCGATTCACTCAGTGGCCGTGGGTGGAACACGCAACTTTCCAGTTGAGAGGGGGACACTCTACCACTGAGCTATCGCTGCCCCTAAGATTTAATCACAAATAAAATATTATAGTTGAACAAGATTTTAGAATTGGGGATGCGCAGTTTTATGTGAAAACGATTTCCTATAAAAATTTCGCCTATCGAATCCTTGCTTCCCCCATTTTCGAGAGTGCCTACTTGAATATAGATACTTGAATATAGATTGAGAGTGCCTACTCGAGTAAAAGTGAGTCAGAGCAGTGAGTCTGATGCGTCAACATAGAAACAGGTTCTACTCGAACGCAGACCATACCAGACGCATCAGAAAAGGACGTGACGTCACGAAATCAGACGCATGCGTTCAAAAACCGCACAGGACGCATGCCGTGTGCATACAGCTTTAGGCCTACCTCAGCTAGGTGTGAGGTTCCTTGCTGACAGCAGCAGCTGGAATGTGAAGGAACGGCAAACCTCAGAACTGTGAGGCAGATGCTCAAGAGTACTGAGCCAGCTGTCTTCAGACAAGATTCTTGCACAGCCTAGCGTACTTTTTTCAGTTAGATTATTAAGAAGCACATTGCATGTACCAAATTTTCTATTTTCAAGTCTATGACAACTTGGTATAGGAAAATACGATGAAACAACAGCTACAGAACATTTGTAGGGAGAAAGTTTATCGCAAAACGTTTTTCGGGGAAATTTGGACAAAATATCTTTTGCAACCCCAAAAGAATGCCTTCTACACCAATGATCAAGATTTTTGGGTTCTTGGATGTTGTAATTAAACCTTTTGACAAAAAATATTATTCAAAGATGAAAAACAAGATTGTCAACCCAGCTATTTATCATTGCACTAAAATATGTTGCAAAAAATTAGTCAAAACGACGAGTTTGAAGAAACGCAGGATGAATTTTCAGTTCTAGCAATCAACTGGCAGCATGTTTCAGAGCCAACGTAACTTGTTTTCTCTGAGCTTACTGCGTTTTGAGCGCATTGGTAAGCAGGGTTCTACTTGCACTGGTTTCAATACATACAATAAAGCAGCTATTGTATGTAACATTTAACAACGTGTTGGAAGGTAAATACGCACAATGAGGAGCTTCGTCTACAACATCTCGTGAAATCTAATTTATATTTTTGAGTAAATTTTCCATGAACCACGATTCATCTTGTTCTATCAGACCACGCAAATGTTTATATACAAAAATTGTGTTTCTTGTTAAAAATACACACATAGATCAAAAACAAAATGGATTTGAACCAACAAACGCTTATGACGTTCTTAAAAGGTGTTTTAATTTAATCAAAGCAAACCTGGCAAACGATTTCTTAGGAGGTTTGCACTTTTAGCATCCTGTTATGACGTTACAATTCGTTGCAGATTGAAAAAGTTCAACGTTGATGAACAAGATCTCAGCAACACCCTGCTTTCTTTTTGCTTCAATCTCTACGCCACGCAATGACCTAATTTACAATCGATTGACCGACTAAAGCTACAGTCGAATGACCGACTAAAGCTCTTTGCTATGTTTTATTGCCAGAACGATCGTTGGCAATATGCTTGTTTCTGTTCAGCAACAACGTTGACCTCAAAGGTAACAACATAAATTATGGAAAACCATTTTGAATCTTCTGGGTGTGCGAATAGCTGCAATAAATTTGTGTCAATTCGATCTTGATAAACCACGAAATTACTTACGATAATGTTCTGAAAACGACACCTCCGCCCACGTTGTCCCCCGTTGAGAGGACAGGTAGGCGATGCCCCCGCCATCCCCCCCTCTGCGGCGTCTCTGCACGAATTCTCGATATTTACATACCGTGTTTATTCGACTGGGAACCGCGGCTTATAAAGATTTTTTTCATCATTTTGTGCGGCTTATATTCAGGGGTGGCTTACAATCAAGCGCGGCTTATATTTCTTATTGCTTTACCTTATCGAAAGGAATATATGGCGTTCAGTCTTTCCTTGGCTACGTTTGTTTCAATCGAACTCTCTTTTCACATTCTCTTCTCTTCAGCATCACGTGCGCATCCGTCACAGGAGGGATTGTGATGAACAGAAGGCAATTGTAGTGGTGTAAACATCATTACCAGGGTTACGAATAAACGTGAAACGTGCTAGTACGCGAACGTATCGCAGAGGCTTAGGTAATCTATGTTCAACTGCGGCTAACAATCAAGGACGGGTTACATTAATTTTTAACACCATTTCGTCCGGCTTTATTCAAGGGCGGCCAACAATCGAGCATATATGGTGATGAGATGCAAATCTGTTTTTGACTGCAACTCTTTGTGCGCAGTGAAAGAGAAGCAATAAGCACACTGTTAGAAAAGTCTTGGTTTTTATCACTAAAGGCAACTGACTGCAACTGTTATGGAAATATAGGTGATTCTAAACAACTCTTTCTTTTCCTTATAATATAATATTCAGTTTTGCTCAAAATGTTTCAAAAAAAACAAGAACAGAATCATCCTGTGTTGTGCCAGTTACTACGAACCACTGGTAGTAAAAATGCACAAAAATCTAATTCAAGCAATGAAGGTCACTGCAGTTTAACAACGCACTGGATGCAGCTTTTCTTCTCATAATAAATTACATTCAATGAACCTAAAAAGTTCCACAAGGTTGTGGATGGTACAGCCCCAGTTTACTGTCTAACAATGAAAATAATGGATTGGGTCGTAACTCTACAAAGAAATATTGTTGGCACTCCAGCTGCATAGGGTGAAAATAACATTTACCTACCTAGCGGACCTCAGTGGTGTTTACTTGTTAACGTTTTCAAGAACAGGAAAAGAAAACCACTAATCTTTTATATCCAAACGGTAGTGGAGATTCCTCGATTGTTATAGCCTACTCTAAACTGATGCCAACATCTAGTTGGTTGACTAGATCACTGCTTCTTAACCTTTTTCGGTTTCGTTCACCCCTGCCATTTCTGGGTGCATTCCCATTCTCCCTATTGTGAGTGCATGGCCGATTGTAACAATATCTAGTCATCGAGTGTTCATTGTATTACCGTGTTCAGACAATGGTATTTCCTCTACTTTGTCCACATCATGCTTTCCACAATGCAGCAAATTGGCTACGATATCCGAATGTGGTTTGGTTAGAGATTCAGCTCCGCAAAACTTTTCTTCGTTACATCAGCACATACGCTTTTTAAAAAGAAGAAAGGAGACACTTTTTACTAGCAGAGTCATTTACAACTGATGATTGAAGGGAATTGTACTGTTTGCACACATATTTGTGCTGTTGTTTGAAAAATTGCGGGGACTTGTGACGAATGCCATGTTTGTGATGTGAATGACTCTGCAGTTTGAATGAGCCAAACACTGGTTGCTACCGGTATATTTCACATTAGACAACATGCATTGAGCAGGCAGCTCATGGCTCCATTCTTCACATTGAGAAGAAAAAATCCATACTTGATATAGTCATCATCCCTCTTCCACCTTTTAATTTTTCAAAAGAGCTTATTCTCGATGATCACCTTTTTCAACCTAGTTTGCACTGAAAAGCAGATGAAGTTGGCGATCCTTATCGATTTCACTTAAAAATTTACATTATTTTTATCAAAATAAACAAAGTACTTTTTCTACATATTTCCTAGACTTTCTGCAGGTGTTACCTGAGATATAAACACATATTAGATGTTGCAACCAATACCAAAATGGTAACAAGCAAACATCACACTTGGTTTACTCTCCTTCTGCGATTTGTAAGGCCTGTGCTTGACTAATAAGGCTGCTCTGATGAGTGTTCATGTGTCTGGTTGTCACGCGAGGTTGAAAATGAAACTTTCGAAAGTTCTGCGATGTTATTTGATAACCTTCGTACAGGAATACAGAACGCTCATGCAGAGTAGAGATTGCACGTGCCGCTACGGTTGAACCAGCGGGCCGCTAATGATATTTTTGACGGTTACATTTCACAGGGCAACTACGACCCACTAATGATGAAAAAACTTTCAAAAAATTTTTTGAGTTATGACAACCACGGGGTGGTGTGAAAAGCGAGTGAAAACACCTTGTTTTTGTGGAGGCTAATTACTTGAAAATTAATAGTTGTTTTTACATGTACCAAATCACTATCACTTTAGCAGTTAAACTGTGTTTGTTTAAAATTTGTAAGTAAACAATATCCCATTGTTTCGCGGCGTATGGGTAGGCCGAATTAAAAAATAAAAAATGTCCTCGGTCCACGAGCCGTTGATGGTTTAACGGTCTATGGCACGGTCCGGGCTCAAAAAATATTAGACCGTGCCATCTCTAATGCAATTCACAGCAGAGATTCCGTCACTAGAGTCAACCAAACATGGCATCTGTCGGTAAATTCTATCCCTATGACGTCAGAGACGCAGTTAATTGCACTATAGTACGTTTTTCTGAAGTGATAAATTGCTGACTGTTGTAGACGTAAAGTTAGCACGCTTGAAGTTCGCCATTTTGTTCAGGATTGCTGATGTGTGTTGGGTGAAAAAACAAGACAGATGCACGTTACTAGAAGATACAAAAAAGTAGCAACAGAAATTTGATTCATCCCTCGTTCACCCCTCTTCTTTCTTTCACCCTTGCAAAAATTTCATTCACCCTGGGGTGAACTATTCACCCGATTAAGAAACACTAGACTAGATGACCGCCATGGTCTTTCACCAATCTATGACACAATGACTATCTTTGATAGCTTTGATAAATTCTCTTGCCACTGTGTTTTCATTTACTCTAATGTCCACTGACAATTGGTTACTTTTTGCAAGATGGCTTTTGTATCGTTTCTGTTTATTAACTGAATCATGTGAAACAATAAATCAAATCAACCCTAGAAGACTGCGTTTTGTTCAGGCTTGAACGAAATGCAGACAAGGAATAAACTAACCAGATCTGACACAGATCAAATAACCAGAAGAACACAAAACTCTAAAATTATTCCAGATATTTTTTTGGTGCAATACAGAAAGCTTTCTATAACTAGGCGATCGCACTGATTTAAAAACATTGTAGTTGTCCAACAAACAAACTCAACATAGAAATGTAAGAGGTGACTACAGTAAAAATGTTCACGCATTGGACATAAATGAGTAATGGATACCTACATGTAAATCAGGTTTCTTTCACCTATTTTAAATTAAAACTCCAGTGGTGTTTTGCAGTGTCACTGCCTCCCTCCTGCTATTTCGATGTTATATGGGGAAAGTGCCGTTTATAACTTGCCTACATCAGCATCTTGCCTTTCGCTGAACGTATGGCTCATTCATCCTTTGACAGGTACGAGGCGCACACCTAGGAGCACTTGATTGGCGTTGTGAATGCAGCGGCGCCATCTCCTCAGTGCAAGGTTTGTGAGCAGTAAACGATCATTTGCTGCTGTGACCTCACATGTGAACGGATGTTTTATGAAAATGGGGCTTTGTTGTTCATCTTATGTTGAACTAAAAAAAAACAACATATCGAACAAGTCATATAAAACGCATCAGCTAAAAACGGTGTTACTGCACAAAAACCAAAAGCTGTCTGAAAAAACATGAATACTATATCAGCTGGGTTTTGGAAAATGTTCACAATCGAGCCTTTGGTAGACACTTCCATCCTTGTCCTGCGCACCCATCATGACCTGATTTATGCTGCGTCCCATGCCTATTGTTAGGCAGTTGACATTATATACAGCAAGTGATTGCAACCGGCAGTCAAGTTACCGCAATAACAGGAAGTCTAAAAATAATACCAAGGAGAGTAGGCGACAGAATGAGTGACCAATTTCGTTATTGTTTGTAAAACGTTTTGGCTGACAAAACTCAAATCAAAGGACGTTTTTAATGTGGCGAAATTGTCCAAACTTCAGCCTTTTACACTGTATTCATAGGTATACCCTGAATGGAACCAAACTTTAGAAAAACATACGGTAGGGAAAACATACCAAACTTTAAGATATACATTATATACCATGGCGGTACATTGCTGCCTTACGGATTACCATTGTATTAACTGTGTTAGTAATTGCAAAAGTACATACACGAATAATTTCCTAAGAAAGTTGTGGAAAGCAATAACTCGTGTAAAGTAACCTTTGACGTTGACTGTTTTCTACCGTTTTCTGATATTCCACCTTCATATGACCCCGATTTCAGCATGACAAGGCAATTTTTTGTTAAGTGCTATATGCAGACAAGGGATCCAGTTGGAGTGTAGGAGGCACATTCCAACGAAAGAAAAATGTGGATAATTTTTTAAAACGTAATCAACACTCTATGTCTACGGTATGCAGGTGAAATTTTCTTCAGGTATTTTGCCTCCTCACTGGTTTTCTTGCAAATAAAAGAACTTTGTTGTGTAGACAGTGCGTCTAGTATTGTCAGCTGGTGTTTTTGGTGCATCCTTGTCCACAAGCCATCTCTAAAATTTTTTACTGTACTTTTTACATATTGATTCTTACAAACCTTATGATATCTATATTACCAAAATATTTAAAAAACAATCCAATCTTTGTCAAACAGTTACGACACAAAATTTGTGCTTTTATTGCACAATACTAGGTGAGTACTTATGGGCCGGAAAATTAAGGACGCATAGACCGAAACAACAGCATGGAAGACGTATATAGCAAATAATAGTATCATAAACATGTGCAGTCGTGAAATTAGTTATTGACATCTTGTTGTAAGGCAAGTGAGCATAAGTTGTATGCAGAGTGTAATGCTGAAAAAAAGAAGTGTGGGAACGCATCCAAAAACGTGCCATTTTTAACAGCACTTCAAACACAATTTTAAAGAAGTATGGACTTCCATTACATGCCTGGCTGTACGACACAGGTCTTGAAACAAGTGCAATCGATCAACTGGCGGCAGCGCAGGTATCAACGTTAGTAATTTTCGTTGTGTTCTGCAACCACTGCATGTCCGTTAAGGTTTCTGTAAATATGTGTCTGATGGGTGATATACTGGGACAAGATGAATTTAAACAAACGCTGTTTCCCTGCGCAAACGTCATGACATTGAGCATCCATTCACGGTTTTCATCATACGCATCTGTTCGCCTGCATTATCTTAGGTCTAGTATGGTTGTACAGTATCAGTAAATTTCACAAGTTTGTTTGAAATTTTGTATATAACAGAGGTATGAGTTCTTTTAAAATTTCTTTGCAGTTTCATTGCTAAAGTGTACTGTTAAAGTAAAATTACCACATATAACAAATTTGATCAAATACAAATTGCAAATTTGTCGTCTCGTTACTCCTTTCAGGAAATGCTTAGTTCCAGGCTTGGTTACCTATTTTGTTGAATTCTTTTCGGCCTCAGGAGTTTCATTTCGCTACAAAATCCTTTGATCCAAGCAACAAAATAAAGTTTTGAACAGTCTAAAACGATATGTTGCCACATATTTATGAAAGTGACTGTCACTTACAAGTGCCACATGACGCACTTTTGGGCCTTTTTGGAAAACATTTAAGCAAAAGTCAAACCATTCGTCCTTGAGTCAACCTTGGATACCATATGGTATCAATGGGTATAAGTAAAGCTTGATCCTAAGATAATTTTTCGTCTGGGAATTTCCATGCAATTTGCATCAAATACTGTTGTCGCCGAAGTTTTCTTACAACCTTTAATTCCAGTTCAGATCAATTGTATCTCGTTTTTTTTTGTTTTTGTACTCCTTTGGGAGAGTCACGAGTTTCCACCGGCCCACCGATTGCTTGCGCATGCAGGACCAGGTGCGTCGATGCTCCTAGCGAATGCTGCATTGATGGTGTGTCAATAGCAACACCGGGTGAACCTTTTCTTTACACCGATATATGCCGAGCACGCGACTGGATAGGCTGCAAGTGGTGTTTTGCAAATCTTCGTTATGACCCGAACGGGAATCGGACCCCAAATACCAGCTTTGGTGTCGCGTGCCCAACCCACTGGACCACCGTCTTGGCTGGTTGAGGCAAAACATCTTCGTTGTTGCGATAAAAACGAAGTAGCAACAGCTATCTTCACCGAATGCAGACGTGGGTGCTGGTGATAGCGGTTGTAATCTGGTCATTTTTAATTAATTTCAAGTATTGTTTTGCTTATGAAAAATCAGTGGCTTTACTAACCACAGAAAATATGTTTGTGACATGTTTGTAACTGATTCCGTGAGATTGATTTGGCATTATGTAAGAGCGATTATCTCGTACGCAAAGATAACTTGGGAAGAGCGAAATCGTGGCATTTATTACAATGCGGACAAATAAATCGAAGTTTGTTGTCTGAAACTTGAAAGGGAACTTTTTTGCTGTTCTTTGATTTTACGGCCTGCGTTTATGAAATAGGCCAAAATCCAACCCAATCTGGAAATATAGTGAGTATGTTACGTACCATGAGTTTATAGTAAGTATGACTGTTGCACCTGTGTAGTCGTACACCCTGGTCGTCCAAGCGAAACTCGAGATTTTGTTAAGACTTTTATGCAGTCGGTTGGATGGTGGAACTTCCAAGTTAAACCGTCTGTCAGCCTCTGGTGTTTCAAAATTAGAGCCGCTTGCATAATAAACTCTGGACCTGAATAAGAAAAAATACTGGTTTGCACTATGCGTCTTCTTCAAGCTAATTAACGTCTGCCAGCAATTACGTTTTTAACATCATTTTTAGCGGATACATCAAGTCCAAAGGTTGGGATCTGTAAAAGAAGATATCATTTGCAAATCACTTTCCTGATCTGCAGTATTAACCAGCCACTGAAAACCAATCTCAATGTGTAGGGTACAGGCGGTTGAAAGGAAACGGTGAACTATCTTACGCGACAACGGTATGTCGGACCCAAGCGAGGAAAAGAAGGTTGAGCATTCAAAGAAAACTGTCAGTAAAGAAGAATAGAAATAATTTAAACATGCTCATGCGCAAATCAAAACGGTCGTAGTTGCTTCTCTCATTTTTGCCCTCTCAAAGCACAATGATCAATGCAGTACAAGACTCACGTATATAATGCAGTATTTGGAAAAACAGAACATCAGTAAAATGTTGCGATTTTCCTCAATGACGACATATGTGCATTTACATAAAAGCGAACGAGTTTGATTGAAAGCCTGGGCGAAAATCACAGTCCGGACAATTTTTCAAAGATATTTTTATCAGGGAAGAATTCTTTACCGAAGCTCTGTGGCTTTCATTTGCCTTACACTATTTTGAGAAACTCTTGAAACATACGGTTCTTATACTTTGTAGTTTGTTTTCACATAAAACTGTTGGGGAAAGTTGTCAACTGTGAACATGGCAAGACCCCGAATCACCCCATTTTTCAAAGGTTTATAGTTTTAGCGCAACGAATCAACACTGCACGTTCTTGGTGCATGCTTCCTAATCTTGACCACGAGAAGCAAACAGGTAGACCGTAAAGATTTTCGTCACTGACTGTCACTTTTCAGGTAGATGAAATAAAATTATGGGGTCTTTCACTTTTTGCAATAGCACTGTGGCTTCTACGTGGTGCCCGCCTATCGTATATGGTGATCTAACTATAACATCATGTGCACTTTTTTAAGAAACATAAAATCAGGATTTGGACAGGTTTGAGTGAGGACGCGATGATGATTTGAAACAGCATAGAGTGACGCATGATCTTATGACATGAGTGACGCATGGGGCACAATGGAAAATGGCTCACTGGACCCAACTAACGTCGTAGGGATACTGGCAGTTGAGAAAAGCCATTGCTAGTTTTTAATGTCATCTTATTGATTTCGCAGTATAGCAACCTTAGAATACTGACAGAAATGCCTATCCTAAAAATCTGCGCAAATATCAAAGAAGCTCCTTTACTGCTGATCAGACAAAGGATATGGTTGAATATGTCATGATTGGCAGGAAATCTGTGCTCACTTCTTTAAAAGTAAAACCGTGTGGACAAAGCGGTTGTTTACCAATATTTAAAATAATATCATTTGAGAAATCTGTTGCTACACAGCAGATTAAAATCAACTTCCTAAAACTTGTGCCTTTCTTTTTGTATGGAATAGTTATCATTATAGGTGTAATGTTTGCTGATTCTTTTCAGGTTGTTTCACAAGCGGAAGTGAAGACACGTCCTCGTATCTGATAAATTGTTCAAAAATATTCCACGGTCTTACGAGAGTAAATTCCGGACGACTGTCTCTTCAGCATGTCAATTAAAAAAGAAGAGTTTCCAATCAGTTAGTGAAGTAACGCAATCGCTGGAAAAATTGATTTAATGATATTTTAGAGAGACGAAACATTACTGTCAGGCTTTCTGAAAAATACAAGCTTAGCACGACCTGCGTTGATGTCGACTTGTGCAGCACGAGCTGTGTTGATGTTATTTCAATAATAATGATGTCCAGGAGTTTTTTAATAAGTTAGAAGCTTTGCAAAGATTTGATTTGCAGCCACAGTGCATATCGAATATTGATGAGAAAGATATTTCAACACTTCAGAAATCCAAGAGGGCAATATCATAAAACGGGTTGAAACATGTTGGACAAATGGCATCAGCTGCACGAGAAGTTTCATGACAATGAGTTGTTGCGTAAATGCAGTAGGTCAGGCACAACCTCCAGTTACATTTTACCACGTTTCATTTTAACAATCATGCATGTTGAATATTACACAAAATGGAGGTTTAGTGCTCTCTTTCTAATCAGGGCGGATGAACGCAAAGATGCAAGTTGAGGCTTTCACGATTTTTTTTAAAATACACGAAGGATTCAAAGTCTAACCCTTCTGTTTTGGTGATAGACAGTCATATAAGTNATTTGTTAGTTGAAGCNGTAAATTTATCCCAGGAAAATGGTGTAAGGATTNTCGCGTTTCCTCAACACTACAGTTATCGCCTGCGACCGGGGTGTAACGAGGTTAGATAGCGCCTGGAGCAAAAAGCGAGTTTGGCCCCCCCATGTTCGAACCTGAGGTCTTTCCGAAGCAAATGCACTGTATTGTAGAAAGTAATTGTGACATTGTTGGGATTTTTCGACGTCCCCCGCAGTCAGTCGGTGCCCCCATAGTGATTCGGGGCCCGGGAAATTTTTCCCCCCTTGCCGTCCCCTCGTTACTCGCCTGCCTGCAACATTTAGATGTTTCCGATTATGGACCGTTTAAAAGTTATTGCATATAGTGCCGGCACTACCATTAGACGAATTATGCGGCTGCTTAGGGTGTCAGGCCAAAGGGGGCGCCAAAATCACAATTGTGTGGTTCAGAAAGTGTCGAACGTACACCACAAAAAGGGAAGGAACATGATGAAAGTGAATGAAACACACGATCATGCAGTTTATGAGGAGATAAAGGTACTACACTATTTCAGGTTTGCTGCAGAGGGGTTAATATTTTCCTATTAATTTCAATTTTACATATACTAGGCAAGCTATGTCACAATTTCGTATAAATTTTATTCATGTAATACATTTTTCTAATGTTACAAAACGTCCTTCGTATTTCCGTAATGTATGTAATGAGTAGAATAAGGATCTTTGTATAGGAGGGGTGGGCGCTGGAAAGGATCTTGCCTTGCCAGCTCACACGTCTATCACTGGTCTCCTGTCAGGACCAGTAAAGCATACCCTCCAACCCATACTTTATCAAGCTCACTGCAAAATGTTAAGGCTACCACCTCTTTTCTTTCCATTTCTTGATTTTTCCTGGCTGCGCCGCTTTTACCTGAGTAGGTTTATCTCAAAGCCTTCACTGAATCATGTTTCAGTCATCTAGTGTAGACAGATTAGAAAACGCTGCCGAAACGTCAGCATTGTTGGCGTTAATAACGTAGATAACCAGTAAGATTTAGATTATAGGACGTACCATCTAGTGGTGTGTTAAGAGAAGAAGAGAGCGAGGCACTTGTCTCGGGCCCCCTCAAGGTGTTTCACACGTGCATTTTTCTCATTTTTGGTGAAAAACTATCATCCACTCATGTAACATAATCCGAAGCTGATCATAAGTAAGTACTCTGCTTTCAAAGCGGCCCCCAACAGCAACTGCAATGTGCAAGTCCTCTGCGTTCAAAGAGGCCCAATAGCAACTGTTCAGTAGTGTGGAAGTACTCTGTTTTCAAAGGGCCCCCAAAAGCAACTGCAATGTGAAGATGCCTTGCTTTCAAAAGGACCCCAGCCAGCAACTTTGAAACTAGAGATGTAGTGGGAGCTTGCTATTGCTTAACTTTTGTGTGTTGCTAGCTTTGTCTTCCAAATTTTTAGTGTTCAATGAACAGCCTTTTGCATCTTCTGTTATACCAGTCATGCCGTAGTCTCAGGAACGTATCCTTGCCTGGCCCGCATATCCCCTTCTTAGGCTTGATCAAAAAGTCTTATCATTGTTGGCTGAGTATTATGTCTTCAGAGCATGGGTGCAATTTGTTGGGGGACACGGAGGACGTGTTCCCCACTTTTTCAGACGGTGGGGATGTTATGTGCTNTATCATCCCACATTTTTCTCTTTANGTTTTGTATTTGGAGAGGTTTCAAAAATAATAGTGATGTTTGTCNCGTTTTGTGCGAAGAGTTTTTCATGTTAGATGTTACACATAGCCAAGTTGATGCTGAAACAGGGTTTGGTGTCGTCCGTGATTCTGATATTTTTTATAAATTTTAGCTTAGTCTTTTGCAAGTTGCTAGAGACCGCAAACGATTGTTAAAACGGCTTCTGTCTGATATCATTCCCTGTGTGGTACACTGTACGAAAGGTCATTGTTCTGAAACACCATCAGGGACGCCGGAACAGGGGTAGGGCTGAGGGGGAAATAAAAGTGTTGAGGGCAAAGAAAACGTATAAAAATAAAAAAATGTTACCAATTATGCTCTATTCAGCAACACTCACCTCAAAAATAATAACAAAAATTAGAGAAAACCATTCTGAAGTTTCTGGAAGAGCTGCAATAAATTTGTTTCACTTCGATCTTCATAAACCATGAAATTGCCTACGATACTTTTATGAAAAGGCATCTCCGCCCTTGTTGCCCCCTTATGAAAGGTCAAGGGGCCAATGCTCCCACTCTCCGGCGTCGCGACCACAGTGCTGCCATGATTTGTTTGCAGAAATGTAACTGGCTTTGCTGCAACGTTTGTTGTCACGTATTCGGAAACAGACAGCGTAGAATTTAAATATGCAAGTTTATGATGTTAGAAAATAACATTTTCAGGCAAATCTCTGCGAAGTTTTTGCTGAAGACAAAAGCAGCACTATTATGGAGACTTAGTTTCAGGATGAGAAGTTTTGCAAAAGACTACCTTCAAGATTTCAATCAAAACGTTGGAGAAGTATTGACTTAGCTATATATTGACCTATGGCTCAAAGTCTAGCAGAATTATTATTTTATTTTTTTTTCACACAAGCTATTGTTTTGATTAACAGAAGTGTCAATAAAAAACCTATAAGCATTTAATTCTCGGCTAATCCTGAATGTTGACATTACGTATTGCCAAGTTCGTGACTTTTACCTGTAGCAGCAGATGCCGTTGTATGTAATCACGCTGTACGTTTGTAAAAGTTTGGAATGCTGATTACGTTGCTGAATTATAGNACCGTGTGTCCGTGTCCAGTAACAAACTTATGTATAGGCTATTACAGTACAATTTGTCTAATTCGTCATCGTTTAATTCGTCAATTCGTTACTATTTCGTAGGTACCGGCAGAATTCCCATCTTTTGTATACACTTGTGTTCGTCTAATTCGCTATCGTCAAATTCGTCAATTTGCTCAATTCGTCACCTCTTTCTATCCCTGAGAAGCGTTTTGTTCGGCTAATACGTCATTTGCAGTTTCGCTTTTGATGTTTAAGCAACTATTTTCAACACGTGTGGGAATTCAAACAAATTGAGGATCTTCATCTGAGAATTGTTGCACCTCGCAATTTGTTTATCGAATTTATGCAGGAGGTACAAAGCGCGACCAGACTCCCCATAGAAAGAACGTGGAAAGTGCAAGGTGCTAAACTAAATGGAGGAGTCCAGATAGTGTAGAGGAATTAAAGATTTTAATTTAGTAAAGAACCATAACGTCATAAAGTTGTATTTTACTGCAAACAAAAGCACTATATATATACAAGTTCCTATGATAAAGTATATAAGCTGTTATGATAGCGTTTTTACCTGTTTGCATAATTCGTCACTTCGCCTAATCAGCGGTTCTTAACCTTTTTGCATATCTTACGCTTTTATAGAAAAAGATTGCAAAATTTACCCCCAAATACATTAACTGTTGCTCATTCATTGAAAATACGAGATTAACAAACTCTTATAGTTCAGAATGATTTATAAAAATTTACATTGGCTGTAATTTATGTTTCAGTAAATTTACCCCTTGGAAGATGAAATTTACCCTTAGGGGTAAATTTACCCCAGGTTAAGAACCATTGGCCTAAATCGTCACTTTTTTCTAATCCCCTTGAGGTGACGAATTAGGCAAATTCTACTGTAATTTGAACATCATCTGTAAGGATAAATCAAAGGGTGACCAGTGTTGCTTTCACAACACCTCTGAAAAACAATATTGGGAATCTGTATTTACGAAAACGTCACTTATGCATCGACCTGGTGACTCTACTGGTTTCACACCAAGCTGTCTCCCTAACATTTTACAATAAAATTGCGCCCATGCTTCAGTGGGCTCCCTTTTCAGCCTTGCCTCGGACCCTCCAGCTCTAAAAACCCACCACTGGTACCACCTTAATGTATGTAACAAAGAAATACCAGCTTGTACGCAACATAATCAACATTGGTGACCTTCGCGAATGTCAGAACTTGGTTGTGCATGCAGAACGTCGTCGATTGTTATGACATCAGACTGTAAAAAAGTTTTTTCTTTATGGCTATGACACTTGTTACTTGTGTAGATAATATTTTATAATATTTTAATGAATTTGGTGTTCAAATACATCGGCATGCATTGAATAAATTGATCTGATGTGAAAAAATCGTACTTAGAAGGGGACGTTTGGGTGGGGAAGTGCTGGAACAGACCTTGGCTAGGACGCACCGGCAAATTTAAGATGCACAAAGAGCAAAGAGAATGTGTTTGTTTACATTTAAACAGATCGTGTCACGGTTGATTGAGCAGGATGACCTCATAAGTTATGAGGGGGCGCTGAAAACGGATTTTGCCTAGGGCGCTGGAATGGTTTGAGCCGGCCCTATTTTAATGTCCGCCTGCAACGGTTGGTTAGTTTCCAACTCCGGATTTCTTCAACAACATACGAATAAGCTAGTTCAGCGGTCACCAACCTTTTTGAAACAGCGAGCTACTTCTTGTGTACCGATTAATGCGAAGGGCTACTAGTTTGATACACACAGCTGGGTGAAGATCCGGATTAACCGAAGATGGTTGTTTCAAGCCTGACGTCGTCTAAGTACTGAGATATCGGTGAATATAACCTGAACTAAACACATGTGCGACCCAACAGCCGACTTTCGCAGAAGCAAAACAAATTTATTGATNTATATAAAATAGTATATCAGACTAGTCACCGCCATATCCATGTAGTTGTGAACAACCTTAAGTTCANAATTTTAGATTCGTTGGCTGCNAAACAATCTGGGGTTTTGGACTGACGCAGAGATTTCTGCCACTGGTGCATTATAAGCAGTATACTCAGGGATAATGCTGTGCACACACATACTCAACACTCATCATGATCAATAGACTGAAACCGTGGTGCAGTGGCGTGACTTCTGATGATCAACGTGATATGCTATTGTTATGCCGGTGCGTGACGCATTAATCGTCTCGACGACTAGCTGAATGTTGCGCGCAGTTGTGGCTGTTGCTATCATAATTCAAAATGTTCGTTGGTGATCGTGAGCACACTTGTGTTTCGTCTGAAAGCTGCTGAATCTTACCCAGAGACCAGTCAGTGCACTTAAGAATACAATAGCGTGGAGTTGCATGAAAATCTGGATTACAAGATGTGAAAAGAGAAGATTTCATCCGGATTTGTCGAAGATCAGGATTAAAAAATCCGGAAAAAATGAAGATATTTATAAAGAAAAACGTAAGAAATCATTCCCACCACCAGTTTTATCCGGTTTTGGCGAGGATCGGGATTAACCGAGGTTTACAGTATTGTTCTACACACCTATAGTATCGAACGCTGAGCTCATCATATTAACCAAATTAATAAACGTTCCGTCTACAACCCTACGGGAAAACCTTTACTAAAATCTGAACAGGAGTTTATNCACAACCTAAGNCACTGCAATGCTATTTAATTTCTTATGCGAGTTCACACCACAGCATCAAAAAATCACACAAAGGTGATCTGAGCTACAATTACGTGAACTCTATCAATAGCAGATCCGATTGTTCGATTCAGTTGTCACAATAAAAAAGGTCTAATTGAATGCACATTTAACTAAGCATGAATCAAGGTACAGTCCTTAGCTTCTTTACCCAACTCAACAGACAGACATTAAACACAAAAATACTTTGTCAATGTTTAACGGTTGTTGATTACCTGACTTGCTATTTATTAGGCCAAAGTGGTTGGTATTAATGTGTAAGTCAGCAAAATTAAAGAGCTTTTGTGAATTTATTAAATTATCTTTAATTTTATATGCCAGCTGATGATGACGGAATGCTGCCATTTCTGTTCAACGGATTCCAGATCTTAACAGTTGTACCGTCGCTGTCTAACCCATTTTTTGATTGGTTAGTTAGAGGTATTTGTAAGCCTCACCCTTTCTTATAGACTGCCACACTTTCTGTACGCGTTTACATTCTTTTCATGCGCATAAGAGAGAGACAAATTCTTTAGTGTGTCTTTCTTAGAGCTGGGTTGACTGCAAGCCTTTACGAGCATGTTAACCAGCGACAGACCTGTGGTTGAAAAAAGGCGTTAGCTTTGTGAAATCGTGGCTAGCTCCAGATACAAACGGTTGCTTTCTGAATACACCACCCTTTAAGTTCCTACAACCGTTGGCTTGAACGTCGTATCTAGATTGAGACCGATGGTTGCAGCATGCTGTAGTAACTATACCGATCAGGAATGCCCATAGAAATTCGATTAAAATTGACAAAAATACTATTTGAAGATAACTAATGGGCGAGTAGCTTCATATTCGTGGTACCTTTATAGCTTTGTAAGTTTGTGATTAGCATCGTAAGCGTCCTTTGAATTATTTTTGTGAAGACACATAGCAACGCACAAACGTTGTAATAACACAAACAATTGTGACAACAATATTGATCTTAGCGTGGCGCAAAGTTTTACATGAAGTCTAACAAGGTTTAAGTGGTCTAATTATTTTGCTCCGTAAATTTGCACAAAAATGCCACAGAACTTCAGGCCATCAACTGCAAAACTTTAAGCAAAAATACTGCATTATGTTCTAGCTACGCTCGATATGATAAACAAGGGCTCATAGGTACAAACGACCTCCCCGTGCTCAGCAAGTCCTTTTGATTTCGAACATGTTTCGCGCCTAAATGTTTATTAAAAATCTGCAAATTGTCCTAAATGTAGGGTTCCAGGGAGGGCTGGTTACCAAAATCGAGTGAGCGAAAAAATAAAATTGAGGTAAAAACGCCGTTATTGACAGAAATACATCTTTAAATCAATTAAAGACACAAATGATAAAACATCTCGTGTAAGCTAAACTTTGCCTAGGAATACGGTGTCTAGTTAAAAAGTAGAAAACGCTTTTAAATCAAGCTGTTGCTCAGTTGTTCGTAAAAGGCGATAACCAAGCAAGCCCATAGGTTTTTCGCATTGGTTCTGCACTGCCCGCACCTCCTCTCTGCTCAACAACTTCCTCCAGGCAGACGCGACGTGTGCGGCGTTTCTTCTTGTACCTTGCCCATCTATGCTGGAAAGCATTACGTTGTTTTGTGAGGATGTCGCATTGAGAAGCCACGCTTTTACCGACGGGTTCATGTTGATGCCCACGAAATCGTAAACTTTTTGCGTCGTCTCCACAGGCCTGGTGGCGAAGTCTTCGTGACGAATGCGCATGTACTTTCCTGCTAAACTGTAGCTGTTCGCTTCGGAGAAAACGACGTTGTTTGTCATTCGGTCGCAGACGTGTCTGGCGATTCTACTGCGCAGAAAAATTTCTAACACTTCTAAAAGTTGCCACCTTAAGAAAAAAGTTAAGGTTGTAAGCGGACGAAGGAAAAGAACAATTCAATTCTTTATTCGGACGCATGCGGTGAACATTAAAATTCTGGTTCTCAAAACATTTTTTGGATTACAGATATACTAGTGACCTGCCTAATATTTTTAAAAACACTAACATCAAGTCTATTTGCAATCATTTGCGTATGCTTTGGTTTGTTACAAGTGCCTTATTTCTTGCAGATTCCATGATATTATTCAAAGAAAACTTATAAATCAGCCTTCATGATTGAAAAATTATTGTCTGTCGAACCAATGGCGTAACTAGAGGTTTAAGCCAGGGGGAAACACTTAGCTGAAAGGGGCCCATTAGCCACTGCAGGGGGGCCACTAGCCAAAACTCAGAAAAAACTTGAGAAATGATGGTGAATCCGCATGTGGATGGCTACATTAAACCCTAAATAACCGAAAAATACTCCGAAAAACGCAAAAAACAACAACCTACTCCAAACCAAAAGAAAACTAAAACCGAATTTTAAGCTAGGTAGGGGCCAGGTTTTTACATTTAGCTTGCTAGGGATGTGATTCGCCTCGCTGCCCCTCCGTCAGTTACGCTCCTGTGTCTGACAAGGCTTCATGGAGTGTACAGTACAGAAGACAAAATAACCAGAAGAGTCAAGCGAAATCTTGCAATTGCAGTCTGAAGGAAAGAATTAGATATGTCACTTTTTGTAACTGGTTTTAAGGACTGCCACTCTCATAAAAACAATCTTAATCGCACGTGCTTTGCTAAAATTGACCGCAAAGCAGTGCAATAATCTACTGTACCTTATGCAATCCCAATCCTGCAACCAGTACTGCAAGTGGCCATTTTTAGATTTCTCCTGGTGAAAATTTCTACACATTGCTTTAGCTATGCTGAGACTCATCCTAAGCTAACGTAACAATACTGTAAGAGCATATAAAATTACTACTATTTTGAATATGTGATAAGGGCTTATATGGAGCATAGCAGCTCGGTTTTCATATTGCTTAGGCAATATTTTCTCAAGCAAACCAAGCAGGTCATCAAGGTTAGGAAATTGATTTCCATTATTCACTATTAGTAGTCAAGAAAAGACCACCAAAGCTTGATGTTGTAAAAGATTTTTGTTAATGCCATTGCAAATTTCTTCCGTTTTAAAGATGCGTGTGGTCGGTTCTGTGTACCTTTGCCTTCATAGAAGAAACTTAACCGATAAAGCAGCCGAAAGAAGCATTGCAGGTCACATTGTGCAGTTTATTGTTAGTTCTGCTACTTTTGCGAGTGAAATTTAGCACAAAGCTCAGGTGAATTGGAGGGACTTCTATATCAACAACGTCATCATAAAGTTTCATGCAGCCTATACTTAGGCGTACCATACGTCCCGTTTTATCCGGGACAGTCCCGCTTTAAAGGCTTTGTCCCGGCGTCCCGGTCAGTCTACCAAAAAGTCCCGGTTAGGCATTCAGTCAGCCATCATGAATAACACGTGGTGTGATAACAGAAGTAGAATGCTGGAGCAGAATGTGAAAACCCTTATCACCTGTAAAATTGCCACTGACTTTTCCTGCTGTGATTTTTACGAGAAAATAAAATCGAACAAAGACTTCTTGAAGAAACTATTGTATACAGAAAAGTATGATTGGGCGAATGTGTTAATTTATAAATGCTTCAACATTATTTTGTTTCTTAATAAAATGTATTACTTTAGTGTTTCTTAGTGTCTTCACTATAGGAATCCAAAACAGCTACATACTGCAAGTGAGATATGAACTACATTTATCTGGTAAGGCTCGTTGTTTTTAAGAGTCCCGGTTTCACTCACAAAAATATGGTATGCCTACCTATACTACATGTATTTCTGTCTTTGTTTCTTGTGTGTATTACTGCGGGCGTTTTCCATCAATTGGGCCTGTAATCTTTGGTGGAATAGAACGAGTTTCTGGGTTGACTTAATCCATGCAGCCTAGCGGGCTTGCAGCACTGGTTATAAGTACATTTTAACGCAACTATTTCCTATGCATTTTACGGTAAAAATGCAAAAGCCCACGACCAAGTTTTTAAATGTTTTGCTGTAAAATTTTTAATCTAGTAGTTAGCTGATTTTCTAGCAAGATTTCATAAACCGTTCAGCAGGTTTAGCAGCTAACAAATTCCTGGCCAAATATTTATTCCACCAATTTTACACCTTCTTCATTAAAAATTTTTTTTCCTTCTCTCTGACGCTTTATATTCATATTGGGCAACACAAAGAACACCAGGCACAACTAGCTGCATTTAAATGATTTGAATGTATAAATATACCATTGCCATTGCACCATTACCATTGAACTTTTGTTATATGACGCAGTGGAGCTGCTTCAAGAAGATAATTGCGTCATAATAACAAGCAGCTGGATGGCTTGGTGAAGCCTGAATGATTTGCTTCTGTGCTTATTGAGCGCATTGGGTTTAAAAGACATGTAATACATTGGCAGAATATATTTTTATCCCACGAGACATGATTTTTCCAGGTGGTTCACTTTCGGCAGGAAGTCGTAGGCCTAACGTCTGGTCCATTGATGATGAGTGCAAGACCAAAAATTGATACATAGCTTTACAAGCAGTTTTTTAGCAGAATTTCAATATTTTAGCAGGATTTAGCCGAAAATTTGTGACATGGATTTTAGCAGGATCTAGGAGTTTTTCGTGACACGGTTTAATAGGGTGAGGTGACAACCATCTGGCAACGGTGGTCTGCACCTTTGTGTGTTGACTGAATCGCGGCAAACCCCAAGTTGACAGACTTGCGCAAAGATCTGAGAGATTTGCTCTTTATTTCAACCTTAAATTATTGAGGATTCAGATTTGCTAATCTTCGTCTAAACACGCAAAACGGAAAGACATACGCGACAGCAACCGAACGAAAAACGTGGTATGTATAGAAGCGGAGGAGAGTCGAAAGGTTTCGCTGAGAACAAACAATTTTTATAAGTAAAACAAACGATGCGCTCGCGTACCATGTATAACAGTTGAGGAACAAGGAACTCACCTCGCAGCATTTACCCCTTTAAGGCTGTGGAAAGTCATTCGGGATTTTACAGTGGCACGAGGATCGCGAACTAAATGGACGACCTTTAAATCAACTTTCGGGTTTTTCACAAAAGGCATCAGCCATTCCACCTTGCACAGGTATATAACTTTCAGTGCCACAAGCATGCTATGGCGGCAGTGCTTCGTCAAAGCTTTCAAGTCGATGGGCTCTGGGCAGGCTTGTTTCTTGCACAAATCAGCGTCGCGATCCAGGAAAAGGCTCATCTTTTCCCAAGCAGTGAAGCAAATTTTATGTTCTTTGCACCTGCAACAGAGTATTAGAAACAGCAGTTTCAGGTGTGGTACTTAAGTGAAGTTCAAGGCAATGGAATCATGGAATCCAAGAGTATATCGGTAACTTTAGGTGAACTTGTTTACAGTTGAAAGTGTTCAGGCATGACGGACACAATATCGTTTGTTCCCCCAATAATTTTATGATAAAAACTAATGCAGTCGTACAAATTTCATGGTTACATTGCTGTTGGAAACCCTCAGCATAAAGCCAGGGAATGAATAAGAAAAATGGGCATTATCATGGGATTATCTATAAACACAGTCAGGGGCGTACGCAAATGGGGTTGGGGTTAACCCCACTTTGAACTTGATATTTTACAAAAACATCAGTACCTGTGCAAAGGGGATTAGTTGTTTTCGCATACTTTTTGCTTGTTAATTTGTCGACTTCATGCAAATACCAGGGAATGAATTTGCATGCAAATTTTGAGGAAGATGGTAAATGGGCCAAAAAGTAATAATTAGGTTTTGGTGGGAATCTGGTTATCGTCTGCGTTCACAAACCATATCACCACTTTTTGCAGACCTTTTGTCCACTGCGCATGTAGATTGTGTTCCGCGATAGTTCACTTTATCTGAAACAATTGTCTTTATTTTGTCTGCTATAGCTGATCAGCGCATGCGCTGACCGCATTGGCTACATTGCCAATTTCTNTAGCATGACAGAACTGTTGCACGAGCTCAAAAACACCAGTTGTTAACATAGAAGCATTCAGGCATTGGATAATGTTTCAGAAGGGAAAANGGAAACCTAACAGTTTGCTGGACTTCTCTACACTACATAACAAAAAAATCGGAAGTTTTCTTGCGTACTTTGTGCGCATTCTCAATTATTGTGTAGTTTAGCAAGATTTGTGTGTTCCAGCCAATCCAGCCGTACACTTTCTATGCTCGACTGCTCGTATTCGACAAGACATTACCGTAGCCTCATTTTGCAGTTGTAAATTGCTCTGAGGCAGTGATGAGTGTGTTCTACTCCCCTGTTTTAATGCGCAGCCTGATATTTTTTCGATTATGAACTGCTGTGTCGCAGCGTTGAGTGTATTTTCCTCCGGTATCCTAACTTGGAGCGCTGATAGTTTATATTCAGTGCAATGTCACATAAAATAAGCGGAGTGCTTGTAGAAGAATATGCATATAAATTATGTTAACAAGCTCCGCCAAAACGTTGGATTAAAAACATGAATATAACGTCAAATTGTGATCTCACAAACAACGCAGACCAAATACAAATGACTACCATATGCCACTAAATGAACCCACCCATGAAAATTTTCTGCGTATGCCACTGGACACAATGTAAACTGAATAACTGATTCGAATTCCTGCGCTGGTCTGTAGCCTGCAATAAACAGAACACGGTTGCCACTGCTACTATTTAGCAAAAGATCTTGTGTTTTTTTGTTTGATTTATGTGGTTTGGTGGTTCTAATGAAAATCTTGTGGTTTTTAGTAACAGTGCATTTTATTTCTGAACTCACCAAATTTGAATCAATTATCACAATTTTTTAGCGTAACTCTTATCTATTTAGACCCAGCTCTCAGAAGCAGTGTGTCTTCATATGCAGTGCTATATATAGTACTATTGCACGGTACCAGTTGCTATTCCACCACTACGGGCGTCACTTGGGGCATGGTCCTCAAAATATATCATTTCCATAATTTTCCTCCCATTTTGCCAATTTTACAAAAGGCCGTACTACGGTCGAGTGAACATGGTGACGTCATCGAAAGGCAAAAAATAACGGTTTGTTCCCGCAAAGTTTTCTAACAAACTCGGTCCCTGATTACGGGTAAATATTCTTAGGCGGAAATTTAATGGATAAAATTTACATGGACAAACGTTTGAGTGCTTTATCTTAAAACTACTTCCAACGCCTTGAGAGCAGGTAGTAAGTGAGCTTTGGCGGTATGTATAGCGCTGTTATTGACGCAAGTTGTTTGTTGTTAAAACAACCAATCAACCATTCTTGTCCATAGTGGCTTTGCCTTAAGGTAGTGGTTATGGTTGAGAGGAAGATCAGAAACAAACCGTTCGTTTGATTAACAATGCTGTGTTATGTCTATACAACTCTGCTGATATTTTCTAATCCAGGGTCACCAAAGATTTTTGTCAGAGCGCCACATAAGCTATAACACAACAGTTCGAGGGCCTGACATTTTACCTAATGTGATTGTTTCGGGATATGTTAGATTCTACCAAATCAATACATTTTTCGTAAATATATTATTTTTTCAATATTGACAAAATGTCTTCCCGGGCCAGATGAAATGGCTTCGCGGGCCGTAGTTTGGAGACCCTGTCTTAAGCAGTACGAAATTGCTTCCGACCAGTTTTCGTCAAAAAATAAAGAAATTAGTTTGATATTTAAATATATCATAGTCAACAGCAGCTAATTGAAATACCTACATTTTGGCTTGATGCCTAAGCTATTGTTCCGCGTGAACTGAATCCGAAGTCCTTAGCCTGCGTTTTCATTTTCAAGATTTTGGTCCAGCTTTTTAGAGCTTAACAGTTTTCAGGGACTTGAAAATCTACACTAGTATGAACTGACACTTTGCAAGAGGTTGTATTGAAATTGCGGTCAACTTCGGCTGAGTTTTTGCAAAAACTTATGAATGAAGTTGTACCAATCCAGGGGTGGAAGATTTTTTCAGTATGGACCACATTGTTCTGTTAGTATCCAGCAAAGGGCCAGCTTCTACAAACTATACTTTTTTTCTATAACACAAAATATTAACAACGTCAAGTATACATTCCATTATAAATTCACCATCTGAAAATGGCTTTTTATGCATAGTGATGTCGTATGATACATCAAAACTGACCTCTGTTGCAGCCTGTCTTGCTGAAGACTGCTTTACCAAAAATATTCTGCTATAGCAGAATGTATTCAACTTTTTAATCATATCAGTAGCTCTTGCGAAAGTTAAGATGCTTAGCATGGTGATGTCTTTAAATTATATCATTTGAAAATTGCTACCCTCTATTGACACATTAAACATACTGGTTTTTGAGAAACAGATGTAAACATATACTTCCATGATCATTCGTCCATATTCGGCACTCATGTTCAATTTTACCTTTTTTACCTCTACTCATGTGTGCGCTTAGCTATAGCTGTAATAAGTAAAAATGCAATAATTGTGAGTATTTTTAAGGATAGAATTATTAGATCTAAAGGTTAGAGCTGTTAGACCTGCAACCGCTGGGTTTACTGTAGATTCTAGATCTATATTTACGTGCTAAAATCACTATGCACTCGTCTATCATACGTCATGTTTTTCGAGTAGGCGCGACTTGTTGTGAGTGATACTCGATCCGCACAAAAAATACAAAAAGTGTTCATTGCGTGTACATGGACCGCAAAAAATGTTCAGCGGGTCGTAGTTTGCGCACCAACCATTCATAGAATGTGATATTATGTTATATTCGCGAGTTTATGCCTGAGCTAACTACAGTAGCTATCCAGTACGAAAAAATATCGCTTTGTAAGAAGAATCATTGCAAATCTTACCCAGCAATGTCGGGTCGTTTACTGATGTTAAAAGCTTTGTCGTACAACCGGTCAAGACCATCAAAATCGCATGTAGCAAACTTGCGTAGAACTTCCAGGCGGTCGTTTGACACGTGGTTGCAAGATCCCATTCCAAACGGATACAGCGGCTCGTAGAAGTAACTGACATCACTTCTGCGATTGAACATCTCGCCAACAACGCTGGATCCGGAACGCATTTGCGACAAAACAATAACAACTTGTGGCTTCCTGAGCTGTTCACCGCGAAATCGCTGCAGGACTGTTTCTGGCTGCTGCGAAATTTCGCCATGCTCTCCAATGCGTTTGTAGGCGAAAATTAGGAACAAGAAAAAGAAAGCAACAAACACCAGTAACAAAACTGTTACATTTCGCCTGTAAAAGCTTGCTCGCATTCTAACTCACCCATTTGAATCAAGAATTTCTCGGTCTGGCTCTGTGAAAACAAATTAATGTTGACTCAGTAGCTCGAACTAAACGGAGGAACTTTTGTGTATTCAACTGTTGCTAGTTTCAAACCAGATTTTTTACTGTAGACCATCAACTTGTTCTATTGATGTATTTTATAAATACGATTTGCATTTTTTCTGTTGAAGAAGGTCATGGCACTGTGCTTCTACAATTTGCAGTTTGTCGGTATTGTTCTACAAAATATCATTCTAATGCAGCAACCCAAGCATTCTGAAACTTATTTTTACCTTAATGTGTTTCACAGAACCTGTCTGAAAACGCCAGCAATGTCATTAGATTCTAAAGTACGAAATTAAACTTAGGCGCACATATGATAGCAGACCTGCTGCAGTAATTAGATAGACCTTCACAAAATGGTTTAATCAGTAATCTAAATAAGAAACAAAAAGAGTGATTACATCGCTAAGCACAACCTTAAAAAATCTGTGGTCCAGCTAGCCTTAACGCTGAGTGTTTGACTGCGAGATCCTCGAAATTAGGAAAACTACTGCAGGGTGCCTGAACCTTGTATTTTAAGTTGGAAATATCCAAACGAACGGGCTTTTTTATCGATCGCACGCTACGCTTTAACTTCTTGATTCGTGCTACACTGAGTCAAGGAAACAGCTTCGAATTAACTGGGTTTCATCCTATCCTGCTAATCGTCAACCCGGTAGACGGTAGACTCTACCGTATGGTTTACCTTTCAAGTAATTCCGTGTTGACCATACTGGCAATTTGGCAAAGCGCATGTGCTTGCGTCAGTGTTTGTCGGCCGCGCACATTGGAAGGTTGTGACCGTTAATACGTCATCAACGTTTGTTGCTGTGGTCGAAGTCAAAGGGCTTTCGTTTGCAAAGCGATTAGCAACATCGATACGCCAGCACCAGGCTTAGCCTGTCTGCAGTCATGCACCCATCCGCTGTTCCGATCATCAGCGGAATGTTTCCGAGCACGTACCTGGCTGGATCTACCCTTGAGCGCATTCATCGCAAAAAATCTCAATGCTCAAGTTTTAAGAAGGGGGTTTGAGATTATGAAAAATGCGCAGTGCATTCAACTAACCTTTCTTTAGTATGTGAAGCTGACGTGGTTGCTTCTTTAATACAATTCATAAAGCTAAGCGCTTTTTACAGCAAATATTGTTATCTGCCGGGCTTAGCACNTGTTAGCNCATTACTATCATGGATCTACAAGCTGGAACGAAAACACAGCTGAAGCTAAGCATATTTGTAAATGTTGACTCGATGCTGTCCACCTGCAACAAATCTATCTTAGGCATCCATACAATTGGCAGCAAGCAACTTGCAACACTGTAGCAAAACATTTAAGTGCTTTTGGCTGATAGTATCCACGCGAATCTTGTTTACTCTATTTGAATATGGACTGAAGATGTGTTAAAAACACGAAACTAGTTTCCCTGTGAAATACACTGCAATATATTCACTTGCTTACGTCACTACTGTGGCTTACAACTATTGAAAGACAGATATGTGCAAGTTTGAATAGTCACAAAAAAGATGAAAGCGGAGCCATACAGGCAGATTCCTCACAAGCTGGCCACGAAGCTACAGCGTGTTTTATTTTTCTTGTCCACAGTTGGTTACCTCTCCAATAATTTCTGCAATCCAACCAACCGTGCAGCAGTCAGAAAGAAAGCTGTGGTAAGCCACGGAATGTTGTGATAGTGAGCAANACCNTATAGCATGCTTGAAACGTGAGCATCAGGAACAGGAAGTTAGCAGTAAGTCAGAGATTTTCGCCAGAGCTACTGTACATTCATCATTGGCGAAATGACTGATGTTCGTTTGTAATTCAGTGAGAAAATAGTGATTCTTATGAAGCGCCGTTCGTAAACAATTATATCGGACGCATTTAACATGAAAAACTGTTAAATCGGACACATTATTTAAATCGGAACAGATTTAGCTAAATCGGAATAGATTTGTTATATCGGAAGAGATTAAGTTAAATAGGAACAAATTTAGTTAAATCGGAACAGATTTGGTTAAATCGGAACAGAGTTAGCTAAATCAGACTGATTAATTCAGACTGATTTAGCTATATCGGATCAGATTTAACTACATCAGAACCAGTGGCGTAGCAGGCTATGTGCCGTCCGGGGCTGACCATAAAAGTGCCGCTCTTTCCTTCCCTCAAATTTTCTTACAAGAATTTAAAATGAAACAAGATCATGTTTCGTCCTTCAAATCAAACACTCACACACTGATTAGGTCGTGTTTTTCATTGTCGATCACGGGTCTTGCTTTTTCTGCTTTTCGCCACCTTTCTCTTCAAAACTCTTCCTCTTGTTTCTGCTTTCTTTAAAATAAGCAGATGTGGACCCGGTATATTTCGTCAAATTTTCTTCCCTACTGGCTTTTAGTCTCCGGTATGCTGCACCAGTTGGCTTTTGAGTTACTCCACGGTTTATCGACCTGTGGGCCACGGAAGAATTTTGACGGGTTGCGGTCAGGTATTATTGAAATTGCGTACGTTTTGTAAGTTGAATCTTTTAAGCAAAACGTAGGTAGCTAATGAGTAGCAAACGACATAATACGCTCTCTTTCGTCGTTATGTGTTAGAATTTATTGCGACAAGGAATTTTCCGCATAGCCTACCACGACGTTGTGCACAATAGGCAGTTACTGAAGACATTTTTAGGCAGACAGGCGGCCCTTGTTGCCATGAGAACAAATCTACAGTAGAAGCAGACTTAATGTGGAATATGACTTGACCTGTGTATCATCATGCATTGAGCCTCGAATATCTATGCTTTGTAGCAGGGCAACAACCAGGTGATAATATCGGGGAGAGCAAAATGATTGTAAGTTGATTGTTGTACCTAACAACTAAAAATGTTTTTGAAAATTTCGGAGGGGGCAATTGACCGGTTGTTCCTCCCAGTGGCGATTCTAAGGAGGGGCCTGGGTGGGCCATGGCCTCTCCAGATTTTTGCTTGGCCCCCCCAGTTTTTTTCCTAATTTCCCGTTTTAGTTCATTTGGTTGACATATGCAGGGTTGCCAATTTCGTTTTGTAAAAATACCAGCCATTTTGTCAACAGCGCCAGATCTGAGCTGTGTCGTAATTGGTAAGCAGCACAGGGAAAGCAGAGGCAATCAGTATTGTAAGCCACAATTAATAATTTACCCTATTTTGGCTGATTCGTTACATTTCGGTGTGTGTGTGACGTGACAATCACACGAAGGATTGCGTCAACAGCAGCAAATAAACTTCGCTGAAGAAACTTTCTTGACAAGATTCACTACAAGAGTCATTATGATTTGAGAAATTCTGCGTTAGTTCTTTTTGAAGTTACGGCAAACTATCTTATTTTCACAATACCGGTTTCAGACACTGATTTTCAAAATACCGGCCTTTGCTGAATTAGCAGTAAAATACCGGCAAGGCCGGTAAAATACCGGCCATCTGACAACCCTAGACATATGCAGTAGATAACTTTCTTCCAGCAATATTTTAAGCGATAATTTAGAAACCCTCTAGCCTGCATTCAATATTTCTCAAATGCATGATAAGCTGTGTTGTTGTTTTTGACGGTCGGGTAGCTGGAGTTGTTTATGACGACATACACCAGTACTGTAGTAGATGCTCGCATCCTGCGTGAAATTTAGTCAGACCGCGATCGTGGTGTGGAAAAATTCATTTCGAAACTAAGAAACAGGCGTAGAAATGGGAAGATTGATCTTTCGTGAATTTCAGTGTGAGGTGGAACTGGATTATATAACTGTCAGCAGATTGTTGCTTGGCCCAGTAGTAAATGCTTGTGAAAGCATTAAGAATTGGTTTCAGTTAATTTATCTCAATTTCTCCTGGCTGCAATATTGCGTTCTGCTGCCTTGTGTATGACTTCGAAACATCTTACGTAAGTTGTTCGTAACTACAGTTTTAACTATACCCACACAAGTCTTGCAACCTCATTTGTACGGATTTTCTGTAATGATTCGGACGCAATTTTTCGCGTATTTCAGCTCTTTTCTCAGGAGATCAAATATCCCTATCAGAAAAACACTTGAAAAATATCGAAAATCATTTTCATTTAATGAAAGTTATTTAAAATATGAAAGAACTTTGGCAAAGAATTTGCTTCGGAAGGCGTCGAAGCTGCCTATATCGCTCGAACAATTTTTACCTTTTATAGCTACTTAAAAAGCTGCGCTTGGTTGTTACTGGTAGCTGTAACTCTTCCCATCACTAGCGCTTCGTGCGAAAGAAGTTTTTCAAAGATGAAATTACTGAAAAAATTTCCCAGAAATTCCATGACGAGTGAAAGATTGGGTAGCGTTGATCTCGGTGGCGTATCTAGGGTATGGCAGGCATGGCACATGCCATGGGTGCCTCTTTGATGGGGTTCCCAAAAACTGCTTGGCAAAATTAAAATATTTATTTACAGTTTCTTTAACCACTATTTTGCGCCCCATGCATTCATAAACTGCAAAGCTGCATCAACGCCGCGTCCTCACCAAAGCATTACGTCGGGCGTGTTGCGCTAGCACCACTAAGGATTATGACAAAATTGCGGTATTGTGACATAACACGAGGGCCAGACATTGCGACAGAACAAGAACGCTCGCTTGCCATGTCCACGATGCCTCGTCCTTCTCACGCGAAAAGAAAGGATAAGCTGGTCCGTACTGTTGCATTTCAGGCAAGTAGATATTAGTCAAAATCTGGTTGAAATGAGTTTAAGTCCGTGGCTGTGAGAATCTGACTGTTAGCAAATAATTGCTGTGGAGGTCGTACAGATTCAGAAATTACTTGAACAGCTGCGGCCCACTCCGACTTTATGGAACTTCTTCGACGGCCACTAGTGCCCGATAAATAGGCTGAATACAATGCCCCAGTCCATAAACTAAGGTTGAGAACATTAGTTAGTCGAAAATTTAGCAGTTGGTATCGTTGCCGTACCAGTTGAGCAAAGCATGTTAACTCATGCAAGAGATTTGTTAGTCTTCTTCAGAGCTAGCTTTTTCTGTCCAAATATGGCTTTCTGTTCGATGTCCAAGGTCTTGTAAAAGGGTTCTGACCGTGAGAAACTAAAATCTGCGTGTGACAATTTAGGAGCTGTGTACAGTTCACATGTAAATAGCTAGCAATTATACGAGAAGATTCTAGATTGCAAAATGCTGCTTTCAAGTCGTGCACGTTAAAATTATCACATACTGAAGTCCTGAGATTCTTCGAATTGCTTTGCAAATAATGCTGACGATGGCAGTTATATGCATTGCAAGCTGCGAACGATCTTTCAGTAAACTGAAACTGGTCCTTCGTACCTCAGGGCCCCATTAATGAGCAAAAAGTCAGGCAGGTTGTGTGATCTAGCTTTGATGAGAATAAAAAGAGAATAAAGAGCGAAAGCTTACTTTGATGAAATAATAAACGACTTTACTTCGATCAAGGCACGGAAAGGGTTGTTTTAATTACCATTTTTGTGTAATTTAACTGGAAAAGGCTGGATATATTTGTTTCATTGGAATTGTGTTTTTCGAACACAAGTGATATATGACTTGCATTAAATAATTTA
>JGI24159J19872_10000178_pt1 | contig 45273 bp, 35 predicted proteins | sample Ectturendosymbi4_FD_19872 | JGI IMG/M metagenome (IMG submission 19872) | reverse complement strand
ACAAAGTACCAGCAAAGTTCTGAGCAATTTTGTTTCGGGGGAGGCCATGGCCTCTTCGATCTCATTCTGGCTGCGCTACTGTTACCTGGCAAAACTGGTAGCCTACTTGTTTATTCCAAATTGTTTTAAGTGTGATCACAGTACTGTTGCGTTAGGCAATGCACGAATAACTTTCTGACCTAAGAATGTGCTGCTTTTGTAAATTAGATACCTGATTGCTGTAGCTAACTTGGGAGTTCTTCTAGTTTTGAATGAGTCGTGCTGTGGTGTGGAGATATTTGTAACGGTACGGGTCTCACTCACTGATGCTGCCATGTGCATGAATTTAATGAATGATTTTTGTTAAGCATAGTGATATCGTACGTTATTTTTTAGTCATTGTGATTTTCTATTGTGCAAACACAACTGCATTTCCTATGTCTGACTGGAAAATTTCGGAAGGGGGTCGATAGGTTGAATTTAGTTGCAAAATGGGTCGCTGCTTGAAAATTGTTGAAAAAACACTGATTTTGGGCTTACTTTAGGGGTTACGCTTACAGATTAAGTTTCAGGTATTAGGTTTGGGTCGAGGTGTAATTTTAGGTTTTGGGTTTGGGTGTTGGGTTCAGGTTTTGTGTGTACGGGAATCTGAAGTTTAGGTTTTGGGTTTGGTTTCAGGTTTGGGGTTTTAGGTCATGTTTCAAGGACTTTATGCTAATCCAACTGTATCATGTATCGTCCTTGTCATTTGAACAATCGAAAGAATCGAATTCTCCTAATGGCAAAATAACTCTAGAAGTGCTTTTGCGTCATGAGGCAAAATAGACACTACCTTGTTGAATTTTGGAAATGCCAAATGGCTATGTCTATTTTGCCTCATGAGGCAAAAGCACTGCTGCAACTATTTTGCCTTCAACCAATCATATTTGGCTGAAGGCAAAATAGCGCCAGTGGTGCTTTTGCCTTGTGAGGCAAAATAAAATTCATAATTTTACATGAGTGGATCGGACTGAAGATTTTCAAAAATTTTGCGGATCGGGACTGGATCGGATTCAATTTTATCGGATCAGGACTGGACTCGGACTGAAAAATTTCACAGTCCGCTCATCTCTGCGCGCTAATACATTTACTGTACTTTGATTAAGCACAAGCCTTTAAGACACGCACATGAATGACGCCATATAACATCAGCTTATTGGAATAATATTGCGTTTGAGATAGATAAACGAAAGTTTTGATTTGTAAGCACCTCACATAACAGGACATGAACTGGCCTAAACCATGGTTAATCGAATTTATCCATTGATTTTGTAGCATGAGGCTCAGTGATCTCAGTACATCTGAAAAATTTTTAATATAACGTGGTGTCTGAAGGAAGAATACGGAGAAACTGTAGAGAAGCACTGGTGTAGGCGCTGTTGTTTTCCGTAGCATTTGCTCACCTGTAGGGTGTCATGTTAATGCAAAATTAAGTGGAATGAATGTGTTGGTTTAAACTGTCGCTAAAACAAGTTAACCTGTGTGCAGAAATAGACCATTGCTTAGGAGATGGCCAATCTCGTTGTATCGGCCGGTGACAGATCGTAGTCTTTCAAATAACTTTCTTTAATTCCCTCTATTACCGCAGTAAGAGATTTTTCTTGATTTGCTGCAATGCGCTGAGTTGCCACTTTTCTTTGTGCTCCGCAAACCGCAAAAAAAACTTTAAAAATAATGCTATGAAACAAAAATTTCAAGTCCAATATTGCTGTCAGTATCATAAGCCTAAAAAAAAACTCTTGAGCTATGTAAATCGTTTGTTATTTGTCAGTTGCTTTTTGGGAAATCGGAGATGGCCCCTAAAAAATCGTTCAAACAGTTTTTATAGGCAGGCAAATTTTGCCATTGTTGCGCTAACTGCAAAACATTTGTAACCTGGATACGTGGGTATTTTTCGCTCTGAGCGCGTTTATCGTACGCTGTGTACGTCGCCCCGTCGCACACATGTTTTACCGAATTGAGCTGCCACACCTGATGACGCTGAGGAAGTTGCAGCTCAGTTTTAAGTGAAAAAGCAGTATATTCTTATATGTAGGTGCGCTGGTCGGACATCGGTGGCAACGAAGCAGTGAAGAAGAAGCTCAAGCAAGCTGTTGAGTGGCCACTTAAACGAGCATCCGCCCTCAAGCGTCTAGGAGTGAATCCCCCTCGAGGTGTACTGCTTTACGGACCTCCGGGTTGCTCAAAAACACTGACAGCCAAGGCCTTGGCGACGGAAAGTGGATTAAATTTCATTTCGATAAAGGTACTAAGTTCCATGTATCTGTTTTTTTTCGGTCTTGGACCGAATTTTTTTGAAATGACCGAAAAAAATTAAGTCAATGCGGTCGTAATGCTTTTTCCAGTCATAAAAAATTATGCGGAAACCAAAAAGTGACATCTGACCGAAATGTCTCAACGAAAAGAAAAACTCAGCCATGTGCCACATGCGTCATTCTGCTTACGGCAGCATACCGTGTAGTTGGCTATCGAAATTATATACCACGGTGTTCCAAGAGCAATTACCGCCTGTTTTGGAGTGCAAAAGCTGGCGAGTAAATCTTCTTTATCCGCTTCTGTTAATGAAAACTACTAACGGAGTAAGGTGAGGCACTGGTTGCTGTGCGCAGGGACCGGAACTTTTCAGCAAGTATGTTGGAGACTCGGAACGAGCCGTCCGTCGCTTGTTCTCAAAAGCTAGAGCTGCTGCTCCTTCGATAGTGTTTATAGACGAATTGGACGCTCTGGCCGTCGAGCGAGGGAGGTGAGCGTCTCTTCAGTTTATTGTTGCTGTCTGAAAAAAAAACTTTGAAAAAAAACTTAAAATTACGGAAGAGAGTGTAGAGAATGGCGTATAATTTCGAGCAATACGATGACGAGAATTTATTGATTGTTATTGTAGATCGTTTTGTGACATTTTCAATGTAAACTATGCAACTGACTTTTGTTGACCCATCAGTGCAAACACATATTGGCTGTATTATTCATACACGTATGACTGGATAAGAGGGACATTATTGCAGAAGCCAGACGACGGATAGAAGCCATAACATACAGGTCGGTATTGGGCTCGAACAGGGACCAGGTACTGTATTGGACTGCAGCGGCTAACAATCGAATAAATACGGGAGCTAAATTAAGCGTCTTCAGGACACTGGAATGTAAGGAGACATCAGGATCTTGTTTCACCATCATATTAAATGAACAGAAGTTTGGTGTTTCAGCAAACGTTCTTGCCAGGAGTTCGTGATTACCGTAAAACTAGGATGATCAGAGAAAGTTTGTTAGTGAACTTGTATATTTAAAACAGAGCAGCTTGTGTTTAATGTCGTGTGGTATCTCTTTGCAATCATGCTGGAGGCAAACGATTGGAGCAGTGAGCATAGCTCCAGTACACAGTCGCAGGGTATTTGTATCTGGAACAACGGAGTAAACGCCGTTGGAGAAGATGTAGCGGCCACTGGTATCTTGAGAAGCGACTGCCACAAAGAGAAGCAAGCTTCGATGCCGAACCCAGTTACTGAACGTATGAGAGTCCTACAAACGCTGAAGTGAGGATATTTTCCTGGTGTCCAAGGGGTACCCTTTAGTAGTCGGATAATGTTTGATCGTTTCTGCCAATTGCCAAAAATATGCTGTGTATGAGAGCGGTATCAGCCACTACTTTGAAAGATTACACTCAAGTATTTATACTCATTTCGCAGTGAAGTTGTATCGTTTTTAAAAAATCGTTCGATCAGTTCTGATTTTCTCTTTTTTGTAAAAAGAACAGCTGCGGATTTACAAGTAGAGATTTTAAGAATCAGACTCAATACTCCACTTATAAACCTTGGTTAGACAGTTCTGACATAGGTGTTCGAGTTGTTTGACATTGGATCCACTTTCCCATAAGCAGAAGGTGAAAATTTTACTAACGAGATCATTAATCGCGGTTGAAAACAGCACAGGACTGAGAATACTTCCTTGTGGTCTTCCGTTTTCGGAAGCCTTAAACATTGAATTACTTGATCCTACTCGAACCTGAAACAAGCGTTTTGATGGAAATGCTTTTTGTACTCATCATAAAGGCGCAAGAAGTGGTCTGTTCTTCTCCACCCCGTAAATCCGGACTGCCTGATGTCTATCAGATTATGACAAATTATTATACTAATATGGTTGCAATCGATGAACAATCATTTTTTCCATTAGTTTGTAAAAGTCACTTGTAAGAAAGATTGGTCTGCACGATGAGGGCATGTGTGACGACATATTGGGTTTTGGAATGGGTACGACTAGAGAGGGCAACCAGCTCCAAAGGATTACTCCAGAGTTCCACATGGAATTGTATAAATGCAAGAGTACCTGCAGCGATGTATCGGACATATGTTTGAACACTTAGCAACATATATCGTCAGCACCGGGGGTGGTGTTGAAAGTAGACCTGATGCCGGATCTCAGTTCTGAGAAAGATTTTCATTCATCCTGGAGGTCCTGGACTGCCTTTCAATAGTGTCAGCCTTATGTAAAATGTGCAAGGATGTTGAGTCGCAAGACACTCATGTGCAGCAAGTTGATATAAGTTTTGTGCTGCTTGTTGGTGCCAGTGGTTCCATGTTGTTCCAAAATGGAAATGCGATGCGATTTATGATGATCAGAAAATTGTTCAAGGGTTTTCCAGGCAGTAGAGAGTTCAAGGTTGGAAGTTATAGAACTACAACAGTTGTGCCAAGAAGATTATGTGACTGCAAGGATGGCGTTCAAAAACGATTATGTCTGTGACGGATCGGGTACGTTTCATTCAACGAAAGGCATGTTTTTTGTTTTTTAAGTACTGACTTCGCATTCCTTTGGCAACCACAGAACAGAAGTTTTTGTTTTTATCCAAGGCTTTGCTCTGGGAATCGAATGAGAGGCGGCGTCAAGAATACTTGTTTCGAGATGTTGATAGGAATGCTACGAAGTGATCGAAAAAACTGTCAGAGTAGAGTTACAAGTTCGCTGAAAAGTTACCAATTTGCCTTTGTAAAATTCCATTTTGGACGACCAACCGTCTGCTCTGAATTACAGAATGATCACTGCCGAGGAACAGGGAGGTGTTACAAATAATTAGTAATCGTGATAGAACAGTGAACACCAAATAATTCAAAACAAGTGTTAAATCTGTGACGTTCCACATGCCATGCCTAACTAGACGAAAATGCGTTGAAATATAAATATTTGAAATAATGTGGTCATGCTTTATTAAATCCAGCTAACCTCCTGGAGTTGCAATTAGAGAGACGACTTCCTCACATGCGGTGATGGCAATTGAAATCTCCACAGAGCGCAACGTTTTTGAAAACAAAAAAAATCAAAATCCTCCACGCTAAAGGAGTTACTTGGTAGGTTATAAACAATAAAAATAGAGATTACACTAATTTCTACTCCCGAAATTTCCATGTTAGTTTCGCCAGGAGGAATGTCAATCTTTGAGAAAATGATGGAAACCTAAGCATATTGCTACCGTATTTATTCGATTGTTATCCGCGGCTTATAAGTTTTTTTTTCATCATTTTGTTCCCCTTACGGTTTTTTCTTTAGCTTATCGAAAGATGTATAGAGATGACGCCCTGTCTTTTCTCGCGTAGGTTTTGTTGACCAAACTCTCTTTTCGCATTATCTTCTCTTTCAGCATCACGTACACACATGCTCGCTCCGTCACAGGGGGATTGTGATGAACAGAAGGCAGTTGTAGTCGTGTGAGCATCATTACCAGGGTCGCGAAACGTGCTATGCACGAAAGTTTATCTCATGGGCTTAGGTAACCTATGTTTAAGTGCGGCTTGCAATCAAGGGCGACTTACATTTCTTTCTGTATGACTTTACCTTACTGTTCGATTTACTGGAGCTTGTACCTGGATTGTCACCATTTGATGTTCCCACCGTTTTTTACGCTCTTTGCAAATTGCTGACATTCCATATGATAATTTCGGTCGATTCCAATGAATCCTTGTCCATTGGGCGAGTAGGCTTCACCTGCTAAAACCAGTAGTATTCAAACTGCTTAAGTCGTTAGTGGATAATGAAGTAGCTATTCTAGAAATTAAACGGACCTAAACCCAACAACAGATACAAATCTGTGGAAAGAGCAGTAGTCAAACGATACCTCTGCCCACCACAGTAGAAACCAAAGAAAAACAAGAGACGATTCAATTAACAAAACAGCTTAAGTTGACAAAACAAAAACTACGTCGCTTATCGAATACATCATCCAGTTACAATCAACGACGAGAACTTAACAAGAAACGCTGCAGGCTGTTCCGTGGCATAGCCTGAAAAACATGAAATTTTTGACAGTACCATCGTACAATCAGCTGTCCGATCGTCGGGCACAAACATGCAGAAAACTGCTATTCATGGATGACCTGTTTCATGTGTTTGTCTTCTTCCTGTTGGTTTTCATGAACCCGTAGTTACTAACCACCTCTACAGTAAAAAAGCTTTTTGCATACTGTGTTTTTCTTCTTGTTGCCTAACTCAACCTTTCAGTGAAAAATTAGATGACGCTTTTATATCACTGAAATTTTAAACAGTGCACAAAACTCTTGCATCTATAACGTCTTTTTAGTGTGCAGATTTTTCAGAAATTTCTTTTTCATGCTTTTCCTAGTTATTTCAAGGCCGAAGTGTGTTTACCATTATTGTAGATTTTTGTGGTTCATCCAAGTTTGTATCGCTAGAGGTTGCTAGAGCCATTCACCAAATTACTAATTCTGTGAAACTCCGACTGGCCGCTAGGGTGCGTAGCAGGACTGCTCTTTCGACTTCATTAAAAACTGTGGTGCAGCTGTGTGGTGAAATAGTCGGTTTTAATCCTTTGCGGAGCATGTAACAAAGGACAGGGTAGTAAGTTGTCGCTATACTTACCATCCAATGAGGTAACACTTGCTGTCTTCAATGACGCGATGGAATTTCCGCTCTTTCGCTGCATTTGTTTGGGCGGCTGAATCGTCGATACATTCGCTTTGATCGCCTTTGTGCATCTGCCAGTATAATTTTTTCTTTTTGTTTTATTTTTTGTAAATTCTGGATTTGATGGAATCGAACACGTATTTGTTGTTTGAAATGGTGGCGATAAACAAAGTTCACCAAACGAAAGCTTAGAGAAAAAGAATCATTTTGACAAAATGTGCTTATGCATCTTTGGTTAGCTCTACACATTAGTTCGTCACTACCTGAGATGCTGTGTCCCGCAGTTGCGAGGTTTTTGTTGCTTTTGTATCAACGCATTTTCAAGCTGAGTTTTACAAGGGGCTTGAAAATTGCCGTAATTTTGAAAAAAAAAATATAAAAATTATATAAAATGACAGAAACTTTGAGAAATTTGCTGGCCTATCTGGAAGCAGCACCGCATGCTGGTTATAACCTTGGGTGAGAAAACCTTACAACGAGGAAAAATGCTGCAAGCCAAAAAAAATTCAGAAAATCAGCAGAACGGTGAAAAAACAACACACTTTGAGAGGAGGCTAACTTCTTCGTTTGCTTCTACACTGTTGAAACCTTATTTACCAGTGTCTTCGCAATGCACGCTTTTGGACAATTCACTCATTGTATACTCGTGGTCTAAGTGATTTTGTTTCTAAAAATCATGGTCAAGAAGCTCCGAATGAGTTGAACTCAAATTGTTGCATTTCTGATTTCTCAGCTGTTAATGGTTATATATTCATTGTTAACTTGCATGAGCATCGGGCAATTTCTACTTTTAGTTTTGCCGTAAAAAGACTTGAAACTGTCAAACAATCAGTATTTTTTTCATATTATTTTCACTTCTATCGCACTCTCGAAAATACCTGGCTTTTGCTTGTTTAAAATAACTCTTCTGCTTTTGTTGCATTAAATGTTCGTGCTGTCGAATTTTCACCTCAGGCACAACCAATGTTCCCTCTAAGAAAATTTTACACTGAACAAATGTTTGTTTTAGTGAGCACGAATATTTTAAGGCTTATTTAGCAGAGTCCTAAATGAATCACAAACTTTGTGAATTATTAGAATAAGTGTAAAATCTTACGAACAAAGTATGCATTTAATTCAAATAGCTTCTGAAAGAGCGATGCGATATGTTCAGAAGCGCTCTGCTTCCGACCAAAACAATCCAATGATTTTTTACTTTTGTACTTGGAATGTTGCAAGTGCCCGCGAGGGAGATTTCACTGCGCCAATGGTCTGGCGGCGCTGCGCACCTCAGAGGAACACTGTGCACCGCGCGCCTAAACGTACGTCCCAATGTGACCGCTGAGCTGATGTGTTGTTAAAAAATTGCGGCTGAGCTCGTTTTCGTGCCTCTCGTCGCTACGTCGTGAAAGCGAACTTTCTTCCGCGCTTGTAGAAAATGTTCTTCCGCGCTTGCAGAAAAGGTGGCAGAGCTTAATTGTCCAAAAAAAAGGAATCATGACATTGTGCCTAAGTGTTGTCAGATCCGTTAGGCTTTGTTTTTGTTGATAAAACCATGTCGAGCTTCGCAGAAATATTTCCAACGTACACTTTCAACAGTCACAGGTGTCACTGTTCTATTTTTTCATGATGCCGGCTGTCAGTGGCGACGCGGATTTATTTCTGTAATCCGGAATTCAGTGCAATCTGCAGCTGCTCGTGATCGCCGCTACAGTTTCTTTTCAAAGTCGTCTCATTGTCCAGCATCTTTGGAAAGCTCGCACAACGGCAAACGATGATGCTCGACGCGTGCGAGAGCGCTTCCGAAAGGGATTACCGATTGCTTGTCAGTCAAACCGTAAATTGAAGGGCTTTCGCCGTGGTGCTCGTGAAAGGCCATCTGTCGCTTGTTAATAGGCCATCGGGCGACCAAATTACGCTGCCGTTTGCGCCGATGGGCACCGCAAGATCAGTTAGTAGTCATTCAGTGTCTAAAATCGAATTTTTTTCCGGCAAGACTGTCTAGTTAACAATCTCCGCTTGTGTTTGCTTCCTGGGCCGGACGGCAAAAATGTTGTTGATTAATTTTCTCCTCGAATAGACAATAATTTGCCCTCACTTGAGAGTGACATGGACTAGAATGCTAAACGCTGCAGTAGCTTATGAGAAAAAACTCAAACGTCTTTATTATGAAAAAAACTATTCATTGTTGCAGATGCGATCTTTTTAAAAACGATAACAAATCTTTGAAAAAATCTTACCAAATATGATAAACGAATTCGTGTAGATTTTGTTTAAAAAAATTATTCATGAAAATCAGAGCGGGAGAAGTGCTCGCGTGCACAAGGTTTCTTGCAGGACGATATGTTTTTGTGCTCTGGCGCAACTGCGTCACGAGCAGTTGCATCACGGTTTTTTAGTTTTGCAAAATGTTCGTCGTTGCTTTGGTGAGGAAGTAAGATGTCTTCGTCACCACAAAGCCATTGAAATCCAGTTGCTTCAAAAAACGTTAAACTGCAACTTATTCGCTGGCGATGCATTTCCGACCGTATCGCGGAACTTGATTAAATGCACGGTCACAGCAAGCATCCGGCCAATGGAAAAGAGTTTTTCAGCTTAACCTGCAGACCTGATACAGAAGAAGTTTTTTACTTGGGTAGTTGTCAACGTCTTTCTACACATTTGACCAGCTCTTGGCGATGCGCTTTTACATTTGCGTGCGACGGCGACTTAAAGAGAAGGTAAACATGACAGCGGCACACTCGCGGTTCCGGAAACCCGACTCGCCATTGAAATAATAGGATTTTGTTATTTCTCGCCCGTGCAATCGACCGCATTCCAGCTGATTTGCATTTACACTGTGAGGCTTAAGTAGCATGTGCTTATGCATAGTGCTGGAAACGTGTTAAACATTTCGAAACGCTGACGCGGTTGCTTTTTGACAAGTTGTCACAAAGTGAGAATTGAAGTCGGATTTAATTTCACTGTTTGTTCCAAGTTATCGCTTTTTTGGTGGATCATGTCCTGTGTGATTTGTTTTCCTACATTCCAGAAAAAGTGTCTTTGCGTGCGTAGTGCTTCGCAGAAAATAACTTTTATTATCAAGAGGGAGTGGTCTGACGTTAGTGGACCACCTTGGTCAGCTCTTGACTGGCTAAACTCGCGCACACCGCACTGATCGTTTGAACACAAAGTGTTGACTGAAAAGACGGATGTCGCCGGGAATTATACGCTGACAACTGGTTGCGCTCTAGTGGAGTGAACGTCCGCCACCTCCGTTTTCTTAATCCAATAACATTCATTACCTGCGGCCCGAATGGCCGCTTTGCACACGCCTTTGGCTACTTTCACCGATTGCGTCAATTCAAATGTATGAACTCCGTGCGACGACTTTGCGTGACCAGTGACCATTTGCGCGTGGTTGGCGGTCAGTCTTCGAGCGAGCAAGGCGTTGCAACTCCGTTAACGTATCTGTCAGTTGTTTCGTTCAATAGAAAGAGCAGCCTTCACGAAAACTACAGCTGTCATGTTTGTTGCTTGCCTCACTTCGATCTTCCGTGGCGAGCGGCGTTTAGACGATTTTGTCATGCTTGCATGAACGGTTGATTCGTAGTTTTGAGATGCTTCACTGACACAATGATATACCGATGGTTCCTTTACGCGATTTTGACCGGATTGAATGCATTTTACCAACTTGTGGCTGAGTTCTTCACCGCCATTGCAATCAATTCCCGTGATTTGCGCGAAAGCATAGATACGGCCTGTCCCAACCCTTTCACTTGCTCGGTGTTTTTTATCTGTGGGACTTTTTGCTATTTCATGGAGAATTCCAAATTTACGAAACTTAACGTTGAAAAACCGCTACAACTCAAGTTGCGGTCGAACAAGCTATTTTCGAAGAATCTGGAAAATCACAAAAAAGTGCGTTTACTTTACTTTCGTTTTCAATATTTTCATGGGTTTTGCGATATTTTTTATTACTTTTTATAACGCCGTCTAACGAGTAGTTACGAAAATACTCCAAATTAGTGTCCCACTTCCAGAACTCTAACTGTTCAACACTGAGATTCTTTTGCTTTCTGGATTTATTCACAGATTCCGTGAAGTGCTTCAGAAAAGGGTTAAAACTGCTACTGTAGGGTTAGAGATGAAGATTTCGATGTAGTATTGTCAAAAAGATGTACACCAGTTTTCACGATGTGCTTGTTTTGTTCTATATCTGAATGTCGGTGCAGGCAAAAGCATTGCGTAAGTCAAGCCTAACCTTGACTTGGGTCTTTCGCTCCATTTTGTCCGTGAAAAAAGTAAAATACACGTTTTGAAAATAACTTAATGGAAAATATCTTAAAATTAGCGAAACCAAAAGGGAGCGAAGTCAAGTTCGGTCAATCTGAAATTCGCATGCAACTGACAGACGCCTCAAATTTCTCTGTCCTATAGAAACGAAACGGTCCATGTATTCCAGCTCATAATTTCTTATGCTTTCTATCGTGTGCGATGCCCAGGTAACCGTGAGAATTATATGTTACGGCTAAGATCCTGCTTGCGTCCGCCTTACGCTTTGAAAGGAAGATTACATCTGTCAAGCGTATGGTGGCGCGCGGAATCTTTCTTCATGTTTGTCCGCCCAGAAAATGCTTCAGATGTCTCTGCAGGAATGAAAATTGCCACTTTTCGGACAAAGAACACTCAGGCGTGCGACAAGTTAGTTCAGAAAAAATTTTCTTTGTCCACATTTTCTGAAAGACGGAGAACAGGAGCCGGAAAAGGCCACATAATTGCGGGATTGTGATTAACGACATCCCATTCAGCACAGGAATGTTAAATCAACTTTCTTCCTTTCGCTGTAGTTGCGACGATGGTGAAGGGTGACATCTTCCTTGACGCCCGGTAAACCTGGAGTTTATCAACGCGAATGTTTTCGAAATTCTACGAACTAACAAAGCGGAAGCGAAGTTAAAAATACTGTAAAAAGCAGTTCACATGGTCTGATGAACCTGTTTCCTACGGACATTCCGTTGTTCTGTTGGTTGGCCTATTTCCCGTAGCACTTCGAGTTAAGTACTTTAATGAGTTCCTATATAAAATTTGATTTGATTTACTCTTCCATAAAAAATTCATTTCATTGCGTGCAAGTCAGCGAAGTGCTCTGTTGACAAGACACGTGCGATTCTGTTTAACTCCTGGCATTTTCTGCAGGGCTTAAAAACACAAAGTGTCGAGGAGGGGCTGGTATTTTTAAAGAGTGCTGGACATGCATGGAACGTCAGATTGGCAAACGTGGAAATGCGAGAAAGACCGAAAGCGCCTTCCGTAACGTTGAACGCGAGGCATTGTTAAGTCAGCTTGAATAAAACCTAAGCTAAGCTTTTGCTGCTTGCTGCCAGGCAGAAGTAAAACTTACCACATGCCCTTTTCGAACAATTACGCCGCGCGCGCACATGCGTCGAGCGCAATTAGACCGAACAACACCTTTTTTCCTGATTGGTTTTCCTCCCACTCCAACACCAAGTGGGGCAAAACAAAGCATACTGTGGTCCCAGCGCTCTCGGCTGGAGTGCACTCAAGCGCTTCCGAAAGCCGCGCTCCGTCCCATACGAGTGCCGCGTGCACCTCCGCCAGCACGTCATCACGTCGCAGCTGCAAAGATTTGCTAACTGCGCGCCGCCATCATTCTCGAGCGCGTCTCATAGCGGGACGCAACTTTTTTACCAAGCTTGAACCATAACAAACGGGTCAACAAGCGGAACTATCTCGACCTGCAAGCACTTGCGCTAAAATGCTCGCGAACGCTTCTTCATGCGTTAGCTTCAAGTGCCGATCGCTTTTTCCTTACAGGAGCTATCGTCCTTGGCAAAACTGTCGCAGCACATCCCGCTGTCTAAAAAACTCCTGCGCTATCTGACCGTAAATGTCCACCGTGGACTGGCGATTTTGGCAGTAATCCCCTTATTGGGTCACCCGGGGGCCAAGCGGCTGTGTTACGGTGATCGTTTTTGGGCCAGCTAAACGATATGCTGGCGTCGGTCGGCGGTCTGTCATTTCGGAAGTGCACTGACCTCGAGCTGACTTGCCGTTCAATCTCGGGCTCGAATCGTGCTTGTGTGATTTTCTCACAGCGCGAACATTCGCTGATGCTGGTGATGATGATCGATCGCAATACCCAATGTTCGATTTTCTGCTCAGCGGTGCTTTCCCTTGCAACGAAGTTCGATCTTTTCGCCCTGTGTACGTCAGCGGTCGAGCGCTGGCTGGTTGTTCCCGGCTCAAAATACCGCTCATCCTTTCCGCGCACTTAAAACCTAACAGAGCACCAGGCTAAAACAACTACTTCAAATCCTTTCTAAATGCAGCATCACATCAAAGCCATTGAAACAGAACGCAATAATGATAAAAGCGGTAAAAGAATAACAGATCTATGACAACCGGCGCGAACCGACGTCCCCGTGTGGTGGTGAAGTCCAACAGAATTGCTGGTCGTCCGCCAGGTTGGGTTTGAGAAATGCAGCTCCGTTCTTCTCCTCGTGAAATTGTTCAGAACTTATTTTTTCCATCCAAGCGTCAGGAATGAACTCGCACAGCATTTGGCCATGATGTGTCGAGCCATCTGTCCAATACAGGAGTAGCAGAGATTCGCCCGATCTCTTGCTGCTTTGCAGTGTGTGCAGCACAGTGCTCGGAATCAAGAAGGTGACGCTCTTGCGAACTGACTCAAATTTGGTGAATCCACAATCTTACTTCCACAATGAAATTGAGCGAATAGGGTCGGTTGGCCATTTCCGCCAAGGACAGAGACAACTTTAGAGACGTGACATATCTAAGAGGTGCATGGATCTTAGCAACCCCCATTTAAAAATATTTAACAAAACGTACAAGGGTTTAAATGAAATCTTGAAACAAACTGTGTTCTTCACAGTAGGACACAGTTTTATGGATTGTTTTTACGTAGCATGTTGGATAAACGCGGTGCTGCTGGAGTAATCACATTTTTCGCACTTACATATTACGATATGTTTCATGCACTGCTGGTATTTTGTGCGAAAATGAAGTGTCTTACTGTTTTAAATTTCAAGTTGTGCGGCCTATCTCGTCGCCGACTCTGTCATAGTTTAAGCAATATTTGGGCTTTGATTGCAACGTCCTACCAACACGTTTGCTATTTAGTCACGTCTGTTTAACTTTGTACGAATCTGAAAATTCGCGGTTGCTAAAATGTTTGTCTGCTTCTTTAGTAGGCAGGCGTCAAGCCCACCTGTTTACGGAGATTGCATTTTGAAAATGTTTATTCAAGCACTTCGCCCGATTTGTTTGCAGCGGGAACCTTGTAGCTGACCGAGTGCTGACGGCAATGTTGACTGAGATGGATGGGGTGGAAAAACGTGACAATGTGATTGTGGTCGCAGCCACAAATCGGCCGGACATGATTGACAAGGTTGGCTTTCCTCTGAATTTTGATATGAAGCAAAAACTTCACTTGCTTTTCGTTACTTTGTTTTCGGGTAATGATTCGGTCTATTTCATTATTTGCAAGAAGCAAACCTTCAAAACCTCTACTTTGTTTATTTCATGTGCAGACCTCCTAAACTAGATTCGGTGCTGGAATAAGTTAAAGTATTATGTTGACCGTGGCTGAATCACTTAGTTGCTAGCCTAACTTGCTGCATGATTCAGCAGAGTTGCTGGGCTCATTTTTTAGATGAACAGCTTGCTTTTGATGATGTTTAAATTACAGAAACTACTACAGGGGTCTCTTTAAGCGTTTGTTTCGAACATATCCAACACTGACCTTTTTTTGTCCTGCTAATAAATGTTTGCGGATCGCGTATCTTTTTTGAAGTATTGACAACTCCGTTTATCAGATGATCCTTACCCATCGGTGTCGGCGTTTGCGATGCGCTTTACCTTGCTGTCGTGTTTCTCTTATCGCGAAACAGGAACTGTCATCGTGAAACTTATGACATGCGACAAACAGGTCTCTGTCGTGGCGGGTAATCTGGTTATGCTCAACACTTGTTTTGAGTATGTCTTGCTTCCTCATATGCAAAGTTATAATTTCATTCGATATTTGATGGATTTTGTCAGTTACAGTTTTTTTTTTTAATAGAAATCTCAGCGGTATAGAAAGAAACGTGTGTTTATTTCGATTTTTCTTGTTTGGTTGTTTTAAAAAAGTGCAACGCTCGCTTAACCGTTAAAGACGATAGTGATATGTCCTCTGTAAAACCACACCAATTAAATTACGAGCTTCGTAAATGCAAAATGGACTAGTGGAAAGGTTCACCAATAGAACAAACGAGTCGATTTTGCAGCACTTCGGTGAAAACTAATGTGTTTGATGGGATGCGAAACAAAGAAACGGCTTTGCAAAACAAAGGTATGCATTTTTGCACAAACCTCTTTTTCCTCGGAAGTAGTTTTTCTGGTAACGCTCATTCTTTGATATCAATTAAAAAATTAAGATCAAGAGATCGTTATGATCGAGCGCGCCTGCCTGATTCGGCCTACGCTAAAGTGATTAAATTGCTGGTGAATAATACTGCAGCCCATTGAACGCGTGTGGGCGCTGCCAAAGGAAAGCGCTCTTGCACTTATCCTGGAATTTAAATACTGAAAAGCTGTTAACCAAACCAAGCTGATTTAAGATGTATTGCGTGGTGCCTTGCTTGGTCGCTTTATCTGTCGTGATTACCCCGAAAAACGTGTTTTTCCTCCAGAGCTTGTTCGTTTGGAAGTTCATGGCGGTTTTTAACTTGTTGTGAAACTGTAAGTCACTGTGATGTCATTTTGAAGCTTTTCATGACCATTTGCAAAATTATGGGTTAGCGAGAGTCAGTGAAGCGTTGGTTGAAATATTCGTTTTCTTCCTGTCGATATTCTCAAGTCGCAACGTTTTGGAACATTACCTAAAGCAACGAATTGTTTGATACACGAAAGTTGTATCAGTCTGTTAAAGTTTGAACTTAGAGAATAAAGCATAGAAAGGTGCAATAAGGGCCATTGCTGTTAACTTAAAGTTTGAGCATGTTCGTTTATAACAAGTAATCTTGCTTTTCAAAACTCGAGGCCGCTTTTTTTAGCACTAATCGTTGGCACACCTAACTAATTTCCGTAATAAACGGCGTCATTACCCCTTCAAGTGAAAGGTTTATCATGACCACCCTTATCACCTGCAAGATGTCTTTTCACAAAAAAATATGTCAAAGGTCACTAAATGGTGAAGCACAAAGAAATTGTTCCGCACCGCTGGTTCGATATGTTATTGTGCAAACAGCTGCGCTGACTATACGATGGTTTTGCAGCTTTGGAATTTCCCCATACCGTATTCTTTTTTTTGTTAAAAGGGAGCTCCGTGCAGTTGAGGGCTGTTTTGCATCACAGATGTTGTTCTTGCCCAACGAATGAATCTTTTCTTTATTCCACTGGTCTGAGTTTTCAACTCCAGCAACACACCTTTTCTTTCCTTAAACATGCCTGAAATCCTTTTGCCTAAACAGTGCCAGTGGGCCTAATGGCTCCAAGAAGTTACACCTGATTAGGCCTGAAATCAATGAAAAATCGCATGAAACACAACAAATGAATAGTTGGACAACCTAAAACAACCACAATTACATAAAAATTATTTTCCCTGCTCCAGTAGCAGCCCACACAACTGCAAAAATTCTAGCAACAAAACTTCGCCAATACGAAACAAGGTGACGACAGGGTTGCCTCCTCTAGCTGGTTTTTCCAGATAAATTCCCGCTAAAGCTTACATGCGCACCGAATCTCGAATCCACACTTCTGTCACTTTCCAATAAGCTCAGTACGTCCAACTACGCGCTTGCCGATAGGTCTGTGGAGTAAAACAAGGCTGGTCTACCATGGCACTTACTGCATATCATTTTCCAAAATACGTCGCATCAACGTACTTTAGCGCCCCTCGCATTGAAGCGTGCTTCGTCGCACGGCGTAGCTTGGCGCCGCATGTGTTTTACTTTAGTTTGAAATGTTGGGCGCATGGAGTTGCAGAGGCAATCTTTCCGTTGTCACGTGACCGGGGCGTTTGACTCGTGTTTTTGACTGCACCATTAAGCTTCAAAATGTCGGTCGAGTGTGGTGTAGCGCTTAAGATATGAGGGTATCCCCTGAAGACACATATCTAAAACCGATTGCAGATGCACAGAATTTGCGCAGAGCTCTGAAGGTTGTTATTATTTTTTCAATTTACGAAGGTTTACTAAGGTCCGTGTGATCGTCAGATGACGTTGTCTGTGTTCGCTGAACCATACCCAAAACCGAAATGACTTGGCGCCTAACTTGCCAACAAGTGTTAATATTTTGACCAGATCATATCCGATTCTGTTTTTGCCAACAACAACTTTAGACAACTGATGTGTGAAAGATTCGTGATAGCTCTGGACGGACGTTGCAATGACCTCTACCTTACCGTCTTTGCTTCACCCTTAAGTGCTGCTCACCATCCTAAATGGCAAGCGTGTCCATGGGACACGTTTTTATGTCCTATCCCAACCCGTGGGATTCCCACAAAACTAGTGATACGAAGTACATTATGTGCATGCCTGTCCTGTACAGAGGAGCGGCTAAGGCACCCCCAAAAAAACCAATTAAGGAGTGATGCGAACTTCTCTGCCAGATCATTGTTCAGTTTTCATTGCCAGCACAACTGAAGGTTTCTATGCAAGTTGTGGAGGTGTGCCATGAGACAAAAGGGACTGTGGCGATAGCCAATGACGCAGATGCTCTGCGAACTGCCTTTTGTGCACCGGGACGAAACGATGCCTTTTTTGCACTTTTCACTTTGGTTTTGGTAAAAACATTTTGGCTAAGGCACATTTCAAACGTTCCTATTGCATAAGTACCGTGTATACGGGCGCGAAAATGAATTTTCTTCTTGTGGTTCTGCGTGGACTGCGAAACGAATTTCGAACTGCTGGTCCAAGCGGTTTCGCAAGGTTCAAAGCAGCCTATCTTACGAGAGATCCACGTTGCATTGGTGCAGTTTCGTGATTCCGGCCACAACGTGGCTGAGCAGCTTGTGGCGCAACTGATGTCTGTGACTAGATCAGGCGCACCCACAACAGTGTGAAACCGTGAGATGGAAAGCAATGTGCACCTTGTAAAGTGCGATATTACTCTTTCGCGGCAAAGTTTTTCAAGACCGACACATTTGCGTCCAATTCATCTCGGTTAAGTCCGAAGCAAAGTTACAATACGGCCATTCGCAAGCTGTGTTGAAGATGACAAAGCCACCCTTCTGTTTATTGTTTTATGTTTAAAGTTTCCGCGAATAATTTTTTTATGTTTACTGTAATATATTGGATTTTATGGCAATCTTTGTAACAGACCACCTTCTTCTAAGAGTTATTGTCATATGAGAACAGCTCAAATTAAGTTTGCATCGAGATAATTTTAGTGTCGTGTGCATTAGCAGGGCTCACAGATCCGGTTTGCGGTTAGGGTCGAATAATTTGATACGTCTCAAAAACTTGAAGAAGCTGGCAATGTGGTGGAGTCAGCTGACCTCGTGGTAATCGGTCTTTGTCCACCAAGACGAATTCCAACTCCGTTTTGTTTCAAAACGTTTTTTGTCCTTAGACTCAATGTACTGTTTCCTTATCGATGGAAAATTTGCAAGAAAATGCATGTGTTTTAGCAAAAAGTGCAAGACTGTAATATGTCACATGCGTTTGATAATGAACGTTTGGTGGTTTTTGAACTAGAAAATCACCGGGAGCAGCAATTTGAGATAAGTCTCTAATCTGCCGGAAAAAAAATCTCCCCAAATTTATGGTTCGTGAATTTAAATGCTAAGACTAGACATTTCCGGGCATCATCGAATCAGTTCTTGCTTGCTGGAGATGGTAACATAAATATACAATGTCCATTAGTACGACAGCAATCCAGTGATGATATTTTTCACGTTTTTTCTTGACATCAGAATGAATTCAGTTATTGTCTTGTGTTTTTTTCAGTTCAAATGAACCGCACATGTTTGGCTTATTTTTAAAAATGCTGCATTCCTTTTTGTGCGTTACACAGCTTTTATGATCCGTGTCAGCCCAACTGCGATGTTAGATTTGATGCGCAAACTGATGTAGCTGTGACCAACTTACTGCTCGGTTTACAATTTCCAGCCACAAAAAGTTTGGAAATTTCAAGCCTTCCTGTCCTTTTTATGAAGACGTAAGGTTGCTCTTGAAATCGCTCATGCTCATATTGTCCTTGACCAAATCATAATTTATTTTGTTTTATTGATAGGTTGATGTAATCTTCAACGCTTAAAACTCGGAAACATAGTTTGCTTGCACACGCTGTTTGACTCTTTCATATTTACTTATATAGATTTTTTATTTATTAGGTGTTTTCGCGACGATCTGCTAACTCTAAGAGCAAAACTCAAGTAAGCCCGTATGCAAAACTTGGGCTCAGCTTGGAGTTTCGCCACCATGTCTAGCTCCAATCAATATCGAAGTAATTGCAATATTTTAAAAGAGAGTGTTATTGAAAACTATTGATTATTGAATAGTAGATTGACTATTATTGATACTGAAAGCCGATGGTAAACACCGAATTTTTCTGTTGTTTGCTACGAAAACTGAATTTTTAGATCTGAGCGATTATAACCTACGTTAAGCGTATTCCACCTGCTCAGGTTATCAAGAGAATTAACCTGGTTCAAAAAGTTTTTCTTCTAATGGAATCCATAAACATGCAGCTACAGTAGTTTTAAATTCAGACAGATTTGCGAATGTTGCGAGAGCCTTTTNTGTGCTTTTATTATTCCTGCAATTATATTCGTATCCTCGTTACGTTGACAAAGACNAGATTGCTTGNTTTACAAGTTAAAGAAAGGAAACACGTTAACCTGCTTTTCATGAGAATCTCCCATGGTACTGTTCATGATTTTGCATCATCTAATATCTTTTGTTGCTCTTTTAAAGAGGTTTTTCGGCGCCGACTGTGGCCGTAGTTCGAACGTCTCAGGCCTTTCTTACGACATAGCCACCAAATGAACTGGCTGCACCCCAATATTGTAAGGTTGCGTTGCGCTGAAAGAAACTTGAACGCGCCTGACTGCGCGCGCCCACCAGTAGTTGTTTCGTAAATCCTGTTTGCCGAACCGCGACCCGCGAAGGTTGCTAGCTTCAGGATTTTTCTTGTAGAGGCGCATATTAGAAATTCGAATTTTCCCTTCGCGGTCTCGTCTGAGGAATGTGCAACAGTCGGCGTTGCAGCTTTTCGAGTTGTTTGATAGGCCAATAGACGCCGGCGCGACTTTTCTGTTTCAAAAGCCAACCTCTTGAATCGCACACGTAAGCGCTCCGGTCTCGACAGTCGGGTGTTTTCGCTGCAATGGCATGTCACACAAAGGCTGCAATTAGCTGATTATGCGATGTGTTCGAACAGCGGGTGGTATTTCCCAGATTGAAGGCCGCGTCGTTTTTAGTCTTCATCTCGACACTTCTCAAGCACCGGCGCTCCTTGAGCGACCGTCGCAGCAGCGTCGGCGGCGATCGACAATTTCAAAAGGATCGAAAGTGTTAAAATCGTTTCCGGCCGCAAGACGTGCTCGGCTTGTTTAGTGATTTTCGTGACCGACTTGTTATTTTTGTCCTTGAACGGAGACGTCAAGACCGTCCAGCTAGAGTCCGTGCGGCGACGTGTCGCAGACTCAATCGCGACGCGCTGGATTGCTCTTGCACCCGAGCGAGCTTTCTGCCGATATTTTCGGCTGTCCGGGGCGACATTCGCTTGCCCTTTTCTTGTTTGTTGCCGCAACTTCGTTTTTTAGCTGCCGAAGGGCAACGAAACAAGAACCATTTTCGACGCCGGGCGTCTCGCGGGTTAGACGCCTCTTCTTCTGTTGACATGTCAATTGTCGAGGTGGGATCTGGCGTTGATCCCATGCTGAACATGACCCCGCGCAGGTTCGGTCAGCCGATCAAGCGAAAATTTTCACACACTTCTCGCCTTTGTGTTCGAATCGTTTTCGCAGCTTACACGCCTATATCAATATCTTGTGTCGGATTTGCGTTTCCTTCTGAGCGTTCCCAGCTACCGGTGCTTGCTTCGTGCTGGTGCTAGAGGGCGATAGCGTTCTGCCGGTGAAAGTAGTGCGTGCTCACGTTTCTGAACTGTCTCTTCCCGAACATGTCACAAAATGTGCGATCGGGCGAGACGTTCCCGCTACCTTGCATCAAGCGGTGTGCATTGGGCGCGACCTCGACGGCTGAACGTTTCGACTGCGGAAGAAACCATCGGTTGCATCTTCGAACCGCGGTCTTCTCAACCACTAATCGGTAATATGCGCTGTCAACTAAAAAAAACGATGGTTGCACTACTTTTATACTCTCTTGGCAAATTATCGTTTTTTTGTTTAATAACAACGAGCGATTATATCCTCTTGTGATTGATTGCAGTGCGTTGCAGAATAGCAAGATTTGGAAGTCGAACCACTGCGCTTCTCGCGGGTTCGGCGAATAGTGCCGCGTGGAAGTGACGACCAGGCATTACGGTAAACTTGAAATTTTTGGGGGCGTTGCGTTGTTTGGCAGTGATTTCCGAAGCGGTCACGCCGCTTTGACCGCTTTCAGCTGCGCGAGCTCGACGAGGTCGCCCGAGTACGCTCTTCGCATCTTTCGCTCGATGCTGGCTGCGGAAAAAGGCCAACAGGCCAATCGGCGGTCTGATTAATTACGCGCTAATTCCTGCTCATGCTTCGCCAACATGCTTGGCCCCGCATATTTATCGATACGCTTCTTGTGTCTGAAGTTCCGCTCACTTCGGCGCTCCGCTGTTCTTCTAGCGCTTTGCCGGTGTGCGGATGTCTTAAACCGGACGCGAAGTTGTCGTTCGAAAATAAACACATCGCGATGGCGAACTTGCGCGCTAGTTCTTCGTTGGGTCGTTTTTATCAGGCAAACCCTTTTTCATAACGCGAGTTTCTTTTCGCAATTCATCCAAACCTGTTGCTTCTTCGATCTTTAGGATTCTTGTCGATGTACATCGAATAACTTAGTTTCATATCAACCACTTCTTGGGTTTATGTCGGGCTTGACTAATTGCTTTTCATCATCAGCTTGTGCTGCTGCGTTGCCCGACGGTATTTTTTTTGCACCGCCTCCGGCGTCGAGCTATGCAATAGTTTCTGTTCAAATCCACAGTTGCGTGCTTCCTCGCACTGCTGCTAACTCCACGTTTGTTCACATTTTCTGCAGCACCGACCGCTGGTAATCCACGCAAAATACACTCGACTCTCCGCCGGTCGCGACCACCGTCTGGCGCAAACATGCAACTTCGCTGTGGTGTGCTTCGTAGATTCACATCGGCGTCTTGGCTTGTTCTCTGTCAAGTCTGCCTCAGTGTGCTCTGGTATTTAATCAGTAGTCTTGGCGAAAACAGCTTTTATGAATCTTCACAGATCCTGATGCTTTGCGTCGGACGTCACGGGTCCCCCCCCAACTAACGTCCAGGATCTACTCAACGCTGTTGTTCGTAAGACGTCGTTGCAGAGTCAAAATAAATTAAAGAACCACGCCCACTTCAAACTTTTTTGATCAAAAATAAATTTATAAGCTTTTTAAAGCATTTATTTTTTACAATTTTTTAAACGCCCCTTCCGTATGTTGGCAGCAGAGGAAATCGGCATACTCAATGAAGACTTCCCAGTAAACCCCGTCAAAATAAGTTGTTCGCGATCGCCATTTCAAATCCTTCTGAACATTTTTAATTGTGCCAACCCGTAATGGTCGTTGCCGATTGATATGCGATTTTGCAAGCCCATTGACAGGCTTAATGACTCCGTCCTGTAACGTGCAGCTTTAGTTTCTCCTTTGTACATCAGGGTTTGATTTCATCTATGATCAGCACTCGGTTGGTTTCGATCTTGTACGTTGTTCGTACAAACTCCAGTGCTAAACGTACACGATAACATGCGGCTATATGCGAGTGACGTACGGGAACCACAACAAAAGCTGAGACTGAAATCAAAAGTTTTGGCGAAAAAGACGAAGTTTTTATTGTGGCGATCTGGTGCATTTACTGGCTTGCTTATCGTGGTGGTGATGGTATCTACAGGAAAGACGTTCTGCTCATTTGTGCCGCAAGAGCTAGTGATTTCCAGGCTCATAGAAAGTTTGTGACTTCAGCACATAGCCTGAGTCGCTTCCGTATAATTTACCGAGAGCGAAAGATATCACTACTGGGGATTTCGTGTTATGCGCAGTTGCCATTTAGCATTAAGCTCCAGACCAGTCGCATTGCGAACACAATGCTCGACAAGTATATGACTTTTGGCTGTTGTCTGCGCACTGTGCACTCCTGGGTGTACTTCAGATTACAAGACGACCGGCAACGTCTGCATGTTGCGCATTTAACTCTGTTCCTGAATTAAAAGCTTAAGTCCTTGGTCATTTCTACTGCGAAGTTGTTTGCGATAAAGCCGGGCGCTGTGCTGACCTTTGCAAAGCGCCCGAATAGAACATGGCCTGTGAGCAGTCAGGACCAATAGAGCGACCGCAAACCTATGTAACAACTGAAGGTGTGCCTTGTAAGCGAAAAATCTCAAGCCTATTGCGTTTGAGTGTTTCTCGGAAGCGCAGGTCGCGTGGCTGCGGAGGTTTGTTGCTTGTTACTGCTCGATACATTTTTATAGGTTGCTTACGTCAATACCGTTTTGTATTACTCCTTGTCGTCTGTTGTCTAACAAGCGGAAGTCTTCATATAAGGAAAGCTGTCAGGATTGCAGATCAATCTCTCGACTTCGTACCTGTTCAGAAGCCTCCACGTTTCTGTCGTGTTTCCTACGTAGATGTTATCCTGCGGAAAGAGCGACAGCGCTGCCCAGTGCGGTTTGCGTGATGCACACTGCAGCGCATTGACAGCAAGAATGACTTTGCTGCACGTCTTTAGTCGGAACGCGTTGGGTGAAAAACTCCTTTTGCGGTTACGTCAGACGTTGCATGAGTAATTGCTGGTCGAAGCCTGGCAACGGAAATTTGCTTTTTCGCAAACAATATACACACATCTGACATTTGCGACTTTTTGACATCCGCTTGCCCAAAGCTTTCCAGAAAGTTTTTGAGTAATTTTGACGCGATGTGTTGGACGTTGCGTTGCTGATCTGGAAACCCCTATATTCTTTTTTATAAAATGATAATGTACTAAGGTAGCGATTGGCCTGACTGCCATCGAACAAAAACACATTTTACGTACTCAAATCTGCCTTCGTTGCAAGAAAACGTTGTACTGTGCAAATCGCTCGATTCTTATTTTATCAACTACTCGACCGTAAAATGCGAATCCCTCTGTTTCTGTACAGATTAACCGATACACTCCCTGAAAGAAATTGCTTTTTGAATGATAATAGAAGGAAAAGATTTCCGTCGTTTATGATGTGGTTGATTGGGAGCTGGTAATGACTAAAAGACGTCACGGTGCTTTAAATCCAGGATGTGCTTCGAGAATGATTCTTGTAGTGAAGTTAATTGGATTTATATGAAGTTGTAGTAAATTATATAGGGGAAGAACAGGCGTGCGCTCATTATCATGTTGGAAACTTTTGGTAGAGATGGACTTTGCTCTCTGGAATACGACACTAACACGGCAGGAACTAAGTGTTGCGTTATTCACTCGTGTTAAGGCTGAATTGTCCGCAGGAGCAAAAACATCCTGGGAAATGTCATGGCGGCGTTCTTTGTTGTATTTTGCGGTTAACGTGGCATAATGTTTGGGAAGGAAAGTGCGCCGTAATTGCTTGCGCAGGTGCGATTTCGAAAAATCGTGTGTGGGTCGAAATTGGTTTAAAACATTCTGAAATCAATATTAATATCGGTTAATTGTGTTTGACGTGGGATACTGGGCGATTCGTGACGTGTGGGTTATCGTTTTTCTACGTTGCTTGAAATCCGGTGTATTGATCCATGCGTTGGAGGATAACGCCTATATCCTGGACATCTGACATTTTCTCTGGCTCTCGGCACAGGATTTTCCCTGTAGGACGCAATGTTTTCGTATTTTACGACTAATTACCTACGGTTTACAGCACACACACATTGTCTGGCCCGCGCGCTGCCTCCGCTTGTCGTTATCTCCATCGCCAAGCGCATCTGTAGCTTTCAATGGCACAAATCCTGTGCGCCTTTCATTGATGTCCCACTGCGCGTGAGACTGACAACTGACGGGAAAAGCAGTCGCTGTCAAAAGGTATCTTGGAAAAATGTTCGTCGTCACCTGCATGAGCCAAGGCTTGACTTACCATCTTTCTTTTCTGTTGTACGCCATTCCGCGATGGTGGAACACGCAACGATGCGAAGGGTCGATAAGGTAAAATCGAGCGCGTGTGCGATGCTCCAAGTATGGTAGTGAGCTCGCCGCTATTTATCCTATTTAAAAGGCATGCGAGGTGTTCCTCAGATTGTCCGTGTTTCATCAGCGGCGACAAAACCGCGTCTTATTAAAGGTAGCGTGATGAGACGAACGCCATTTTCGCGCCGTTATGCCTCTTCTGTCCTTCTCTTGCCACTGTATATCTCTTCATCGGATCTTGCTTTGTTTGCTGATAATGTTCGGATTATATTTACAATATTATGCGTACAGCAGTGCGCTAGAAGCTGGATTTTCAGATCCTGAAATGTGGATATCCATTTTTATGGCTGCTAGGTGTCGCTAGAGCTACCTTCATTGCAGCAACCAATTCGCTTCACCTGAACTTTCACAACCCGCAAGATAAGAACATATTCGAAGTTCTGGACGGCTACAGTCGTCTTGTACTTTATAAACGTTTTTTGGTGGTTTACTGCTTTGCGATTATAGAGCAACACTAGCTCGCAATGGTTTTTGTCCTGCGCTTTTTTCCACAAAGTAGAAAAAAACTTGCGGAATGCGATGTATCATATAATGCTTTTTTAAGTATATAATTTTAATAGAAAACAATTTTCTTTCGTGTTATGTTGTCGTAGGAGCATAGAATCAAGCTGCCTGTTGTACGTTTAAGAAAATGAAATACACTGCCTTTAACCATGTTATCTATTTCTAAAATAGCACCTATAGCACATAAAAGATTCTATTTAAATAAGAGCTGATGATACCTACGTGGTAGGCGAAATACATACTCTGTAAAATTTTATTGTGTTTGATTCTTAGCTATGAAAGGATATTTTTCGGTAGACAGCACCAAAAATTTTGTCACTATTTTCGTAGTATTCAACAAGAACAAATGCCATAGAAATACAGCAGTTGAAAATCACAGTTTTGCTCAAAATCCCGAGAGCTAAATAATATTAATCTTTGCAAAAGGATCGACCTGTTGATCGATACATAACGTATAAATGTACCTATACAACAGGCGTGCTTGGAGTATTTATAATGCTTTGTGTTTAAGCTCTTTATTGTCTCTGTACATCAAGCACGAAATTCAAATCAAGAATCCCTGAGTGAAATAGAGCAGAATGCAACGTGAATTTTGGTAACAATACTCTAACCACATAAAATCTTACGTGTTCCAAGCAAACCGTCGGAATACCTTGTATAATAATAGTGATGAACTTTTCAGCTGTGGTCAGTTCAATCTGATATTGTCTAAAAACCTCTTTAGCTCAAAGCTAAAAAATGTTTGCCGGGGTTCAAATTCAGGTACAAGAGTTTAGGCTGTCGAAAAGTAGTTCGATTGACACCAAATGTTTTACTCTAAATACTCTAAATCGGGTCGTCGCTTCTTTTTGCTTTGTTACTTGTGCATGAAACTGTTCAGGTTAGGTTGGCGCGTTGCAAGAAATTTAACAATTGATAAACATGTATCTCAATGCCATGAGGGCAGAAGTGTGTCTACCTCTGGCATGTGTTTGACATACCTATGGAATTATAATTTTTAGTTGTCAGAACTACATTTGCCACTGTTTTTAACAAAGTACGATCGGATTATCAGATCGTCACCAGAGTTACGTCATCACGCTCACGATCGTCATCACTGTTACGTCATGTGTTTCTCACTTCGCGCAGAAGTTGAGGCCCGATACCTGAAGCGGTAATTACCGATCCCATAGACTTTGTATGTTTGTGTTCCAGCTACAGAATTTTGCAGCTGATTTGTGTATGGCATATATATTGCAATACAGTGACATGCATTTGAAATAGCGCTATTGGTGTCTGTTTCCTTCGTGTAGGAAAGCGTTAACTTCAGCCACAATGTTTTGCCCATTATTATGGCCTGCATTTAAAAAAAGATATAGTCAAATTAACAGGTCACCTGCCAGCATCCAGACAAAACTCATCGCAAAATAAGAAAACTAAATTCATGCATTCTTGTGTTCTTTTTTGCCGAAGTTTAACCAAGCACGTTAATGTCCGACAAAACCCTGTGCCACTTGAAAACCAAGTGACCGAAAAACAGAGAAGTGTCACTAAACCAATGCGGTTTGTGGCCAGCTCTCCTGTGTCACCAGTGAAAAGTGCAGATGTGGCTTGTATATCTTGCGCGACTTCGCTGTTCTGACGCCTCAGTTGAATGGCTACCATCTAACAGTTTCCAGAGCGTCGTGCTCAATTGCTAATTCAGTCCTCGTGTCTCACTTTGACACAATGTAACGGCACCCAATCTGTGAGTGCGCATGGGCCATTCATAACTTTGCAAGACGAGTTGCCGGCGTAAGTCAGTAACTAATCTTTTTATGAATTGTAAACTCCGAAAAACAAAAGCACCCGGCACGCACCTGTCCGTGTCGAACAAAGAAGTCGGCTTTGCGTTGGGCGCATGAAAATACAAAAGGAAGCTCGCTCGACAAAACACGACGGAAGTGAAAACCTACAAACTGGAATAGCGCGAAACACGTTGCATTGTGACGACACAATAGTTATTGGAACACGATGCGATGAAATTTAATAAGCCTAGCTAGCATGCCTGTTGACTCAATGGGTTTTGTTTGGCTTTAAAGGTTAAGTGCGTTGTGTCGGTCGTTTCAACATCCAGCCCGCTCTGCGGACCCCTGCGAAGTGCCGCAGATTAACGCGGCTATTATGAACACTGACTGGCATCTTAAAGTGACCGAACCGTGTTGAAGCATGTTATTTCGTGCCTGTGCGTTCATGTATGATCACCTTGCTCCAGGAGAGCACACGCAAGAGCCTATCATTACGTAGATGGGAAAATGTCTGTACTCCTAGCATCACCTCAGTATTTCCTGCGTCAGGTTGTGCGATGCAACTCCATTGACCTTGATGTGACATTGTGCGAATCACATTTTTGGGCAGTTAAGAAATTTCTGGCCAAGCCGCATTCACAAGTTATTGCAATACAGATTCGTCCGTTGCATGTTTTACTTCGTGACCGATCAACCGCCTCTAACAAAAACGCTGCAGCAAGCAAACTAATAGACCTGCGCATTTACCAATGCGTCTTGTAACATGACAACATATAAATAATTACGTACCTCTTGTCTGCAAAACCATGTGCAAACTGTATAAGATGGTCAGTCGCACGCGTCAATGGTCCTTACGTGCATCCGCGTGGTGCTCAAGTATAGTTTTTGACCAGAACACGGTTCTGCATCTTCTAAGAAAATTGCTCCTTAAAATTTAAACTTTAATGTGAAACTAAAGCATATATCGCCTAGGTTTGAAACAACCTCATGACAGAACTGCTACGATCGATATTTAAAAAATATCGAACATTTTCCTTACGTGGTGTTGTTTGCAATTCAACAAATGCTTTTGTCGTCGGGCTGTGTTTATTTGCAGCAATAAAATTCAATGCAGAACGATATTTTTGTCAATCTAAAAAAAAATCCCTCACCTGATTAAAATACCCGGAAAGGAATTGCGGCAAACATTTTTTTCGCTCGCGCAACGTTCCAAGCGGGTTTGTAAAAAATGCAAAGCAAGACGAGCAAGCGATAGTTCTGCTTCGCACTTGCGCCAAGCGAATCTCACCCCTTTTTTTTCAACATGTTGCTCGATGACTGGCAGTTTTTGGCAGGACATGTCGAGGTTGCGAGCCGTGTGTTTGACGTAGTAGATTCTGCTTGAGCGGAAATGGCCTTGTTTGCTCAACCCGTGAAAAGAATGCACGCCGCGCTTCGACAACGCTAATGAACTGCGGCCCTCGCTGGTCACGTGGTGCCGTAAACTCTGCGGCAAACATACGATGTGAATGCTGTGTGTCATCACGGCCATCGTGTTTCTATGATACGTAGGATCTTCGAGGATTTTCTTTCGTTGAGTGTATGATGTAAACCAAAATTGTTGCAAAAAGCGTTTTTGTTTTGCGTGTTGCAAAAAGCAAAATTCACGTGTGTTAATTGAACGCTCGCTATTCTTGTGCTGTGTAGTTCCGAGTGTGTTGCTATAAAATATAGTGATTATTATCATCAGTTACTCATAGGTTAGCTGTAAAATAAAAGTACAAGTACGTGGTTTTTCACGCCATACGTGAGTTGCAGAATAGTCGCAATTTGGCGCGACAAAGCAAGAGTTCATAGAAATTTATGTTGACCAGCAGCAATTTAAATATGCTTTCGTCTTTTCTCGGCATCCGTCGTCGCCTTAATGCACCTAGAACCTGATTAGTCAAACCTAAGTTTTAAAGTGGCTTGGCTCTTATGTCCACAAAGTGTTGATGCCCTACGGTGACGTTCAGTGTGGGGTCTGATAACTCAAATTTTGTCCAGGAAATGCCACACGTTTTCTGGGAGTTAAAAATGCCTGAGCTATGTCGCTTTGCTATGACTCAGGCTCGCCGCACACGACGGTAGGTGCATGTCAGCCACTCACCTTTTTTGCTGCTCCGCTTTAAAATGCATCGCATTCCGTTGAACAAATCTTTTAGTGAATGATGGAAAATTTGAAGTAATATCAATGAAAGATATCTGATTTCATTTGAACAGTTTTAAAAAGCCTACTTCGATAGGTTTCCTTCTCTGTGCAGATCGAAACTTGTCGAGCAAACGCCCATCCTTGACAAACAAGCACTAATGCCTGGTGTCGCTTAAAGTAGTCACGCTCAGCTTTTGTCAAATGTCGCGCTGTTATTAATTATCTCGGTGCTTGTTTCAAGTTCAAAAGCAGCAAGTCATTGGCGGCGGCAGATAATTGAAAAAGCGATGTCTTGTTCCTATGTCCTCCGCACTTTGTAAAGTGTACGCCCAAAACACCGCAGATTCCGGTCTTGCGTTTGCCGTGGGTGGGGGGAAGTTGAATGGTGGGTGTCTTCAACGTATCCCACATTTATTTTCGAATCTTGTTTCCTGGAAAGCTTTCGAGTCTGTCAGTTTGAGTTTTTTTTATTCGTTTCCACTACAAGTTGTCATGGCCTGTATGAAACGTGATTACATGCACGAACCCTCTTGAAGCTCTCTTGAAACGGCAAAAATGCTCTTGAAACGGCGTTGCAGGTGGCAGCGCTGTATGTCCAAATTTTCAAAAGTGCTTTGCGGTGTATTGTCGTGTTCTTGAATTTTCTGCAGCCAAACGTGCAGACCCCAGATCCAATCGTCTGACGTTTATGTGTAGCGGAAATGTCTGGTTCATTTACCGGATTAAAAGTTTTGTTATCGGGTGTTTTTGCACGTAATTTTGCTCAGCTTGAGTTACAACTCCTTGATGTTTTTCCTAGATTGTCTCAGATTTCCGCTTTTTCTAAAACTTCATACTTTTTCTGGTGTGTGTTCATGTTCAAGAGAATCTAACAACCGTAGCTGCCACTAAGTCGATGTGAACCTGTTCGCTTTTGGCAGAGACTATGCCTCTGCTGCTTCGTAGAGCCTGCGTGGTGACACCATTGCCAGACGCATGTTAGCTAAATGGGCTCAGCTCATCCAATATGACTGCATCGATATAGCTCGTGGGATGTTGCGGAGTACATTTCTAGGTTTTGTATTTTAGTGCAGTGCTGCTGCATTGAGATGGAAGAATGTGAGGAATGAGTCCCTCATGACACTTCGCTTTTGAAAAAATTAGTGATTTTCAAGTTCTTTGAAAAAGTAGTGTAGGTTTTCCAGTTTATTGAGCTTTTTTTACCATTGCAAAGTCAATTCAAATTTATGCCCGGACATCCAGAGTTTTGAAGATCGGGAAAAAGAACGAATAAGTTATTTATTAACCCTCGCTGAAAACGAGTCGAAACAATTGCTTGTGGTGTGGTTTTAACAAACCTGCGTTACGGTAGATGGCAAATGAGAATTGGTAAAAAAAAAACTAAAACCTTCATTACGCAATATAAAGGCTTACTTTTGATCAGACGGACTCGATGTTCAAGTCGAGCAACCAACGCCTAATTTCATATTTCTTCAACAGGCACTTCTTCGGCCGGGCCGAATAGACAAGATGCTGTATGTTCCGCTGCCGGATGCCAACACCCGGCGTGCAATCTTTGAGATCTGCTTCTCAAAAACACCAGTTGACGGCGACGTGGACCTTGAAGATTTGATCGAAAAAACTGAAATGTATTCTGGCGCTGAGGTGAGGATGTGACGCTCGATACTGTGACCTTTCCAAAACTAAAGATTGAATATCCGACCGGAGGTTGTTGCTGCGAATGATATCTTCTGCACGAATTTTATCGGGTACCCTGCCTATTTTAAAGGATTGCTTAAGTATCACTGCTGAGTGAAATGTTACTTGATGAAATAACTGTTCGCAATCGAGTACGATGAAGCCGGAAACTCCGTACCGGCGTAATCATGCGCTGCTGCCACGGCTCGGAAAGACTGCGGAGATGAAACGATTTGCGTCTCGAATCCACGGCAAAAGAAACATTTTTTCGCGTACGGAAACGATTAATTGCGTGACATTGTACTCTGCTCGTGATCCCAAATGCCAGATTTCCCCTCATTCAAACCTGACTCTTACTATAGTCAATTGAATTGCAGCGCTGAATTGTAGACAACGTCATGTCTCATCATCTCGCCCCAATATCAGGATAAATCTCGTAAATGTAGACTAGTGTAGTGCGAACACTCCATGAAAGCGAAACACGGACCTATGTATCTTATTAGTTGTTGCTGCCTTGTGACAACTAGCGCTATGGTTATAAACAGCATTGCATGGAATCGTAATGTCGCGAAGGAAGGTGTCGATCGCAGATAAGAAATTGCACAGGATTGGCAGCTACCTGATTTTGCATAAAGTCCTTGGACAAGAGCACACATCCACCCACCCCTGTGGCCGCACCTTCGAGAGGGCACAGCAATTTTCTGCTCAGGATCTTTGTGCCTAAAGCATGTAGACGCTTTTCTGCAGCAGCCACTGTAAGTGCTCGAAAGTGGAGTGACGACGTGATTGAGAAAGGCGAGAGGAATTTGTTTTGGCTGTGGGAAAACGGCACCAGGTTGTTCCTGCATCAGCCGACGCCGGAATGCGATCAACGAGGCCACTCTTGCGACCGCGCGAAAAGCGCTTCGGCCGTCCGTACTTCAAAATCGGCTTGGCGCCAGATTTTGATGACACCCGGCCACTGTACCTTTTGCCAGCAGCCCTGCTTCTGCTGTCGCTTTGTGAATTTCGACTGCGCTGACCGTTCGTGCTGAAGCACAGTAGCGCTGCCTTAGATGATACAAATTTCACAGAAGTCCGCCAAATTGGTTAGCGCTGGCAAATTCTGCATGTGAGCATATGCTTGTCGTGTTAGCCACTCATGTCGCCACCAATCACTTCGCGGTCTTCATCGCGCGTCAAATTACGCTGACCTCTTAGCGCCCCGGTGGTTCTTTTGAATCCACCGAGTGGCCGTTGCCATGCACCGTAACCACCCTTCGACCTCAGCCCGGCTCATCGTCTGCTTTTAGTATTGCTAGCCGGAAGCAAGGTCCTTGGTGTTTCGATAGGCCGAATTCCGAGGGACTGATATCACTCCCAGGCCATTATGAAACACATGTCATGGAGCGATTGGGATGATGCGACTCGAAACCACTCCATTGCTTACATGCTGAAGCACCATACGGCGTGTGAAGTGAAGTTCACACCAGTTGCAATGAATATGCAGGTGTCCCACCACATTTTCTGTTTCGAGTGTGGCCACGTTGCCTAAGTGTGAGTAGCGTGAACGCCATCTGCTTTGAGCGTTCTATCTGTAGATACGTTTCCGTCTTTACCTGCACTTCAGACTCACACGCGTGGCCAGTGCTATTAAAAAGCGGCATATTCGCTCTTTTGTTTGATCATCAGAGCCCAGATAAGATACCACCTGTCAGCATCAAAGCGCGGCACCGACCGCAGCCAAATCTACCCGTTCCTGATCACATGTCGAACGCCCCGAAAAGCTTTGTGCAAAAAGTAGATGCAAGTTGGCAGCTTTGATCTGATTTGATATGATATGTGTCACTTTCTCACCGTAGTTGATACATACTGCGACGTCTTGCGTCAATCGCTGGCCCTATCAACTTTTGATAAATGATGTCCGGCCCTGGAACTTCTTGGAAGTAATGTGCGCACGTGACTGGTTAACATTTAGAACTTGTCGGATTAACTACACATTCTTTCGCTTCCTTTCAAAACTATTTTGATGCGTGGAAGTTCTTTTTTTTCAATTGGTCGCGGCAAAAAAAAAACAATTTTACCAGTGTTGTTGGGAAGTTATGTTTGGTTTGAGGGTCTATGAGAATTTACAGCAACATTTATATACGCTTACTTCCATTGCTGGCATAACTGCCTGTGGTTGTGACGCAACAATAGCAAGTGAATGGTTTTGATAGTTTGCAGCAGCGTGCAGTTAGTGTTGCACTTCACTTTGCTTCAGCCACGAAAACTGGGCTTCCTGACTGACGATTCGTTCCCTTTGTTATTCGAGCGAGTGTACATTGTATTAGCTTGTAGTGGAAACCACATTTAAGAAAGAGGCGCGACAGGAGTGCTTCGCTACGAGGCATCGAATTAAGTGCCAGCTCCGGTGACCGGATGCTTTCCTGTGGTAGCACCACCTTAGGCGCATCTGCGCATCGTAGTTTTGTTTATTTTCAGCGCACGAAAGAACGAATAAAACGCAGCGCGCCCGCAGCTTCCGGCAACGACATTCCACTTTGAAGCGGTTGTTGGCGCGCCGCGATATTCTGATAGCTCGCTAAATTTGGCAAGCGTTCGTTAAAGCTCGCGTTTTTTTTTCTTGTAAAAAACTGGAGGAAGTCAGCTGATGACTGCTATTTGCTTTTTCTGTGTTTGAACTGCCCCGCTGCTGAGTTCAAAACGCTGGACATTCGGTAAAGGTTTCTTCTGATGCGCGCAGCACATTTCAGTCATCAGCACATTTCACTACGCAACGCTTGAGCAAACCGCCGTCGGAGTCTTTCAAGCGTTCCCGGTGTCCGATAACGGTGTGTTGCAGGGTGGGAGGCAAGCTGTAAAAACTAGAGACAATTTATTTTTCGTGCGTCCCTTACCTTTCCACCCGACCTGACCTAATCCGTTGTTTCCTTCTGGCTTTTCTGCTCCATTTGTGAGCGCTTCAGTGCACCGCGCTCCGTCTTGTTTGCCGAAAACTGCAGCAGGCACCGTGGCGCGAAAGTCTTCCGAGTTTAGCTCAGTCAACTGAGCGACAGTAAGCCGACAGCCGGTGGCAGCGTTTCCTTTATGAATCATAGTCAAAGTGCGAAAGGAGGTTCGCTCCCATTATCTGATATTTCGAAATGACACGGTCGCTCTGTCACTCCGCATACCATGTTGCTTTCTGCGAAGTGCTATAAGTCACTGGTCTTGCAGGTAGTGTTGCCTGTCGTCTGCGAAGTGCTCTTTCCGGAAAACGAATTAGCGGCATGAGCCAGCACAGCATGTCGGCAGTATAAACGTCAGCATGTGCCTCTTGCAGAATTTGATGGTGGTGATTGTGCTATCATGCGTCAGCTTCATTCCTTTCATTTTCTCAAAAGCGCTTGCGAACACCAACTCTCCCCTGCTCCTTGGCAGGTATCTCACGCTGGCTCTCTGTGCGTGCGGTCATGTGGTGTGTCCATGACATGGCGCGCTCAGCTGCCTTTCCGCCTTTTCTAATGTTTTTTCGTCCGAAACTGATTTTCGGCAAAATTGCGTCTCTTGCTTCTCGCGTAAACCTCAAGCTGATCCGGATCGATCTAAACAACGGAAGTTTTTGTTTGCTCACCGACGCATCGTTTTGTCCGCTCTGCATCGGAGCGTGGTGCGCCGGGCGTGATTGATCAGGATGTTAAGGAAGTGTGCAAAATCGAAAACAGGGTCACAGCGGATGTTGCTTGGTTGTTTTGCGGAGAAACGCTCGTGAACAGGTGTTCATTCACTGTGCACGTTTTCGTTCTAACCAACTGACCTTTCAACATGTCCTGGTGGAATCCCGCTAGGCTAGGCTGATTAGCGCGGGCTGACCAGCATGCCAAATCGTGACCTTTGACACTTGTGAAGCAAGACACTTACGGAAATTCGGCCAAGTCCCTCGCTTACTGTGTTCAAAATATCAGTTTTCACCTCAAACTTGATGGATGCAACCGGTTTTTCTTCCGTTCACCAATCAACATATCATTACAGCGCTTTGATTAGCGTCAACCATGCATGTGGTTTTAAAGGTTTTCTCATCCATTCTTTGCTGGGGTTAAGACAATCGAAAAAGACATGAGTTACCCTGTTTAAGACGACATTGTTCTTAAAACCAAAATGATTCAGCGCATTTTCACCAAAGACGTTTCTAGCATGTGATGATCACGCTGTAGACAGTGTTTAACGAAGCGTCGTTGCCCAAGTCTGTGCGCTGAGGCGAAAAAAATTATAGCGCGTTGCTAAAGCAACGTAACACGTTAGATTGTGATGCTTACGATCCTGTTCTTAATAACGTTTCACGGTTCCACTCTTGTAAAAGAGTTAGGACATGAAGTAATAAATCTTTAGTTGAGTAGTGCTAGCGCAAGTTACGGTTTAAAATTTCTGAGACGAACGGTGTCGCTAATAGTGCTCAAAGTTGTAATTTGCCCTCTTTACCACGAAGTGAAAGGTTCCTTCAGATTGTTGGAGTTTTAGCTGCGCGATACAGGGCAGTTGTTTTTCGTCTGAAAACCTCTGTCCTTCTGTGTCTGGGAAAGTACCCGCGAGCAAAACCACAGCAAACAACTCGAAACTGTCCTGTGATTGCCCGGGAAAGTTTTCCTGCGTAAAGATCGGTTTGTAGCCGCAGCATTTCCTAATGAAGGGTTCGTTTGCGCGTAATAGGTGTTAGAAACGCAAATAGCACTTCTGTTGTCCTTCATGTGTGCATGACCGGTCATCTGTCAGCTGCGAGCTCGTGCTGTTGATCGCGCAAACGGCAGAAAATAATTTCAATTAAACTGCGAAGGTTTAGCGGAAATCTTCGCGCCTGACTCGGCGTGTCAGTAATGACGTCTAATCACGTCCCTGTGACTTTATTCTTCGATATTTTTAGACCGCTTGCGGTCAGCTGCATCCGCTTCTTAGTTGTCGCATTTGGTACGTTTGCGTAAGTGAAGTGCGCTGTCCAGCCGCTGGACGCTGCTTCGTCTTGTTTTGATCGTTGGTTCCATACCCAAAGTTGGACCCGCTGGCACGGATTAAGCAATCAAGTCAGACCTTGATTACACATGAAACACGGGACGCTCGGTCCAGGTTCGGCTGCGTCTCGAGCGACATACCTGCGTCCACGTGCTGTCGCTTGGCAATTGTTTAGAAGTTTTGCTTTTATTGAACGCCCCTGGTTGAACTCGCATACGGTTGGCAGATAGTGATCTGCTCGTCTGTGGTTGGTTGATCGCATCTCAACTTCAACAAACCGTGTTTTGTTGCACTGCACCGGAAGTGTGTTGATCCGCCAACGGTTTGAAGCTAAGCCAGGCAAGGAACAGCTGCTTCATTAACTGTTGAAGCAGAAACGGTTATACTGAGTTCCTTGTTACGACATCTGATTCCAGAGCACTGACAGCAGCGTGATGAAATAGTTGGTGGAGTAAGAGTGGCGCGCATGGTGGGTTGCGACAAAGTAATAAATATTTTTCTGAGACTCAACATAAATGTCAGTACTGGTCCCAATAATGTGATCTACAGTACGCTTGCTGCCTAACTCGAAACTGAGTTATTAAATAAGGGATAAAAGTTTCGCAGGGTGATGTTTTTAAAAATGCTAGTAATGCTTCGAGTGATCACGCTCGATTTGGTCCCAAGAAAGGAGCAGATATTTTCTACTGTTGAGACTTTTTCAACAAATCGAAAACTTTTATAATAAATACTACGGCCAAAGCAAACGATACAACTGACATCTTGCAAACGTTTCGATAACAACTGTTATCATCTTCAGTGCTTTGGCCGTAGTATTTATTATAAGGCTATTTAGCACTTCCGCTTTTCGTGTACCAAAATCGAAAACTGCGATTTAGTCAAATTTTGTTTCGGCTGCATCAATCTCTGCAATTTTTGCTGGCAACAAAAATAGTTTATATGTTTTTTCAACTTTTGCTATCAACTGGATATTAGGTAGTCCACCGGTACACGTTATCGGACATGTTTCTAAAGCCAAAGCCTGGCGTTCATGGAGGTTAAGTTGAATTAAATTTAAACAGTCATTTCATTGGATCTTCAGTGTGCATAAACGAAAATATCACAGCGGGCTCTGACATGGTGCAATGTTAATTTAGTTTGGTTCAATCGTCCATCTTGAACCTTGCAAACGTGAGCATGGGAAGCTCGGAATCATGCTTTGCGTTTTCTGAATCTACTGGTGTCAAGTGTTGAGTTGTTGACTTTTCAGGCTAAGCTTGACATTTCTTGTCAGTAAGATGCATCATACGTTCCTGTAGTAATATTTTTTATAGCTCTAAAGCCCTGGAAGCCGTGCTGTGGTTAAGCGCAGACTTGCCGATTTGAAATGGAATGCGAAAAGTCCACTATCAATGCCACCTGCAGCTGATGGGTGTTGCACTGTTTCACTCGAAGATAATGGGCGACTTTGCTGGCTTGCAGTTTGCTCGGAACAACTTGAAATATCGATCAAGTCGCATCTCAGCCCAGGTGTATGCGGTGAGCTGCAACTGCCTCACTGCTTGCCTGACGTCATTGCATCTCGTGACGTGAAATGTGGTTAGAAAAGTGCCGGTTTTGCTCAAGGTAATACACCTAAATTGCGCAGTTGTAGGCGATTTGGGGAGAGAATGCCGATTTTGCGTGCAAATGAAAGGCCGCCGAGATTTATGCTGTTTGCGAGTGTTATTATTGATTACCCAACCACTAAACCGAGGTAGGTTTTCCTCGTCTTTTCACTGTATTCATTACTGGTACGTTTTACAACACCAAGGAATTTTCCCGTGAAACTTCGGTGTGGTGAGAAATGGCATCCTATGTTGCATGTCATCGCCGTATGTTGGGGCTGCAAGACGCTCGTTCCGTACCCAAAGTCTTTGTTTTCTTCCTTCTGTTGGTTTTTCAAATCAAACATGTTCTTTTGATCAGGGTTTCCCAAACTAGAGTCCGCGGAACACTGCGGTCCGTGACGACTGCACAGGGGGTCCGTAAAAATATGAGTTTCGAGAAAATGATAAATTGTGCAGTAAGAAGCAAACCAATCCGTCTCATTTAAAGTGTCAGTTTTGTACAATAAAACATTATTCATTGTCATTCATTATGCGTTTCGTATTATCCTTCCGCACTGGTTGGGCGGAAAAATTGATGCGACGTAAGACTGGTGTCAGTTGCCCCGAAAGTTTGGGAAACCCTGCTCAAGGCGTTTTTTCTTCTGTTCACGGTTCGCATGATTTGTTTCTTCTGCCCAGATACATTTAGCGCTTCCCTTAATGTCTTTCGTCAACTCTCTTTGCCAAACAACGATCAGTGAACAGCGTTCAGATATAGTCATTGTCTTCCTGTCTCACGTTTACACTTTGGTTTAGCAGAGTGCCATATACGGATCTTGCGTGACCTCTGTGAGTGTGACCAAAAGCGCACAGTTAAAATTGCACGGGTTTTTATGATGCGTTTTAGGTCTTTTAATTTCACGAGTAAACTTTGTCAGCGCTGCTGAGTGGTTCAGGCAGAATTAAATATCGCCATCGTTGAATATTGCGCTTTTGACGAAGCAGAAATGTGTTAGCGTGATGTAAGCATATAGAAAAGAAGTATTGCATTTACATTGAAAATATGAAAGCGTGTAGATCAGTGGTTCTTAACCGGGGGGAGGGGGTTGCGCGAGCCCGTAAGCGCTGTAGAACTATGAAAATTTGATCAATATAAGGGAGGCGTGGTAAAGTAAATGTTAAGAACCACTGGTCTAGATCTTACGCCCGCTTTTGCAAAAACCAACGCGGGGATAAGCAGTAGAATCGCTTGGGTTTGTATCTAATGCATACCGGTGACTTTCTATTTGCAATTTTCTAGTGGTGAAATCAGTACAGCACTTGGTGGAATTCTGTAAATGAATTTCAGGTAAACTGTTTGATAACTTCACGAATCTGTCAAATGGATTTCAGTCCGTGCACCCCTTCGCTTATAATATATTGTTTTTTGTTTCTTCAAGAAAAAATATTAGATAAACTCTTAACATCACAGTTGGTTTATTGTGAGTAAGCTTTGCGACGAATATTATGTTTAACATTTTCACTGCGTTTATTGACTCATTACACGGAATTGTTTTGCAACTGCTGTGTTGCTGACCGAAAGCTTTTTTAAAATTTTTTATCTGCCCCGTGTTGTCGTTGATTGCCTGCCAGTGGCTGCACCGTTTACAAAGCCTTCAAACGGCTGAGAATATTCTTTTTTTCATTGCATCCAAATTTCGGCAATTGTTACACGAACACCGTTATTTCAGGTAACTTGCATCAGTCACTGTTCTCAAAAGAAATATTAAAGGTTATGTTGAGGCGTTCACGTCACTCTGAACCGGACGAAAAAAAATACAGTAGTTTGTTATCGAAGTTGTTTCTCAACAATGGTTCGATAAATTACTGTTCGTGAAGACCAGTTTTATTTCCCTCTTCGTCGCTGACAATTCGGTAATTGCCAGAGCGTCGTCGCATGTGCTGAGAAGTCGTTTGCATGGCTCTGGTTGTCGCCGTGGCTTACCGAAAGCGTTTTGATCGACAAGTTAGAGTTTGAGTCGACGGGCAGAGCTAAACTGCAGTTGGTTGGATTGGTGCCGGGCTGTCTGCAACAGATCTTAACTTTCAACCGCACCAACAAGGGCCACTCTGTCGTGCTCTCACGGCAAAGCGCCGGTTGGTCAGTTGACAGCAGCTTTCTCGTCTGGCGTTCTGCGTTGCACTTGGTCGTGAATAATTTTCACTCAGTTCGATCGTTTCTTTTTTTCCGCGTAAGTCCCATGTAGCGTTACTCACCCTGCGTACCCCTCACCTGATACATGCTCCGGCTAAGCCGCGTAGGACCGCGTTGCGCGAGGAATCCATCAACATCCGCTGACGCCCGAGTTATTTTATCGTGAAGGGGAGAAGTTTTGGATTAATGGCTGGCGTCATCGGTAGTTGATATCTTTCAGTTATCGTGTCGGTGACTCAGGCTCAGGCGAATGAACCGGCGTGACTGTTACCACAGCACCCTCCGTCGTTTTCGTCAAGCAACGGCATCCTGTTAAGGTCGCCCGCCTCAGCGCACATCCCATCCGTGCGAAAAAACATTGCAAAAGTCAAGACTGAGCTCAGAGCATGTTCGCTTTTCAGTGCCGTTAAGGCGCGAGCGGATTGACGGCGGTGCAAGTGGAAGAGATCTGCCATCTATCGAACGGTTTTATCGGATTTCGCTTGGCAGCTAAGGCCCAGCACATTTCCGCCTTTCGCTATCGTGTTACGCGCGTCTCGCCCCGCCGCCGCTGTGCAGCCGGTAATTCGCCATTCAGCTGCTGTGGAGGATTTCATGTACTTTAATATCAATTTCCTCGCCTGTACCCGGACCAGCAGCAGCGCTGCCTGTTCTTCGTATCCGGCCTGTTGTGCGCGAAGTTGCTGACGAACGATCGTGAACTGGTAACTATTTGAAAACAGTTGGCGATGGTTTCGATCGCTGTTTCGCTGCATCCGCTTCCAACAGCACGGCCGAGCGTCTTGCCTTACGTTTTTGCGTCATTTGCCTTTGATGGATATTGCAGCTAATGTGCCAGCGACCGCTATCTGCGACACTCCCGCTATCATCTCCTGCCCCCCTTGTTAAACGGAGTCACGTTGCGGAACCCAAGACCAGACTGACGTCACGGCAGAGGGCAAGGCATGCCTTCTTTTGTTGGTATCAAAGTTGTTCGGTTCTGACCCGAGTGTCTCTCGGTAGCCAAGGTTGCCGTCACGCACCAACGCCAAGGCAATGCCTTCCGCGTTTGTATCTTGATGACCCGACCGCCGCAGCACTTCCTCGCGCTTTCTGCACAGCGACGCGTGAGGAGCATATCGCTTTGGTCCTTGTCAGAATGATGACGCGGGCTTTGAAATTCAACACCTGTGCCATTTCCTTCCGCTGTTAAGAGCACACCCATGTCGCCTCCGTCCGTGTTTTCGCCAAAACCCGCAAAAGGAACATTTCTTGCATGCGAGTTGTTGGGAATCACAAAAAAACATCAAAAAATTTGACAAAATCATGTGCATTTTTTTCAGTGTTCGTCTCTGAACAAGCGTTGCAGGCGTACACACTTTTAGAGTTTTGTGTCGTAGCAACTAAATGCCTTCAGTAGTCACACTAACTTTCTGAGTGTGCAGCAGAGGCAGTTAGAGCGTGGAGCAAAAGAAAATAAAGTTGCGATGTAATTTCGACCAAATGAAACAAAAGAAAATGCAGTTGATATTGTCTGAACCGTCCGTGTCTTCCTTTCCCATTGTTGGTCGGAGAAAATAGTTTGGCCCTGACTGTAGTCAGGACTCTAAGCACGTGCTCAGACATTTCATATACTTTAGTGTGTCAACCTACGCTACTGTTCCGTTTCCGCGTGCATCTTGTGTGAGTTAGATTTCCAATGCCAGTTGTTTTGGTGTGGACCGAAACGTGCAATCGCGTTATAGTCGTGAGTTGTGCGACCCCCGGCAAACCATACAGTCGTAAATGCGGAACAAACGAGAGCAACATTCCACACGATGAAGAATTAATAAACAAAAAACGTTTCGATTATTTTTATTTCGCTACTATTATTAAAACTATTTCTGCCTCTTATTTTCATTGATTTCTTAGAAAAAAAAAACATTCGCAAGATCTAAAACAGGTTTCCTCAACTCTTCATGCACGTTTAGCGTTTCTGCGAGGCAATTTAGCACAGGACTTGAAAAATAGATTCACAAACTAAATTCTAAACGCGATGTTCGAGCTCCTGGCCGAACGCATTTTTATACCGAAAGCATATAGTCAACTTTTATAGTTTCAAACGTCTACCTTCTTCCGTATCAGGCCGTATAGAGATGTATTGGAATATTTTTCGTCATGCAGGTGTCAAATTCACGTTGATAGACGTCGCAGAATCGTTAGCTTGAATGAAACATAAAAATTTGTTTTAAAGTCCGTTAAAAACTAGAAATAAACGTAAAATTTATTTCGAACTGTACTTGATCCTTTAGAAAAGCATGCGGTCACTGTCAACACCACCTGCTTCTCAAATCTTCCGCTTCCGGTCAAAACCAAGTGCGTTCTCCAGAACCGATTTTCACAAACAAATTTTATTTTCAATAAACGCGAACTTGCGTACCGCTGGTTAGCATAGAAGCAGCAATGAGTTATCACTTGCAGAAAAACCAAGAATTTAAATCTCAGCGCATCCACCAGCCCTCTTTGAACTGAAGTCAAATCTTCTTTCACTAAACAAGGAAATGTCACTGAGCATTTTTAGAAAAACTTCAAACGAGTGTAAGATCCTTTTTCAACCAGTCTTAAAATCAAAATGTGAACATGTTGACACAAAGCAACATGGCCGTTAGCGGGTTATTGCTAAACCATTTCTATCACATGCATCCCTGATTTTGCAAAATGTCACTAGAAGTAGCGATGCCTAATTCATCGACTAACTTTTCTTTCCAGGTATCCATAAAATGTGCCGGTCAGTGAATTTCGTTTCAACAACCTATTGTTCTAATCTGCACTGAACTACGAATAAAAATAAATTAACATGCACCACCATCAAGCCGTTCAGTAAATCACGTTGGAAGCATCCTGTTTTAGTGAAGCAAATCAGTAATAGTGAACAGGTTTCGCTGTCTTCACTATATATCACCGGACTTTCAGCATAGCAAGCTTAGCTTTTTCTGTGCCTGTAAGCTGTTGAGATCCCAACATTCACCCCCTGAAAATTTTAAGAGATTTGCCCGAGCATTCGAATAATTTGCTATATTTTTTATCCTACAAATTTTGTTTCAGTATACAGTGCTTTGCAATGCATTTTTTGAATGACACCCCCTATTTTGCAGTTCGACTCCCTCCTCTCAAACAACCCAACCCTTACAACGCGCCTGCGTAGTGTACAGATCTATCTACGACTGTAGGTTCCGTTCAGGAGCAAAGTATAAGCATTATAGTAATTCGACAACCGACACGTTTTACTGCATTTGTAATATGAAACAACGATATTAACATCACAATCGTTACGACAAACTGACATGTTGTCTCTCATTCTGGTGGTAGTAATGATTAAAACAGAAAGGCTGCAAAGTAACATCGTTCAAAAGAAATGTTGCTCGCGACGCTCGCGACTTTTTTGTGTGCATTGTCAGTATCCGAATTTACGTGGTACATTCAATGATGCAGTGACTTCGACATATCGACTGTAGATTGACTGATCTAAACATAGTCCATTGCACTGCTTGATATTGAAGAAAAAATATGTAAAGATGGACTGAAGTGTTTTTTACTGAACAACATCGAAAATTTGTAAGGAAGTCATTGCAATGCTCTTGTTTCCTGTGATGCTTGTAACTCAATTTAAGCCCAAATTGATTTGGTCCACTCTACGGTTGGGCGTCTCTTAAGCCGCTTTCAACAAGATTGATCTTATCTTTTATGATATGCTAAACAGAGCGAACGGATACAGGCTTGTTTTCCAGCGAAGACCTTGGGAACCTTATAGTCACTACTACGCTGGTCGTGAGTACGACTGTCGCCTGCTCAGGCCAGCGCCGCGGCTGGTTTCCCATAGGCCGACAGCAGTGATGGGCGTGTCGTGACCTTTGAAGCTTTAGCGATGACTCGCGAAGGTTTGCTGAAAATGGCCCGCGAAACCAAAACCAATGGCCCTGGCACTACGCCGAAAGGCCTCATGCGATAAAAACAAATAAGAATGACCGCGCTGACCCAAAGAATGGGCGTACCATTTGGAATACGTTTAAATTTTCTGGAAAAGTGGGTCAAAAACATGCATATTGTAAGTCGTTTGCTTGTAGCTATAAAAAAGGCCAACGATACGAAGGAATGAAAAGCTCTTGTGCTACCAGCACAATGCCCTCCCAAGTACTCGCAGGTCGTAAAATACAGCAAATTTTCCCGTCATTGGCTGAGAATTGTCCGGGAGTAACCGCTACGCACGTGGCATAAAATGTTACGAGCTCTGTAAGTTGGACGGGGTTTTTCGACCGTGTAGCACGAAAATTTCCGAAGTTCGACAAGTTACCTGCCTTTTTGCTGTTGATGCCTGCACAGATCATGTGGCAACTGCTAGTTTAGAAATGTTATGGGAGTTCCCCACATCGTAAAAGTGCAAAAAAGCGACAGCGGATTAGTTAATAAACTGAAGGTTGCGGAAGTCAAGTCAGCAGTCGTAATTAATATCCATCAATATATCCCGACTGAATTTAAATAGAACAGTAGACAACGCTGCGATGACAGCGATGTGGCGCGTTCACTGTATTGTTCTTGCTTCGGCGGCTTGTCACGTCAGACGACTGATTTTCTGCTGCAGATATGTTCAGTGGTGACTGAAGCGGCGCTGGCGGCGCTCGAAGACGATCCCGAGGCGAGCTTCGTGTCTCGGAAGCATTTCGATCGCGCTGTGGTTGCAGTCGTCCCGCAGACTACCAAAGAAAAAGCGAAAGCGTATGAAGAATATGGAGAAACACTGCAAGGCCGAATACGCTAATTTGTTTAACCTCGGTTGGGATATGCAGTCGATGAAATCGGGTGGTGCGAACAGCTGCATTCAGCAAGTTGTCCGCATGAAGGAGAAGCGCACTGAGAGCATTGTGGACCGCTTCAAGACCATACACCGATGATGAGCTGGCCAGGTGGGGCCGCATTTTGCAAAACCCCATTTTCGTCCTCGAACAGTATTTAATCTGGAGTGTTTGTAACATACGCTTATTAATGTTGTGGACAATGGCTGACCTAACCGTCAAATGTTGATTTAGATCAGGGGTGTCGAACTCGTTTCAGTTCCAGGGCCACTTAAGGCATATTTAATCTGAACCGGGCCGGACCAGTGAAATCATTGCATAACATCCTGTTATAAGTAATGCCAACTTCCAACTGTTTTTATAACTTTAA
>JGI24159J19872_10000177_pt1 | contig 45297 bp, 15 predicted proteins | sample Ectturendosymbi4_FD_19872 | JGI IMG/M metagenome (IMG submission 19872) | reverse complement strand
GTAAGCACATTCTCGACTACCGGAAAAAACAAACGGGAACCTTGCTAATCAGCGAAAGCATAACTTTTACAAACGATGACGTCATGAATTACGTCATAGGGGCCCTCCACTAAAAATTGCCCCGGGCCCCCCTACCCTTTAATCCGGCTCTGGCTCCACAGTCCTGAATTCTGAACATACTCCGTTGGATGTTTTGCTTCGGTGGCAGCGGGGGGTTCCGGGTTCCTGCCCTAAATGTAATCGGTGATTCCCAACTGAAAGTGACCGACGACCTGATTTACTCTTTCGCTGATTGCTATTGCTCCTCACGCCGCTTTTCTGTTGCCTAGTCCCCATTCACCAAAACCTGGCGATGCGCCTACTCGTTGATAAAAAGAACACGATCCTTGACCTGTTGTGATAAGATGAAGTTGCAAAATCTCCGAGTAACTTCCCACTGGTTCAGGCCTGGCCAACCCGCGGCTCGCGGACCGCATGCGGGTCTTTGTCCGGTGTCATGCGGCTCGGACGTAAATACCGTATTTATTCGTGTATAAGTCGCAAAATTTTGTATCATTTGAAAGTCGGGATGCGACTTACACACGCACTGCGTGGAAGCGTGCTTGGTGTCTTGTGCATTTATAGCTGAGCAAAGGATTGCGTGTGAGTGAGGAAGAGATGTGATGTTCATGTGTGCCCATGTGTATGATGTGGCTCTTTGCGGTAACACAGTAAGAAATGTAGCCCTTGGTCTCTGATTGGTTGACCACCCCTGCACTGGTTCTTTTATTACACTGTGCGAAAAAACACAGTCTGTTGCGTGCTGCTCCAACCTGCACGCAGATTTTCCATCAGCTGTTCGTTGATCTGTTTCTTGGTAACCCGGTAGCCTCATTACGCGATGCTTTAGCTCAGGCATGGGAACCTATTTACTATCACGGGTCGCATGAATTGTGGAATATCACTGGCGGCCCGCAAAAATTAATTTCATTTTAAAATTCCACCTTCATCTTGCAAAGTAGAATAAGGAGAGAAAACTATGTCAAGGAGCGAGAGAGACTGCTCTTGACCTACCGTCAGCGTGTCTGCTTGTCATGGAGTTTTGTTTTGGTGCGATGCTATGTTCTAACTTGGATAGCAAAAATGCTGATGCGAGCCATGTTAAATGTTCAAGCGGGTCGCAGGTTCCCCACCCCTGCTTTAGCTGATACCAGTCATAACACCGACTGCGAAGCAGTGCTAGTGGTGTGAAGGTGGTTAGAATGGCGGTATAGTTCTTTTGAGGATGTTTTCACAAAACTTGAATTTTTTTTCGTGGCCTGCTCAAAGCCTTTTGTCATAAATGACCAAGTTTCCCACAACAAAAACTTTAATTTGTACAGACCTTTCAGGAACGCCTTTTCAGTCAACGCCAAGTTTATTGTTGTTCTCAAAAACCTCTAATGCTTCCTCAGTGCTCACAAATTAATGCCGCACAATGCTAGAGATACTATAACCAGGGTTCTTTCGAGGACCCGAATCGGGTCCCTAGAATCAGAGAAATCGAGTCCCTGCAGGTTCATACCGGGTACCTAACATTTTCCTTAAAAAAACCTGCTATAACGCACTACTTTTACCACCGTTTCTGAGAAACACACCACTTGGAAGTTTCATGTGATATGATTAAATTTTGATTTTTCGGTGTAGGTAATCGGTAGCCAGAACTGAGGTAGCTGCGTTCCTACAAACAAAGAAACTTTTCGAATCTGCCGTCTTCGGCGGCAAAAACATTGAAACATTATAAAAGACTGGTTTCGTTACACATATGGCATCTGTTTAAAGTTGTTTAGAGCCGTAAGCTGGAAAGTCCCTATATTTGAAAATACTGTAGTTTTGGCAAACCTCCTTGCTCTTGCGCTAATATTTTGCAGTCGAGCCAGTTGAAATTGTAAGATGACTAAGCAGTAAATCATTTGCAGTCAGTCGTAAAGCGCATGTCCAAACATGTTACCTGACCGCAACGAGCTTTAACAATCTGCTGGCACGCCCTCGCATCTCTGTTCGTAGGCTTGTCTCAATCGTTTGTCATCACCTGTGCCTGTGCGGAAGTTGCGAGTCGGATTCCAACAAACCGAAGCGCGTTCGTCGTTGCGTGATGATGAATAACTAGCGCGGTTTGTTGGCTGACGATGCGCACGGTGTTGACCTATTACAGTATAACAGACTGCTCTTTCGAACACTGCGGCCAAACATGCCATTGAACGTTTGTTCATACCAGGGGCCTCCAAACTACGGCCCCCGGGCCATATCCGGCCCACTAAGACATTTTGTCAGTAATCAGAAAATAATCTTATGAAACATTTGTTGGTTTGATAGAATGTGACATGTCCCGAAACAATCACATTGCATAAGATGTCGGCCCTCGAACTGTTGTGTAATAGCTTATGTGGCGCTCTGACAAGAAAGTATGGAGACCCTGGTTTAGACCAGCTATGTCCAACCGAAATGCCTTACTGGGGCAAAAGTTGTGCCACTATCTTCATGAGGGGCGCACATTGCACGACTTACGTTCATTTTGGCAAAAAAGATAGTTTAAAGCTACTGAAAGCATTCGAATACTAATTGCAGTGATAACGACTCGGTGGTACTTTTAACCAATCCCGAACTGTGATGCCATAGGCAGTTTAGTGCTAATGGAACAACAAGTTAGAAATCAGTCTACTGCAGAAGAACACATGAGTAGAAATAAAAAAAACTAGAAATCAATTTTGCACCGAGATGTCAATGGACACCTGGAAATCTACCAGTGCATAGCACATGATAAACAGGCACTAAAGACCATTGCAGCGAAAATGTTAAATTTAAGATTACCAAAATAAAGACAGAATGTCATTTTATTGTACATACACTATGATGAAAAGCTTACTGGGCCACACAAACCTACTGGGCCGCGTGTTGGACATAGCTGGTTTAGACTTTTCGCCAAAGGCAGTCAAGATCTCCTGGTGACGCGACAGTCTGATGAGATTTGGGTACTGAAAACGTTATTCTGTTTGAAGAGACCGACTGCATTGCTGCCATATGTGCATAGAGGCATTGGTCAACTTGTACACACAAAATCTTTTGAAAACACTCAAAGTGCGCAGAGTGTTAAAAACGGAATATCAAACTGAACTGTTGTCAATCAACATGTTCTTATCCACCAATCGCAGTAGTTGGATCATTGATGATTGTGCACGTGCAAATTAAGACATCCGATTGATCAAGATTTGTAAGGATTCCACAATATTAGCATAACTGATATTCATGTTGCCGGCAGTTGCCTCGAAAAATGGCACACAGAAGCTTTGAAAAAGTCTCACGTTAAAATATAATTTGCAGTGCCTATGACACGACACAACTCTTCTTGATATAAAAAATAAACCTCATCCCATTTAAAGAAGTTTGACTGTTTAACCAGAAGCGTTTGCCAAAGCAAAACAGTGTAGAACTTTTGCAAACGTGGCATCTGTAACTTAGATCGAGCCAAATGGAAAAAAACTGCGGCAGTGAAAAATGGATTTTACATAAGAAGACCATTGATTCGAAATGTTGCCGTCGCAAACCATCTCTTTGGACGGATCAGACTTGGACAACTAGATAATTCTTGTTTTCTCATTCGATGAATTAGAGCGAAATGGTGCTAATTCTAATCTAATTTGCGAAATGCTTCAATGCTATAATTTTAGTTTAATGTAATTTCCGGTTTTGCCAAAAATACTGATTTGTCCAACGGGATTTTTTTTACATATGAAATGAGAATGAACCCTCGTGCAAGGAAAGTACAACAAAATGATAACAAGTGCCATGCCGCTATCCCATCACTTGAGCAGCGAAGTCGGTATCAACTCGATCAATTTCTTTTCTCATTCACCGCTGCAGTACAAACCAGAACCGTCGCCAGGGAGTCTTTACTAGCGGGACTTCACGTTCGTGTGGAGAGGCTTTACGTTTGTGCCGGGGGACTTGATATTGAAAATTTGATGAAATCTTCAATGATTTATAGTGTTTCGTATTTAGATTTGGGGAGGCTTAGTGCTTTGTTTCGGGGGGCTAAGCCCACCAAAGCCCGCTGTGGCGACGGAACTGGTACAAACTACGTGGCCTTATCAATGATTATTATGTCACATTGCCTATCCATTCGTATGCAGGTGTCACAGTAGTCATTGCCATTCTTGGCGTACGATTCTTTGCTATTCTCATGCTTATCAGAGCGAATTTGGATTTGGGCATGAATTGAACTTGGATTAAACTTGCTTGATGATTTGAATAAATGTAATTCGAATTCGAATTTTAGTTCAATTTCTATTTTTCGCAAATCCACTAATTTTAATTCTAATCTAATTTGTGAGAGCTGAGTTAACTCTAAATTTAATTCCAATCTAATTTAGAAAAGCGAAAAGAATTTTAGTTGTCCTCGTCTGGGACGGACATCCAATCGATGCATGGAACATGAATGAAAACCCACGAACAAAATAGCAACGTCTTAAGCTTCAAGCATTATAATCCTATAACTTTCTATTAGTCTATATCACCAAAAGTTACCAGGGAAGAGAAACGTGCGCCTCCTCATGAACTTTTCATCAATGTGGCTTGAAGGAAAGAAAAAATACTTGAAAGTGGAGATGTGACATGGCGAATAACCACCTAATTGCTTACACTGCAAAATACATTTTTATGTATTCAATAAAATCTGTGCATCACACAGAAAAGTTTGAAATGTCACTAAGACCACCCAAAGTATCTGCAAATGACAGGAACTTAGGTTTTTGTTTTTAATCCAGGGAAGGTTTCACCAATTCAGTTTTGGACATCATTTCCGGACATCGTTAAATTTTATCTTCTGTTTCCAATCATCTCCAGGCAAATTGAAAACGTGCCGGTCTGACTGCAAGTTTAAACCCACCCGGTTTGTCATCAAGCACAACGCATCGTGTTTTTGGCGATCGTATTATTTTGCGACATTAATGATGGTGTCCCTACAAGAAAGTTCTCTTTTTTACTAATCTTTGTTTATTTTCACGTTGTTGTCGATATGACAGGTTTTGTTTCCGGATCAAAGCCTCGCTGTTGTTGAATCAGTCGTTACCGAATGCATCAGCGACATTCAGGAAATGGACCTACGGGATATCGAAGCCCTTAACCGGTGGCTAAAGTCGGACAGAAGTGCGGAGTCAACTCACGAATCCAACTCAACGAAGAACGCAGCAAAGCACTTAACGCGCTACCCTAAACTGCACCAGGGAGAAAGGAGCTGCTCCGTTGACAGCGTTCGGGTAAGTTGTGCATCAGTTTCAGTTCAAGGTTGTTTTTTCCCAAATGCAGAGTGCTGTTAAAAGTGAGGCTGCTTTGACTCTTTTCCTTGGTGCATGCGCTCATGTGTTTTCTCCAAAGTTGAAATTGTGGATCAGGTTGAAATACAGTGTTGATTGAAAAACGTACATAAACCCAAAAAGTTGTGCTCTGGGTTTCATTCCAACTCATGTCAAGCTTATGAATCACTGAATCGACTGTTGATGACTGGCAAATATTTCTGTGTTTCGCAATTCTTCAGCATAACGTTTTCGTTGGCCTTGCGTCGAATTGCAGCAGCTGTTGCACGCTATACAAGCACGTAGCGGAACTCACGTGATGCTGATGTCTTACCGTGAACATTGTCAGTGTCAGCATTTTTTTAGTGACGTGACAAGTGTTTCTAGGTTCAACCCAAAAGTTACGCAGTCGCTTGCTACCCATCTGTATTGATAAGTTTATTTGAGTGAACTTCCGACGCAGAATCAATGTGCAGCGAGTAACTTCGAGATAAAATGTTTTCCCATGAAAAGGGCCATCAGTATGCAAACAAACGGTTAGGCTTTGCGTGAGTACGAAACGTTGAACAGTTTTAGATTTTTAAAGATTTTGAGGCAATACAAGATTTTTGCGCAATGTACAGTAGTAGGCAATGTTGGGTACAGAAAGAATGCGGTTGTCAGTACAATGTCGGTGTGCCCTACATTCACTGCGGATGAACGATTATCACCAAGGAATAGTGTGCAATTATTCATATTAGCAAGATTGATTGTAACAAATTTAAGTGGGAACGGAGCCATTAATTGAGTAGTTCAAAGACTTTCTAAAACTGGGCACGACCAAGTTCCAAATACAGCTTACTCAAAAACCAAAGGAATACGCATGCTGTGAACCGTTTGCATCTGAGTTTGCAGCGTAATTGAAAGGTGGAAGGTTCTGCAGAAAGCGCTGGGCATATTGTGATCTGCGAAGCCGAAACAAAAGGCTCTCGATCGAAAGTTTCCGGAAAATGGTCTTCGTAACTCAGCTATAGAAAAAAGCGGGCAAAAACTCCTCAAGCTCTCGCAGGCGAGAAGAAACGGGAAACACTTTTAAGCCGTTGTTCCCAAACGTTTTAAGCGCAAGAAGCTAAAGGTCGAGAAAGTTGCATAAAGCGTGAGCAGAAAGAGTTTAGTCCAGCAGATTCTGAAAAAATGGCTAAAATGTGGCAGGCTATCAAACTCGCGGAAGATAAATGTAATTGGCAACTGCGTTGGGCTTGCTCAGCATTGCTCTGAATTTAGACTGTTTACCTCGCTAAAGTTTGAGTGTGATTGTATCGATGATCGGTTCAAGGTTCCTTATTAAATTGGAACTTGACGCTTTCTAAGAAGTTTGTCTGTGATGCCAATTATACGTTTCGCTTCTGCGTTTCTCGTAACGGCCATACATATACGTTAATTTAATTACAGCTAGTTTTCCCTGGGAGTTTTCAAAGGTTGTGAAAGTACCCGGGATGACGGAAGGAAAAACCTGGGAGTTTTTTAAAGCTACACGGTACGTGGGGTTCCCCACCATATTAAGCACTTCGCGTTTCGAACCATATTAAGCACTTCGCGTTTCGAAAGATCTTAACCATATTAAGCACTTCACGTTTCGAAGAAAAGAATACGAGGATTGGTGAAATGACCGTGGGGTCAACAAGTCGGCCAAAGCTTATAAAGAACAAAAGAAAGACAACCTGAGAGCATGATTAATGCAAAAGAGAGAAGAAAAACAAAAACAAAACGAAAAAACACAAGAATTGCAGCAGACACTGCTGTGTAAAAGTCAGCAAGAATCGAAATAAGTGCAACAAACAATAGCACATATAGTCAGCTAGCGTCGAACTAATTGTCAGTCAGAAATGGAAACTGCCTGATAATAACAACAGAGAGTTGGACTCATGTTGTATATAAAGAAGCATGTGTACATCTATATCCAGGATCACTATAATTATAATTACAATCATTCAAGAGAAAACAAGTACAAATTGGCCTATACGAAGTAAAATGTACGTTTACTATAAGTAGATAATTTTGACTTGGTCTATTTTAAGGTATTTCGCAATTTAAAAACAAAGTGGGAAACATGTTTTCAGAGATGTTGTATCACTGTTACACAGATATACCGCCTTATTCAAGGTACTTACGTTCACTAGCGTATGGAGGGGGAGGCCACTGTGCCATGACCACCCCCTCAAACCCTAAAAATAAAAAAATGTAAAAACAGTATTGTCTAAAACTTGCTTCCAGAATGCACAAAAATGCGTACTTTTAGGTGTAATTTTGCAAAATTTTACCGGGGGCATGCCCCCGGAACCCCTGTCCAAACTTATCTCACGACACTTGAGCAACAAACCTCAAGTTTGTCATGCAACCTTCTTCGAAACATCTTCGCCTGATGTTCGATAGAAAAAATATCCACAAAGTTGATGTTGCAAAAGAAACATTCACCGTCGCTAATTTTTATCTTTTAACCAACTTTGACTAAGCACAACTCACAACCCGCTACCTCATACCCTTACACCCACCCCTTTTCATTATCACATGCGCAATGCTATGAATGGTACAGGCTGTACGAAGTAACAGCGCTTACCAATAAGTCAAGCTTCTTAAAGATCTGTTGCGAAACAAGTATCAATCGTTTTTTATGGGCGGAATTTCACTTGAAAAAGTATTAATGTCAAATTGTTGGTGCCAGAAAACATTTTAAAAAGTTTAATGAACGGCATTTCCCGAGACCACGTGCTCAATTCGATTGATTTTAAGAGTATAAATTGAGGAGGGGAACTCTCAACAGAGTTAATTGGCCTAGGGATTACAGCATTAGATCTGAACTTAGAACTTCGCGCGTCACCTGTCTCTCCGGACTAGAATTCGTCGAAGTTTCTAGCAAGCTGAAAGCATCGAGTGAAGTTATGTTCTTTACTGAGAGCATAGGCGAGGCACACTGCAATGAAATAGCGCGCGGAAGTTTCCAACTTTTATAGACAAAAACTCGATGATTTGCTGAGTTCAATGGATTGTAGACAAAAACGTGAGTTTTTTTCGAACCTATGTGTCACGATATTAATTAGTCACATAAACACTAACTGCAATCAATTGTTTTTATTTACGAGCTTGTAGTAGTTTTTCCTCGAATGAACTAGGAATTGGCATTGTTTTTTGTGACGTGGTAATTACGTTTTAATCTGCGCGTAGTATATATCTGTGGATTCCGCATTTCATCATTGGTAAATAGCTGGAGGAAAGGAGTCGTGTGCACTGTCTTTCATGTTGGAGTGTTTTGTTGTTCTTGTGAAAGAGTTTTGTTAATTTGGAGAGATGTGAAGGTCTGCTCTATGTAATTGCAAGTGGGGATGATAGAAGCTTTTCTGATTATCAACATAACCCTTCATCATGTTGATTAAGACGAAATCTAGAAATCGCTTGAATGCACTGGTATGAATGCATGTTGCTATCAGCAACAGAGTTTTACATTTTGAAAAAATCATTAGCAAGAAACAGGAACAAAAGATTCATTGAACTGAATTAGCTAACGTTTGGAAGTCAGCCTTTTGATTTTATTATTTTGTGCACATTTCAAGAAAGTGATTATTTTTTGTAGAGTATATTCAAATGTTAATCTGTGCCATCGTTTTTTGTCCTGATTTTTGATTTTGTTTACATTAAAAAATTTAAATTCCTTTCTAAACATTTGAAAGCTAGTTCCAGCTCGATTATAAATTACATTGTGGGGGTTGCCGTACAAGGTTTGTTCATCTGAATGCTTTAATTTTCTTGTCGTTGAAAAAACTTGTATTGTTAAGTTGTAAAGACAATTCTGTTTTTTTTAACAAACACTTCAGAGAAACCACTTTTTCCATTGTTTCCGTAAATTCTTGTTTGTCTTTGGAAATCAATTATGATGTTCAGTTCTTTGAAACCTACATTTTTTCGTTAATTTTGTTATAAGAGTCCATTCCGTTTTTTCAAAGATTTTATCCTTTTTTGTGTCCAATCGAAATTTATGTGAAACTTTAGCACCGAGACGTTATTCAATTTATCTTAGCTTTGAAAAATCACCCCTTTCCCGCTTGCCTGCACTGCTTCGCTTTTAATACACCGCATGCATGTGTTCCAGGTCCAAGGCTTAGATTTAAAGAAATAAACAGGAAGTTACGTCTTGTCAAAGCTATTTTTAATGGGATACGGAATAGAGTCTGTTCACAGCCTTCGCAACACCATCCTAAACTTCCTTTTTATTTTGTGATTGCAGTTGCACAATCGCCAATGGTTTATTAAAATTTTCGAAACAGGGATTAGCAGCATTCTGGATTAACTTTTTTATCGGAAGCTAATTGACTTCATTGTTGTTTATTCCAACCCTATGTTTATTCTTTTAGCACAATTGTACGTGTACAATTGAAGGCTACAGTGCCTTGGGGCAGTATTAGACCAGCACAGCTGATCCTAATCTGCATTACATTACACTGGAAACTAACTTTATGTTAAAGGATTTGTTGGATTTTGCGCGAAACCTATTATGGCCTACTAAAAACAGCCTGAAGAATCAGTGCATAGTTGGTTTGTGCTTCTTTCAACCCAAATCCCGCTGATGCCATGGTATAACAGAACGCAGAGTATACAATTCAATATAAATGATGGTGGTTTACTTTATATCATTCTGCGTGGAATATTTTGCAAACAGTCAAGTGGTGCAAACCGGAAAGTTCATTAGTTGTCAACAGTTTTTTAATGCTGTTTCTACTTTTGCATAAGCATTCTGTTTGAGTGGTCTAACAATTTAAAAGCAATGCCTTTACCTGGAATTGATTAAAGCTGTACAGCCTTCTAGAGATACAATCATCATTATGTAGCTTATCTTTAGTGCCCTTCAAAATTATGTCCAAAACTAGGTTCTTTTCTGCTGATTATCATATGATGTAGCAGATTAATGTGCTGGAATATAAACTCTTTAACAGGTAGCGTATTTATGCAAAAGAGTTATCGATTTCTTGAGTTGCAAATTGGAAAATGTTTCATATTGCGAACCAAGAATCAAATTGCTCGTTGTGGGTTGTGCTTGATGTTTGGCTGTTCAATAATTTGCGATAAATTACATTTTTTTTTATTTTTGTAAGCGTAAGAAAACTGTAACTTTGTATTTTCGCGTAATCAAATATATTTCTGTCGCAGAAGACAAAAACAAGGGAAGTTTAATTTTCGGGTATATTTTAACACTCTACTGCACAAACTATTTTGGAAAAACTTTAGTCGTATTCCGGATTGTAGATGTGACGCATTTGACCATCAATTGAAAGCTTTAGGTTTGCTGCAAGCTTTCGCGTAGTCAGCCGGCTGGGCTCTGCTTTCTTCACTTTGCGATGATTCAAGCTTGCACATATCTTCATGCAAGTAACTTATAATAACCACAAGGGCGACCAAGCAAATCAATCTGCAAATTATTTATTAAGGAAATTAATTTCACGTAGCACCATGCATCCTCAATCCTGACATGTTATTCAAACAGAATGTCCTGAAATCTTATGTTTCAAACAGAATGTCCTTAAATCCTATTCTTCATATCGTATTTTGAATAAGATTTCAGGACTGAGGATGCATGCTATTACGTGAAATCGAGTTCCTGTTTTGAAAAAAATGCAAATAGATGCACTTGGTCGCCTTTGTGGGGATTGGTTACGTGACGTGTTTCAAAACAGTTCATGCGTTAGCTGACGGAACTCAGCACAGATGTGCTAGTTTTTGTTCCTAGCTACTTTCTTTTTGCACTTTTCGCTGACGCGAAACTGAAAGGAAAGCGGTATGAAAGTTATTTAGCTGTTTAAAACTGTTTATATGTACAGTTATGTGCATTTAACAGCGTAACGAATCGATTACCTGGTGGCTTTCCATTTCTATTGTGAATTTTTCATTTATTACTACATTAAACTATAATACAAGTACATTCATAAGCCAGTGGTTTGTTTGTGAAAAAGTGGGGTGCTCTGTAGTAACTTTGTTTATGAGTCTTAAACAAAAAGTTACGCCTGTTTGTTGTTTGCTGTTTATGTTTTCAACGAGTTTTACTTCCAGAAAAAGTGTTTAGCGTTTTGCTATATAACCCTCAAATCCTTTCATCGCTTATGCTTTACGAACAATTCAAAGATTGTGGTTGATGAATGTTTTCCCTTTTATTAATAAAACAGCGTTTTGCTGTATTTTACTTTCGAAATGTAGGGAAATAGCAAATATCCTGCATTGGAAGTATGATATACTTCTAAAGGACTGTTTTAATTGAAAAATTCTTATGTCTCTCTGCATGTATTCTCTTGTAGGCGCCAGCTGCTGCATCCAGCTAAGAAAAAAACTACATTTTCTTGAATGCTCTTGCATATTTAAAAACATTAGTTTTAGCTTTTAACTAGTATGGATTATTTTTAATTACTGAAAATATTTCTGTGATTTCTGTGTGCATTTTCCAGAAGAAAAAGCGTTGTTTATTGACCAACTGCAAAATTTGTTACTAAACAAGGTAAAAAATCATAGAACGGGAAAAATTGGAAAGCTTGAAATGAATGAGATTTGGATTTGGAGAACGTGGCTCGAGCCAGTGCGTGTGGCGGTACGGTTAGGGTATTAGTCATGGAACTATACGTCTTTGATCTAAATTGGGGTGTTGATTGTGGATTTTTACTGAGGTACAACAACGTTATTACAGGCTTTGATGACTTTTACAAGATTGGAAACTCATCACATAAGAGTTTTTTGATCTGAATTATGCACGTCAACTTTTACCAAATGACCGTTCCGAACGTACATGTGACAATATCCGATAGAAATGACCTATTCTTTTAAGAGTCCATGCTTTTGTTCCAAATTGTATTTGGCAACTTTTCGTAAGCTTGAAATTTTCGCCAAAAATCGTTTCCATTTCTGCAACACAGTGTGAAAAACTGGAGTTATTAAAGCTTTAAACTTGCCACAGCGTAATTTGTTTTGCTTGCGTCTGTTCGTATTTATAATTCGTCACTTTTTATCGAACATTCAGTTTCAACATAAATATGCTTTGCTTTTGTTAACCGGCTGCATAATTCGACAAGAAGTTTAAACATAGGAATGAGTTTATTTACGGTATTCTGTAGAAAATGTACTGAAAATTTGAAAAACGGTTTGAACTATGACTGTGTTCCGCAATAGCGATACATAAGAATCTCTTGCTACTTCCACATTTTTGATATGCTTTCTCTCGACTTTTTTCAATTTACCTACACAAGCCTATTTTCCATTCTTCAATAAGGGTACTTAATTCTGTATTTTGTACAGTTTTCGCAATAATTTGTCTCCTTTAATATTTCCCGAAACTTCTAGCGAGTAGTTTTCTGTATTTTGTACAGTTTAGCAAAGATTATGTTGTTTTAATTTTTTCTGAAACTTTTTGGTTTCTTAGCTCTTGCTTAAAATTTTGTTGCGTTCTCTGACGTTTGCTCTTGGTGGTTGCAAACTTGCAACAGCGACCTTTTTTTTTTTAAGGATTTTTTCACCATGTACTTTCATAAAAGCTTGTTTAGCTTCAGTTATATTCACTTTTTGTATTCGTTGCGGAAGTGTGACGAGTGGTCCGCGAAGCCCATCTCCGTACGATTACGCCGGGGGCACGCGGCTATTTCCGCTGCGGATGACTGGATGCTGCATCGATTGTGAGTCAGTGGCAGCACCACGCGTGAGCGGTTTCCACGCACACACCCACTAGCACCGAGCACCAAGCTTGACAGGCGACGAGTACAGTTTTTTCGATACAAACAAGTCTTCGGTACTTTTCGTACCCAAATGGGAAGCGCACCCAGCGTACCAGCTTTGATTGCGCATGTTCATCCAGCACTTAACATGTTCAAAGCAACTAAGTATTTGCAATACATTCAAATTTTAGTCAGATGGGCCAGAGCAGGGCTTCTCAAACTTTTTTGTTCTGCGGCCCCATTTCAAAAAGTTTTCTGTGCGACCCTTGATGGATAGCGTAGATGTTAATGCTACGTGTAAACGTCCCATTACAAATCTCAAGAAGCATTGTTGTCCATTGCGAAATCATACGAAATGCGCACAATCTACAAAAGTAACTTTACAGTAATAAAACTACCACGTAATGGAAACAGCAAGGTGAAAAAAAGCAAAAAAACAATTAAGTTTCTGGAAGTCATCAAGCAGAACTAATGGGATGGATGCACTTGATGATTTTTACACAGATTGTGCATTGGTAGATTGATACAAGGCAACGCAGGACGAAGGACATTCTCAACATATTTTCGCTTTTTGGACTTGACGATGATCAATTTTGAGAATACCGCTTCACAAAAATGCTAAGAGTTTATGAAGGGCTAGATCAGAAATGACGTGGCATTTATTTCTTGTTCGTGTCCAAAAATGACATAAACTCTGTTTTGAACATTTCAATTGCAAACTTTTATCGTTTAATAACTCCGCAAACTCATCCTGGGCATGGCAGGTGTGTTGCCTCTTGAAATTTCAATTGTGTATGGCGGATCAAACTTTTCCTGAATCAAATTCGAAATAACTTCGGGAACTGTGTAAGAAACTTTTCACTTTAGTGTAAACCTACTTAATGTGCTCTCAAAGCAGTTAGCCTAGCCCCTAGAGTAGACCTAGAGTTGTAAACGCAAGCGTGCCTTCATGTCGGAATGAATGCAGTAAAGTCAATATTGGTCAGTACTTTAAAACAATCATGACATAACAACGCATAACCTGTTGTGCTTACTTGATTATTATACTTTTATAGCTCGGGCAGACATCCTAGTAAACAACTGACTGCATGAAGCACGCTATCGCCCCTAAAAATTATGTAGAAATAGGTCCACTGCAGGCCTACTTTTAATTTTCTTGTAAAGTTTACAAAAATTCGTACGTCTGATTGGTCGAGCCAATTTGTTTCGCGACCCGCAGTTTGAGAAGCCCTGGGCTAAAGAACCATCCAATCCGTTTCCCTTGGTAAAACAGTGTTGCAACTTTCTTTTCAGTAGGTTATGTTTTCAGGTAGTTTTTTCGCATTTCCAACTTTGACAATTTTCTCTGAAGTGAAATATAGTCCATATTAGTTTTAAACGAGTGTCAATTCGATTTTGATGACCTCATTCATTAACCGAATTTTTTGCTGTTCTACGTCTTTTTTTGCATTCGTACGAGAAAACTCAATCAATAGGTGCTCAAAAGCTAATGCTGCCATAAAATTATTAACATATTTCTTTTATTTGCAGGATAGTTTCAGCAAGTTAATGCAAGGGATTATTGAAGAAATCACCAAGTCTGTTTCACTGGAATCGCCACCACCATCACCCTGTGTTCTTGGTAACGACGATTGCAAAGCAGTGCTTGAAGAAAAGACTTCATCATCACGTGCCACACAGGATGAGGCATCATGCTGTGCGCAAAATAAAACCACTAGAAAATTGGAAAGACCGCAACTTAACTCTGTATCAATACAAGGAACAACTGTATTAGACAAAAAAGGCAATATAGAGCCAACCGAACCCCCTTCCGACAAAAGCGGATGTGAAAAGATGATTGAACCGTCGATGTCAACGCCATCACAGCCAGAGTCGCCTTCCAATTTGAAAACAGGTGTTACGATATCAAATGAATTGTCCTCAACTGTTGTCTTTGAATCTTCTACCTCTGAGAAAGTTGCTTCTAGTGAACAACCGCCAATTGCTACGACGGGTCAGGCAATAGATTCTGCGAAAGAAAACGATGCAAGTGCTTCAGCGTCGTCAAAATCTCAAGATCCATTCGACCCAAACATAATCATTCCTGCGCAAGATGCTACCACAACTGCATCATGTGAGACTTCGCCAAAGAATCCAATGTCCCACAACAAAAGCAACCGAACCGTAGAAATCAAATACCGTAAGCGAAAACCGCTTGTTTTCCAGATGAAAGGTCAGGCGACGAAGCTTCTTAAACCTTCTTTTAAGCTTGTGAATAATCTGAGATCAACTGATTCGACAAAGAAACCCAAGCATTTTTCAGGCCTTGACGCCATAGCAAATTGCTACAAAGACGACCCAGTGTCAAACACAGCATCGGAGACAAATAAAACCAGTTCCACGGACTCACCCGCAGACCCAAAGGGTAAAAATGGGGCAAACACAAAATCTGAAGGCCTGAGCAGCGACGTTCAGCTCGAGACAGATGGCAAACACTCCAGTAGCAAAACTGCTGCTCACGCACACGTCAAATGCACTGGCAATAGCAGCGGCACTTCGATGTACAACTGTGTTGTAAGTTCAGAGAAGAACGTTAGCTCGGAAGAAGAGCTTGAGATATTACTTAAAAAAACTGGCTCAGGAAAAGCGACCCGAGTTGTTAGCAAGACCGATCCAGGGAGATCTCGTCTCTCGGAAAAATATCGCTACTCCGAAAAATATCGCTATTCAAAGTCTGCGAAAAGACGCAGCAGTCACAACTCTTCGTCAGAACGTGAAACTCGGTATAATGAGAAGAGGAAATCAGACGGCAATCTCAAGAGATCTTCAGATAAATGCAGCGATTCCCATCTCAAACAAGTTGAAAGAAAATCGCGCTCGGATAAGAGTTCCACTCGCTCCATGTCCCCTGTAAACAGCGATAAACGGAGTCGCTGGTCTCCTGACAAGGAAAGCCCATCTCGATCGCGCAGTTTTGAGCGCCACGAAGCATCGTCGTACCACATTAAAAAGAAGGAAGCGTCTTATAAATCCAAGGTGCAGACGAAGGAATCGTACCTCAAGTCATCACGCACGAATGATAGAAACGATGCGGGTAAGTTGAAATATTCTAGCCGGCACACACGTCGGGATCGTGGTGGTCATTCTCGATCCGACGAACGATCTTCAAGCTCATCCGTTTCCCCTGACCGGCGCAAGAAGAAAAAGGGAAAACATTCGAAAATCGATCGCCGGTATTCGGGCCGATCACGACGATCTGATTTTTCTGATTCTGCTGGTAGTAGTGAAAAGAACTTCCGTACAACGAAAAAAAAGCGTGAGAAAGAGATAGCCCCGTCGAAAAAAGCGACCAGGAAGACTGGATCCAGTAAAGAAAGTGAATCAAAGCTGAACAGTAACCAACGACGCGAGAAAGTAGCTAAATCGAAAAATAGCCGCTTCTCAAACAGTAAATTTAGTAGCGAACCACAAAAGAAGCCTGAAAGCAAACAGTCGTTAAAACAGCCTCAACACTTTACAGAACAGACGCCAAAAAGTGCTGGTGGTGGTACAGCTGTTGAACACAATGCTTCTACAAAGAATTTCCCTGCACCTACGGCATATTATGGGTTGAATCCAATGCCATTTTATCCTACTATAAATCCTTTCAAGCCTAATTTATTACATTTTCCTAACAATGTAACATCAAGTGGTGCAGAGGATTTGCCTGGTGGCATGCAAAAAAACGGGAATGTGAGTAAAGCGAGCGGGAAAATTAACGACTCGTTATCATTTCAAGGACATCCTGGTCAGATAATGAGTTCTGTTGGAAGCCAGTTGCAAGGATCCATTGCCTTGCTACCTCGCGCTACCTACCCTTTAGTCTTCACTCCGTGGCCAATGTTACCGTACGGCGACGTCTACAAGCAGCAGGAAAATATGGTCGTGCAGAGCATGCCGACGTCATTACCGTCGCAAACAAGCGTAGGTGCCGCGCGTGCGCCGCACACACACACCGTCATATCGGATGACATGTCGTCAGCAACGAGGCAGCAACAAGCAGCGTCGAGACAACAGGCTCGGCTCAACAGCCGCTTCTCAGAAAGTCATGGCGTGACCAAAACCCCACGCCGAGCACACACGACTAACAATACGTTGGGAATTTCGAACACTTCATATACAATGAAAGCACCGGATAATTGCGTGGATAGCGAAGCAGCACGGCTCAGCAACTCAAGTCGTCCTAGTTGTTACAAAGAGCTGCGTCAACCTTCCAGCGGGTATTCGATTCTTGCCAGTGGGCGTTATACCAGCCATTCACACAAGGTTGCGAACACGCAGGAATTTGTAAAAGGCGGACCCACGCCTGGTCACGCTTGGGCAACTAACAAAGGAGCTGTAAAATCAACGCAAGTTTTCGCCGACCAAAGAAAAATTTTCCCTGCTGAAACTGTAGACCAGCGTTTGCCGACGGATGCGCCTAAAGCAGCAAGTTCAAACTATGGCAATAGCACACTTTCAGGCACTGCCCAAACAGCAACAATACCGGAACCCTGCGTTTCTTCCAACACAGTAAACCGGAATGTTTCAACAGAAAATGCTGGTCATGGTATTGAAAAGAAATCCTCTGTAGAGCCTGTCGCTGCGAAGGACTTTGCTGCGACTTTGCGTTGTCATTCCTCTACCAGCGACGGCGTTGGATCTTCGGCGACCGTAGCACAGTCAGCAAACATTGCAGGCGTCAACGTGAAAAAGGCTAGTAACGTGTTTGCATTGCCATCTGCCGACCACGGTGCTATTTTTCACGACAGGCGTAATAACAAGATTCTAACACCACAGGTTGATCAGGACGGTGACTGTTATCACGGTCCTTTATCATTACGCGCTCCTTCAACTCACTCAGGTAGTTTGGGATACTCCTATCACGTGACGCCCAGTGATACACGAACGCGCGACAAAATGCTATCTCGCGAAATTCTGAAGAAATCTGACGTTGGTCTCAAAAACAGACTGTTTGAGATCTTGGATACTGTTGCGCGTGAATCGGCTCATTCCACGGAACAGCAACATCGTCCAGTGTCCCCTTCCGTTCGAGACCGTGTTTCCCGAGTTCGAACTTACCAGGAAAGAAGTGATTCCCGCAGTCGCTCGAAAGAAAAAGAGTCTTATTACGAGCGGTCCCTGGATGCGACTACAGCCAGCGACAAAAAAAGCGTAGATGCTGTGGGCAAACGATCTGGCACCGACCGCAGTGACTCCAGGCAAGGAAACGCAGCGGTTGACCGGTTGATTGAGCAAGTAAAAAAAGACATGAGCGTGGAAGCCAAGGAAAATGGTAGACATAGTCCTGAATTTGTCACTATTGATGAAGAATGGTCTTCAGATTTGGAAAGCATTAGCGGCGGATCTCCCCTGTCACTGGAAAAACATACGGAGCCGGTGATAGAAGAATCTTTAAGTGCAACCAAAAACATCAAGTGGCCTTTTAAAAAGCTTGAATGGGATGTAGTTGTTTTCGAAAAGTTCAACACCAATTTTTCACTTCGCAGCAGTGCCAAGAAATCTAATAATCATTCACCAAATTCATCTCGCTCAAAAGATGCTTTCACGGGGGAAAGCAAAAAGAGTAACAGAAAAAATCCGAACAAATTAAAAGTCGGCTTGAAGTCAAGGAAAAATATCACCAATACGACCATACCGAGAAGGTACAAATCAGGAAGCATTCAAGGGGAACAATCTTCTCGTAACTCGTCAGAAGATCTCAGCGTTCCATTAAGCAGTTCTGAAGACGTTTCATTGAAAATAAATGATGCACCTGTCAGATATGTACCTACAATGTTGCCCACTGCTACAGTCGCAAAATCTTCGACGAAGTCGGTTTCTTCGAAGCTTGAAGGTCGACAGGCTCCAAAGGAAGTTGTAGAGTCGTTGTGCTCCAAATCGGCGGCGTCACCAACATCGGATGGCACTCTGATTGCGCCGGTTCTTCGAGATTCAAGTTGTGATCCGAAACCCACACCGGGTGGGGAAAACAAGCTGGGATGGAAAAAGAAACTTCTTGAAAAAGTTAAAGGATTTGATAAAGCTTATAATGTCCCAACACTTGCCAGCAATGAGGTGCCCTCGCTTGATCTTTCAGATCCCAAGTTAAGCAGAAAATGCGTCGTAAAACTTGACGTGCTTACCACCAGCGCATTGCCTCCAGCCGCTCAAGTCGAAAAAACACCTTCCTTTTCTGCAGTAAATCAGCTCCACCGTGGTCTTGAACAGAACAAAGCCAAAAACAGCTTCCTGAAGCCAACCAAAATTAACTTTTCTGTAGTTGAAGCCGACAGATCAAGGTCCAGCCTATATCACTGGTTCCAATCGTCCGCGCTTAAAGCTAACAACCAATTTTCAATTTCTCCACATGTACCCGCCGCCAAGAACGTTGCCAGGGAGGCATGGGTGTGGGAAGACGTATCTACTCATAATTCTCAGGTGCAGAATGACACAGCAGCGTTAGCGAAAAGGACAAATATTCAAGCTCTTGAAAATGGTCTCGCTGATGGGAAGCGTTTGCCGTCAACTTCAAATAACATCGGAGCTGGTCATCTCGATTTTCCCCAATTGCATGAAAAGGAATCCGTGGCAGTGAAAGATGCTCATATCATGCCGACTTTAAAAACCAACGGCCCCTTGAAAGAAACTGTTTTGGACGGAAGTTTTGAACAGCCGATATCCACCTCTGTAGTCGGTAATATTGCGGAGTTAAATGTGGACTGCAATAGTGGAACAAGTTGTGCAAGTGGCAACTCAATTGGCACTGTCTCGAAAAAATCTGTAGGCGGATCTCCTTTCGTTGGAAGTGTGGTGAAGACTGACGTGAACATTAGATACGCTTTCACCAACAAAGAAGACAGACTTCAGACTGAAGAAACACAACCAAGAGTTTGTTTAAGCGGATCTTTACATGAAAGTGATCCAAAAAGCCCTTTACCAAAAAATAGAAATACACTATTTTCCATTATGTGTCAGGAGACAGGCTTTGATTTTGACGTCATTTCTGACAATGAGACTTTAGGCAAAGATGTCCAAGAAAAAAATTTGCCTTCTCCAGGATGTATATCTCCACCGCACTTCTCAAGCAGTGACGAAGCAGAGTGCGCTTTTAGCCCAGTCAAACGCAGAAAGCGTGCAAAGCTTTTAAAGACGTACGCAGCCAAAAGCAAATTTTTTTCAGAAGAAAAGCCCGACAAAGTGGAGATCGATGCGAGTTTGATTGACTCTGGAGTCATGAACCACGTGTTGAAAAAACGACATGTCCCCTCTCCTGCTGAAAGCCTTCCACCATTGGAAATTGAGGTAATTTTGTAGGACATCGTAAGTTTTCGACTTGTTTTTTGTTTGATAAATCCTTTCTAGCAGAGGGCAAACGGCGGGATCGATGAATTGTATGCATGTTAGGAGTCACTGCAGCGATATTGCTGCCGTGTTTTGGATTTGAAACAGACAAAATGAAGACCCACCAACGAAAAGTGCCTAAGTCACATTTTAGGGTAAACTGAGTTACACAGTGGAACGTGTTCTCAAAACTTTCCTCAACATGCTTTCAAAAAATCTTGCATGGAGCAAGCATCTAAAGGTTAAATCTGCGCATCCACATTCTGCCTTATCCAGTGTTTCACATGCGAATTAAAAACTTTAACAGCATTTTTCTCGAAACTGGCAATTTGTGACTTGGGCACTTTTTGTTGGAGGGTCTTCAAATGCAAGCGCGGGCAATTTTTTTTTCTACTAATTCTAAGCTATGTTGCGCTCTAACGAAGATGTGATTATCGGCACCAGAGCAAGACTGTGACGTTGGCACCGGAGCTATTTGGCAACACAGCTGCCTGAAGCCTTTTGAAGAAACGCTGGCCCTTAAATATCGTCCAGCAAAAAATGTTTGCTGATATTTTTAGTTTCGCAGGGTGCAATGTATTGTGTTAACAGACAACTTCCGTGACAGCGTCGAGGGAAATCGGATTTACTGAAAATTACGCTTCGAGGTATTTTTAGCGCATGCAATAGTAAACATTGCAGCTGACATGATTGTTTTAAATTAGGAGATAACTCGTACCGTACCCATTAAACGGTTTGTGTTTTGTACGGCACGGAATAACTCAAAGAAAGACTTCTCTCTGCAGTATGTCGGCGCTGTGAAAACAGAGCCTGAAGTAGGAAGTCCGTCAAGATGCTTAAAGCCGTTTGGCCAAAACGCTGGAGATAATGTTTTTTCGAGAGATCAACAAACGGATTCCCTCAAGCATGAACAAGAAAGTCCGAAAGACAACGGGCCTCAGGATCTCAGTGGGAATGGTGCACTCGAAAAAGGTATTTCCATCTCATGTGTTTTTTCTTCTAGAAAAAGTTTTTCTTCGCGTCTTTATAACAAACCACCATTTTAAAATTTAATTGTTTATTTAACGACGATGGGCGGCAGACCGGAGCCTGAATACACCCTTCGTCGCGTCATGTCGAGAGAACAAACACACGACAAACAGAAAACAAACTATTACAAACACACGATAATCGGGCTAACTTACGGGAACAGTCGACAAAAATTTACAACAAAGAATCAAAACTGCAACAAAGAATTATTGAATGAAGAATAAATTGGTACAAAGGAAATCCAGCGTTTTATGGTGAGATAAAATGGTTAGTACATTCGTGGCACTAGAGACAGCATTACAAATTTTCGCAGTTGGCTGAGTTTAATCGAAGGATGGCCAAGCCTTCTCTCGTCAAAATTATTTTTACAGACTGTATGAGATGAACGCAGAATGAAGTGTGCAGCTTAGACGTAGACGTTCGTCAGATTCATTGGCACCACATGAAAACGATAAGTGCGCTTATTTAGGTTTAGGACACTATGACCTAAGCCCAGTCTACAGCGTGTTATTGTAGTATTGGTATGGGCATTATAGCCATGAAGATGCCTACAGTTTTGCTCTGGGCCACAGTAAAAACATTCAAATGGTAATTTACAAATGTAGCAGAATTTTTGAAAGCAACAGGCAATGCGTTCCATAAAATAGCAGCTTTCCGGGCAAATGAATCAAAACGCAAAAACAATTTTTAGGAATCTAAACAATTTAACTGTCACGGAGCAAGTACGGTGACAAATCTTTAAGCATTTTTGAGTTTAGAAGTGGTAGGGTTGGTGACGCCATACCAAACATTACCTTATTTATAATACTCAAAGTATAATTTACATTTCTACTACTTAGCCTTACCAACGAAACGCCTTTTGAAAGAGTGTCATTAGCTGCAGTCTTCATGTATCCTATGAGTATTTTTTGCTGTAGTTATCTGGTTAGTATCCAAAAGCAAAGCATCAGATTGGGAACAATTGCCATAAACAACACAAGCATACGTGCTACCAAACAACGCTACCAACCACCATTTTACGTAATATGCGTGAAGCTCAATAGATGGTCACACAGACTAGGCTTTATACAGCTGGACTTCACCAAGAAAGCTCGATTTTATTGCGGCTTTAGAGGAGTTGTCGTGTTTATTAACATCATTGCTATCTGGTACGCGGGTGCAACTTTCAGCACATTTGGTGATTCACTGTTCAGTGAGATATAGTCACAAAACCGCATTCCAGAAAGACAGCCGTCTATTTTTCTGTTTGAAACATTCTATCACACTATTACTTCGTCTTTGCTGGTTTAAACAAACTTTTTGATTGAAGAGTCAAACCATAAGTGACTGTTATCATGAAATAATCTTTAATTGCTTCGTGGTGACCCTGTTACTATGATCAAGTTCGTGAACCTTTGAAGAGACTCACACATTCTTAGGAGTTTAATCCTGCCCTTTCTCTTCTGTGCAATAGACGTCATATATGCTATATTCCTGTGGGCACAGATTGTGTCATCCAAAATGCTTGATTTTGGTCTGCCAAAGATATGACATACTCGTTTTGCAAGTTTGAGGTTTGGCACATCGCTCGGTGGTTCGCTTTACATCTTAAAAACCCGCCACTGGTGCTTTTAATCTGGTGGCTGTGTGGAGAAGTGGCAAATGCAAAGATTTGAAAAAAACGGCTTTATATACTTCAATTGTTGTTTAATGCTTGAAAGTCATCAAACTTTGTTTGAAGTCCATCACGTATAACATGATGAGAGACGAGCAAAAGAAAGAGGATCGCTTAATGGGTTTACCCAGCAGTGACATAACGCCAGGGTACTTTCAGTAAAATTGTTTTAAGAAATGTAGCAAGTTTTTCTCGGCCGCAGTTTTACAGGGGAACCCTGTGATAATTTTCGCAACTTCCCTTTTATATCTATTACCGAGTTATCTCGGCAGTATATTGCTAGAATCCTCTGTGCTGTGCCCCACACGTGCATCTACAGGGAACACCTGTGCATGAGCTGGTGTAGACAAAACAGCCGGCGATTTACGGCATTATTGTTGTGTTACCCCTACTCATTTGCATATGATTCATCCAAATTTTTGAATTTTCTGCCGAAAAATTGATCTTTGTTATTTTCACGTATGTTTTACAGCTACAAATTGTGAGACAAATACCATTATTTCATTCAGATTGGATAGTCAGATCTGTTTCTGTGGTGCTAAAGATATTTTCACCACCTGTTGGATTTTAGTTCAGGTCACTGGCTACCAGTATTACAAAAACGTCTGTGTCACAATAAAATAGTGATCTTATTTTGGTAAAATTAGTATGTAACCTCGATGTCTTCATTGATGGCTTTACAGTTATAAAACTGGAACTGATCTTTTCCCGTTACTGTAAAACTGGAACGATTTTTTCCCGGTACTTTGTGGAAATCATTGACTCAACACGACCCGACTACCAAGCTAGTGTCGACTGGTGGAGAAGCTTTTTTGAATATTTAATGCAATATTTCACAATTACAATCAGTTAAAGCCCAACATCGGAATAAGAAAGAACCGACAACCTACATGTTAAACCTTAGTCTCCAAGTTGTGACTCTTCGCTTCTACACGTAGCGATAATTTTGATTCCTAACCCAAGTTCTACAAACTTTAATAATTGTAAACACCGGTTTGAGTATTTCCACGACTTCTAGTTTGCGCTTTGACAATAAAGTGTGGCCTTCTCCGGGTTTTAGAAGCGAGGACTACATGTTACAAACTACACCAGGGTTTCTCAAACGGGGCCCTCGGTCCCCCATGGGGGCGACGGAGCGGTTGTCTGGGGGCCACGAGCAGAGGCCTTCACTTGGTAGCTTTGCCGTGATACTGCATAATCCAAGTGTCACGATATATTAAGTATTCGCCAGTTAAACTTAGAAGAGGGCCACGGCTCATGAAAGTTTGAGAACCACTGAACTACACGAAAAAGATCAGAAGTCATCCTGGTAATCATCGTGGTTTCTAAAACAGGTTTGTAATCATCGTTATCAAGAAATTTAATTGCAGCAGTAATCCAGAAAAGCTGCTAATAAAATCACAAGCGTTCGCAAGAGCTTATCAAAAAATACGCGATGAAGAACTAATAGGGCAATGCATCTGAAAGTGGGGAGATCGCCATCTAATCAGCAACCCATATTTCGCTATCACATTGGCCATGTAGACGCCAGTGATGCATCTTAGCTCCAACTTTCAGCATCGAAAATTTCAGACATTAACATCATAGGCGATATTCTTCTTTTTGCCATCGGCGATATCACCCAAGTACTACGATACCAGCTGAGGACACATTCTTCATGTCCGTGCACATTCAAGTCAGCTTTCGTTCATGTTCAAGTGCATTGATCAACTTCAACGTTTTTGCCCCAGAGCACTGACCAAACTCACTGTCTAAACCAGCTATGTCCAACCCAAATGGCCTAATGAACCAAAAATTATGTTACTATCTTAACCAAGGCTGCACATTGAATGATATATTAATAAGGGCCGCACATTGAACGGCTCGCTTTGATCTTAGCAAACTAAATTTAGCTTAAGCTAATGTACTGCAAGCGTACGACTCCTAACTGCAATGGTAACAGACATGATAAAGTGGCACTGAGGACTGCCTGCATCGAAAATGACAACTTTAAGATTATCAACATAAGGATAGATTGGCAGCATGTAGATCGCGTATATTGCAGCGTAAACCTAAACTGGGCCGCGGGTTGGACATGGTTGGTCTAGACCTGTAATTGTCCTAGACGTGTATAGTGGAGTGCAACTACCATGCTGCCACGCGGTATTGAAAGTATTGAACAAGAGGTAAATTATGAAATCGGCTTTCAAGACCTTGAAAGGTATTGAATTTCGCCAAAATGTACATGAAGTGTTGAAAAGGTATTGAAATTCCAAATTCAGCCATTTCTTTATTCAAATTTTGTTCTTTACCGCTGATGACAGTGTTGCGTTTTTTGCATTGTGTTAATCCATGTATGAAATTTTGAAAAAATGATAATAAACGGAATAAAAATTTTTCATTCAGTATTGAAAAGGTACCGAAAAAGTATGGAAAATGGTTTTTGAAAATTTGTAGTAACCCTGAATTACGGTTTTAACAGATGGTTGAGGCGGAGGCTAGGGTTTAGCAGTCCACCGTGTCCCGGTAACAAGTCAGGTCTCATGTTATGAGAAACACAAGGTGAAATGAGGTTTAATTCTGCGATTATATGGTACGCTGCACGTACAAGCGCAAAATAACTTTGTATCGCAATAGCTCATATTATTTGTTTCTTTTCAAATAAAGTTTTGTGTTATCATAAGAATGTGCTACAAGCAAGTTAATACAATGCTTCATTTGCCCATGTGGTGTTTGTGATATTTTGATAGATACTGTACTCATACTTAACGTATCGGTGTGTACCAATAACACAACTGAAATGTCGTATACTAAGCATTCAGGTTTTTAGAGATGCCTGAGAAGTTTTGGAGATGTCTGAAGCTTTTCTTTTCAAAAAAATTTGTCGGTCACGTCGTCTTTTTCGAAAAGACGCAAATTTTGTTATACCGTGTTGAACGTGAATGAATAGCCCATTTTTTTCGAAATTTTTACTAGCTTTATTGAACAACTTTAAACAGGTTCAAGTGAAAGGCTTGTTTGATGACAAAAATCCTACCTAAATGCGTTAAAAACTCAAAACACACCTTTATATGTCTGTATCAATCCAAGGTGCATTTGGCTATCACGAAATTTTCAAGTTCAAATTACTTGCAGTAAAAGGTGGTTTGTAACACCTTCAAGTATACCCAGTTTGAAGATAGGTGGAATTACTCGAACAAGAATTTATTGCATGGAACATGCACAAATGTCAGATTATGACTCTACTGTTCTCAGGACTAATTTTGGTATGTTGACTGCAAATGGAGATACTTCGGGCTAACCTACGAAAAATTTGACCTCGGTAACAGAAGTTTGTTTTGCAGAAACTTTTAGGAAAATAATTTTTGGGAATAATGGCTTTATAAAGGCGCATGCCTAGCTTTCTAACAATCTTGTGCACTTCGCAATTGATAAATCGTCAATTGCTTCATCCAAGTTACTTACATGAAGTACATCATTGATAATAGTTTGAAATGTCGTTATGCCAAGTCATTGTTTGGTCACTGCTGGTACAAAAGTTTTAATTTTCTTTAGTTTCACAAATGTGCAACACGCAGTGCTACGTTAAAGGCAACTGCCTACAAGGCCATACCAATTGTATCATTGAAAGCAAAGTGAACTTCACTCCATAAACTTTTTCACGGAAAATTTTTTTAAAAACTGTACAAAAACTCAAAAATTTTTCTCTTGCGTCGAAATCCACTGCGATACAATGTATGGATGATCACATGCAACCCCTCTTACCATATTGTTGTTCACTCTGAAAAATGCTAAATTGCTCTGCCTGATGAGGTGATAGTGAACATGCCTTTATTCACAGTTTGTTATTTTACAGTGTTATTTCACTTTTTATTTTCAATCTTTCCTTTAAACGATGTTGAGGATGCGTAAAAATAACAACAACCAATCAGGCGTGCATGCAAACGGAAACCAGAGGCAAAATTTAAAATTAGTTAATAGTTACGAACAATTTTTTTAAAAATGAAATATTGAATTGCAAACTAAGCCATGCTAAAGAGAGAAATAAAACTAAACTTATGTTAAAAGCCGAGAGGTGGGTATATTTCGACTTCAAAAGCAAAACATTTTGAAATGAAGCCAGTATGAGAATAAAAATTAACATAAGATTAAAATGAAACTCAAACTATTCTTTGCAAGTAAATTTTTGCAATGGAAACTAATTTTTAATTCAAAATTAAAATTACTATCAAGTGAAACAATAGAATAAAAAAAATTGGAAAACATTTTATGTATAATGATTAACTGGGGAAAATGATGTTTGGTTTATTTATCACGTTAGGATTTAGGTATGGATTGTTTCAGAACTAATAAACGTAAAATGTAATAAAGTATATAGATACAGATAATGGATAAAAACTGAATTTAGAAAAATGAATGCTTTTCAATATTAATACTCATACTTTGCCATAAATACGATAAGTTGCCAAGTTTTGTTTAAAACAAAACCAAAGAAATGCAGAAACTAAGAATTAACTTTGATTTGCAGTAATTTCTATTTGAAAATTGAAATAAAAACACCCGCAAGAGACCGAAAAATAACTAAATATTGTTTCAGTAAAAATTTTTCGACATGCAAGAGCACCTTCATCGTAAGTTATTTGCAGTCTTAATACCTGTGGGGTCGAGCAGAACAGAATGAATTGTGTTGAAATACAGCGACACTGCTTCTAACGAAAACAAACAAAACACTGCTGTATGCTAGATACAATATTGATACGCATGTTGTACAAACGGTGCTAAATTATTGCTCTTGGCAAATCCAGAAAAAAAGCCGTAGGAAATTGCAAAATATGACATACAGCCGCCCGCAACAGCCACTAATTTGATAAACCGAAACTTGTAGAACAAAGGTTTTGTCGTTTCAGAGATGAATTGCTCATGGAAAGCATTATATCAGAATATTCTAGCGCGACCAGACAAACTTGCCCCGTTCTTTTTGGCCAAGACATGCTTTTCAAGCGTCTATTCACAAAACCTATTTCGAGACGTTCTCGTTAGATTACGCTTCTTAGCTGGTTGCTGGTGTTCATTGCGGTACTTTGTGCGAGCAGGAGCGATGTGACGTACGAGTTGTTTAAGAAATGCTCGTTGCAATCATGCCTTTCATTTTTTCAGGTTTCAAGCTTGCCAACTCACGTGGGACAGACAAATCTCCGTCTACCGTAAGTGCGAAAAGCGCGTAGAATCACGGCCGACTTTATGTTGAATAATGCAAGTGTTAACAGTCGGTTGGTTCTTTTTGCAGTTCGAAGCAGCTGCATTTAATTCTTCCGAGCTGAAAGAAGAAAACGAAATGCATGACGAAAGAACTGACAGCAACAGCCTCGTACGTCATTCGGAGTCGAAGGATCAAGCTCGAAACAAGGTTATTTTTAAACCAACCGCTACGACAGATGGAGCAGGCACACCGGGCGACGTGAAAACAATACAAAAACAGGAAGAAGTTGGTTACCATGGCATTCTTGAGGTGGAGATGGCTGCACCGAAGGATCGCCTTTACAGTCCATTGCCAGAGGATGCAGAAAAACTTCCAGCAGTATGCACGTTTACAAAACGCCGAATCGGTTACATTCAGTCCCGTCTGACACGGCGCGATGCAACCTGTTCCGACGGACGAAGCAAAAGTCCGACCGATTCTGTCAAATATCCGCAGCAGCTTGACGTCACGCTTCTGCGCGTTCGGGATGTTGCTTTCACTTTGCGATTATGTCCAGACGTCTTGTTAAGTCACGTTGTGTGCCTCAAGGTCCAGCACTTTCCACCAACGCCTTTCATATCATCGGTTTACGACCAAATATACGATCCTGTCATAAGAGACGATTGCTCTTTGGCATCCTTGATGAATTATGCTTGTTCCGGCATTATGTACGACCACATGATCCATCTTGAAGATTACATGAGAGTGATTTTACCGGTAAGCCTGGAGATAAGACAAGAGTTCAAAACTTTTCTGTTTTCATGTGAAACAGTGGTTTTCAACCTGGGGCGCGACCCCCGTGGGCAGAGGTGAATTTTCATTTTCGGGGGGCTATTTTAAGTTGGGGGCCCTTCTGGAAGGTTCGCGACGACTGATGTCATACAAATTAGCACTACACGTGCTCGCTACATTCATTGAACAAGTTGTTCCACTTCATAACCATATTACTTTAATCTGAATTCCCTCGATATCACGAACAGAAACAATCATAATCATAATGAAGCTAACGAAAAAGCCAGTGGTGAAGTTATCTGACAACACTCCCATTATATAATTATTGAGTTCCCTGTGCAATTGCACGGTTTGCAAGTGTCAAGAGCTCTCTCTGAAAAAAGCACCTGTACTTCTTACGACACCTAACAGCCTGTTACTGTACATAGTCGACGATCGACGGGACTTTTGTCTGCAGAATCGCTGACAATTTTGTCATACTTTATCTTTCTAGCTAAAGCGTGTTCAGCATACAGAATAGCAAGACTTTGCAGCATCCTTCCCCCCCCCCGAAACAAATATTAATTTCCAACTGTTAGAAACTAAACGGAAGGAACAGTCGGACTCAAAACGACGTCAGTGACGGACAACGTCATTGACTGGCCCCTCCCGAACACAATTCTCGAAGGCGCTTAAGGTAAACTGAGACTGGTCCTTTCATACCTCCGTGCCTCAATAACCAATGGTAAGTTAGGGCAGATTGTGTGATCTAGCTTTGACGAGGCAAGGAAACAAAAAAGCTGGATATATTAATGTTTCGATGGAATTCGAAGCAAAAATAAATACAAATATTTTCCGTTTTAAAACATTTATTTTCTTAATGTTTAACTTCTGTAACACTTGTGCCTATATATAATACATAAACTAGTAGGAAGGGCGCACACATCAACTTTGCCATTGGCGCCATTTCGCACAGATGCGTCCCCGCATTTTGCGCCATTGAATATCTGCAGCCTTAGCTACAGTGCAGGCTGGTCTTGCCTTTACCCCGTATCTTACCCATGAAAAGCAACAAAAGATAGACCCGGGCTGAACGCTAGTACCTCACTGGCCTCGTATTACCTGAAAAAGCATTCAGACGTTTTGTTCCACACATTATACGTAACAATAACCAAGTCTCAACGCCATAAAAAGAGAATGCTCATCGTTATTCACTTCAATCCTTTGCACTCATTCTTCTATATCGGGGGTCTCCAAATTACGGCCCGCGGGCCAAATCCGGCCCGCGAATACATATTGTAAACAATGAAAAATTAATTGACGAAAATCTTTTTGATTTGGTAGACTGTAATACATCCCGAAACAATCACATTACTTAAGATGTCCGACCCTCGCCCTGTTGTGTAATAACTTATGTGACCCTCGGATGAAAAAGTTTGGAAACTCCTTTTCTATACAGATCTTTTCTTAGCAGCATAGCAGCAAAAAACGTGCGTTGAACCAAAACAAAAATACAAATACAAATGCTTACAAAAACGCTGGAAATCGTCCTTCCTCCCGAAATTTTGGGGCCCCCAAAATCGGGGGCCCTAGGTTTAAGCCTTTTTAGCCTAATGGTAAATCCGCGCCTGCCCGTGGGGTCATTTGCTTTTTTCTAGGGGCCGCGAGAGCTTCAAATATAAATATTCATAATTAGGCTCTTGTATATTTTATATTTCGTATCAAGATTCATTTTTTGTCGTAGCCAAGATAATAGGATCAACTGGCAAAAACAATAGCCTACTTTTTCATTCAAAATTGTTTTAAGTGCTGTGACGACCAGTGCTGTGTTTAAGGGGAGGCGAGCGAGGCACTTGCCTCGGGCCCCCCTTTTTGGGGGCCCCCCTTGAGGTGTTACGTGCATATATTTTCCTTATTTTTGGTGAAAAACGTATTATCTATTCATATAATGTACTACAAAGCAGATCATAAGCAAGTACTCTCCTTTCAAAGGGTCTCCCAAAAGAAACTCTAATATGTAAGTACTTTGCTTTCAAGGGGCCCCCAACAGCAACTGCAATTTGAAGATAATCTACTTTCAAAGGTGCCCCAAAAGAAACTAAGAAACTGTAGTGTGTAAGTACTCTGTTTTCAAAGGGGCCTCCAACAGCTATTGTAATGTGTGAGCACCTTGCTTTCACTGGGGCCCCCAACAGCATAGGTGTGCTGACGTTTCACCCACTTGAATAGGTGGGCTGACGTTTCGCCCGCCCACCTTTCTGGGTGGGCGGGTGAAACCACCTTTCTAACCGCCAACTTTCTAGGTGGGCCGACGTTTCGCCCAATACCGACGTTTCGCCCACCTATTCAAGTGACTTGCCCTGACGAAACCCACTTGAATAGGTGGGCGAAACTTCGGCTAATCATAAAAATTGCCAGAAGAACTAATTTATCTGCTTGTTCGCATCACGGTTGGCTAAGTACGATGACGTCATCAGAGGGTCCCTTTTTAATCTTGCCTCAGGCCCCCCAACCCTAAACCCACCACTGATTACGACCATTACAATACTGTTGCGTTTGGCAACGCACGAGTAAGTTTGTGACGTAAGAACATGCAGTGTTTGTAAAATAGATATCTGATCGTGGTAGCTAGCTTGAGGGTCATACTAGTTTTCAATGAGTTGTGCTGTGGAGTGATTTGTATACGGCACGGGTCCCACTGGTGCTGCCATGTTCATGAATTTAATAAACGAGTTCAACACTGAGTTGTGAATGGGCCCCATTTAGAAGCCCGAGCCCGACGTTTATTTTTGAAGCCCGATTTAGCCCGAAAGCCAAATTTACCGAGTGAGTCAAATATGCGCAACTGCGGGATATAAAAAAAACGTAGTGTGCGGGTGTAGCTGCAGGTACACGATTTTATCGCACCCAAAATGGTAATCACCTTGACCAAAACATTAACTTAAACAAGCACAAACTCAGCTTGTTAGTCAATGCGAATACTGCGGAATGTAATGTTTCTCAACATAAAAACAAACTATCACGAAACTATCCACGCTGGCGCTATAGTCATAAAAGCAACTATTTAGGATAGCGCTAAGCCATGAAAAGCCGGATTGTAGGCCATCGTTTCTGAACACAAGCGAAGAATCGCGTAAGTGATTGATCTCTTTGCAGATAGAATTGGCTGAATAAAAATCGCAATCACTTCACTCACAGAAGTCACCACAATGAGCAGAACAAATGTACTTCGAATGGTATAAAAAACTTGTGTATGCAGGCACGAGATGGGCCCGTAACATTTTGACAATCTTAAGCCCGGCCCGACTTACCACTCTGGGTCAAGATATTGATATCGTACGTTATTTTTTAGTCATTGTGATTTTCTATTGTGCAAACACAATTGCATTTCATATGCTTGGCTAGAATTTTCGGAAGGGGGCCGTTAGGGGTTGCAAATTAGGTCACTGCATGAAAAAGGTTGAAAACCACTGATGTAAAAGTCGCAAACGAAAAATCAGAAAAATGCATTACGTTTTGATAAGATAATTGAGTAGTCGTTTTTGCAACCCATTGTTTTCACTCGTATCAGCAATAATCTTTTATACACATTGCTCCCGACTTTGTAGAATACATGATAAGTATGTGTAGTGGAAGACTACAGTAGATATGTTTTCATGCTTGTAAATCAAATCAAACCTCGAAGCCTAGGCATAAACGTCATAATATTACAAGTGACAAAGACGTTGAAACAACTCTCAAAATCAAACTGAGTTACAGTGTAGAAATTTTTGCAATGCTCTTGAACCTGCAGTAAAGGTACAAGAGAGCTGTTTTTTGAACAGTAGTCTCTTGTGTCGAAAAACATAGACGAAACGCTTGCGCTCGGTTCACATCTTCAAAAGGTTTTTGCTTTGAGGATCTCAACAGATTTTCAAATCTCTCGCTTTCTTCTTCTTTTGACTCTCGTAGATTTCTGATGGGTTTTATTAAGTATCTGTGCAGGTTATGCGCCGACATCAGAATAGCTTCTTTCGGTTGTCCTGGACATTTAGCAGTTTGTTTTTGTGCAGATTTTTATCTGATATGCTCATTCATAGGTCTGTGTTTTTCGTTTGAACAACATGTTATGAACTAATGTCTGGCGGTTGTCTTCAATGATTTTACCTCACACGGTATTAAACGCCCCTACAAAAGTGCAGCAAGCAGCAAAGTTTATTGCTGCAAGAACCGCCCTGAACTCTTTCAAAGCTGCCGCTATATTTTCGCTTCAATTGCGCGACTAATATAATTTGTTGCCTTAAACGCTGATCACTTTTCTGGCACACTCCAAAAACGATTCGTCAATCAAAATAGAATTTCGTCAAAATTTCTTTCGGGGCGAAGTGAGTCAAACTGCTCAATTAGCAGACGTATGGGCCTTCCCCAGTGTACGCTTATAGCTTAACATACGCGACGTCACCTGAGTTCTTTAGCAAAAAACAACTTAACCATAGTCGTAGAGAAGTAACTATTACTCGCTGACAGCGAATCGCTATCTCACAAGTCTGTCTTCAAAGTTTTAACTATGTAAGTTAAAAGCATGCTTATTTTTGCTGGCAGCTAAATTGTCAGTGCGTCAGATTGAGCGCAACAAACGTGCTAAAAACTCCCCGCTATCGAGTTTCGCCAGCAAATATTGCAAAATAAAGTCGTGAACTAAACGCACGACTTGCTATTACGATATTTGCAATTTGATGAAGCTTGACTCTTTGCTGAATTTCTCAAGCTAAGGCCATGAAAATTCTTTGGATTCGCCAATACTTAACGCAAGAAATGTCGAGATATGTCGTGAAAAACCAACTACTGACATTTTTTCCAACATTACAACTGCATCATGACTTTAACAGACGTGAAGTGTGTTAGGGAGTCTTCATTCTGTTTTTGTCTTTTTTTCTGGGGAACTTGAACATGTCATTCCAGTAACCATGCCCTTTCCTGATGTTCTTCCTGAAAAGCAAAGCAACAAAGGAGTTTGAGAAACAGGTCTACTGCCCAATGACGTTTCCATCAAACAATGTCTAGTGTTGTATAGAGTGTGTGAGAAGTTTCTTTACTGTTGAACAACGAATTAATGCGACATTCTTTGAATTTAAAACGTTGTATTGGCCAAAGATCAAATGCTTTAGCCAATTTAAATAGGAGCTGTGGTTGAATTCTTCCAGAGAAAAACTGAGATTGTCTTCTGTAGGCTTTGCGTATATATTGTTGATGCATGCGAAGAAGTTACTTTCATAGATTGATACTCGTCTGCTGAGGCGAAGTTTCATTTTCATTTTCGGGGCCCTAGGTTATTTTAAATCGGGGGCCCTTCTGGAAGGTTCGCGACGTCTGCTGTCACACATATTTCCTCTACAAGTGCTCGTTTCATTCACTGAACAAGTTGTACCTATTCATAAACAATACAGTTTACTTTATTCTGAATTCCCTCGATATCTAATTGCAAAATAAAGTCGTTTATTCTGAATTCCCTCGATATCAGGAACAAAAACAGTCACAATGAAAACTAACGAAGGCAGAGACTACTCACATATTTATTGGGCACCTCACTGGCCTCGTATAATCTGAGAAATAGATTCAGGCGTTTTGCTCCACACATACGTAACAGTAATCAGTGCAACGCCGTAAAAAGAGAATGCTTGTCGTCATTTACTTCAATCTTTCGCGCTCATTCTTCTATCGAAATAGTTTGTTAGTGGCATAGTAAAACGTGCGTTGAACTAAAACAAGACCACAAATAAAATTTCTGGAAATTGTCCCCAAAGTTTTAGGGACCCCGAAATCGGGGGCCCTAGGCTTAAGCCCTTTCAGCCTAATGGTAAATTCGCGCCTGCTCATCAGTATCAGATCATGATAGATCAGGCTGAAATGCAAGCACTAATAGGAAAACCCGAACTCAACGGTACATACGCTTTAGCCAATGAATCGACCTTATACTTTGTCAGCAAAGCCTCTTAAACACCCTGTTCTTTTTATGGGGTTTTCCTTTTAGGACAGCAATATATTGCATTGCGGTGCAACGTCAAAAGCTGTGTCGATTTAAATCTGCTTTCCGAACAGTGCTGCTGAAAGCATGACAATATGCCAAATTAATAGAGCCGTGAACAAATTTTAGGAAACTGGGAATGTTCCAATCAGGTAACCTTCGGACTAATTTGCATAGTTTCAATATCAAGTTGCACAACATAAATCATGTGTCACGTGGGGTAGTTATTAAACGTTGGTGTTAATCATGCATATTCGGCTGAGGGTGATATTTTTGGAAAAAAACACCCAATTTTTCGATCCTGACCTGGAAAAAGTTGTCTTGGCAAGGTGTTAAAATCATTTGAATATTGTTACAAACAAAACAAAAAACTAAGTTTTGGTGCAAGAAACACCCTTTTGGTGTGAGGCATTGAAGTTAGCTGCTCAACTCAATGACCGATTATATTATTTATTATTGCTTGCCACCATAAATAGGTTTTTGCCGATGATGGCAACGGCATGATGCAGCTATAAATGCTGTGTTTTTTTATTTTTCCAAACATATGATCACTTTAGCAAAGTCGACACCATTTTTGCATGTACCAAACATGGACAGAGTTTGCTAGAAAACTTTGGGGAGACAAATTTTGTGTGATATGCGCGTTGTTGTGCATATCACACAAATATAATATTGTTTGCGTTTCTATGACGTCACCAAGATCTTTTTGTAAAATTGGCAAAATCGGCGGAAAATTATGGAAATGATATATTTTGGGTATTGTGGCCCAAGTGCCCCCTTGGCTACGCCCATGGTGTTATGGCAGCTGCATAGTACTGTGCTAATACTTGACAATGATTACTAGGTATTTGCTTCTTTACTAAGTACAAAAAACATTAGTATCAACAATTGAAGAGTTCCTTATCAAAGTAGATGAAACAAACACAACAGTTAAATCATTCTTTAAACAAGGAGCAATACATTAGAAGTAGAATTTACGAACATATATCTCTGAGATTCAAATAATTGGCAGTTAGTAATGTAATGTAACCACAAAATTTGCACAACTACATTGTTTTTTATAACAAAACATTGGGGGGTACAAAAGATATTGTGCTCCCCCTTGTTCAAAAGTGGAGGGGACATGTCCCCCTCTGAAACTCGGTCCCTGGTACCAACTATTCTTGATCAATTTGACAAAACCGACACCATTATTAGATGTACCAAAAACTAGTTTAGAGGTTGAAAAACATCTTTGGTAGGAAAATATGATACTTTTGTATCCAGTTACTTTACTTTTTATTTGCTTAGAAGTAATTAGCTACGTCAGTGTTTCTAAGCCAGTGGGCCATAGTACAATTTTCGAGTGGACCATGCAAGACTAAATCAAAACTTTAGAATAAGGTGTGTATGTTTATGCGTATACAAGCGTTGTCTATGCTAACGAGATTGTGGCCCACGCAAGTTTTTAGCAAAAGGTATACGAGCTAGATAACGAAAATTTGCCATTGATTTGCCACCAATGCAGCGTTCACTGCGTTGAACACTCGTGACACTCGGAAGGGTGTACAAAAGATTATAGCAGTGGTTCCCAAAGTATGGGTCGTGACCCAAACATGGGCCGCAAAGGGTCAAAAAATGGGTCGCGCCGAGGCGATCTAAATCTGGGTTGTATATTTTCACTGTTACCACTGCTTGTCTTTGTCTGTTTGTAACGTGGGTACTTGAGGAAAAAGTAGATTGCTGACAGTGAAAACGAACTTAGCAACTTGCTGCTAAAAGTCATCCATACAATTATTATTTTTGTCATGTGTTGTTTGAGTCATGGATCGCCAGGCGTTCAGCAAATTCAGATTGGGTCGCGCTCAAAAATGTTTCGGAATCGCTGGATTATAGTAATGAAAGTGAACTTGAACTTTCTGGGAACTGTTTCAGGGCATTAGTGTGTTGAGCGCAATGGTGACAGTAAATTTGTAACGAGCAGTTGTTTTAACTTGTTTGTCTGAGTAACTTAGACTTTCAAGCTATAAATTTGCTGCAAGATAAATATTTACTAACTAATATATTGTTAATCGATTTCGAGTTGATGTTGATCTTTCAAGCAATCGGCCTGCCTGACTCTGCCGTCGTAATTTTGCAATGTATTTTTTTCCAACTTGTTTGTTGTCTCCTATTATATTACTTACGTTCTCAAGTAAAAGTTCATTAATTTCAGTGTTTTGTTCTCTCCACACCTATGAAAGTAAATATCTCATCATGATAACTGTGTGTACATAGGCATGCACTTATTTGTAAATATCATTGTGTGTATGCTTTTATGGACTTTTCTTTTCACATAACTAATGATAGTGTTGAAAGTTGTATTGCAGGGTTGGTAGACTAGATGACCTCATCGTCTTTCACAAATCCTTTGTGACAAAGGAACCAGTAAATGTTGTTGCTTGTGTAGAACTTTGCTCTTATAACTTCTGCATTCTATGCAGTGCGGTGTGACCTATTGACTGGTACCATAATTTCGTCAACAAACAATATACTAACTACTCCGTTCCGCGTTTCAGCGACAAGTCAACACAAGGATTTGTAGCCAGTGAATGTGGCATATATAAACAATAAATCCGCATTTTTGCTGCATCACATAACCTATTACTTTGAAATTTTCAGTTGTACTACCAAAAAAACTTCAATGTTGATGTTCATAATTTGTCCAACTACGTAACCATTCGAACGTACCAGCCTATAGCACACATTGACGATGAAGTGGTCCAAGTAAGTTCATGAAAGCCTTCACCTAAAATGGTCTGTGTTTTTGGCTCAAAGACATGATGGTTATTTGAAAACTAATGCTTTGTCGTATCTTTGGCCGTTAAGATTTTGTGTTTTTGTACATGTTTTAAGTGTCTGGTTTTCATAGTTAACGCTAACAAGTAATTAACTGCCTTATTTTAGTGGAAGTATTAGGATCGTTTGTTTTTTAAGAGTGGACAGATAAATTTTGCTTTTACTAAATTGTGTTCTAGAGATTTCAAAACGAACATCGTAGTCGCTGCATGGTGCTTAGTTTTATTAAAGTTTGCAATAGTAATTTCCTTAAAAGTTATTTTAACGATATAAAATTTCTTTGATCAAAAATGTATGGCTAATAATACAATTTTCGTTTTCTATATTGCAGTGGTTTTCCACCTTTTTTCTACCGCGACTCGTTATAGCAGTCCATTATAACCTAACGATCCCTATCCATGACTTTCATCGTCCAATCGCAGCAGACGTGTTAAGATAGGTTTCAAGCAGGCGGAACTCAAGAGCTTTCCCATCTCTACTCGCAACCTCTCCAAAAATGGTTCACAACCCCTCTAGGGGTCGCGACCCCAGGTTAAAACCACTGCGATAGTGAGACTTAATTTCTACAAATTTTGACTTTCGTTTCAAGTGCCTAATTTAGGTGTAAATTCAATTGGAGTTTTTATGCAACGTTTGTACAACCAAATGGTTCCCAACGTGGGACGTACACCCCACAAGGGGATTCATCAGGGGCCAGTTTGATTTTAAAGGGGCACTGAAGACGACTGACGAGGTCTGGGGTCATAGCTTGTTTAAACTAAGGTATTAGTATTTTAAGCTTCTTAGCTGAAACGGAGTTCACTTTAAATCATAAGATTTATATATCACAAAGGGGGCAATTAGGGTTTTAGAGGTGAGTATGTGGAGCATAGAAAAAAAATGGTTGGGAACCACTAGTTTAACCCCATCTCGACAACATAAACAAGATTGTTCATTTACTACCAGTTAATTGTCCCTAAAGCACACCAGCATGGATGACAAGTTGTTTAATCGATAGGAAAAGCCTTCTTGTATTTTTTGTTGTTTAACGAAACTAAGTCATTTTGAGAGCTTCGTAAGGACTTAAAGAAAAAACAAAAATACACGGGGGATTTCCCTAATTAATATTTGGTTATTTTGCCATAACTTTTGAACCACAAACGTTACAAAGCCAATCAAACCCGCCAAAGACTCGTATCATAGCCTAGAATCCAAAAAAAGTTTAAGCCACAAAATCGGCTCGATTGGTCGGCTCCCAGGGGATGATGACGTCATTCAAATGTAAACAAATGTGCATAAACATCCTCTTGTTATGTACACATCAACAACAAAAACGACATCCCAAGCTTTAAAATTTTTTTTTTTTAACTAAATTACAAGACTGTCCTATCTATAGAGGGCCTGAACAGCTCTCTAGTTCAAGCTGCTGGCGAGTTATGGTCATATCTAATATGGGTGTAATATACCCAGGTTCAACATTTGTGGATCTATACCTTTTTACCAATTTTTGGTTTTGGGGCCATAATCTTGGCTCTAGATATGTTAGAAAGCCAATCAAGGGCTCTAAAGACTCATATGACAGTCCTAGTTTCCAAAAAAAACTTGAGCCAAAAAATTGGCTCGTTGAATTGGCGCCCATGGCCGGGTAAAGTTGGCTAAAAAAACGCAAAAGCATCCCCACTTGTGACGTTCCACACAGAGAAACCAAAACGAAAAAATTTTGTTTTCAATTTCAGCTGTAAGAATAGGCGAATCCGTAGATGGTGTGAACAGCTTTCTAGCCAATCAGCGGGCGAGTTTTGCGTTGCAAAGCTTGGGCAAAAAGTAGCCACCCTGGGACTTAACAACTCTGAAAATAAAGCACACTAGATACCAAGCTTTAAACATATTTTGGCACATGCAAGCGTGTGTCCCAAAAAAGGAAAGCTCTTCGATATAGAAGGGTAACGCTTTTGAAGCATGCATTAGTTCATTAGCACAACTGGTCTTGCAACTGTTATTGTAAATGCGTACCCACCAAGAAAAGAAGTATTCAATTACCTAGAAACAGAACTTCCAATTTTATTGTAATTATTTAACTACCAAGTAAAGCAAACGTTGTAATGGACTTTTACAGCCTACTACATGCGATAATTCTATTCCTGACTAGCGTTGTCATACATCGTTAACAGCATGTGTTTCATGCATGATTTGACTGTAAACAACTATGAATAGTGGGTCGGACGTGAAGTTTTACAATCTGTTATTTGTGTTTTTCGCCCCTTGGTAAAATTTGACTCATCATTATCTGCTCGTATGTTCATCGTTTTGGGGATGAAATCGCTTTTGACTGATGTTTTGTCAGGAACAATCAAAACGTGCAGTGGAGAAACTCACTATTTTCAAGGTTTGCAAAGAACATAAACCACGGATTTATATATGAATTGATTTTCATCACATGGTTCAAACTTTCAATAGGAATTTTGTTTCCAGGATTTTAATGCCTTTTTAACGTTAAAATATATTTTCGGTAAGCTGCGATTCTTTCAAGTCAGCATTGCCACACAAATCGATGTGCTGGCTTGGCATGGACTTGATAAGCACGATGTGGAGAAAGACCACGTTATCGCTTTCCGTTTCCGTGCGTCACGGTCGATCTGACCTTGACTGTCAGTCTTTTCTTGATTGCCTTTCATGTTTATTGTTAAAAAAATGAACTATTGCAGGTGTTTGGGAAGACGTTTGCTGTTAATTCTGAACTGATGAAATCCGACTTGAATGTCAAAGTCATGGAAAATCCTGCAGCAGAAAAGTCAACCAACAAAGTTCAAACCAAAAGAAAAACTGCGCGAAAAACTACCGTCATAAATCGCAAGCGAAGAGTTGCTCCCAAAGCTGGTAAAGCTAAAAAAGTCAAAGCAGGCGATTATCATGCAAGCAGGATCAGTAAGGTTCCACCCAGGACAATGAAAACCAGATCTAGCAATGCTGAGTCTTCCTCCGCGACTCCTAAAATCCTAAATAGCAGCTTTGATTCGCACGAAAACGTTACGTCATCACCAGACTTCCAAGATTATTCGAGCTCCGAGACTGCATCTGGGACTTCCCCGTATCGGACGGATTCGGCCAATGTTTCCCCTTGTCTAGCGGATGCGCGTCACCTGCAGCCACCAACAACTTTTCTGTATCCTGTGCAGGCCAATCTGGCACAGAGAAATGTACAATCTTCCACTTCTTCAAAACCGTTGCCAACTGCCGGGTGGCAGTTTCAAATGCCGTCCGTGTCAGCGTGTCGTCAAACTGATGACCACTGTAGTAATAATCTGTCATCTGATTCATTGATTTATCAGTTTAGTTCTTCCCACCAGGAGATGAACTCCAGCAAGGGTACTTCTAACGCCGTAAACGATGTGGGAAGCAACGATGCGACCAGTGTTTCCAAAAGTGGAAAAGTACCAAATGCTTCTAGCTCACCGGCCGCTAGCAGCTCCAACTATGACCATGCCGCAGTCATACGAAGTAGCAAAAAGAATGATTCCGAAAATGATCCAGCTTTTGTGACGACAAACAGCGATATTTCGGTAACACAGTCTTTCAATTCCATAGACACCGAAAACCTCGGTGAAACACGTGGTCGTTACGTTCAAGCGTCTTGCTTGCAAAATCCATTAGAGTTTTCACATGACAGCGATCGAGGAAGTTCCCCCAGCACTACCGCTGTAGGTCAAACTTCTGTATCAGTCGTGAAATCGCACAAATCTGAGGGTCGGTTGGTCATTCAGCCAGCTTGTCGAACGACTTCTTATCAGTCTCATCCAGTTGTGCTTAACGTGAACAACGGAAACTCTAAACAGAAGCATGTCATTCGGAGAGTTGTTCAAGCTCGGCTTGAACAACCTGTGTGCGGTCAAGCGCATGCGCAGTACTCAGGCTCGTGTCCAGAAGGACTTGTGCCGACAGCAGCTTTGCTTGCAATGAATCAAACAAACGCATCCGGAGTGATACGGATATCGTCAATTTACACTCTTGCAAACGATACGAAGGAAAGTGTCTCTGAAACGAAGACAACCGAGTTTCTTCCATCCACGTCCACCTGAGACAGAAATATGAAAAAAGTAAACGACAAAGTGAACCACGGTAAGCTCTTGTTTCATCAAGTTGCAAAACTGTCTTAGCTAATTTGATTTCACTGAATTTTTATGGAATCTTCAGCATCTGTTGACTTGTACTGATTGTTTCATGCATAGAAAGTAAATTATTAAGACATGCTTGAAGTTTTTACGCAATTTTTGTTTCAGGGCTATTGCTAATAATTGACTTTATTTGAACTTGGTTTTGTTGTTTGGAAAACCATGCATTACAAGTTGAGTTTACTTGTAACTGCGTTAGAAAAAAGTATGCAAACTTTTATCGTTTTATCTCAAGCAAAAAGTAGAGTATGAGCCTTCTTCGTTTGTGCCTCCTTTTTGCATTCATTTTTTCCTCGTTTCAGGCTTGAGTCATCACGACTCTTTTCATGATATGTTTGTGGCAGTGTCTACAGACTTTGAAAATCAACGCAGTTAACATTTTTTTAAATGTATAATGCATTTTGTAAATCAAGCTTCAGAAAAAGAGCTTTTGATCTGAACAACTTTGACAGTAGCAAACAGTCGGAGGTAAAATGGACTCCGACCTTTCCAAAATTTCCGACTCCCTACTCGTGAATGGAGTGTGGCTGTCAAGTGTCAACAATGGCAAAGAAGCGAGCTAAAATATTTTAGAAATAAGTATTTTGTTATTGTCGCTAGATACATGAGTTGAGGGTTTGAATTAATCCATTTATTGAAAGAATATTTACTAATCACAAAAATTCATTTTGTTTACTATGAGTAGCGCTATAATATAACGTGATTTATTTTTAAACAATACCATATGAATTACATTCAAGAAACCTTTGTAAGAGGTATATAGCAAGAGCGAGTAGCTAGCTTCAGACGTATTCTATATTTGATAATTTTTAAATTTTCTAAACATAGAACATAACGTAAAAATTCTTAAGGTTTATTTTAGCTTTTTATATTAATATTACCTACTGCCTTACTTGTAGTAGGTAATATTAATATAAAAAGATTTTTGTGACTTGTGCATAGGCAGTACTTGAGTATTACCTATTGCTTACTACTCGCATTGTATTACTGACTAAAGCAACAAACTCATTCGCATTACGTACGTACCTATAGACAGTATGTTTGCAGCTGTTGTTGTTTTTCTGATAACGCAGAATCGTTGTGCACAGCAGGAATTGTCTGTTTCAATAAAAGTTTCAAAAAAATTGTACTATTTCAACAGGCACGAGTTAAGACTCCTAACTTATGAGTGCGATGTAAAGAATGATTCAATTGGACTTCCGGAGTCGAATAAAAAATTTTGAGTCGGAAAACCAGCAATAGCTGCAGTGTTCTTAGGAATCCGACTCCACCCAAAAACCTCCGACTCCTTGCGACTCCGCAACCCTGGTAGCAAAGCAATATTCTATCAAAAGGGATGATTATGTGTCAAATATACCTGACCCCATCAACATGATGGGTAATATGAACGCGTTTTCCATTTTTTCCAACAATATTGAGACGGAATGTTAGTTTTTGCTTTGAATTTTGCGAACCCCGTGAGTTTCTATGAGAAAGACAGTCTTCAATTGGTAGAAGCTGTACGCCATAAGAAATGATATCGTTTGCAGCGAAGCTTTCACATCACGGCGTGTTGTGTTTCTACTCTTGGAGAATGGAGACAGCTTTGGTTCAAAAATGAAAAAAAACATACTGTCGATTCATGATTAGCGTTTCGCGCTGATACCTGCGGAAATTAGCGATTTGGTTGGTGGGTGTAGCAAGAATTTTGATGAGAATTTTCAGCGCACTGAAGTATTAGAGCGTTTATTGCCTGAGGCACCTAAATCACTTTTTGCTGCGAATTCTCCTGCTATTGCCGGAAAGTGACATCCACATCCACTTTACAGATAGTTAGTGGTAGTTCGTTAATGATTACCTTAAGACAGTGGCGTGTAGAGTGGGGGGCAAACGGGGCGACAGCCCCGGGCATCCAAAGCAGGGAGGCATCCAAAGAGTGAAATTACAAAAATTAAAATGCTGTAACTATGTTTTTTCCTATTGTAAGGCTACTGACATAGGCTGCATGGATTCAATTTTTCCAAACTTGTTTTTTTGTAAACACTACTGTAGTTTTTGTGTATTCAAATGCCAGTAATTCTCATATTCTTCAATACCCGGGACCTATAGTCTAGTAGGTGTGCAGCGCACACCCAATCAAACTGATAGTGACGTGACTTTTGCCAGATCGTGCAATCAAGATATCCACAAAAACGGATTGGAAGATAATTATGGACATGTAATTGATTTTCTGAGACAAATTTCAAAACTGTCCTATTTCAACATGCCTGATGTAGCTGACTTTTTGATGCATCACTAGTTTCCCGTTTCGTTCTTTGATGTGGCAACCCTGGGCTCAGTGGTATGTTTAAGGGGAGGCGAGCGAGGCACTTGCCTCGGTCCCCCCTTTTTGGGGGCCCCCCATCAGGTGTTACGCGCATAAATTTTTCTTATTTTTGGTGAAAACTACATTATTCATCTAATACAATGGGCTGCAAAGCAGCTCATAAGCAAGCACTCTGCTTTCAAAGGGGCCCCCGTTCAGAAACTGCAATGTGCAGGTATTTTGCTTTCAAACGGGCCCCCAAACGCCACTGAAATGTGTAAGTACTCTGCTTTCAAACTTCATTGAAGGGCCACTAAAAGTAACTGTAATGTAAAATTCTTTGCTTTCAAAGAGGCTCCCAACAACAATTTTAATGTGTAAGTATCACGTTTTCAAAGGGGCCCCCAACATCAATTGTAATGTGTAAGTACCTTGCTTTCGAAGGGCCCCCAACACAACTGTAATGTGTAAGTACTATGCTTACAAAGAGGCCCCAATAGCAACTGTAATGTAAAATTCCTTGCTTTCAAAAGGCCCCCAACAGCAATTGTAATATGTAAGTACTATGCTTTCAAAGGGGCCCACAACAGCAAGTGTAATGTATAAGTACCTTGCTTTCCAAGGGGCCACCAACAGCAACTGTAATATGCAAGTACTATTCTTTGAAAGGGGCCCAAACAGCAACTTTATTGTAAGTACTATACTTTCAAAGAGGTCCCAATACCATCTCCAATGTGCAAATAAAGAAAAGCTTCAAACCAACTTCTCTACCTAAAAAATTGTGGGTAAAATTTATTCCAAAAAGTTCTGAAAAGACCCTATCAAATAAAAACAAACATTTATACCAAATGATAACTTTTTATACCAAATGATAATTTTTACACTAAATGATGATTGTTAGAGATTGGAGTGTTTGGTGTATTGATAATTTTATGAAAATGCCACATTTGAACAGAAAGTATGCAAGTGGAGCAGCAGAAAGAAGGATGAAATTTAAAGCAAATTTAGTGTTTTAAATCTTCTTGGTTGTTGTTTATGGTTTCATGCATTCCCATAAAGATATG
>JGI24159J19872_10000175_pt1 | contig 45511 bp, 25 predicted proteins | sample Ectturendosymbi4_FD_19872 | JGI IMG/M metagenome (IMG submission 19872) | reverse complement strand
TTCAGCTTCTTTGAAGTTAGTAAAATTGGCCCAACAATCATAACATTGCTACTGCACTAAATCATCGCATCGACTTTCGCGGCGATAGCAAATTGCAAGTTCCCTTCAAGTTTGACGCAGTTAATTTTCGTCGTGAACTGTCGCAAATCCCTCCATGTGTTATTATTGGCTAAATTGCCTTGAAACAAGTCACCTTCGATAAAGCATTGCCAAAGCATTGTTTCGCAGGCAAAAAATATTGCAGTCCATTATCATGTGTTTTATAAGCTTTCGTGAGGACCTTGAGTAAAACAACGTGGTCCTACTGAAAGGTGTTCTGTTGTAATAAAACTGGAAACATGACTGTTGCAAGAAAATTTACGTAGAAATTAACGGCTAGTAAAACGAGGCACAGCTAGCCGTAAGTTGTGAAACGTTCTTATCGTGTTTTTCAGTCACTTCGAGTGTTTTGGCGTCTGTGGATATACCTCTACTGTGTTCATCTGACTTATGTCAGGGGTGTAGTGGGCGGGAACGCGTGGGAACGGCGTTCCTACACCTTTTTCATGTTTTGCTTTAAGGTTAGTTCGAAGCTGTTTCAAAATGGCTAGTTTTTTTGGGTGCGTTCCCACACCTTTTTTGTTAGTTGTAACAGAACAGTAGGCTAGGAAAGGAGTAACTTAGACCGGCAAGTAAGCCCAAGCACCCAATCTTGTCTAAACTAAAGACTCCAAAAATCCTTTTCGCCACCTGTTGCTTGAGGCTTGCCATGAAGTCATTCTGTTGTGGAGATCACGCCGAAAGTTACACTGCGTAGAAAGTTATGGGTGGAATAGCTTTTTGTCAGCTAACTAGCATAAGCGAAAAAGATTCCACCATCCAACAAGGAACGTCTCAACTTTCGAGAAAAATGAAGCTAATATTACTGGGGTTTCCCACGACGTATTTCCCTGAGCAAGGTTTCTGCCAAATACTGAACACGCGCAATAAATATGGCAATCGCCTGGACTTGAACATGATCGGGGAAACTCCATTTAAACTAACCAACTTGCAACCTGCTTTGAAAAAGCTTGCAGATAAACGCCATCGCAAGGTTCGCATTAGATTCAACGAGCATTTTTTGGAAATTAATAACATTTATTTTACAAATGCATCTGCATTTGTTTTGTGCTAACCAGATTGCCCGTTTATATTTAATTTGCTCTGAATTATTTCCAAAACAACATTTTCAGAAAAATTATAGGAAGGGGGCGAGTTTCAAGCAAAGTGCCTGTAGGGGGGCGATGTCACCAAAAAGGTTGCAGACCTCTGGTGTACAGGATCCGGATTTTGGAGTCCAATCCGGCCGGATATTTGGATTATTTTGGATTTGGATTGGATATCGTTTTCCTTTTAACCGGATTCGGATCCGGAATATCCAAATGAAATAAAATCTGGCCGTGCAAAAATCTTGGTATGGAATAATAGTTGAAATGAGGAAAAATCACAATCTTTCGAAATCATATACTAAAAATCTACTTTTCTGATTTCTCTCGATAGACTGCAGTGTTCCCCACCGCTCGGGATCCTAACTGTCAGACTGAGGACATCTCAAGCAAGATGTAGTTTTGAACTGTGTGAAGATGAGCATGATTGGTTCTACAGTTATATTATGGCGCAGCCCGTCGTCATTCAGTTAAGACAGGTTTATTTTTGAAAAAAATTATTAGTAGATCATACTGTTGTAAAATGTTGGTGTTTATCAAGGCATTTACAAAGTTTTTTCGGAATTGAACGAATTACACCAGTTTCTGTCTAACGGCGTAGCGCACTTGTCTAACTCGAAGTGGCCTTACCTCACAACTAAGTAAGAGTAATAACCACGATGAAAACATATTGACATTTTGACCATGCTGTTGTAGGTTGAAATACACCTGAACTGAGAACGAAAACTTGTGAAGTGTTGGATTTAACAAAAAATGTCAAGATTGTTGTTTATTTTCTGAGGCTAGGACTAGTTGTGCTGGAAGTTCAGTTTGGAAAGAGTAAGAGTTTCTAATAGAAAAGGGATTGAGGTGAACATTCATTCACATTGCACTGCTTTCAGAAATAATAACATTGGACACAAAATTATCGTGATGGTTCTGTAATGGTTAAATAAACGTACAATAGCTGTTGGCATTGCATGGAGTCCAGCAAGTACACAAATGTAACTAAGCTAGTTGTAGACTATCATTCGATTTGAACATCTCCATTAAAGAGCATTTGAGAATTGCGCAAAACTATAACTTACGCTACCATATAGAAAAATAATTGTGCACTTCTTGTCAAGATCTCTTCTAAACTGATTGTGGTAGTCAGTTGTAGCCATGGCATTCAAGACAAAATATGTTGGCAGTGTCTATTTTGCCTCATGAGGCAACAGCACTGCTGGAGCTCTTTTACCTTTATAAAAACAAAATTGTTTGAAATGGTCTTGAAAAGTTCAAAACGCATGACTTTCTCACTTGATAACGACATCTGTAACGGCTTATTCCAATGGACGAGTGTTGTCATGGTTTCAGTGCTGGCAAGCTATGTTTGTGGTTTCCTGTTTGTTTGCATTTACTGAAGACTGACCTGGATCTAAATCCTAACTCTAATCCTAACTCTAATCTAAGCCTAACTCTAATCTAATCCTAACTCTAATTCCTAACTCTAATCCTAAACCCTAACCCATGTCTTTTTGTGCGTATCATACTTGTCACGTGACCATTTCAACCAATTCTGTCTGATTAAAAGCAAAATAGCCAGAACTTTTGCCCCATGCGGCAAAATAGACATCACCAAATATTTTGGCTGATGTGCAACTGAGTGGGCGGTTTCGAATTTGGATTGGATATCGGAGTCCACAATTTTAAATTTTCGGATACGGATTGGATATGGGGTTTATGAAAAAATTTTGGATCCAATCCGATTGCAAAATTTCCGTATCCGTACACCACTGGAATCTACACACAGGCAAAAAAGATTTTGCGTTGTTCTTAGCTCAACCGATTGAATGTAAACTATTCTGCACTGGCCATCGCACGAAACCAACTTCCCAGACTGAAGTACACGATGCCCAGGTGCAAGATGTGATATCGAACCTGGTCTTTGGTCTTGATGATCGAGCAACAGCGATTTAAGGCGCACTTGCGACAACAGACAAAATTAATATTCACGTCGCGCGAATCCAACTTGAACACCTATTCTGAGCTAACAGGCACACAACACGTCAGGTTCAACAAATGCTTTGCAAGGAAAATTGGATTTTAATTGTTTTTTAGTGTTCGGATACGTAGTGAAGGGTGGGTGTGGAGCAATGAAGATCTGAAGGAAGATTACGAGATGCTTTGAAATATGGTAGGGTGTCCTTTAACACAGATGTTCTGAGGCATCTTTTGAACTTAGGTCTTTAATAAAGTCTCCTAAACATGGCCCACTGCAAGCATAACGCCGCAAGAAATGCTTAGGTTTGCAAAGAAATGACACAATTACTTGTTAAAGGCAGGGTCCCGGAGTCGGAGCCGGAGGTTTTTGGGTGGAGTCTGATTCCTAAGGTCACTAGCAGTCGGAGTCGGATTTTTTTATCCGACTCCGGAAGTCCAATTGAATCATTTTATACACAGCACTCCTAAGTTAGAAATCCTAACTCGTGGGTGTTGAAATGATACAATTTCTTTTGAAATTCTTAACAAAACAGAGAATTCTTGCTGTGCACCACGATTTACATTGATTGCTAGTTGCTACAAAATTGTTGACAGCCAACTTCATTCATGTTATGCTAATGGGCCAGAGTCGGGAGTCGGAAATTTTTGATAGGTCGGAGTCAGAGTCGGACATTTTACCTACGATTCCGCAAGGAACTTTATTCTTATGGGACGAGGGACCGCAAAGTCATCGAATCAAGCCTCTAATAACGCAACACATAAACAAAACAAAACAACGCTGGTCAAAGGTAAAAACCCACTGATTGAGTGACAAGCTGCCACATACCTTCATCATCTGAAGCATCTGACATGAAACCTTCGTTTACTGTTTCCGGAATGTTCAACTTCTTTTTCTCCTCTGTTACCTGATCACGCAAAAACGCAAAGATTATTATTGGAAGAAAACAGACGTTTCATGAAATGCCTGGACGTCCCCCCATACACGAAAATATACAGATCGATTGAACTATCACCTGGCCACACTATGCACACTAAGAAACGCAAGCTACAAACAACGCCTACGAAAGATCAATATCAACCAAACATTGACCGCCTACCGTTGTCGTTGTTTCAGTGGTTACAGTCTTCAACGTGTCGACCACAGTGACGTAGCCAAGGCGCTTGGCCAATGACAAAGCAGTGTTCCCACTCTGAAATAGGATCAAAATTGGTGAATCTAATTCGTGAATGCGAACTTACACACGCTTGGGTTGATTTTTAGTTAACAAATTATATCGTCTACCATTGCTTTTAAACAAACTTTATTTTTCATTTTTTGTACGCCTTTCGTGAAACAAGTGCTGAAAGACTTTACCGCTAACACTGAGAACTTTTCTTTTTTTGCATTCAATTTCAGCAGCAAACTGCTGGTCAAAATCGTTTCGGTGCAATATACTTTTTTGCTAAAATTTTATTTATTTTGTTACATAGACGCAGGCCAAATTTTTTTCAGGATCATATTAAGAAAATACATATTGCCATAACCATCCATTGCATACAAAGCATATTTATAGCAAATAAAACCTGCAACGAAAATTACCGCCACGTTTGACACATTTAAAAAGCAAAAAAGGGAAAACCTTCCATATTCTTATAAAGAAGTGAAAGATAGACGAAAACATTCGAAACACAGTTACAGTAATAAATTTGACACAAAACAGAAGCTGACTTACGTTGGTCAGGGAGTTGGGAGATGCGCCATGTTTCAGCAGCAGATCAACAACATGTGAGTGCCCTTGCTGGGACGCCTGATGCAACGGGGTGTAACCATTCTGTTCAAAACAAACGCGCAACTTGAGGTAGTAAGAAGCTCTTGCCGTGAAAGCAGTCGTCCTCACATGAAACAACAACACGCATCATCAAATCTTAAATTCACCCTGTGCAAAAATCTGCAGGAACTCAATCTGTATAGCTTAACAACTCAGAAAGGAGAAAACGTTAATCAAAGTTTTTATTCATACACAACAGATATATTTTTATAATTTAAATGTGCTCGTTACCCCAATACCCATCCCCTCACATCGCAGATGCCTTGACACAGATCGATAATTCAGCAGAAGTAGCAGTGGAACCGGAAAATGTAATTGCAACCAATCAATTTCAGATAAAATCTTACTGTTTGCAGTGCTGCTAAGAAACTTTGTAACGCCTTTGTCGAATGCNTTGCATGCGTATGTNGNGNAATCAATGTTATCTTTGCGGAAGAGCAGCTGATAACGCAGCACACACTTTATTCGCAACGGAAAGAGAATGCAGCAAGACAAACAATCTTACGGCTACATTCAGGCTTCGATTTTGGGAAATCCTCAATTTGTAGTTTCACAATACATAAAACATCACCATGGTGGCCAATGTCTACAACCCTACAACCAGTGCGACCCCACATGCACGCATGTTGTGTGCATTCAAGTGTAACAAAATCTTCTGTCGGGTCAGGCCGAACCCCTCTGCTGCCCCCTGACGCAATATCAACCCGTCCGTGGGCGCGAAATTCCATGAATAGCTCGGGAAACCTGACCTTGGCTGCTGGACTGCACGTTGCTCGCATCCGTTTACGACTTTGCACGATAGAAAAACTACACTAGCGACTGGGCGCGGTGTTGACGGAAGCAAAGTATCTTGACACGAATCGGTGTGACCGAAAGCAACCACCAGCTGCAACCAGTTTAGTTTGCAAAATTTACTGGACTGTTTGCGATCAAACGTCCGATTCTGGACTCTGGTCCAACTTTCCGTGACGTTTCAAAGACGAGCCTTTTAGTTGCTTATGGCAACCAGGGTCTCGCTTCTGCTTGTTCAGTGAAGCGTGACTGAGCGTTTCGTTTGATAACCACACATAAATACCGACTCTGTTTTGTTTTGAAACACCAGATATGCTTCTAGTGCCACAACAAACAGACGGTTTTGACAATTTAGAGCTTGTTTGCCCGAAACACAGCTTCTTCTCAACAAAAATATGTTGTTTTGAAAACACAACAGAATCCAGCCTAAGAAGCTGAAACTGCGGAGGGCACCAGGCGAACGAGTGCAGCGAAAAAGACATTCCAGAAGTCATAATAGCAACTCACTGTGCGGATTTTTTCAACGTTAAACACGTTTCAAGGCACTTCCACGAAATAATACGGATGAGGTCGGGAAAGAAAACTCGGTAAATTTGTACGAGTTGATACCGAGTATGTTTTGCAAGAAGATAAAAATTCTATACTGTTGATTACTGCTTCCAGAATTTTGTATGCAGCATCGACCCATTGATTTAAGTAAAATATTGCAAATTAACTCAAACAAACCTTCAAAATCAGGCCTGCACAACTCACAAAGCTCGAAGGGCCAAATTTTTAACATAAATTTGCTGAGGGCCGTAAAAGTTTATTTCATTTCGTTGTAGAGATTTCGTTGTAGTATGGAAGCAGTTCTGGAATGACAATTACTTATTCGAGGTCGAGCTTCTGCAACATTTTCTACAATTGAGAAAGTTCTCGTGGGCCGTATATTGTGCAGGCCTGCTCTGAATGAAATATGCAAAAATAAATATGAGTCGAACGTTTTGCACAGTTAGGTACCTTAGTCTTGGCGTTGACCTTTGCCCCCAAGGACAAGAGATAATTGGCAACTTTGATGTTGCCATAGTGAGCAGCGACATGCAGTGGCGTGCAGCCTGACAAAACATTAACAGCTGTTAGTTTTTGCGCAAAACACTTGCCATGTTCAAAACGTGCCCTGCAGTGACGCACAGTTGTCATTCAAGACCAATTGTGACGTAACAGTAACCGCATGACCAGCCGAGACAGAAGCAGCACAAATCGGCACAGTGTGCTGGGACTCGATGATGTGCTGCACGCAACACACTTGTACAACACGAATAGGATTAGTGCGATGCTGGAAACAAGCAAATGTGAGGATGGCGCAGTGAGTGTGCAAAATTAAGCGAGCAAGGCCTTGGCCTTAATCTTTGCATGCTGGAAACGCTATCATGTAGGCCTACTGGAGAGGTTCCCAACTTGCTAGGGCGTCGCCAACTCATTCAGGTTTGATCCATTTGCATCTATGCAAGCTCTTCAGATTTTAATTTCATGTCGCCGCTTCGTCCTCGTGCGTAGTGGCATAGCCAGCCAAAAACTTTTTGGGGGGCCAAAAAAATTTAGGGGGGTCAAAATTTTTGTGCTAAGGCTAGCAATAGGATTTTGCTTGGGATATCGCTTCTCAAAACACAGAATGACGAGATATTCTAAAAATACGGCTACGCCTACGCTTGTGCGATGCTGGCTTTTCCGCTGTTACGGTAATAAAACAAAAAATATCGATCGAAGACAGACGTCAAAAGAGAAATGCGCTCAGCCGTTTCAAAGATAACATCGCATTTGGTGTCACAACAAGCAAGTTAATGAATCGCATTAAATACCAATCCGTGAATATATTTTATGCGGTGCGTCGTTTGATTTTATGCGTTGTATTAGTGCATCGGTAGATCATGCAAGACGATAAGCGCTTAAATTGTTACTGCATATTATGATGTCGTGACGAAAAGGGATTCGATTTCATCAATGAGTCACCTGATTTTGTGAGCGGGTCAACCAAAGAACTGTTGTCGTACAGGATTTTAGCCACAGCCAGCCTGTCTTCCTGAGCCGCCAGATGCATTGGACTCAGGCCGTGCTGAAAAAACACAAACGATTGAGTAAAATATGTGGTTCTACAAGAAATTTTGTGATTGTTCTTAGAGGAAAACTTTCGTGTTGACACATTCAATTTCGGCAACCTAGATAAACATATCTGTGACTAGAAATGAATAGAAAAGGACGTGTTCGAAAGACATTGATACAAACTTGCCGCGTCTATTTAAAATGAATATATTTTTACAAGACAACAATAGGCCTGCAACATGCTACATTTGTTCAAGCTTGAGCAGGCAGTTTCAAAACAATAACTTGCGAACTAATATCAAATCAACAATTACTGCTTTGAAAAAAACGTTTCAACCGCACTAAAATACTGGCAAAGTTTAGGGCGTTATGCCGACTACCGTTATGGAAAGTTTGTATCCGGTTTCATCCTAATTACTACGAACGGCGTTTAATATTTCCGATACTGTACAAAGAAAAAAAGCCAAAGTTTTAACAGCAAGTCTTTCTTCGCTAAATCAATTTAAATTCATCTTTACGGGTAAAAGGAACTTACTCATAACGCAAAAACATCCTTGCATCTGTCACAGCATGTGACCAACTCGACACTAATCATGGCTTCAGCAACTGATTGAAAACATAAGAAAACGGCAATGCGTATGGAAAAAGGTTGCCTTTCCTTGTTAACTATTTGCCAGTGGCACAAACCTTTGAGTGGATAAAGTTATCTCAAATTGCGATTAGCTGATCGCACCTTGCAGTAAAACACGCTAATCAGCTCTACAGATAACTCAACAAGGAAGTTTCTTTTCACAAACATCCAGAAACAAAAGCCAGTCGTAAAAATAAAGACCTTGGCGTGTGCGTTGACGTTGGCATCTTTGGCAACCAAGACGCTGCACATGTCGGTGTGGCCTTCCTGTGAGGCCAGGTGCAGAGGCGTCACGTCCATCCGGGTCTTGCAGTTGGGTGAAGCCCCGTACTCGAGAAGCGTCAAAGCGATTTCCATCTGGTTCTTTTTGGCGGCAATATGCAGGGGGGTGTAGCCGTTCTACGCAGGGATGAAAACAACAATAGAATGACCTACGCCATTCACAAAACCAAGTGATAGCCTGATGTGTTCTTTTCAAGCATTTTAGGCCATGTGCGAACACAGCACAAGATAATCTTATATACTGATTGAACAGCAGCCTACTTTTATCAGCCACAATCAATATCGACCTGCTTGTTTTCACTAACGAACTCGATTGGCGTCAGAGGCTCTGATAGTTCACAACCAAACTTCTGTTGCGCATTTAAACCATGGCTCGAGTCCGACATGGCGGCATCGCCGTGCTTCAGATCTCACACAGCGTAGCGATGAATAAAGGTGCGCAACGCGTGAATCCTCTCAAGCACCTCTTCCACTGTGTTTGTCGACCACGAAGGTGGACACCAAGCATCAGCGCATCGGTGCATCTTGACAATTAGCAACAAGCAAGCTTTCTTATATCAAGTTATTTCGATAGACTAAGTACGCACACCACGTTACGAAGAGTCTTAAGCTGGTGCAGGCGATCTCAGCAAATGATGATAGGTTATGGATCTGACAAAAAATACTCACTTTGCCTGAAGCGTGGGGGGAAGCCCCGTTTTTGAGAAGCAACAACGCAACTTGTTGATTGTCGTAGTGCGCCGCCACGTGGAGAGGAGTTAGTCCGTTCTGAAGAAATAAACATGTCTGTCCCGATTGAAAATACGAGATGCATTAACGGTCACGTTTGCATAATAGATTAGTCTAGAGTCTAGACAACACATTGATGAGTTAAAATAACCTTCCTAATGCACATGGCGTCATGGCAGCACAATGATTCACGGGTTGCTGTGCGAAGTGAGTGGAAGTGAAGCATCTCTAAAAGCCAGAAAACATCATCACGTCACAAAAGAGCCAGCTCAGTAGCCATGCTGCAACTGTCGATTATCAAACGCTGCCTTCCATTCTTCAGTTTGTGTCGCATGTCAGCGGCAATTTTAGCGACACCGTTAACTTAATACCTGGCAACATGTAGGTAGACAGTTTACAAGCTAAGTAAGTCTGGAGTTAGTTTCAAGAAAACTGAAAGCTTGCGCTCAAGCTGAATGTATGTGCGATGTTTTTTTCATCAATCAGCAAGCTTAACCGTCACACATGCTTGAAAATCTACTTAAATATCGCTATGTTCCTTACGTTTCCAGAAGAATCTGGTGACGATTGACGTTTTAGTAACAGGTTGGCAACTTCCAACCTTCCATATTTTGAAGCAAGATGAAGAGGAGTAAACCCTTTCTGCAAGCAACGAATAGAAATGCTCAATTTCCCAATCCAGTGTTTTCAAAAAACCCCGCAGAAGCAGTTAAAACAATTTTCGCTTTTGCACTGAAGAACGTAGGTTACTACATAAGTAGCATCCATGCACAACTTACTTTGGTGGATAACGAAACCGACGCTTTGTTGTCTAACAATGCCTCGCATACGTCCACGTGACCCTCGCGCGCAGCCACGTGCAGTGGAGTGTAACCATCGGCCATCGTTTCGTCCACAACAGAACCGTGCTGTTGAAAGAGTCACAGTTCGCTACTTATATTGTGCTCGTTTTGTTTAAAATGATACTGACAGAAGTACAGCGTTCATGGTTCTGATAGATCTCTCTGTTTCCAAATGTTCGTAACTTTCCGACCATTCGTAACGAAAAAGCATTTTATTGAGAAGAAATCATTTTTAACATTTCGCACTTTGGAATGACAAGTTCATTGTCATCTGAACGTGAACTTCGCCAGATGCCCTAATGAGTCGCATGAATGATTTGGCAAGTTAACTTTATTGAGGATTTCGCAAAATCACTCTCAATTACATCAGAGTCAAATCACCAGAGAGTCGTGCAATCCCTGGGTCAGTGTTTTTCAACCTCTCTGCTGGAGCGGGACCTTCTGTAAACGTTTGTATTGCTCAAGGAAACCTGGATGATGATCCAAGAGTCTTTTCTGTTTATTNTATAATCCATAATAACTTTCAGTTCCGAGCTGGGTACAGCAGGTCATTTNCTCCATTTCTACGTTCACGTGACTGTCACAATAGCGAAGTCAGCAGCAATGTTGGAAACGGATGCTGTTACTGTNTGAATGACGAAATCCCCTGTGTGTCACTCGAGACCCTGAAGTTGGTTTAAACACTCCCTGGAAGTTCAAATCACATCTGTCGAACAGTAATCGACATTTGAAGCTTCAAGCAACCATCACCGCAGCTGCTTTCACACAAACACAGAAGGGTCGAAAGGAAGCCAAACAGTGATCAAGTGATGGGAGTTTTGTGAAAAAACATGCATTTCTCGATGGAGTGTTTTTTTGGTCATTTCTCGATGGAGTATTTTTTTGGTCTTAAACTTTAATTGCAGCTGCAAGAATCTCATTTTTACATTTTAGTTACTGGTTTCTCTGCAAAATTGGCAACGTTATTCGCTACATTCATTCAGGTAAATAAGTTATTAAACATTTCTTGGTTTTTAAATCATTAGCAAAGTTTGAGACTTCAAGCAATCGCTCAAAACAATGCAAACTCATCTACGAAGCTGGTGTGTGACTTGGAAATGGAAATTTATGGCAAAAGTATCGTGAATAATTTTACTAGCGTTGCAGCAAATTAAGTTGAGGCTACTTTTCAAATTTCAAAACACCGTTAACTCATGACTTAGTTAAGCAAGGATACTAAACTGGAAAAACATCAAAAAATGAACCAAATACTCACATATGGCGTAAGCAATTTTTCACCTTTTTAAACCCCTTCCCCATCTGTAGACAACCGTAAGCACAAAGCAACCCCTCCGTAATTACGCTGGCATTCGTTCACCACCCAAATAAGTTGTCTCCTGCTACATTTGCTGGTTTCTGGGACAAGACTCGGACAAAATTAATTTGAAAACGATGAAGCCCTAAACAGCAGCGCATTCAGTGGTTATTTCGCCTCTCACTTGAGGACTTCAAATCTGATCACACCTTTGAAGCAAAACGTCAACCTTATAGATCTGTGTTGAACCATTGTGCTGTGATAATACCCGGTCACAAACAAAATCAACCCGGCCAAACGGTCAGGGAAAATTGTGTGATCATCTCTGCAAACCCTCACCACGTATACACCGTAAGCAGTTCAAACCCCACCCGCCCTATCTTGTGCTTACGTAATACGTTTACGCTCCCTTAAAGTGATTCACATAAAGCGAAAGTCCCAGATACGTTCACACCAGTTAAGTTGCTGTTTTCCCAAGACACGAAATTGTAGAATCCCGAAGATAAACTTTTAAGAGACGGGAAATTTATGCTTTCACTTACAGTACACACAAGGGTCTATGCACGTTTTTCTCCACGCATACTTGAAAACATAATCCTAGTATTGTTTTGCTTCACTTTGGTCTTTTACAGGTATTTTTGTCCTCTTAAGTTTGTCGAAGGTTGCCTCAGCACACGGGTTCTTAATGCGGGGTCCGTGAAGGTGATCAAGGGGTCATGAATGTGACTTAAAGGGTTAATAAGCTTTTCTCTAACATTTACAAAGGGTTAGCACGCTGCGCAGACATTTCGATTACTACTACGATGATTAACATCTAATTTCAAATATTTATTGCAAGGTTTCTTCTTGAATAGTCCGTAACCTTTATTATGATGAACTAGGGGTCCGTGACCAACAGATGTTCAAGAAAAGCTGTCTTAGCAGTTTCATCTGCAGGGTGAACACGACGATCGGCCACAGTTCCAACGCTTGTAACGTCAGAATAACCCGCTAGCTACCTCTGGTGGATGTCAGGAAGGTTTGTACTGGTGTTCCCGATATTTCCAATCTTGCGAGAAATTGTGCATAGGACAGTGGATAGGCTATGTAAAATAGACGCAGTATGGACAGGGTTATTGCCTCCTGTTTGTTTACAGTCTNCTNGTAAATGTTTGTTTACAGTTGTAGAATACTTGGCATTGTAATAACGTCTCGCATTCAACAGCAGATGATACTNGGCAGNCTTGGGTAACTAGTATTGTCTCAGCGTTTTCAAAGTAGATTTAAAATNAGAGCTGTTAAGGTTTCCGAAATTAGATTAGAATTCCGAATTCGCGAAAACCAGAAATTAAACTAAACTCAGAACCGGAATTGCATTGCATCAAATCAAGTTTAATTCATGACAAATCGCAATTCATTTGCATAATTATGAGAATAACAAAGATTTGTAGGTCAAGATTGTTGCGTTTTGCAGTGTACAATCATCCTGCGTGCTTCGAAATCGTTGCCTTGGAGCCGATGTTGCTGTAGAACGTTGGTAGTACGTGCTAGCTACTGTTGGTCACAATGCCTACTATGACTGAATGGCTGGTTTAAAGTGATGTGTGTGATTGTAGCATTGTACTTCCATCTTTTCATTGCGCTTTCCTTGCGCGAGATGCATTCTTGTATCACTCGTTGAATAACGTTTTTGCACAAAGTAACATTTTTAGTAAAACCGGAAATCAGAAGTGAAATTAGAGTACAGAAGTTTTTCACAAATGCGAACAGCGTTTCTTAAACATTTGCGGCTCAGTGAACCCAAGCATAGCCTGCACAACTCAGAAAGCTCGAAGGACCAAGTTCACAAACATAAATTCGACGCGGGTCACAAAATCTATTCCATTTTGTTGTAGTTTGAAAGAAATTCTGGAACGATAATTAATTACATATCCGACGTCGGGCTGTTGCAACATTTTCTGCAATTGCAAAAGTTTTTACGGGTCGCATGTGGCCCGCGGGCCGTATGTTGTGCAGGACTGCCCCAGTGCATCCTAATAAAAGTTACGGACCCCTCAAGAAGAAACGTTGCAATAAATTTTTGAAATAAGTTCTGAATCATAACTGTAGTAAACAAAATGTCGGCAAAGCCTATTAAACCTTTCGAAATGTCATAGCAAAGTCTTTAGCATTTAAATGACATTCATAGACCCCTTAAATCACCTTCGTGGACCCCTCAGAGGTGCCAGGTTAAGAACCCCTGGATTGCAATTAGTGGCATTTCGCTATCTTTAGTCCAGTCAGATTATAATTGTCCAGTTGCCTAAGTGTGCTATTTGGTCACACACGTGAACTTTTTAGCAACTTTCTTAATAAAAAATAACGTCGGTTCCGACTGGATTTGGACGGAGTTTCCACAACTTCGACATCATCGCTCTTAACCGTTTTTCCTAGATGCACAATACCACAGATATTAGTAAACCACAACTTTACGAACTGCTTGAGTCCAACAGTGGCAGGGCAACCAAGGCCGAAGAAATATGAGGGGTTAATTCAAAATTGACTTAAAATTCAAATCATAAGAGTGTTTTTTTTTCAATTTCGAAATCTTTGCCTTACTCTGTAAATTTTTAACGTGTTCGTTAGTTTTCGATCCAAATACTAACTGGTTCAATCGTGTATAAGACACCGCTCAATTACTTCATGAGATTTTACGCAGTAACCATTGCTCAGTATAAACAATTGAGTTTCAACCATTCTGCGCTTGGGTTGCTTCGCTTTTCTTAAATTTTTTTAAATAATTTTTTCCTTTCAGCGTTGAAGGGCTACAACAGTATTGTATATCCAAAATCAATAACCGCACCAAGACTAGATTCCAAAGACTACATATATTGAACTTTTGCTTTTGGAAGATAATTACCATGCACTTATAATTAAAGTTTGATTGTGCTGTTATGGTTACTATAACAACACACCAAAATTTGTTTTAACAAGAAGAACGTGGAATTAGCTCAGCGTTAATGTGTCCGCCTCTCAATTGGAAGGTTGTGTGTTCGATGCACGGCCACTGAGTGAACTGCCGTAGCACTCCTTGGGTAAGCGTGTTCACCCAAAATCGCCCCGGCAGGGGGCAAATTTTTTTGGCATCGGCCTGCCGCTAACTGCCGTCACCAAAAATTCGAATTAAAAAAAACGTGGAATTTCGCTGGCAGTGGCGTTATTCAATTAGGCAAACCGGATTGTAAGCAACGAAGTGTTACCAGCAGGCCTGCAACCGCGCTATGTATTTCACTGACGTTAAAAAGTGTTGGAAAAGCCGTACAGCGTTTTGGAAGGTCAGCAGGGAGGAGGTTTGATAGTGAGGGTAACTGCAGTTAGTGTTACAAGGAATAGCGGTTGCTTGTCCAATTACTGGAAAATCTCTATTGCTCGGGACCTTTATAAACTTTCCTCCCCGTGATCGCAGGAAAACCTCGTCCAGTGAGTAGCAGACTGTGTGAAGATCGTTCACAAGCACTACTACACTTGGACTCACTGCATTTACAGTAGCATCCAAAAATGGATCGACTCGAGTGTGTGATTTGTTTCAATTTAAACTGTGCCTCTCGGAATATCAAAATACACAAGGCAAGGCGTTTCACTGCATCATACACAGACACAAACTTGTTGACGCAACGACGCCCTTCGATTTGAATTTCTTCCGGAAAATGTGAATTCGCCCGTTTCGTATTTGCGCAGCGCGCTTTGCACGAAACACTGTCAAACCCACGGGTCAATATACACCCGGTAAAGCATGGGGTTGGGGAGTCGGAGGTAAAATGTTCGACCTTTCTAAAATTTCCGACTCCGAGACCGACTCCTTTTGCATAACGTGAATGACGCTATCTACAATTTTATAGCAACTAGCAATGAATGCAAATCGTGGTGCACAGCAAGAATTCTCTGTTTTAATAAACGTTTCGAAAGAAATATCATTTTAACAGGAATTCCCAACTTAGGAGTGTGTTGCAAAAAATGATTCAATTGGATTTCCGGAGTTGCAGTCGGCCAAAAAAATCTGACTCCGATCCGATTCCTGGTTTTGTAAGGAATCCGACTCCCCAACCCTTGTTGAAACATGGGATCGCGTTACATATGTTTGTTCGTTGGTGGAAGTCAACAGGTTGTTAATCACGTTCTTCCCCACCTGTATCAGTGACTTCAAGATCGAAAGCTTGTTCAAGCGAGCCGCTAGATGGAGACAGGTCTGCGAATCCTGTAAACATAGCGCGAAAGCAACATGAAGCAGACGAAATGAAATGATCCAGATGTTCCTAGCTGATGTGCTATATTTACGCTTACCTCGATGTAGATGCCTTCCCATTCCTTTGCAAGCATGCATGCACATAACAAAGAAAAACTATATTTTTAAGAGTACTTGNTTCAAGGTTAAAAGCGCGTTTTCTCTATTAACGAGCCACACCACNCCGTGGGTTTATGAGGGGAGGCTGGAGGGTGTGAGGGGGAGGCTGGAGGGTNTGAGGGGGAGGCTGGGTGTCTTCAATTAACGGCAATCGCTGTTTCACCTAAAACAGCAGACAGCCGACGAAGCAAACCATTGACAATACCAGCTCGTCGTCAGTCAACAGTCAGCATCTCTCCGTTTCATGAATGATGTGAAAAGGTGTTTTTGAGTGATGCAAACCAGGGCATTATCTGGGGCAGAACACAACAAAACTATTTATAGTCCATGTCGAACAGTGTTTCGCGGAACAGTATCAAGACATGATAAATGGGATCGGTGACCTGAATCTCATCCTCCATTAAACCCAGCTATGGTGAATCGGCAGTGAATTTACAACAAAACAATGCGAAGCTACAGACAATTAAGCAAACAAAGACTTGGGATTCTTACAGACACCAATTATTGTTTTTCAACAGGTTAGGTATGATTTAGAAAATTATTACTGCAAAATCACAGCCATGAGTTTGTACATGATTTCCACTTAGATTTCAATTAGAACACGTACTGCAAGGCCACCTTAAGAAACACTCCCCCAATTGTTTCCTTTCATCGAGTTACGGGTAAACTTTGTTTGGGTTTTTAGCGAAGCGAGTGATGCCTTTGCTGGTGAATTTCCTTCATTGTTTGCAAAGTGGTATTTTTAATAAGATTTTTTCAGCTGGGCATGATTTTCTTAACTGATTGAAGAGACATTTAACAAAAAATTGAATGAGATTTTAAATGTATGTCGACGTATTAACGTAAAAGTGAAACAGAGGCTTTTGATGCAAATTGATGATTGCGCAGATGGGACAGAAACATTATGGTGGAGATGTCAAAAAAGACAATTTTATGTAAAAGCACAACCGCAGGGTCATGAAGAACAATTAGTTTGAAAGGAAACCTTAAGTGACAAGCAACAAATACATGTAGGAACAGCGGTTTATTAATACGAAGAAAAAAACGTAGACACAAATTGGTTCCGCACGACTGCACGCGAAACACGTGACGCAAAACTGAGGAACGTTTCCGCGCCGGTGACGTATGCCAGGGTGGATGACGTCACCCTGCATCGATGGATAGCTGTTGGAACGTTCCCGGAATGCATCGATTCATGGAATCCAGAACATTAAAATAGACCAAACCAAGCTCAGGACATTTAAAGAAAACTTATGTTGCATATCAGACCTGAAAAGTTCGTGGTTTTGAACTTCAATCAGGGCAGCGATTCATCGCACGTGGCAACATTCCTAAATTTTCAATTATCTAAGCTCGAAAATATTGAAATCGAAATGTATTTAATTTGGTTGCACCAGTCTAGAAAAACGCAAAGTGCGTGTCGAGGTCAAAAAGGTCAAGTTTAAAACCGGCGCGGGAACGTTCCGAAGTTTTCACAACGATGCAAGGAGACATAAACAAACGAGCATGCTATTTCACAAATGATGAATGCTGCAACCACATGAAGCGAAGTGAAAGGAAACGAAAGCAGATAGTGGTGCAAAAAAAAGTTTTGTTCAAATTGAGTTCTGTTAAAAAAATGCAGACTTGTCGAAGAAAAACTGTATTGGAAAACGCACACAAGAAAAGGTGCCAAAAACTAGGTGATTTTCACGATAACCAGCCGTTCTCTATTTGTCCTTTATCTAACCAGCGTCACCCCAGACAGGTACCAAACTATGTATCTAGACTTGCGAAGCAATCAATTGAATTAACGTAATATTTCGCAGGAGGAAATGGTAACATTAATAGGGCGTTGACATTAGCACCACAACCTAAAATTTACAACTTTCATAAACTGCGGAAAAAAATCTGGAGCTGAAATCAGCTCTGAAATAGGTTTCATGGGCAGAACAGAGCAGTTGTACTGTTGTCTGCCGCGGTAAGAAAATAGAAATATCTAGTTTTGTGCGATGGCTCAGAAATCGGAAGTGGTAGCTACAGGCAACAATGAAGCGCTAAACGTTTGCTGACTTTAAAGCGAAGGAAGCAAGCTAGTTTTCACATAACATCTCCCTAAGGGTGAAAGCAAGTTCACGGCTAATGACGCTTGAGAAACTCAATAACTGCTTTTGGGTAAAGAAAACTAATTTTTCTACTATGCCCGTGTTTACTACAAAATCGTGATGACTAAAAACTGGCTTGAAAAACAATAAAGTATTTTAACACTGCACAAGTCTACATCTCAGAGGCAAAATGGAAGCGGGTTGCTGGAGTAGAAACAATTAAAAGTTGTTTTTTCCTCAGGCATTTAAGCACCACTGGCACTGCATAAACACAGCATCAAGCAAGCATATAGGTAGATGATATCAACATGGCCGCGAAAAAAGGTTAGAAACAGAAGACTTGGTTGCCAAGAAACAGCCAAAGACCTGTGTGAAACAACTTTCTGTCATTGTTACGACACAGAGTAGAGCGGCGAATATCCGCGAGTCGTTTACAGTACGTGGCAAATGACAACATAACGGAAATTTTGTTTGGGGGGGCTGATTGCAATTTGTCAAAAAGGACAATTTAGCAATGCGTATCAAAAATTGCTCGCAACCGGTTTGGCCGCTTCGAAAGCGCTGTTTTGCGTTCCTCAGTGATGCGTGACGAGCGACGCAATGTTGCATGACACACTCAGTCATGCGTAACCGCTTCGGGGCACCTGTTTTCGCGCGTCAGGCTCGGCGCCGCGGAGCAGAAGGAAGTCGACAACTTCCTGCTTCCCGTTCCTTGTTGCCATGTGCAGAGCCGTTTCGCCTCGCTGCGCAAAGGAGAACGTAACAACGGTCATTGTAATGCGTAGATGGGCACGGTTATGAGCAAATAAGTGATCAATATTGCAAAGCGGCGACAACAAATTCCGACAACGCCCGACCAAGGTCTTTGCGAGGAACCAGCTGTCGTGGGATACATGATAAGTTATTGATAACAGTGTTCCGATTGAGACATTAATGGACAGAAAGAAACTTGTGCATTGAGGAACGTTTCAGCGAGTACCGTCGCCAGAAAGTCTTCAACAGGGGGGCTTTACGTTTGTGTGGGGGTCTGACATTCGAAAATTTGACAAAAACTCCACTGATTTACAGTGTTTCATATTTCAATTTGGGGGGACTTGCAGCTTTGTTTGGAGGGTCAAGGCCACCAAAGCTCCCCTGTGGCGACGGGACTGTTTTACGCCCACTGACGCCAAAACCCGAGCGCTTTCCCAATAGAACAAACAAGCCAAAAATGGAAAAACGAACACGTAAAAATGGAAAAACGAACACGCAGAGAGGGAATCATTCCGATTCCCGAATTTACTTCTTGGTCTGAAAAAGCAGCGGCGCGACCAGAAACGTTGCCACAGCCTTGAGGTTTAACACGCACTTGCAGCCAAGGTTATAGCTTATGCTAAATATATAGAGAACATTGCGCAACTTTGCCGCAAAAAAAGAAGCAATAGTGATTTTGAGATGGTAGCAACAACTCAGACAGGGTAAAAAGGCCTGAATGCATCTACTTTAAGATTGAAGTACCGACAACATGCACAAAAAAGTCAATTGTTGCACTGGTTTCGATGACGCCTGCAGCCATGCAAAATTTTACAGTAAATTTCATGGCAAGAAAAAGTATTTAGAAAAGTATGATTTGAATGTAACAACCATTCAAATATCAAGTCAACCAAAAATGCGTGTGTGTTTCTGGAAAACGAGATATTTATAAATCCTGTATTCACTCAAACGTTACTGCAAATTGCCTGAAGACCAACAAATACCCACCACGTTGAGGGTGTTTATCTTCGCATTTCGACCAAGCAGAAGCTCAACAATTCCCAGGTGACCCATGAAACAAGCAATGTGGAGAGGCGTGAGGCCAGACTGTGAAAGCAAACAAAGGAAACGCTTTCTACGCTGGTTGGAAGCACCAACAAGGTCGTATCTACACAGAGTGAATCACGGGAGACTGTACCACCGGATCCACCTCCAAAAAGCGTTTACTTACATTAGTTTACACCCCCCAAGTCAGACGTAAGCAATCCTATTTTTGAGTGCTTGCACAAAATTTTATCCTATCACAGTCTACGTAGAACACTTGAACAAAAAATATGTAGCAAGCGGAAGTGCATGCCAACTGTCATTAAACCTTGTTCTAATTTGCTAAGAAAGTAAACGTTCGTTCTAAAGTCCATTTCCAGTTAATATAACCGAGTCCTCATATTTCAAGCCAGAAAAATTTATATGATGAAAGCAAGAAGACCTCATCAACCGAAGAAAACTAACACATATCATACCTCTTTCGACGGGGTTAATGTTTTGGATATTTTTATTTGCGTAAGCATTCGCTATTAACCATTTTGAAATAAACCGTTTTTGGTGCTTCTATTGTTTCTGCAAGAAGCAACACAGCTACGACAAAAGCTGCAGTGTCACTAATAATTTTGAATAACAACAATTAGAGTGTTGAAAGGAAGTGTTGCAAACACTGTTGCAGGGTTTTATTAGGACTGACAGTGTATGTCACGTTGTTTCAAAAATGAATTGTAATTTGATATTCATAGGTTTGAACAAAAAAATACATGTGTGTTCTATTAAGCAGGGAGTCCAAAATTTCTAAAATTTAAACAACACCAAGCAATTCGCCAGCTTCGCGAAACAAAGAAAAAGGTAGAAGCGTCCTTTGTTGACAAAAAAAACAGATCTGCAAGCAATGCAGCAACCGAATATACACCTATTGATGAAAACGCCGGGACGGTTCAACATAACATGCGCGGCAAGTAACTTCGAAATATATCTGATCGACCTTTCCGGGAAAACTGCCATGGTCATGATCCACAGCTGCCTGCACATACTGTAGCATGTTAAGGATCGCAAGCGATAGAATACGTTCGCTCCCACAACTTTAAATAATTTAAACGGCAGGCGCTCGTCTACGTCAAGCAATACTAAATAAATAATGAAGCAGATAGAGAAAACAAGTCTGCTGGTGCAGGACGAACGCGTTCAACATGGTTCTCTGCATGAAGCTGAATGAAGGGTAACTTGTAAAGACCAACCTAATTTTTACGGTGCAAAGTTGTAAACCGCTATGTCTCGCAATTTTCAATGTTGCAATGAAAAATGAAACATAAATACAAGCTCGATATGAGACAACACTAAGCTTTCCACAAGAAAAAGTTTTATACGCCTGATCTTCAACTTTTTTTAATCGTCATGGGTAAAACTATACTTTAATCTCCGAACCGCCTGCTCTTCTGCTGTTTTAAAGATCATTCTGAACTCTTTTTCGTGAGAACTTTCAGATCACATAATAAACGATGCCAAGACATTTTGATAACGCCTGACTTGCAGAAAACTGCAACGAAGACAAGTTTTTTCGAAGCCGATTTGCCAATAAATTGATCTCCGTGACAAGAAATAAAACTTTAAGTGACTGCTGCAAAGTTTCCTACGCCAGGAAGTCACAGTTCCTTAAGTCTAACGTCAGCCGTTTGCATTTCTATTTAAGCTCTGCGGCCATATCAACTTAACTGCCGTTGGATCCGGGTCAAGCTCCTAATAAAACATGACGACACCGAAGCACTCTGTCGTCCAACCGGGCAGCTTTGGTTTTGAAAAAAACACAAGCTACAAACATCCTTCTGCCCATGAGCATGCATCTATGATAGCATCTGCACTGACCTCCGTGACAGCCTCTATATTAGCGTCATAATCCAGCAGTAGTTCGACAAGTTTTTCGCGTTCCTTCTTGCACGCAACATGCAGAGGAGTGAAGCCGTTCTGAAATACAGAGAGAGTTAATTTGAAGAATATCAGTCGAATTCAGGTTGAACGACAAATGTTTACGAAAGCGGTGAACTTCATCACAACCCATAGAAACTTAGTTACATGTAAATTCATACGCAACAGCTAAAGTTAAGCACGTTTTGAGTGTTCTTTCTCTTTTCCATCGGATGCACTTGGCCAAAGAAAACAGAATTATGCGCTATACATTACTTTTAGGTTTTTACAGTCGATCTTGCGAACAAATATTTAAAATTCTTTGGCTTAGGTCTGCTTCTAATAATAAGAAAATATTTTCCGCAACCACTGAAACGTACCAGGGCTTTGCGGTCGACTTGAGCCTTGTGCTTCAAAAGAAGAGTGGCCACGTCCACGTGACCGCAGTGGGCAGCAATGTGCAGCGCTGTGAGTTCATCCTGAAAGAAGAAATGTTAAAAAGTTGATGTAATGATCAGACAAAACAGATGTGCTCAACTGTCCAATGCATTGTTGGAACCAGTGGCGTAACTTAAGATTAGAACCACGGGGAAAACATACCGGAAGGGGTCGCAATGACCACCGTAGGGGTTCACTGGCCAACACGCAGAAAAAGATGGAGAAATGATGGTAAATCTTGATGTGGATGGCTGTTATAAAACCCGAAATCACCGGAAAATGTCCAAAAAGCGCAAAATAGCAACAACCTACTAAAAACCAAAAGAATACTAAATAACCGAAATATAAGCTAAGTGGGTCCCCGGTTTTTACATTTACCTTGCCAGGTAAGACGGTTCACACCCTTGCCCTCTCGTCAACTACGCCACTGTTTAGAACCAGATTGAACGAGGTTTGCTTTAAGTGCTTGCAGTGTGGATCAATAACGCAGAATATCTACGCCCAAAACTATTGTGGCAGAAAATGGTCAAGAATTGTTTTAGGAATTGAAAAATTGCTGAGCGAAGAATGACTACACTCAAAGCGCTCGGGCGTTTATGATTATTATGTTGTTTCCAGAAACCAAGATCAATGTTCTCAAAACATACTTAACATACCTTTGACAAACACAGAGATAATAAGGTATAACTACTGCAAAAGATAAGAGCTTATGGTATTGAATTCCTGACGTGCTTGCCACAGGAAAAATTGTAACGGTGTTCAAAACGAATATGCATCAGCAAAACTCACCGAGCTGACTTCATCCAAAGCAAAATTCTTCTCAAGCAGCAGTTCCACCACGTCGTCATGACCAGCTTGTGCCGCCATGTGCAATGCAGTCAAACCATTCTGCAAACAGTTACGATTCAAACAAAAGTTGCTTCACATCGATTCAAGCTATTTTTATCTGCGCACAGTTTGAAAAATGAATTGATCGTAGTTGCCAAGGAAGTTAGGATTTCAATCTGGAATGAAAGCGAAGGGGTAGATGGTGGCACCAAAGTGTTTTAATCAAAACTGAAAGTCATGTGTAAAGTGTCAAGAATCTAAACTGTCATTTCGACAACATGACTAAGCTTTACATACGCCAGTTGCAAGCCGTCATTGTGGTTCAAACCTTCCTACAAGAGAGGTCAAGGTCGAAACGAGATTGCAGACAGCGGTTACCATGAGCTGCAGCCACGCCAAGCAATTCTTAACTAGACATAAAAGTCGAGCAACTACTGTGGTCGCATTTTACATTAAGTCAGGGTTTCCCAAATCTGTTTTTTTCTCGGACCCTGATCTTACAATGTGTTAAGTTTTCCGCTCAACCAGCGAAACAATGGAATACAAAATTCAGGAATGAAATTCAGGAAAAATTCAACATATCGCGAACATTCCCGACTAAGGATAAGTCATTTGATTAATTATTACGTCACAGACGCGGAATGCGAGAATCATTGTAAACAACGTTTCAACTGCGAACTTTAAGATGGAAACAAGAACTAGTTGCGATCGCAACAGCTTACGTATTCATTACAATCACGAATCTACTTGAGTGAGTGCGCATTCTGTTGTAGAAGTTCAACGTTTTCTGCATCGTCACGGAACCCCTGGGTAGTTGCCCGGACCCCAGTTTAGGGTACCAGCGATAAGCTACAAACAGTCAGTGTTAGCGTTTGTCGGCACCAATCCACACTGCAGAATTTTCAGATAAGGCGAAAGACAATTGTGCAAACAGAATAACGTCTCAATCCCCGAGAATGGGAAGATGTGTTTGTCTGATTGACTAAAACCAAACCTGCCGTTAGCACACATGTGAGCGAAATCTTCTTCAAGATCAGTCACATGTTTATCGCAGTATTTTGTAAGTGTATGTTCCCGACCCGAGAATTGCTACCCGCTAATCCAACTCCGAGGCCAATGGTGGTGGCCAGCAGCACCAGTCAAACTATCTACCATTTCTCCTCACCTTGGTACGTGCATGTTTTGGGGTGTTTTCACAATCAAGGAACAACTTCACCACCGGTACATGGCCAGACCTGGCCGCACAGTGCAACGGAATGAGACCTTCGCGCGTGCTGGCCTCGGGCCGGGCGTTGCGGTCCAGCAGCAGGGCGCACATCCGGGTATTTCCTCTCTTGGCAGCCACGTGCAATGGAGTGATGTTATTCTGAGACATAAATGTGTTGACCACCCGAGCGGTATCAAATTCGAGCACAATGGTATCAAATACCCGCGATTTTCCGAGTTGAAATATTTATTTCGTGTGTTTAAAATCAAAGATGAAATTAAAAGGTTTCGTTTATTGTCAAAGACATTTCACATAAACAAATTCTCTCAAATATAAAAGCAAGTAATTCCACGGTTTCTTGGCTGAAGTGATGCAAAATAACTACTCTTTTGGGCTCACACTACTTTATAATTAAGCAAGATGGAAAAAGTGAGAAAGTTCACGACATATAAATATCGTCTGGAATTAACAAAAAAGTTAATAGATTACCACATGTGTGCTACACAGGAAGCATATGATGCAACGGGAAAACTACGAGTATGTTGACAGGAACAGAACAAAGCGAGGCAGCTGAATGCAAACAGGGCAGATGTTGTGGAACTGAATCGTATCCGCTTCTGGCTTTGAGCGCAGCCTGATATATGATTGGATCATATTCTTGCAATGCGAGCAGAACGCAAGAAACGCTCTGCTGAAAGTTTCATGAGCACTTGTCTCACCCTGGCCTTGAAATCCACGGAAGCGCCGCGATTCAACAGCAAGGTGGCCACGTTCACGTTTCCGTAGTGAGCCGCGATGTGGAGGGCTGTGAAACCACTCTGGGGACAAAAAAGGAATCTTATGGAGGCGTCGGGGGTGAACGTGTGGTTGAACGTAGAGGATACATGCAACGAGGTAAAAAATCACGAACACACTTCTCTGCAAATCATTGCAACGCAATCTTGGAAGCATGTAGTTATAAATGGACAGCAAACCAAAACATGCAATGAAATGGAAACACGATGAATGTTTTCCCAAGAGATGACAAAATTGATACCATTTCTGATCAAGCAATTTAAGTTATCATTGGCCAATGAGTCCCACGTATGAATAGTATTCGGGAGGGGTGTATTGTGTTTTGCAACAGTAATTAAACTCCAAGGTTAGTGTCATGTACGTAGATGGTAGGATCGGTGTGGCTTTAAAGGTTCAGCACAGCACTAATGGCAAGATGTACATAAAACAACCAAACTCAGTGAATTTAATCAACCGCAATTCATTTTTCAAACAATTACAGAACTGTTGTAGTCACAACAGCCAATGCCGTGCGATTCTATTTCACATCAGTTCGAGAACAACTACACCGCATATCGTCTTCGAGCATCAGAAACAGCTGTTTAGGGAATTCAATCCACGGCTCGTAATTCACAGTTAATCAAATTGCTTTTTTTCTAAAAAAAATCAAATTGTTGTTTTTTTCTTATTTTCTAAAAAGATTTGAGATCGCAGGGACGCGTTTGCAAAAGCTGGCAAAAATTTTAGCTCATGCTCGAGCTGAGAGGCAGTGTCCTTTGGTTTTGCAAAATTACACACGAAAGATATAAAAGTTTCGGCTGAAATAAAAGTTTCGACTGAACTACATGAAGTTCTGTGACGACAAGACTTGCTTTGCACTACATTGCAACATCAAACCGGTCAGGTCGGACTGCGATGTTTTTGAAAAAAAGATCCAATATTGTGCTTTCCGACCCTGAGCGAAGCTCATTACCAGCTCTGATTAATATCAAGGACTGATTAGTAACTTATTTATAGCTCATCATCGCATTAGTCCCCGCACACGTTTTTAGCTTATGCAGCACTCTCTGGTAACGATGTGCTTGTTTAAATGTTTCTGTTTCTCGTTTCCGATTTGTTGATGACCAATTATACGCATAGCGCTGAAAGCAGCAATGGATAAACGTTCCACGGAGCAAAAATGTCATAGTAGTCTAGATAGCTCAAAGTTCTTTTCTGCAGAAAATGTGTAGAAATCGCAGAAATGCGGTCAACGTTTGGTGCCACAATAACGCAACATTGGTAGCATGGTTTCCCCGTAAAAAACGCGGGTAGCTACCTCCACCGCGTCGCCTCCCAATTACACGATCGTTTATGACGCGTTTCCATGCAACAGAAACAAAAAGTAGCCAGATTTTAACCCACAGCATGCTGCAGCCTTACCTCTGTTGTTCGGTTCACCATCATCTGGTGGTACAAAGTTGCGGCGCGTGAAATGATGCGGTCGTGCAAAGCGATGCAAGAAACCAAACAAAACAAAACACGGCATTGTGGTGAACATTCCCAACAACAATGACACAGTACGTAACAGGTGCCGAGAGCACGGGTACGCCGTCATCTACCAGAACTAAAACGCTACTTCAAGCAATCCTTAGCTAATTGTTCTAACAAATAAATTTCAGAATTAAAATATTGGCAGTAAATGAAGATATGATTTGTCAAATACACAAAGAGGATTACTAGGAAAACATCAAAAAACACAGCAAATAAAAGCTAACAAAAACAATGCTTTAACAGCTGAAAAGGTCAGTATTCAAACACGCGAAAATTCACTTACAAGCACAAAAGTATGTAACAGAAGTTACGCACATCTAATACATGATAACACATTTTATTAAAACATATGATTCAGACGAATCTAAATTCGTTTTCAGAAGTAAGAATCCACGAAGGTTCTTTTTGCGCAATGGCCAGTGATTGCTTCTACATTGTCGACACATAAACAGCAAAAAAACATCTGCACTTCTTCACGACCGCACTGTTCTTCACTGAAGACCAAAAAAATATAAAGAGAATAGTTTTACGGTGCTGTCAGTTCAGATCGCAATTCATGTTGCGCCTGTAACGTGCATGGATGGTCGCTCATGATGAGGTCACAGCCATCTGTGATGAAACCGCCCATTTTTATGTTATTCACGGATTTTCTACATGGTCATGAAAATGGACTTGCTACAGAATTCTCCCAAATACGAAAAAATTCAATATACTGCTGAAAACATTGATTTCGTTTTCATTTAGATAACGATTATTGAAATTCTCCAGGTCGGAAACCATTTTGTTTGACAGCAGTGACTGTTCAAATACAGCACAATGTTACGTCATACAGGCATTATTGTTTTGTTTTATTTTTCTTATGATCAAAATTGATGCATCCATTTCACCACCTCATCTGCTTCCACACTACATAGACACACTGTGATAATCAACAAACCTTAGACGTCGTGTCTGCCGCGTTGTCGTTCTGCAAGAGAAGGGCGGCTGCTTTGACGTCATCCTTCCGAGCGGCAATATGAAGCGCGGGCAATTTCACGCGACCTTTGACGTCATTGTCCAGAAGCAACTGAACCACTTTGTCTTTGCCTTCTTGAAGGGCAACAGCCAGAGGAGTAAACCCATCCTACATAAATTATAAAAACAAGAAAGTGTGACCTTGGCAGAATTTGCATTTTTCAAGGGTATATAAGGTCTGTAAAAAATATCATGAGGGGTAAAGCTGTGTGTTTTTGGCCTTGATTTACTGGGATTACACTGTCCGCATGATTGTGCTCCTGGGTTTAGATTGCGTTCTTTGAAAGACTATGTGTGCTTTCAATTAGTAACAATCACGTACTAATTTTACATTAAAATAAAATGAAAGCATCACTGCCATCAACTTTTTCTTTTGTTTTTTAGAGAATTACGCGATACTCTATAAAAACGTCCACGGGGAACAGTGGAAGAAAAAGATTGGAATCTCTGCTCAAGACCGTCCATTAACTCCTTGGATGGTTAACTTGATTCCTGCCAGGGCTTTCACTAATTGTCACAATAAATTGTTATTGAAATTTAAAATTCCCCAGCAATAACAAACGCAGAAAACGTGTGTCAGCGACAGATTTATTGACCAGAAAGGAAAACAAAATGGCAAGTACTGTACGTCCAAAAATGCAGGGGGGGAACTGCCGCGCGGTCGAACCCACAGTCACATAGATATTGTCTTCAAAGGAAGCTAATGCGGTCAGACAAGCAATCATACAAGTAAACAACAATGCTAATAAGTGCTGTGGACCACCTTGCTCAACAACTGAACATACTTTCTGATGCAATCAGTTATGTCCAAACCGCGGAACTTCTGAAGGTTTTCGTTCTTGTGCATTTGCAATATAAGGAAACCTTTCCTTAGTTTGATAATCATCTCAGTGCTATGTATGTACTGAGTACTGGAAGATTTTCGTGTATGCATTGACACCTCGGTGAAAAGCTGATTTTTACCCTTGTTGTTCCATTGGCAATAAACTTACCTATGGGATCACAGTTAGGGAGTGATCAGAAGTTCTAAACCAGCTATGTTCAACCTGCGGCCCGCGGCCTGCATGCGGCCCAGTCGAAGGTTTTGTGCGGCCCAGTAAGCTCTTCTTTATTGCGTATGTACAATACAATGACAATCTATTTTTATTTTGATAATCTTAAGTTCGAATTTTTCGATGCAATTGTCTTTAGTCACTATGTGCTTGTTTATGATGTACTATGCACGGCTGGATTTCCACGTGTCCACTGACACCTTGCTACAAAACTGATTTCTGGTTAGTTTTCTGATTTCTGGTTATGCGTTCCTTTGCACTCTAAACTACTTTCTAACTACTCGTTTTGTTCCATGAGTACTAAACTTCCCAATGGCATCAGTTTAGGAGTGATTACAACTACCATACAGTCGTTATCATTGCAGTTAAAATGCGAATGCTTTCAATAGCTTACACCAGGTATGTCCAAACCAAATGGCTTACTGAGCCAAAAATTATGTCACCATTTTAACCAGGGCCGCACATTGAATAGCTTACTTTGATCTTAGCAAACTAAAGTTAGCTAAAGCTAATGCACTGAAAGCATTTGAATCCTAGCTGCAACGGTAACAAACGCGATAAAGTGGCACTGAGGACCACCTGCATTAAAATGCCAAATTGAAAAGTATCAAAATAAGGGCAGGCTGTCAGTATGTAGGATACTTTTACTACAGCGAACACCTAAACTGCGCCGCACAAAACAACCTTCGACTGCGGGCCGTGGGTTTCGCTGCGCAGATGATCTGGTGGTACTGCGCATGCGCAGCTTGCAGGGACCACTGCCAGTAAGGTATTTTGGTTGGACATAGCTGATTTACACGATATTCTAAAACTTTTGCAGACTTTGTCATAACTGCAACAAACTTATGCCGGTACCAAAACAGGTATATCAAAAATTCCAAACGCTAGTTGTGCATTTTCGTTTTTCTTTCTTTGCGGTCTACATCAGAGACACCCACCGAGGGGTATTTTTGTTTTTGAAACCTCTACAGTGTTACGAAAATGGAGGTGCCAGTTCACAGTCTAAACATTCGCGAGAAACCAGCGTTACATCGCTTTTTTGTCGTGAAGAAGCCTTCATTCATATCAGTGTTAGTTTCCAAAAGTCCATCAGCTCACCTCAGTGGACAAGCTTTGGTTCGCTCCATTCTGCAGCAAATATTCAACTATCTCTTCGTGTCCTTCCTGGGCAGCCATGTATAAAGGCGTGAAGGCATTCTAGAAACACAGAGTTAAAAGTTATATAAACTCTCAGTTGTCGTTGCTAGAAAAGTGGTGCGGGTGCGGGCGAGCGCCATCGCAGAAAATCGAAATGGCATTTATATCTGCAGGCTGGTGCTATGAGAAATGCAAAAACGAAGTTTCACCCTAGACAAAAACATACCTTTTTCGTTAACACGAAAATCTAAGCTGTAATCAAATTGCAATAAAAACACCAGACGTTTTAAATACAGCACGTCGGTTTGCTGTTTAACGGAACAGTTAAAAAAAGGAAGACAGAAAACAAAAAAACGCAGAACCGCGGCAGACATTGAAATATGCGACGTGAATTTATTTAGAACTGCAACTCTCGCGTTTTTGTTTCTGAAACAGAAAGCATTCAAGAATTTCTGTAGCTTGCCAGCACGACCCCGACAATCCAAATATGATAAGTAATCATCTGCTACGAACAGCACAAAAAAGAACCCTCAGTCGGGACGACAACAAACAGTGCTTGTATAAAACGCATGGCATTAGGTCTGAACAAAGTCTTGCGTGGAAAACCTGGTGTCAATTTTTTTGATGAAAAATCACCGTAAAATCCCACATCTCGAAAAAACAACAAAACACTATCGCCGTCGTGGAAAACTTGCCAAAGCAATACTGGCTTCACAGGCAGTGAATGGAAAGGAGAAACAAACCACAACACCGGGTTTCAATAGGAGTGACCGGTAACAAGCGTCCTGGCTCATTCGCTCATCCTGTGAATGTTACTCGTGCGTTAAAGAAAATTTTCAAGTCTGACTGATTTGTGGTTAGCAGTGAGTCAAGAAAAAACGTCTCAATGTCAAAGTAGCTTGAAAAACGTCTCAATGTCAAAAACACGTATCAATGTCAAAGTTGTTGCCTGCGTAATTGAACAGACAGGCCCTTCAAAGCGATATTTCGAGTTAACTAATACGATAAAGTTTATATTAAGGTGGGTGGTGGTAAGAAGCCAATTTAAAAGAAAATTACGATACGCGTTCTTCGTTATTCTCCTCAGCAAGCAACAAGAGAGAAAACATAACTAACGAACATAAAAACTGAGTCATTTTCACTAAAAATGAATTCTTCGCCTCTCCCAAAAATATACTTTTCTGAAGGCAAACGCATGCGTTTGCAGTATCAGAGTAAAACATACATAGAACAGCTACATGTAAGTCGTAATTCAACACGAACTTTAAGCAACGATCGTATTCAAGGTCCTTGAAATAGTGCAAAACACAGACAAAGCAAATATTCGGCCCATTTATTTGAGGGGCAATATCAGGCCGGAACGGATTGTGGAAAGACACGTGGGACCACTGATCGGTAAAACTACGTGCAGAAAAATGATAATAAATACTGTTTTAAAGCATGCGTTGTCAACAAACCTGGGCCTGGCTGTTGGGCTCGGCGCCTTTCACCAGCAGAAGTTCCACCACGGCCAGTTTTCCCGCCAGCGACGCGATGTGAAGTGCGGTGTTTCCCCTCTGTCGAGAACAAGCATGATCGTGCAAAACTCAAAATAAGCACTGCTTCAGAAGCACGCGCTGAACAGGCTGTGTGAAACATTTGATCGCTTACAACACACTCGCTCGATTTGCTTTGCAAATTACACTCGCACGAGAGACTCATACTGAGAGAAGCGTTGCGGAATTTACGCACTACAATGCTCTGTGAAGAACGAACTGATTTGTCATGTCCAAAGCACAAAATATATATTTTTTATGATTGAACGTTTCAAATCAAAACAGGATGTCAACCAAGAGACGCAAACGAAAACGTAGCCAGACTTCAAATTCTTATTTAGTACATCTTTATAGAAGTACTTCAAACACTAGAAAGCAAAATTGGCGATTTCAGAGTATTTTCATGAAATGTTTGCGCGCGATGCCCGCTTTCCCGACCAGCGTTCACTGACATCCCATCAACCACCGCAACAATCTTCACCTTGGTAGTTCCATTGATCGGCGATCCTCGGTCGAGCAAAGCATTGATGATGGTGCAGTGACCTTCCTTGGCGGCGAGGTGCAGCGCGGTCAGACCGCTCTGAAGGAAAAAGAAACAAACGCATGGGATAGGCAAAGTTAGCTGAGGTGGGAAGTCGCAGAGACGACCTCGAAGCTTAGTTTGCTGCGAAAAGCAGTTGCCTCACAGTGCGTGGAACTATAAGAAAAAACAACTCGAAAGTCACAGATCAAAAACGAAAACATATTGGACTTTTTACTTTCATTGTAGTTTCGATAATCGCCAGATAATAGTTAATGCAAATGGTTTATTCAGGACTTCGTGGTTTCCAAGTGACGCTCTTGCGTAGAACAAAGATTCCAAGACGTCCTGTACAACGGATTGCGTGTATGAGATCCAGCTTATTTCTGCCGAAATCTACAGCAGAAGTTGCGCGTGACCGGCTCTGTGTTGAGTCTTTTGAGTGCATCTAGTAATAGATGATACGGTCTGTCGCCCATCAATTAACGCACTTCTAACCTTTTGATAGTGAAATTCCGTGTACACTACACAAAGCAAATTTAAGGCCAGACGAATTAACTTAAAGCTGGCCCACTTGTTTGTCATAATTCAAGTATGCCACAAACCCCCTAAACAAGGCACGAACCCAAGTCGAGCACCCGTTATGCTTTTACAGCGAGCCACGGAGTGTTCGACCGCGACTATTTGCCAATGCAAAGGACGACTTACGCTATTTGCTGTGGAGATATCGACGTGCTCCTGGTCAAGCAGTTCGATTAATCTTTCGACGTTGCCAGCTCTTGCGGCTCTCAGCAAGCTCCCACCGCTCCCCTGCAAAGGCAGGTGAACACTTGGTTAAGATCACGGCTTCGCAACACGGAAAGTCTGGACTTCGACGGTGGCGCGCACGAATGTCAGAGTGGTTTTGCTGTTGATGGAATCGGAGTATATAATGATCAGCAGCTCCATAGACGGTTAATCACAAACGCACATGTTCTTCTACAACGCAAACACTTTGTGAAACTCGATAAACTGTGAAAGTAGAATTGATAACAGAACAGTATGCGACAATCGCTGCAATTGGGCTCATTAAGAAGCTTCGTACGTACTGTATGAAGAAAATGGAATCCAATATAAATTGTGTAAGAGTAGTGATGCTTGGTGCAACGTAAAGTGATGTCTGTCGACATGCATATGACCAACAGCTTACCGCCAACTGTTGCAGAGACAGTTGGCGTTTCATCTACTTTTTTGTTACCCTCTCTGTAATCATCCATCGTTTTTATTCCGTAAACCACGTATTTACCGCGACTTTCTAAATGCGTTTGAATTAATGAAACAGATAACTCGACGCCGTGTCCATTAACGAAACGGATCTGGTTGACGTTGGTCGCAACACCAGACGGGTGGTTGGTGCTAATCTTTCAGCAAAGATCTCCGTTACAGACGCGCAGACAGGCCCGGCGCTAATTGCAACTTCTGGCGTCGGACTTGAAGTACGATCGTCGCTAAAACAGTTTGTGAGATCACGACGAGCAACATGCCAATCGTGCATGACCTCGCGTCGGGCAGACACGGTCATCTGCGCGGAGAGCGAACGAATGTCAGGCGAGCAATGAAAATCTGTCCCAAAGCTGGAAACGCCGCCCACGACTTCCAGCAAGGCGATAGAATTTCGTGCCTGTTTTCAGGCACTCGTCAACACTGCTGGATCCGCTTCTCCGAGCTGCTGATGCTGCTGACGTAAATAAAACGCCGGCCCGAAATTAGCTTTCGATTCCCACGGGTGCTCTCGCCGATGGTCGTTTATACTAGTGCGTGAATATTGCGGCGATCGGTCGGATGAGTTCTGGGCATTACGCGGCTCTCGCTCGCTGATGGATTACACCGGAAGAATTGATGTTATGGTAGAGCAGTATTTTGATTAAAACGTGTGCTCTGTTGAAACACAAAGCTGCAGAAAAGCAGCCATCTGCAATGCGCAGCGCAATTTGTGTTGCAAGAAACATTTGAAAACCTACACAAAGTGGACAACCCTACAACGGTTGGGTATAGGCTCTACCGACGTAACAATACTGGTTGTGTTACGAAACAACCAGTACTGGTTGTACTGGTTGTTTCGTAATTCCAGCGCGTTTTTTAAAAAGGCGTCGTGATATCAGAACCAGTCACACGCTAACCGCTGCCACGGTTAAATCGGCTCCCTTTCACGTTATTATCTCAATTACCTCATATTGTAGTTTCGATCAGATAACCGACATCAAGGAACAGTATTTCAAGCTTATCAACAAACGGAGGCTTGTAAATGACGGATTTTTACGACAATTGCCACAATTACCGAAATACGAACGCGTATTTAGATGACTGGACACCATACGCCGCTGCACACATCTCAACTGAGTGTGTCCACAGTCATCAAACATTTCATGCCATAAAGCACGTTGAGATCAAAGGCAGCCTGCTTTGGAAATCACGGAACTGTTCAAAAACTATTCCAAAACCTCGTAAAACTTCCCCGATAGCCACCTTGGCTCAAATGACTGATTTTCGTTTTGACGCAGATATTCGACAACGTTGACACGCCGTAAACATATTTTCATTTTCCCGAATGCTCCATGTGAGAATGCTGTATTTCAAAGAGGATAATGCAAAATTGAAAACTAAGCCACAGGAAGGTGAAACGCAGCAACGCAAAGATGTCGAATATCGACGCATAACCTTTCCAAACTCATAACAAGCTACAACCAAAAGCTTGTGACCAGTGGTGTAACTGACGGAGGGGCAGGGGTGCGAACCCCCCCCCCCCAAGCTAAATGTAAAAACTGGGCCCATTTAGCTTAAATTTCAGTATTTAGTATTTTTTTGGTTTTAAGTAGGTTGTTGCTTTTTGCGTGTTTTCGAAATTTTTCGGAGTCTTTTCCAGTTATTTCGGGTTTTAATGTAGACATCCTCATCCAGATTCACTATCATTCCTTACCTTTCTTTCTGAATGTTGACAAATGACCCCCTTCGTCTCAGTTTCCGCCCTGGTTCAACCATTTATTTACGCCACCGCTTGTGACCAATCATGCGTTTCCGGCACGTTTCAGTTTTGGTTTTTCTAAAATCGGCAAACAGTATTTCTGCTTGGAAGAAAGCAGGCGAGTGCTGCATCCATACTGTAAAATATTATACAACACTGACATATGATTTTTAGTCAGCCGGAAAGTTTCGGTATCTCGTACTCGAACGTGCGTTTCATGATTGGAGACATTGGTTGAAACACGTTGACAATATCGGAACAGTTCACTTAGCCCGTTTAATATCTGAACAGAAAACGTTATATAAGGACGCTATACGCACAAAGGAGAAGAGCCCCGGTGATTGACAGTTGATGGCAGAGCGTACGAGACAACCGGTCATTCGTCGCTAATGGTAACCAAGGGATGCCAGCGTTATTTCGCTAGACAACCCTCACTCTCTACGCAACACAACGCCTCACTTTCTGCCCTCTGTCCAGCCGCACCACATTGGCTGGATTAAAAATAAATCTCAACACAACCGCGTTTTGAGTTGCACTTCTCGGCGACTGGTTTGTTTATTGAGAAAAAGTAACTGAACCACCACCAGTGATTGCAGCTGTTGAGCCTTCACCCGCTGAACTTCTTGAATTCATTATGCCACGACGTCCAAGAGCTTGGATTCGGATTCGCGGGCATTTTGAGTGAATCTGCAGGAGTGGCAAAGAAACTTTCGCTCTGCAGCTTATCGGTGTGCGATCGAATGAAGTGACTCATTGCAACAGTCCGGCAAATTTCCAAAAGCAAAAAGTGGAGGCCAACGTTAAATAAATTTTAGGCCATATCGGCGGCTCCAGCGGTTGGAAAGCGATGAGTCTTTATTAGGAGTAACGCAATCCAGGCAGAAGGTTGCAAAGAACGGAACGACGGCAGTGCTTTAGTTTAAAAGCAGCGAACAGAACCGAAATGACCTTCTGGTCCGACGCCTGCGTGACGTACTACCGTTGCAAGAACCAAGTCAATAAACAACAAGGATACTTACGAGGGAAGTGGTGGAAGTAGTCAATTCGGGGCGAATAACCATGACAATCACAGAAGCCTATTAGGGCATTTTACACACAGCAAAAAAATAAACTGCAAAACAGAACTTCGCCTCTTTGCTTCAGATTCACCGCGATTCGTATTTTCAAGTTAGTTCTTCAACTTTCAGAAACACCGAGCTTAGAGATCCACCTGCCACAAGACTGAAGAAGGCGCCACCACTATCAGCAGACGCAAAATAATTTTACAGGCAAGATATCCATTATTTTCTAATTCTCCCGACACCTAGCCCAGGGTCTGTCTCTATTAACACGCAAACGCTTCTTATCGTCTCTCAACGTTTTGCAAATCCAACCTACACAGTCTTAAAAAGTTCCTGACAGCAATAAAGCGAAATCTTAGCATTGGCACAGATCACGCGCAAAGCCCCGCCCAGCGGAGTCCTCTGTCAAGTCGCTGGAACTGTCAAAGCCTTGCCTCACCGCAATGAACGCCTGCAGCGAGGAAACTGCGGCCCGCGCGGGTCCAGGACGGTCCGACGCAGCTGCGCACGAACAACAATCGTTCCTCGTGACTCGAGATATCGATCAACCCGCGATTGCCTTCGCGAGCGCGCATCGCACGAAAAGGGACGCCGCCTCTGCAGGTCAGGAACGACGAGCACAGGTCCGGTCTATGCATAAAATATGAGATGCGCGTCTGCGCTAGCGAGCGCTTCCACCAGAGTTTTATTCCGCGTTTAAGTTGCGTCGGTTGTCGTGGCAACCGCTCTGACTAGGCTGTCATGGCCACAGTGTTTGCGGTAAGCGACGTTGCCAAACGATCTGATTAGTCTATTGAAGGCTTAACATAGTTGGTGGTGCATATGACAGACACATACGTCCTGGTCAATTTTCTGAATTCGGAGGACCACTAAACGCTAAAATGCACCGTAACAACATTTGTTACGGAGCCAGAACGAGACCGAGAGCAGAGCGGCATGAGGCGTTGTGAACCGGAACGCAGGCAAACAACATCGAATGCTCGTGACATTGACAACTTCAGTTACGCAAGCAAACACCCAAGCCCAATTTTGTTCGGTATTTACTAGGCTACATATTTATCTGAGATACTTCCGGGTCGGCCAATATTTAACAATGCCACCTTTAACACTTGTTTTTGTCAGAGTTCCAAGACCAAGAGCGGATGAATAATTGAAAATGTTTCACATAAACGCAAAGCATGCTTGAAGAAAAACATGCCTTGCCATTTTTCAACAGCGGCAACAACAGTGTGTGGCAGGTTGCGAGCGGAAGACTTGCAAGCCGCGGGAGAGCGATAGTGAGCCAAGTTTTATTGTGGTGCTGGAAGATGAATGCAACCTACCTACCGCTTGCACTGGATACCTTAAAAAATAAAAAACTAATCGACCAGTGCGCATAAAGTTCTCAAGCTCTTTCAACTTTCTCAGACACTTCGGTGAGCTGCAAGGGCCATCCAGCGATCAAAGTTACGTTACGTTTAGTCGCATTTTCAACGGCATGGTCTAAACATAAAATGTTGTACTTTTATCAATCACGGTATCATCAATTTTGAAAGCAACTACTTTTCACCGTCATAACCACACAGACATAATAAAACGCAATCAGTGTAAACGTTTACAAGTATGCACATGTGGTTTTGCACTGTGTCGAAAAGTTGAAACGAGATTTTAAGGGCAGCACGCTTGCACTTTAAATTGACATAGAGCAAATTTGCCGATAAAGATGTCTTGAAAAAGATCATTTTTCGACCTCTTTCCTTTCGATCAAAGATGAAACCACCGCTCTTTATCTACTTCTTTAACGCAAAATAAACGGGCTGCATACGTCACCCAAATTGAGTTTTATCAGGCCCAAATGTTTGCTGAAAATTTGTCAGAAAAATTGAATCTAGCTTCTATTATCCTATTGTGGACAAATGTTTCTGATGTCGCTACTTTTCGTAAAGCAAAAAATGAAGATATATTCTGACGTATGATAAAAGCACTTGAGATTATTCGTGAAAAGAGGATTTCAAGACGTTATGAAGCATCGAAGTAAAAGAGTTAAAAAATTTTCAGAACAAACTTGCGTAAACCAAACAAGAAAAAATATCATAGAACGCCAAAAATTTACAAACATCGCTTAAGTTAAAGTTACAGGACTAGCAAAGCTTCTAGATGTGATCTACGTATGACAAGCACGGCTTTTTCGCTCGCGCATTGAGAAGCGAAATACAAGTGAGCGTTCACTCCTCAAACAACCAGACACAAGTTTGGTACACGAAAAGCGGAAGTGCTAAATAGCTTTATTATAACCAGACACAAGCGCAAGAGATTTCAAAGATCTTGAATTTCTTGAACCAGCCAGCGATAACTGCTCAAGGCTTTTCATGCCACTTTACCTACAAAACGCGCACAACAGCTCTACCAACCAGCAAAGTTGCACAAGTAAACATCTGCATAAGTCAATGTGCGCTAGTGGTAGGAGCGCCATCTGCCACATGGATGTAAGCATCCACTGTTGCTTTCCATTTTCATCACGCTGTTGCAGTGACTAACCCGCTGGAGGGAAGTGATCATACAACAGGAACAGGATGAAACACACAACGGCATTCGGTGAATTCTCACGGCAAAGAGCAAAGTACAGTATCTTCGACATGCGCTCCGCTGGAACGGCGTGGAACCTGCGTTTCATTTTTCGGTAATGGACCGAATTTTGTTTCAAATGACTGAAAAAAATTGAGTCAATTCGGTCATGATGTCTGGAAAGGTTGGCTAGTGCATGCTGTTACGAGTTTTAATACTATTATGGGACAACTGAGCAAAATGTCTCAGCTAAAAAAGAAACCCAGCGTGGAATGCTATGCTGGCAAAGCCATTCAAATATTTTGAACGTGGTCAGCACATCACAGAGGCCGTAAATCCGTTTGCAACGTGGACGTGGTACAAATCTGCGCAAGATTCCTAGTAGTTCTTTCAATTTACGCGTTTAATACTGGCAACAAACACAACAATAACGCTCACTGTAAAATTAACAATAATGTTCACTACAAATTTGAGTACTAATCATGTACAACGTTGTCACGGCACGTTTTGCTGCTGTATTACTCAGTATACAGCAGGATATGAGCAATTAAACGTTTGCCAGACCCTAAACACTTTCAAATTACAGGCAAAAAGTAGGACCAGAAAAATCTCTTCAAGGCTCCACAATATCTTCGTTTGCTTTCATTCATTTATCCTCTGTGCAGATGGTGTTGCGGGTCCCTGACCTGGCAAATCAAACCTCACTTGAATGAGTGATTTTAAACCGCGTTAAGTTCCCTAGACAGTTTTTGGCAAATAGCAAGGAATTGTCATCGCATCCACATCAAAGAGAATACTGAAGTTACTGAGATATGAAGAGTTCGGTGACCTACAGCCGTTCGACCGAACAAATCCATTTGTTTGTGGTGCTGGACGAAGCGCACGCCACGAAAAAACTATTGGTTGTTGACAGTTGATATTTCAGTCCTTTCACAATCTTTCATTATTTTCAAAACCTTTTCAGAGCAATTTCCACTGCGAATAGACATCTAAATTATATTTAAATTGATTGGGTAAACTCTTAAAATTGTGTTCGGGCACAAAAATGAGATTTTTCCTGCTGCGCCTAAGACTTTCAGGGCAGAATTTGACGAACATGAAACCAACCGTCACGCCCCAGTAACCGTTCTCTGGTTCTAAAACCACACAGCGCGACGGGTCGCATCACTCGACAGACAAAAGGCGCAGAAAGCCCATTTGAGGTGCAATCACAACCATAGTCACCTTTTGTCCACTTGACAACTGCTTTCAGGGCCGCCTTCAACAAACACAATACATGGGCGATATGTCAATACTGACCGTTCAGTACTACTATTCCAAACTAAAGTCCTCAACCATTTCTACAACAGCACTTGGAATTAAAAGCACATTTGCAAAACAACCTTTCAATTGCGTAAGCTTGCAGGCACGCGCACGAAACATCACTTTCCCATGGGAGTTAGTCCACTGATATTGAATAACTGATAGCACTACAATCTTGGAANGTTAAAGACCTTTGAAAATATCCTGAACACATTCTCATTAAAAAAATATCAAAAAATCTCTTCAAAACACTTTTCAGTTTAGATTCGTAAACATTACGTTGACAGGAACGTTCTACGATGCAAGTATTTCAGTAGAGATTGGCTTTGATGCAAATTGGTAAACAGGCACAAAATAGGTCTATGTCAGTGCAAAGCATTATGTTACGAAATCTGAGGTTTAATTAACCAGGTCAGGACCATAAAATTGCGCAAGAATAAATATTGTGTACAAACTGCTGAAAGTATTTAGCGGCAATGTTTTCATAAAAACTGAACAGTGGAAATGTTTACGTATCAGAGCAAAAGATTTACTGCGAGACAAAAATTCAGGTCAAGTGGTCCGTTACGCCCATCCCTCGAATTCACCAGCCATCACGCTGCAATAAATGTTTAACAGCGTTAGAGAAAACAACCTATGTTTGAAAAGGACTTGTACACAATCTCATCACGTTTTGTTGCAGTGCGCCAGAAAAACAGCGACAACCGGATGAGTTTTCGACATAAAGATTTCGAAACATTCTGCGGAGTCGGAAATTACCTTTCACAGTAAGGAAGCTGACCACAGTGTGCTGATGCTCGGGTTGAAGAAGACGTGATGGAGGCACTGGCCTGACGTGTGTCGCTTCAGTTTATCATATCAAAAGCTAGCAAATACCCAGTAATTCTTGTTAGCAATCACATTCCAATACCTGCATTTACCGTTTCGCAGTACTGCTGTACCATGGTGTAATGCTTTTACATGCAGTGCGATGCCATTGCTGACAAGGAGAGCTATTTCAGTTGCGCATTGCCAGAAACGCAAAAGCGTAGGAGTGCTGGAAGAGTAATTTTAAATGACTCAGTCCGCATTTGGCAATAAAATCGATGGACAAGTGCGTGTCCAAGCATGCTAGCTTGGATTGGAGAAGCTCGTAAAACAATCTGACCGGCTGGCCACGCGTAACGTCATTTGCTAGATGAAAGCGGCTCTTAGCTCCAAACGTAAGTTACGCCGGAAAAACAGTTGCACCTAATGAAGGTATCGGCATGGAGTGCTTTCGCCTGTCTGTCGCATATCCACTACCACTTCCCAGTGTTTCGTCATAATGCTCGCGGGAAGCGCGCGCACACACATGTACTTCTATTCAGGTCACCGCAGACGAATCGCCGCTGACAATGAGGTCAATAGAGAGCGTAGGTTATGTACAAGCGCTTCGAGCGCTAAACACGCTGTCGGCTGGTCATCGCTTCCAGCGAAGTCTCTGTTTATATCGCACTTGTTGAACAGCGCGTGGCTTCGAAACCAATACTTCGGCCGTCGCGAAGAATCTAATTGTTCTCTCAATGTGCCGATAATCTGCTTCCGTCGGAGCAACGAAGACCATTGTCATCCGGTCCCTGCCTTGACTGGCAGATTGCATCTTGTCATGCTGCCACGTCCGCCCCCAGCGGTTTCCCCGATCGCCGANATTGGTGGAAAAACGCNTTTTCAGCTGAAGACGCAGTTGTAGAGTTACTTTGAAAAAAANACAGAGCAAACTTTTGACTCGGCGACTCAAGTNCATGTTTTTCTAAAACAAGGGTGACATCTACTGTGTCACCNTTGTGTTGTCTTGATGCTGAAANATGGATACGTGCAGTCAGAATCATCGCAAAATTANGAAAGCAATGCGTGGCAGGCTGATTCCTCGAAGACTTAACAGCCAAATCTGAAGGTTTGCATTTTCTAAAATAAGTTCGAAACAAGCTGTTGTGACTGGCAGTAAAACGTGCCATGCAGCAAAACTGTGATTGCCGCCTTCAAACAACATATTCATTCAGGAAAAAATACTCAATAAATTCTGGCTGAAAACAAGAAATTCGACTGGTTAATGTCAGCAAATACTTCTGTAGAAGCCTGCTAAGCATTTGAGCAAACTAATATTTCAAAAAACTCAGCGGTCCAAGTCCAGAGCGAGGTTCAGCTTAGCATGTGACAAGTGGCAAATGTCGCAAGTAAACGAATGTTACTGTGCACAGCTGCTTCTCGTGCATTGGAAAAACTTACCCATCAGGTCGGGCGTTTCTTACAAATCATTTGCAAGATTTTGTGTCAGTAGAAATTGCTGAATTCACAACGAAAGCATGTTACTACGTACGATTGGCGTGCAGGTTGTGGAACAGCTGTGTAAAGTTTCTTCTAATGTTCCACAACAACCTGTGTAAGCGATCCTGGTTGAACGTGACGGTGCGGTTGTCGACCATGAGCTTGTCCCAATCTCGTGGTTATCTTGCAAAGATCATTTCGTCATAGCTTAGTTTCGTGCGACGTTTCTGGTGTCAACGTTTGAGTTCAATTTACAGTCACATTTTGATGAATGTTACTCAAACGTATGATGTTAACACTTGAATTTTAGATCCTGGCTTCACATCTCACGTCGTCCTTCGATAAATTTGTGCGTTTAAACGGCATAGTGTCAACTATGCATTTCAAATACCGGGAAAAATAGCATTTAAGACGAACAGCCAATGGCTGATCAGTCATTTTTAATGGCATTGGGGTAGTAAATACGAAAGCGCCAACCTGCTGAGTAAGCAAACACATGAGCCTAGTAGGGTACCGGATGAATCGGTGGCAGTGACCTCTTTGTGGAAACGACGGAAAACAGCCGTTGACAAAGGGCTGGCGTTCAACTAATAAAGCAAGACGTGGCTAACGTTTCGCACTGCAGCGTTTCATCATCGGCCAAAACCAAAACGTCGTGCAACAATTCATCCATCAAGATCATTAAAGACATCGCGAAAAGTATGAAACGTTCGGATGCTTCTGCGTAACGTCTGGTGCGTGACGGAACAAAAAGCGATCACCCACCAGAACGTCTCAGTTCCAGTTAAGAAATTCCAGAAGCGAGCGACGTGGGTGCGCAGAGTCGTGACGAGCAATTGACCTGCATCTTTGCAATAACTTCTTCGTCGTTTCAGCCAGTTCTTTCAATTCACTGCTTGACCGAAGTATATTTCGGGACAGGTGTTGAGCAGCCAATCGATTGTCTCAACTCTCATCATCCAGAACCGTCAGGCCGTGAAGTCCACAGGGAGGTTGGTGGATTGGACATTGGAGGACAACACTGTCGACGGTTTGTTCTTCTGCGCCACACTCACAGGCCGCAGAAGGGGCCATACCCCATTTGTGTAACAACTGATAACCTGGACTCGCAATCAGAATTTCGTTTCGTTTCCGTGTGATTAAACATTCTTGATGCGGCATGACCCAAAGCGATGTGTCGCTCTATTAGTTACGTCTCAGATAGGCCATTGCTTTCACTAAAGGCGTGTCCTTTCGGAAGACTGGAGTTTCCTAAAGTTTAATTTTTTCTAGTGACTCACGGAAATTTACCTTATTGTGGCCATATGTCACAAGCATTGTGTCAATTACGCTATGGTGTAAGGCGAAGAGGTCACAGTAGTTGTGTTTCTGAAACACACATACGCGAGATGACTTATGTTGAACATCCTGGATTACGGAAAAACTTGTGAATAAATTGTAGGGAAATGGCTGCTTTGTCAAAAAAATGCAACAGTTACGTTCGCGATATAAAAAGCAGCCACTTCAGTTTTGCTTGTTCAAAAGCAATAGAAGCGTAGCCCCATATGTTTGCTTTGTTTGCCGACAACGTGGATCGAGATATTCGCCTCTGAAAAAGCCAGGCTGGTGTCAACGTGCTGCAAACAAGCACGGTCAGACTCTGACCTTGAGCCGAACAAAACGCTTCGTCGATTTGCGATTAAAAAGTGAAGCACTCGAGCGGTTGGTCACTATTTGAACATCGGCAGTGGTGGCGGGCTCCCTGCTTGCCTTCGCGTTTCCACCAGCAGTGGCGCAGCGTGAGCCTCGCGTTGCAGGGCAGACTGGTCGTGCACGGTTGCGCGGTTCGTTGTGTTTTCACCCTTGCACGCTTCCAGCAGGTGAAAAACTGCATTCTGCTCACAAGCTGTTACCGGCGTGAAGACCGCACGTGAGAGGCAGCGCGTCCGTGCAACAGGTTCTTGTTCCCAGATACTGGAAATCGCTCTACCAAAGGATTACGGGCGGGCCACCTTGGAGCAGTTTATGCCCTAACTGTTCCACATGAGATGGGTGGAGTTGCAGAGCAGCGAAAATGAAATCAGCGAAGCGTGCAATCGTTTGTGCGTCGCTATATCCGGCTAAGCTCTTAATGCTCGTTTTACTCCTCGAAAACATATCGAATGGTCGTGCCGTAGTCATTCAGAATGCCGAACAGGTCGTTTGAAAACTTACATTTGATTTCTGTCGATGACGTGGGAACAGCCACCTAAAAAATACCCTTTAAAACTATCGCACTATCGATTGCGTTTTCACAGCCGGACGTGATTTTTTAACCACTTCCCCAAAACCTGGCCAAAACACATTGAAATAATGCCTCTTATCAACACAAAGATGTTATCACGCCTTTCCTGCTTGTATGGTATGAGCTAACCATACAAGCCGTAATATTCCAACACCCATTTGTCGAGTGGCAAGGTACAAAATACACAAAGTGTACGATCGCTATTCGCTTGTGTGTACACAAAAGGTGAATCAACAGTCTTTGTGCGGAGCGTGGATATTTAAGAGGGCCGGTACCACTTCGTTTAAGTAAGAACCAAATAACTGCCGGCAGAGTAGNTTAATTTATTGTTATTGCGCCGCCATCTCCGTTTCAACCNGTGTAAGTTAAAACGACACATCATGTCCATCAGAANACTTCATGCTCGTAAANGGACAGAAAGCAGCGACCTTTTTGCTGTTATGTGCCTTGAACGCCATGGTATTAAAGGCGGCTATTTAACAATTAGCATGACTTCGTTCCTTCGGACAGTGCACGTGTCGAATGTTTGAGGCAAGCGAAGTTTTGAATCTGTGATGGAGGATCTTCAGTCAAAACTCATTCGGTTGAAAAGCTGTTGCTCCACACGCAATGCTGGAAGCCTTAGCTAAGAACAGAATTCTTAACGAACGTTGCAATTTTCAATGCGAAAGTCATCATCATCACCAGAAGCCGCAAGTCTAAGAAATAAAAAGCTGCTACAAAAAGTTAAGTGTTTTGCAGTCCATACCGCTATGCTTGGTCTGCCAAACGTGAGCGCCGGCATAAAACCTGTTTGAAGTGGATAAAAAAATTAAAAAAAAACTAAACCTGGCTGCTGATACGACTCCAACACATTTGCTAAGTTTAATAATTTTCGAGATTGAAGAATCGTTGCTTCGAAAATTTGTCAACGTACTCGGTTGAATCAGAAACCACTGAAAGTTTAGGTAGAAGGGGCTCCTACGCTTAACAGAGAAAATGAATTTAATAATCGGCCGCCTTGTCGCAGCGAGCAATGCTTTCACAATTTTTTAAAACAAATGTCAAACGGCGGTTAAATCTCCTGCAAATAGGTTTCAGCTTTTGACGAAGAAATCAATGCTTTGGCTAAAATTGCGGAAGCACAATGGACTAACAGAAGACCTGACAGAAAGTGACGTCAGAATTTATGAAATATAAGGTACCCTTAAGTGAACGCACCGTAAGTGAATGTTACTCACAACGACAGAATGCTACACCTTTCTTAGAAATTAGTTATTTTACGTCCCGGAGCTTTTGTTGGTTGGGT
>JGI24159J19872_10000174_pt1 | contig 45550 bp, 28 predicted proteins | sample Ectturendosymbi4_FD_19872 | JGI IMG/M metagenome (IMG submission 19872) | reverse complement strand
GTTTTCTATGTATCAATAAGGACAACTGAAAATTACGTGTTTGATAAGATTAGGACTGCTGGAGTGACTGGAAACGCCACTATTTTATAAAAACAGCAGGGCGACAATCCCATATGTTCAACCAGAGATTAAATTTCGCAGCCCTCCCGGCCAATTTCACCACGAGCCGCCACTGTCTGGTTATTTGTTAGGGCATGTGAACGACAAGGAGGTAAATTTGTTGCGGCAGGGTTAGGCTAAACTGGTGGAATTGACTGCAGTAGCGTGCAGAGGTCTGGTGATGCCCGGGGCGACTGCTTGATTGGATGCCCCCCTTCTAAATTCTAGTATTGAGCAATGGCGCATGGTGGTCTTGTTACTGGATTTTCGCTGTTTGTGACGTCACAATATGACTTCACATTCACGGTTCCAAACCAATGTTTTGGCGAAGTTTGTTGACGCAACATGCATATTCAGGAACGCCGGAGCAGCGGTAGGGCAGGGGAGCAGTAATAGAGTTGAGGGCAATGGAAACGTTTCGAAACAAAAAACGTTACAAGATATGTTTGTTTCCGTTATCAACAATGTTGACCTCAAAAATAATAACAAAAATTACAGAAAACCATTCTGAATTTTATGGGTGCCCAAATAGCTGCAATAAATTTGTTTTAGGTCGATCTTGATATAAACCATGAAATTACCAATGATAATGTTATGAAAAGGCACCTCCGTCCCCGTTGCACCCTTTTAAAAGATCAGAAGGCAATTTCCCCGCCATGCCTCCATCCTCTGGCGTCCCTGTGCATATCTACACGCACTCTCTTTACTCACTGTTGTAGGCTACAATGTGTCTCTATGAACATAAATTGTATCAGCGGTCTCCTAAGACAGAGCAGTTCTATAAAATATCCGGCAACGCGTTAAAACCAGACCCGTAAACACGGGGGTGAATTGGAGGGCAATGCTCCCCAAACTTTTTGTGTCCTCCAAAATTTTCTTGTTCCCAGAAAATTTTTTATTAAAACATGTAATAAAAAGAAAAATCTTGCCTCACTAAAAACGCATTTTGCTCTCCAAAACTTAAATCCTGCCTACAGACTTGTTTAAATCAGCGGAGTAGAACACACTTAGTGCTACGTCAGCGCAGTTCACAACTGCAAAAATACAAGGCTGCACGAACGTCTCGTCGCATAGCAGTCAATCAGAAGGTATGCAGCGGGGATGGCGGACACTCAAGGCTGACAGTTTGAAACATGTAAGCTACACAAGAATTGAGAATGTGCATAAGGTACGCAAGCAAATTTGTTTTTTATTATGTGGCTGTCATATGCAGTGGTGGATTTAAGGTTGGGGGGACCCGAGGCAAGACTAATGTAAGACACAAGATGCGACCCCTAAGCGTGACATGACAATGTGCTTTTGATCCAGTAGGTATCATTTATTCTTGGGTTCTCATTACTGAATCAAGGACCGTTCTCGCAGAAACTATGTCTGGTTAACAGCCCCCATTAATTGCCCGAATATTAATTATTTCTCAACGGTTCACACTATAAAATATACACACTAGTGAAGCATATAATTTTTGGTTTTATAGCTTTTATTCATCACAATAAATACGTTCAAAATAACACAAATTGCTACTCACCAATATATGATGTATCATAATGTCCCAGCACTTCTCGACATGTCACAACGCTCATATAACTCTCATGTTTTAAATCTGCATCTTAGTAATTTGCGATAAGGAGGTCAACAATTTATTCAGATCGGTTCCCCTATTCAAGCAATTACTTATATAAATAAAACTGACTTTTCTGCGTCTCAATTCATCTCAATTTTTAAACATACTCGATAAGTAAATTCGCAATAAATCTGTCGATACTGCCAGATATTGTCATGCTCACGTTTCATTGTTAGCGAGTTGGGTTTCGTTCTAGGCGGCAAGAAGGGATAAACACAATTTAATCCTGAACAACTTGCATGACAAAACTACACTAGTACGGTACAGCATTTATAATTTAAACTGACAGAACTTCACCTTTCACAATCTGGTCCTCACAAAACAAACTGGCAAAACTTCATTCTCGTGATCTAAATTTCATAAAATAGTCTGACAGAACTTCGTTCGCACAAGCCACGTTCTGCAATTTAACCTGTCAGGGATTAACCCGGACAAGCCAAATTTACAGTCTGGTCTGACAGATTAACTCGGACAAGCCAGTTTTTCCTGATCGTTATTAATCCTTTTAACGACTTAACCTTGGCCCACCGGACCTAAAGGCGGATTGAGTCTTGAGAAAGACTAAATTTCAGTTCAAATGGGGCTGTATTTATACCCGTAAATCGTCTCGTGACTTGTCAACACCCCTTTACTTCAGGTGTTCTAATTGGCTATTGCTTGTTGGATCACATGGTGATTGGCTGATTTCAAATGCTTCCAGAACCTTCAGGTGTTTGTCGGTGCTTGGGTTTTCCCCCTTCTATTCCGTCGTCGTTTCCTAATCGTGATCAGCCTCATGTGATTTCTGCTGCTTGTCTTGTGACTTCTACTGACGTTTTAATGACGTTGTCACTGGGGTGACTTGAGGTTAGTGTCCTAGGATAGCCGTTTTCAGTCAGGTCAGCTGACTTAATCATCAGTTTTGATTGGCTGTAATCTTTTTGAATTTGTTCTGGCTGTCTCAGGCTTGAGGATGTTTCAGCAAGTTTGTTTTCTGTACAGCAATAAGTTGTTACAGGCACACTTGCCTGTAACACTACAAAGGGGCTCCTCTGATGACGTCATCATGCTCAGCCAACCGTGATAAGCACTTTTGATCAAGCCNAAGACACGGCCACCGTAGGATACGTTCCTGAGACTACGGCATGACTGACATAGCAGAAAGAGAAAATGCAAAGGGGTGCTCATGATGCACAATTTTGAAAACACTGAAAGTTAAGAAGACATGGCTGGCAACACATGAAAGTTAGGCAATAGCAGGGCGGGATCGTCCCCACTTCATTATTTTCGGGCCCTACTTCTCTGCATTCAGCATCAGTAAATCACAAAGTTTACACCTTTGAATGTTTCACACTTAACCCCTTTGGGAAAATGCTTGGTAGTTAGTATCCTGAATTTGTTTATATTCATGTCTTTATGGGAATCCACGAAACCATAAACAACAACCAAGATTTAAAATACTAAATTTGTTTTAAATTTCATCCTTTCAACTACAAGAATATAGCATACAAAATCATCCATCCTGATACTTGGTTTGGAGAGCTTTGAGGCTGGATGAGTCAAGACTGCCCTGATCTTGCCTTGACACTAGTTGTTTGAAAAATGTACAAAAGTAGGAAATTCATCATATACCTTATCACAAACATTTCTAGCAAGTAGCCTACACACTTGATCAAATATGTGCTATGAAAAAACAGTTTACGTTATACTGGCTAAGAGCTGGCAAAAAACTTTAACATCCCCTAGCAAGTCTACCTTAAACCAACCACTTACTAGTCAGGCTCCAAATGACCTGTAAGTTCAAGCATGGGCTAAATTCAAGCCACTGAAAATGCCTGAAATATCTGTAGAGAAAAAAGTACTCATAATACTTAAAACATGGCATATCTTTTACCTGATAAGAAGCATGAATGTAGCCTTGCTTATTGACAGTCTTTGCAGCACAAAACAATAATACAAACATACTTTGTGAACTAAGAAGAAAATTTTCTATAAATTAAAAGATATACTGTGGACATTACTATAACAATTGCATGTCAGGCGCGTAGCCAGAAATTTTGATGAGGGGGGGCAAACAACAACCAAGTCGCAACATTTAAATATATAATGCCTCATGTTTTTGAAGTATCATCCATAAAATGCGTTTTTCTTGCGCTTCTTTCTCTGAATACTTCTGTTCATACAGTATTTAAGTCGGCAAATGAAAAGTCTGTTTTCATTGACAAGATCTAAAAGTTTGTTTTTGGTAAATTTGCAAGTTTCTACTTTTAATGAAAGCCACCATTCTCTTGTAAAACTTTCTTGAGAAAGCGTTTGTGAAAATCTTGATGCTATACTCGTAGGTGCAAGATCTGCAGTATGCTTTTTCAGCCAATATTGCAGTTGAACAAGTAGTAATCGTGGCCGTCATTGTGATTGCGCTTTCTATGTTTACACGCTTCTGATGTACATCAACACACGTGCAGTCGAAGCCGAGCAGCGACTTTGCTCCAAGACACCGACTCCTGAATTAGGTCTACAAAACTTGCGCGCATGTAGACTTGGATCTTGTCCAATTCTTGTGCGACTAGTTGACTTATGCAAGTGATAATTATCAGTTGAATTATACATTATAATGCAAACGCTAGAGCCCCTCAACGCGTTTGAGAAAGTTTGGGATTTTATGTCATTAAACGTTATGAAATGCGACTCCGGCAGCAGTTTTGCACGCTATTGCACTAAGACATATTCCTATATACGACTAGGTATTTATCTATCCAGCTTTTCAGAGTTAACAATAAAATTCACAAATAGTATAAATACATTTTTTTTAATTGGGGAAGTTATATATGCCCCGTCAACAAACCTGCATATGTTTGACCCGCTAAGTCTATGAAAAGTGTGAAAACGGTTGTGTAGTTTGCGAAAACGAAGCCACAGTCGATTTTTGCCACGGCTCTGCTATTTGCAATAGGTTGAGAAATAGGCCTACGTGTCGCCGCAGCTTAACACAATGATTGGTTAGTTGATCAAGCCCAGTGGTTTCCAAAGTATGGATCAAAACCCAAAGAGGGTGAAGAAGGGCCAAAAATGGGTCGCGCAGAGGCGATCCAAACCGGAGTTGTAGATTTGCAACTTTACCACTGCTTATCTGTGTCTGTCTGTAGCGTAGATACTTGAGAAAAGAGTAGATTACTGACATTAAAAACGAACTTAGCAACTTGCTGCCAAAAATCATCCACACAATCAGCATTTTTTCATATGTTGTTTGAGGCTTGGGTCACGAGGTATTCGCCAAACTCTGATTTGGGTCATGCTCAAAAAAGTTTGGGAACTAAGCGATTGCAGTTTTTCTTTAAATCCATTAATGTTTAAACAAAATATCCAATCGACTAGGAAAAAATTAATTAAATTTCATATTGGCCACATGCGCTTTGTCGAGAAAAGAGATTGCAAGTTATCTGTAAGTAAATGGCAGTGTCAATGGCCTTACACTTACAAAATAAAAAGCATCTTTCTACTTTCGTTAGATTTTATAGCTGACTCTTCGCGTTGCAGCCGAATGCTTTCAAATTTACTGTAGGATAGGATGGCAGTTAACATCGGGTGAATGTTGAAACCCTTTCAGACTATGTACAGATCGGATTCTGATTACTTGACAAAACTGTTTTTTACTCGCCGGCATGGTAGTGGGAGATCATTGATGAAACCGTTAAGGCTCCACATATTTGTGAGTGAATAGTCACAATAGGTCTACATTCCATCACAACTCAATATCTAGAACAAATGCTATTGTTGCTAAACAGTGTCCATGACCTTATTGTGTAATAAAAAATGTTTTGAAACTGAACTGCTTCTAAAATATTTGAAACTGAAAAGCTTCAAGACATACAAAATCACCACTATATTCACGCATTTAGTTGCAAAACTGCACAAAAACAAAAATCTACGATGTTCATTCCAGTCCCGTCGCCAGGATTTAGCAGCAGGGGGGCCAAAAACCAGAAGGAGGGGCCAAACACCAGAAGGGGGGCCACATTTTAAAATACAGTATTGGATGTATGTAACAACCGGGGACCCAAATGTGAAATGGGGGGCACCGAGTTCAAATGGGGTGGCCGGGCACCACTGACCCCCGCTAGCGACGGCCCTAGTTCATTTAAAGCAGGGGTTCCCAACCTTTTTACGATCTCGTACCACTTGGACACCCCGTATTGTCAACGCGTACCACTTCTTCCAGAACAACAAATTTGATCGAATCTTTGTTTATTCAGAAGAATGATATACATTAAAGCAAAATAAAAGACCACAACTAAATTTAATGAGATATTTGTTCTTTGTTTACATTCCATCAATTGGTGGATGCGTGGCGTAAATTTACAGCAAGCTGATGCGCCAGAAACAGTTGCGAAAAGCGTTACTCTTGTTTTACTCTCGGTTAGCGATTACAAGCGCGCATACACAAGTTCATATTTCATTGTCACCACTTCCACATGGAGCATTAATCCTCAGGTAAAAGTGGGACATGGCGGGAATTCTCCAGAATTTACACTATAGACAATGTTTGATCAATCATGGGGAATTGACAAACCATACTGTTTTGATCAGGTTCGACTAAAAGTTGAAGTAGAATAGTTTTTTAAGCAGTTTTGCTGATTTGCACTGAAGCATTACTTTGCCTTACACATCACAAGCTTGATTAAGCTGAAAATTGCTAGTGCTACTTTCGGAATTGGGGGGGCAATTGCCCCCATTTCCCCCCCCTGGCTACGCGCCTGTTGCATGTTGTCTTATTTTCTGATGGAAATGTTTACTAAGGTACAACATCATACCAAATGAGGAATTTGTCTAACCTCTTCAACTCAGAGACATAAAAAAGAAATCCTTGGATAGACATTTGAATGTTCTAAAGCAGTGTTCCCCAAAGTCCAGCCAGCGGGCCAGATCCAGCCCGCGAAGGGTTTCAATCCGGCTCGCAAGCTTTTCTAGAAATGTTTAGTATTTTAACAATTTCGTGTAAATGAATTAATGTAAGATGTAATTACATAAAACGGCTAAAAAGCAAAAAACATTTGCTGTAATTGAGAATTTTATTCCGATAAGCTTCAGGCTACAAACGAAGCTTGTCTGTTGGATCAAAAGATCAAGTACAAACGTTTTGGAGTTAACTTGCATTTTGTGTAACAGAAATAATTTACTTAGGGCCTAGGCAATACTTTTTAATGTTATTCTTTGCGTACACCTCAAGCAAGTAAACGCAAACATAGAAAATTGTGACATCTTAGTTGCTTTATTCGTTAGAAGTTACTGCGCACCAGCCCCTAATATTGTACTTGAGCTTGGCGCCTAAACTGCTGTAGAATCCACATTAGCATGCATAAAAATTTTGTAAATTGCAGCAGGCATTTGGCGTTTGAAGCATAACCGTTATTTGGCAGTTTTTGGATTTTTTTTAACAGGAGTACTGCATGCTAATTTTATTGGGTTCCTGTTATTTAACACCATGAATAGCAGTGATGGAGTCTCGATACTTGATCTCAATTCCAGTTTCGACAGTGGTGTAGGAGGCGGGGATGCAGGGGGTACAAGCGCACCCTAAAAAGTTTTGATTTGTCAAAAATCCAGGCAAAATCTCTGAAACTACTCAAAGAAATCCCCCAAAGTTTTGGCACAGATGCTTCGACACCTTTGTTCTCATTGTGTGATGAATGAGACTGTTGAAATGCGTCTGAATTTGACTTTTGTCTTCTCCATAATACACATGAAGACCCTTTTCTGTGTGACTTCCAAAAAAAGTCTTAATCATTTTTGAGACACAAATTTTTCAGGGAAGTTTGAGTAACTTCGGACAAAAATCCTTCGCGCAACCAAAGATTTGCCTGACTCTATACCTAGTAGTCTCGAGACCTATCTTTGCGAGTCTTAGTCTCGAAGGTTTCAGGTCTCGTCTCGGTCTCGAAGGATACGTGACCGCCTATAGTTAAGATCAGTGTCAAGCGAAATTTATGACTTCACGCCATGTGCGCATGCACAGAGTAATGTTCTACGTATCAAATACGCTGAAAAAAGTGATGATTAGGGCTTAGGGTTTGGTGTTTAGGTAAGTGTGTCGGGTTAGGGTTTAGGTTAGGCTTAGAAAAAGAAAAATAATTGAGATCTAAGACTAAGTTCAATAACTTGCAGTGGTTATAGTTGTTCCCGTTCTGTAGCTTGTTGTGGGTATCCGGGGTCTAACCACAAATTTTTAGTTTACTTGCACAACAAACGTCAAAAGAGTAATTGCTAAACTTTATTCCTTAAAGTTTGCTCTGAGAAGCAAAATAACTTATAAACAACAATAGGTCAGAAACTTCGTTTGACACCGGGTGCAAAATATCCTGTCTCAAACTATGTAAAATTTTACATAATTTTGTGACAGCTTTACCGATTTTGCGTATATCAATATAATCGATTGTGACCCCAACACTTGTGATTTTGTTGTTTTTAAATCAAATTTAAGCGTTATACCTTTAAATTGCCAAGATCAGGCAACGTTAAGCTGCAAAATTTTGCAACAAAAGGTCAAAATTCTGAAGTGCTTGCACTTTTGGATCGGTCTCAATCTCAAACCTGTCTTGAGACTTTGAATACTGCAACAATATGGCTCAGCGAAACTTCTTTAATTCAAGGTACTTTTTGTCTGTTGTATCAGCAGGTAAGAAAGCAAGTATGAAAAATGCTGAAAATTCTCAAAATTTCAACTTCGAAGCGGTGATGACATTTTGTGAAAATTTGCAGAAACATTTCGGCATAATCTGACGTTTAGGTCTCGACTACGTCTTTGCTGTCTAGTCAGTATTGGTGAGGTATACAGGGTTCTTGAAAATTGTGGAAGCAAGCAACGTATAGCAGCATCAAGCGTGAAATCAAATATTATAACCATCATGAAACAAAACAAGCTGTTGCAGAAGTCACATTGCAAACATATTATCAAACACAGAAAAAATGCAATGTACAAACGTGTCTAATGTTATGCGTTTGTTTTTTTGTTTTGTTTTAATGCACAAAACAGTCCGGTCCGCGGACACTGATAAGGTTGCGAATTTGGCCCAGCATCCAAAACGTTTGGGGACCGCTGTTCTAAAGCATGCATTTATCAACTTCATTTTTGCAAAACTTGAGCTGTTGTGTATCTGGTTATGCACTAGACATCTGATTATGCATTAGACAGTTATAGCTACTATTAACAACTTGGGTGCTTGAAGCTGTACTCTCCTCTGTAGTCTCACTAGTACCAAATCTGTCGAGGAGACCTTTACATTTTTCATCAGCTTTATTCTTTCTTCCTTTTTCCTTCTTTTTGCTGCTCCACTTGGATACTTTCTGTTTAACTGTGGCATTTTCATAATNATAAACAAACCAAATACTTCAATCTGTAAATATCGTCTTTNAGTATAAAAAAAATATCATTTGGTATAACTATTTGCTCTTTTTTGATAAGGTCTTTTCAGAACTTTTTGGAAGAAATTTTAACTCACAATTTTTTAGGTATAGAAGTTGGTTTGAAGCTTCTCTTTATTTGAACATTGGAGATGGTGGTGGGACTCCATTGAAATTATAGTAGCCTACTTACAAAATACAGTTATTGTTAGGGGTCCCTTTGAAAGCAAAGCACTTATACATTACGGTTGCTGATGGGTAGCCCTTTGAAAGCAAGGTGCAATTTAATGTTGATGTCTGGGCTCCTTTGAAAACATAGTACTTGCACATTACAGTTGCTGTAGGGGGGCACTTTAAAAGAAAGTAGACTACTTGCACATTACCATTGCTGTTGAGGGCCCTTTTCAAAGCAAGATACTTACACATTGCAATTGCTGTTGGGGGCTCCTTTGAAAGTATAGTACTTGCACATTACAGTTGTTGGTGGCAACTTTGAAAGCAAGGTACTTACGCATTAAAGTTGCTGTTGTGGGCCAATTGAAAGCAAGGTACTTACACATCACAATTGCTGTTGGGAGCCTCTTTTGTAAGCAAATAATTTTAACTTACAGTTGCTGTGGGGGCCCCACTGAAAGCAAGGTACTTCCACATTGCAGTTGCTTTTGAGGGTCCCATTGAAAGCAGAATACTTACACACTAGTTTCATTTAGGGGCCCCTTCAATGAAGTTTAAAAGCAGAGTACTACACATTTCAGTGGCGGTTGGGGGCCCTTTGAAAGCAGATTACCTTCAAATTGCAGTTGCTGTTGGGGGCCCCTTTGAAAGCAGAGTACTTACTTATGATCTGCGTTGGGTTGAGTGGATAATAAGTTTTTCATCAAAAGTAACGAAAATTTATGTGCGTAACACCTCATGGGCGGGGCCCCCAGAAAGGTGGAGCCCGAGGCAAGTGCCTCGCTCGCCTTCCCTTAAACACACCACTGGTTATATGTACTACTACTATGGGGAATGAACAGATACGGGCTTGTGTGAGCCGTTGTGATAAATCCGCCTGAACTGCCAATTAAATGACGAAGCTCGAAACGAAGCACATATTGCAAGCACATGTTTGCGACTGTATTAGCACAAAAAAACGATACGGGAAACTAGTGATGCATCATAAAATCAGCTAAATCAAGCACGTTGAAATAGGACAGTTTTGAAAATTTGGCTCAAAAAATTAATTGAACGTCCATAATTATCTTCAGGGTTCGTGTAATTGGACCTAACCAAAAGAACACGTACTCGTTTTTTTAAAGCCCACTTAAAAAAATAAAACCCACCAAAAATCCCGCTCTTTTCTTTTCCTTTGAAAAATGTACCATGAAATAAAAAGTAACATAAGCAGCACACTTGTACAGTTAACTGTAAACTTGTTTTTAATGAAACAAACGAACAGCAACGAAATTTGAAGGACTTGACAAAAATAGAAGAAAAATTCGAATAGTTTGAGTAAATTCTGCTGGTTATCTTCTTCAGCTCTGTAAAATCAGTTTACTTTAATTAATTTTTCTGCCTTCTCTGCATACAAGCTGTTTCTGATGTTGGACCATACCAAACGATATGCAGGGCATGTGCATAAACTTGAAGTGAACTAGCAGGGCATGTGCATAAACTTGACGTAAACTACAGAATTTATGTGAGAGTGACTTTTTCTCTGTTTGCTGTGCGCATACTTGTCAAGTCTTATCACTTTGGAGTGAATTGACCAACAACACTCAGCGAAAACAAAGATGGGGTACATTTCTTTACCCTCAATTTTGAATGCTGTAATAGATATAACAAGTTATTATTGTGTAATTTTGAAGATGGTGATATTTCATGATGCAATGTAAACAATACAGAATGAAGCTTTTGTGTTTTTTTAATAACAAAAACCGTTTTTTTCAAAAAAAACAAGAAAACGAAATAAAAAAACAAAAAAACATAAGTGGTTTGGTTTTCTTTTGGAAAAAAACGGGTTTTTCTCAACGCTGGTGATCTTGCGATCTTTTTGTGATTTTTATTAGTTCGCAAGATCTGGAACAAGTCACATCACTATCAGTTTGATTGGGTGTGCGCAGCACACCTACGTTACAGGACCCTGGTTTTTAAGATGCTGATTATTACTGGCATTTGAATGCGTAAAATAAGCGTGTTGATAACAAAACAAGTTCCGAAAAATTAAATCCATGCAGTATGCGTTACTAGCCTTACAATAGAAAAAATCATCTACAGCATTTAAATTCTTGTAATTTCACTCTTTGGAGGCCCCCCTGTCTTGGATGCCCGGGGCCGTTGCCCCGTTTGCCCCCCTCTGCACGCCACTGATTGACTCAGAGTTAAGGAGAGAAGCAAAATTAAAACTAAAATCTGTTTTAACGAAATATTTAGATCTTGGTAATCTGGTAACAAAAGTTCTGAAACAACATTGGACACCACTTTGTAGTAAAAGAAAACATAGGGAAAATGTTGAATTTCATTTAACTCGACATTGACTGGAACTTGCAAACTGTGAAATTGATGTGACTCGAAATTTCATGTGACTTTAACTCGACTATGAAAATGTTGGATTACTCTTACTCGAAGGGTTTGTGACTTGACCCTTGACTGGAGAAGCACAACTGGAGAGTCAAACATTTTTGAAATTCGACGACACCGCAGTCGGAGTCGGATAAATTTTTTTAGACTTCGAAGCCCTTGTGGTGTGTTATGTATTCTATGGTGTTATTGATCCTCGGTCAGCTTTTTTCATGAAACATTGTGAATGAAGTTTCTGCGGGAAGTTTGTGTTGGAATTTGGATCAAAGCTGTAACTAAATTTTTACTTGCAGGTTAATGAAACACACGCAACAGAACGTTTTACAACTGCGCTGAAGGCAGAACCACAGGGTTACAGACACTTTCCTTTTATATCTAAAATAGTTGTACTAGCCTATTATTGTTCGCTAACTGACCCAGCAGATCTTTAGTGTTAAACAACACAAGGAAGGAGGGGTACAAACTGTAAAGGGAAGTTTCAAGTGCAGAGCTGTGCAGTAAATGTTTTTTGTAACCCCATAATTAAATATGGGTGTGTCCATCAGGTCCACAACATCAATAGAGGAAAATTGTGTGTCCACTGACGATTTGTTGTGACGTTTTTAAGTGAAGTTGGATATTCAACTGCTTTTTTGAAGACTGGTCGGCGGCATCAGTACCACCAGCGAAGGCATGTTCCACCAGCGTAGGGATTAATTTAGAAAGCAACTGTGTGTACCTCCTGGTTGGGGATTGATGTATAAAACAACTGTTTGTACCTCCAGCGTAGGGAGTTGATGTATAAAAGCAACCTGTTTTCGTACTACCAACGCAGGTTGTACCTCCAGCATATACCACCAGCTTAAGGTTGATTTAGAAAGCAACTGTTTGTACCTCCAGCATAGGGAGTTGATGTAGAAAGCAACTGTTTGTATCTGCACCATAATAATAGGTGGCTTAGAATGCAACTGTTTGTATCTCCAGTGTAAGGAGTTCATTTAGTGCCCTATGTTGGAGGTACAAACAATGTACTAAGAGTTGCTTTCTAGATCAATCCTTACGTTGGAGGTACAAACAGTTGCTTTCTAAAGCCATCCCTGCTCTGGAGGTTCAAACACTAGTACAGTTGCTTTGTAAATTAACTCCGTATGCTGGAAGTATGAACAGTTGCATTCTTAAGCCACCCCGTCTCCTGTGCTGAAAATATAAACAGTTGCTTTAGTTTATAAATCAACTCCCTATGGTAGAGGTACAAACAAAATATGTTGCTTTCTAAATCAACCCCTACGCTGGTGGTACATCCCTACCCTGGAAGTACAACCCTAAGCTGGTAGTATCAACGCCGTTGACCCTTACTCGTTTTTTTGCTGAGACATTTCAGTTATTTGTCCCGCAACAGTATAAGCTTAATTCATGGTAACAGTCAGTAGCCTACCCTTTCAGACATTATGACAATGACTGAATTAATAAAATTTTTTGATCATTTTTAATAAATTAGAGTTAAATGGCTGAAAAAACCTAGATATCTAAAAACAAGCAAGTTTAATGAAACTTCCAGTGATTCTTTTCAGTTTTCTAAAGGTTTGTAATAACATTCTTTTGTTTTGCGTTTTTCAATGAGATAACTAGCATTTTTCGTTGTTAAAACACACAATGCAAATTAAAGATATCAGGGGCAAAATAATCAATCAGTTTCAATGAGCTAAAATGGGCTTGAAACCCAATTGGTGGGTTTTGTTTTTCAAAATTGTGATGCCATTTGAATGTGATGTCAGTTTAGCCTATATTTAAACTGTAATTGTTCACAGAGCAAAATTCTAAAAAAGTCAGCCATGTTAAGTTTTTACAATTGTTTGGAAAGCCAGAACATCTTTTAGTGTGTGGGGTCTAACTAACTCTGTCATTTTCATCATTGTTTGCAAAGCTCATCACTTGTTTATACCTTAGGTGCCAGATGGCTTTACCTGTAAGGCGTTTCTGGTTCAAAAGTAATGGCCAAAACACTATAAAATTAATATTTTTACCACACGTTGACCTTAACTCCTAAACCAGGAATGCTAGAAAGCTAATCAAAAGCTCAAAAGACTCGTATTTGAGCCAATTAAAAAAAAACTTGAGAAAAATACTTCCATCTAGTGCAGGGGTTCCCAACCTGGGGTACATGTATTCGCAGGGGTATATTTGCCTATCTGAAGTGGTACATTTGAGGTTAGAAATAGAATATAAAAATATATTCACATGCCATTTATTTTAAAATATATATACATATATTAGTTGATATTATTTTCAAAAGTCATTGCATGCTTATTGTTAAATATATGTATGAATAATCATGATAATACATTTTGTCATAAAAGTTTTAGCGTTACATGTTCATTTGTCGAAATTCTGAAGGGGTACATGCGTATCTGTTGAAATGCTGTAGGGGTACATGGTAGAAGAAAGGTTGGGAACCCCTTATTTAGCAGTTGGGCCCAGTGCCAGGTAACCTGAAACAAAATGGCCAAAAATCTACCCCACTTATGACATTGCCCACAAAAAAACTGAAACCCAAAACCAAAATTTTTTTTCTATTGCAAATTAGAAGACTCCCCAAGTCTTTTAAGGGTTTTGATAGCTCTCTGGTATAACCTACTGACAAGTTATGGAGTTGCAGAGTGGCATGAAATTAGCAGCTCAATGCATGATTTCAAAGTATGATACACTTGTACACTGGTTCCCAACATGTTAAAATATGAGTGAAATTGAACTAAAACAAAAAGTCCTTATTATATTTTTTCTATGACTAAACCAATGTAACAAATTAAATGGAACCAAACTTGCAATCAGTTCATGTCATTAACTAGCCTATAATTTTGCAAGATACTCATAATGCTTTTGTCGTCACCGCTCACCACTGTACCATAAAGGTTAAAACCGGTACAATGTAAAGAACGGATGTCCGTCAGCGCAGATATTGTTGACAGATGTGTGGTGACGTAACCGGAGTGAAAAGATAACTTGTTTCATGATAAATAAAAGTAAAGATACAATAGAAAAAATGTTTTTTCGTTTTAATTAAATACAACCTTCTCCCACACATGTAATGCTAAAAAGTTGTGATGCTTTGATATTTTTATTTTCACAACTGTTCAAACCTAAATTTAGGTACCACTGGAGCATGTTATCAAGAATGGAATAATCTTGGTGTGAGAGCAATGGTGGCTAAAATTAAGCCTAAGCTAACAACAAATATTTTATTACTACCATTGTGGTGTCATTTCTCACTTAAAAATATCAGCTTTTGTGACTCTGGTTACGTCATTTCATATATGCCACCAAGATCTGCAACTGACGAATGTCTGTCTTTTACTAGGCACCCTAAAACCTTCATAGATGAACTGTTATCCAGGGTTTATGTTGCATATATCCAGCCAAATAAAGCAAGGCAATAACATACTGTTGCAGTATCTATAAAATGCACTGCAGAGCCAAAAGTGATGACCCTACACACCAAAAAACTGTGTGGAAAAAAAGATAAATCCCTTGCAACAACTCTATACCAAATGTAAACTATTTGGCACATCATTTGTAATGTGTAATATTTTTTGACAACAAACAAACTTTATCCTTGCAGCAAGCTTCTAAGGAATCTGCCTGCTTTCTGCTTTCATTCTTCTGCGACGGTTTAAACTTGCAAGCGTATCTATTTATCATAGTTAAAGGCCAAAAAGATGGCGGCAAGTAAATCAGACAAACAAGGAATAACTAGAAATTGACTTCATTGCACGCTTCCGATGTATTGTTTGTTTGTACAAAAAAATTTTTTTCAGTTAAGCTAATTCTATTTGACCGAAATTAACCACTTGGACAACTTTCTGGTTTACGTTGAAAGGCTCGGCCTTTCTTGATTTTTCATGAACTGTTACGCTCTGTTTAATCGCCTGGTTTCCATCTGGCACTCATCATCGCGCACATGTGTTATCTCCAGAGGAAAAGTGTCTTGCATAGACCGCTTCCAATGCCGATTTTCTTAGCAGTGACTGGTTTATGAGGCTCTGGGAAGGTCAGCCTTTTAGCTTTGAAAATTTGTAGTAATGTCGTTATAACTAGCCACAGTTCGTGTTTCTTTCTTTACTTGTTTTCAAGTGCCAACATTTTGCCTGTAAGATTTGTCTTACATTTACAGGACTGATGATGCGTTGCAAAAACCGAAACTAGTTTCCCCGTCAATAAACTGAAATATTTTTTGCTGAGTAATTTGACAGAGAAAGGTTTAGCATGGCCTAGTTTTTGGCATCTGTTCTAAAACAAAAAATCTGGGTGAGAAGTGCTCTGAATTTCTCTACATGGTGCATTAATAACTTTGCACAATGCATATAGATTTAGACCCAAAAATGGACCACCAAGGTACAGTATCCACCAACTATGCAAGTGTCATGGCCCACAACTCTTAAATATATTTAGGTTGCTAAATCTATATGGTTGCTAAAAAATCACCTACTCAGCAAGATGTACGTTTAGCCTACATACATATATACAAGATCTGTGAACATCATTACGATTGGCTAACAACTCAGGAATAGCTACTCTATCATAAAAAAATTCTTCATTGTCATATCTTGGTATTATTATATAATCAGTACAATACTAGTTCAATAGGAAAACCATAATATTACTTAATTGTCAACAGAACCAAAACAACTAAAACCATAGACATGGGATATGAAGCATATTCCAAAATAAAAGTAAATCCTAACAATAAACACAAAAAATCAAATGCAATATGAATGCAGAAAACACCATGTAAATCACTTAACAAACAGCAAAGGAGACTGTGGAAAGCAAGTCAATATATGAAAACTTGAGAAATAAAAGGATGAAGAAGTGAGTTATGTATATAGTTGCAAGGAATGAGCTGCAATGCAAGTTATGAAGTGGGAAAAAATGTGGCAGCCAAATTTCCATGAGGTGATTTGGGTAGTGGAAGTACATAACACATGGCAAAACCAATTTTGAACAGTGCTTTTGAATCTGAGTGTTTTAATGCATTGCACTCTGCGCCAGATCCCTGTTGTTGTTGCTCACTTCCTTTTCACCTATGTGCATACTTCACCTGCTCATCTGTACATACCTCAACTCTTCACCTATTGCTTGCTCATCATCATCTGTGTTACGTTGATGTCTATTGTGTATTTGACACAACATTTATTTTTTGTTACTTTTGTTTTTACGTCTTTTTATGCCTTTTGGGCTTGCCATTCGTATTAGTTGAATTGGTCACATGAATATTTTGTCTGATATATGTGCTGTATTTGCTCCAGCTTTTTTTGTTAATTTTTAGTAATCTGTTACTTGTGACTTTGGTTAATCTTTCTTCGTTTTGTGCTCTTGTGATATTTTGAACAGTGCCGGCCATTAAGAAATACCACAGTTACTCACAGATAATGATTGAAGTACAATATCTACCCATACAGGCAGCACAATAAACCTGAAAGATAGAAAGACAGAGGTTGTAAGCATATAAACAAGTCAGAACTTTCAGATATAGTATTGCAACAAGACGAGCAAGAAATAATCCAATAAGGTGGACACCTGGAGGGTACATGAAAAACAAAGATTAGTTATTAACGAGTGGTAGATAGTTGGCAATGTCATAAGTGTGTGATCATTGCTGTTAGGTGATTTAAGCAACTAAGTCTGAAATTAATTATTATTATTACTTGCAAGAACTGATATCTGAATAACAAGCCATCCAACCAAGACTCAACAAATCAGTCAAAAAAAATATTATTAAAACAGAAAGGCTTCTCCAAACTATTGTTCAAAGGAAAAAAAGTTCTTTAATTTGTGGATACCGCCAACAACATAATGGTTGCACACATGACATTAAAAGAACATTGAAAACAGGCTGGAACAAAAGCATACCAAGGCACAGGAATTAACCAGCTAAGTGGTACAATTGGTAGAGCAAGCACCACCAAAGCAGGTAGGCTGGGTACAATCCCTGGTCGAGTCACACTGAAAACTTGAAAAACAGGATTTGTAGCCCGTCCAGTCCCATGCTTGGTGATGATGGGTGAGTGCAAGTAAACAGTTTAGATGTGGAGCTGCCACTGATTTGCCATCAATGCAGGATTCACTGCAAAAGAATCTGCTTTAACCTTGCTTTTGAAATAAAAATTTAAGATTTATCTAGTTAAAAACATCACACAAGATGAAATCCAATGTGAAAAGCCTATTCGGATCAGGAGGGCCTACACAGACATGACACATGGAAAGCAAAGATATATTGTACTCAATCTTATGAATCTTACTCATAAGTTAGCTGATGAAATAGCCATCCTAGCTGAATGTCTTGCAATAGACACTATTTCCAACACATGCTCTCCTTGTATGGAGGCTTGTCTCACTCACAAACAGGACAGTGGTATCATATCTGTAGGTGTGAAACAATGCCTGCAATGAATTTGGTGAAGCAATCATAAGACTCCTTGAAAAGGACATCATTCTTCCAGAAGGAGCACTACCAACATGCACTAGTCTCAAATCAAGCATAAACGCTACACAGAAGTTTCTAAGAAAAAATGGTGAATGTCTGTTGCTGGCACAACAAATCATTTCACATTTTGATGTGCATTGGCATTTCAAGTTTTGCCAAATTTCATGCGTTGTTTTGGATAGCATGTTATATGGTGATATCATTCCTCAGCATCTGTGTTAGTCTGTGTGTTGTTTTGAGACAGTGTTGTAAATAGGCTTGTGTGTTATGCTGAGTAAATGGGCTGTATTACCTCTCTGCATATTGGCAGCTCAGTGTTAGGAAGTCAGACAGGTCTGTTTGCCTCACTGGTTTTAAAGGGAATTACTGGAATGCAGATTTAAGTTGAGTGCACATGCAGAGTGTCAAAATACTTAACCAAGCCTTCCTAGCCCCAAAATCTTAGTCAATGCCTTTTGGTACTGTAGACTCCTATATCTATATAGATAAATGTAAGAGCAGCTGATGATCCTCAAGCAGCATACTCAGCCTTTGCCAAAACACTATGCTCTGGATAACCTTTCATTCCAAAGTACACTTCCAAACATGAATGAGCCATTTGAAACATTGAAACAAGAACAAACTAATTCTTGCTCTTATAGGATGTCCAGCAAGCAATGATGAAAGACAACTGTTAGCTCTTTAAGCATGGCAGGTCAGGTCTACCAAATCCTCAAGAAACCGCAAGCAGTGAACATGAGAACTGTACCCTCATCACTGCAAATGTTACAGAGAAAATTAGCAACAAAAACTTGACTACAACACCACTGACTATCAACATTCCAAAACCATCAAAATAAGACAACTCAAGGAAACAACATTCCACCAAATTCTTTGACAAATTGCTTGAAAAACTAAACACAGGCACAGCAGCACACAAAAGCATTGGAGGAAGAAGTTTTCTCTTGGCTGTCAGCATTGCCAATTAAAGCAATTAACTTATTTTATAGCCATAGGGCGCACCAGAGTATGAGCCGCACTTTTTATTTTTGAATGCTAGCTGTTCTTTTTTCATGTATATAAGGTGCAAAATGGCAGATTACATAAGAGGGAGTTTAATCTGTTACACATGCCTAATCCGCTACACATGAATAGAATAAACTAAAAGTTGTGTGCATGTTTGATTTGGTATGCGCCAACGTAGTCAGAAGCCTCCTGGAGTAATACATATAGCTCTGTGTGCAGTAGCCTCGCCAAGTAATATGATCTGTGCTTCAGAGTTGGGTATGTACTAGCCACTCACAGAACCACATGAGCTGCTCATTGCAATTGTTGTTGGTTATTACATAACATGCGAGTCTGTTACCAAAAAATTGTAACTAGCAAATGAATAAATAGCACCATTTACCACATAAAATTTGTTATAGGTAAGAAAGCACAACCAGATTAATATGTTAGACGCAACTTGTTATAAGGCCTTTCAATTTTGGGGAAAATGTAAGGATTTTAAATGTGCCTTGTGGTCTGAAAAATACAGTAAGTAAGCCCAAAATCAACAAGAATTTAAGTATGCCATCTGCATGCGATATGATTGGAACATAAAAAGCAGATTTGCTTGTTGTATATGAGCAGCAAAACCCTGTGGATCACAGCCTCGTACGCAAAATGGGTGGATACACATCAATGAAGCACAACTGAATAAGACTCCTAGGCCCAACTTATGAGAAAGATCTGCCAAGATGTTAAAGTAAAACCTCACTCTTCAAATCTTAGATCACAAGTTTTGAAAGAAAAGTAAATATTGCAGACAGTGAAAAGCTGGATATTTTTGCTCTAAGGCTTTGGACAGCTGTGACAAAACATACTTCAAAATTAGGATCACCCATCCTATTCAATAGTCTTATTCTAGCCTGTTCCTTTTATGAACAGGTCTGCCAACGGCATGAAAAAAATAGTAAAGATTGATATAGTCATTGACATTGAAAAATCATCAATAAATCCTCTTGCACTGATAAAAATAAGTGGGAGGATACCAGACTACACCAAGGCTAATAAAAGACTGGCTAAAAAGATAGCACAAATGCAAGTAGCCATATGCTTCTGTCATCAAATTACGTTAGAACAAGGCTCAGATTCATGCTGTTAAGGAGCTATGCAAGGCTTTCAAGTTACCAGTTACTGGGCGGTTGGTCACAGTCATAAAAATTTAGTCACAATAGAGACAAAAATATCTCACTCCCATGATCTCTTTACACTTAAAGTCGACATATATATATCTGCATCTTATAAGAGAAAAAGATTACAGCTGGTGCATAGATCAAGGATTTGAACTAAAGTCTATAAACATTCACCTACCTGACATGATGATTTGCCAACCATATAGATCCATCTTTTTACAGTAACAAAAGTGTTGACAGCCTTGTTCTAATATAATTCAAATTGCAAAAGAGGCATTTGCACTGTTTATCTTTCGAGCCATTCTTTTGTAAACCTNGGCGCATTCTGGTGCCACTACCTGTTTTGAATGCAGGAAGATTCAATAGTTATGATGATTTTTCAATGTCAGTGGCTTATANGTAGCATCGATCTCTCTTGTCTTTTTCAAAATGTGGACAGATCTGTTCATGAAACCAGTTGGAGTAGAATTGTGAAGTAGGATACATTACACTTATATTCAGAGTATGTCTACTCATAGCTGTTCCCAACCCGCAGGCTGAATTGTAATATAAGTGAATTCTAAAAATTTTTCAACTGGGCTAGTCTCTAGCAGAATAAGCAAAATAATTTTGTAATGAATAGGTAGAGTGCCTTTTTTCTTCTGCTAGCATTACCATAGCCTTTAGGCAAGTTGCAACATCTCAGCCCTCAACATCTTCAAGGAAAGAGATGTTTCATAAAGAATGTTGGAAAATCATTTGAAAGACCATCAGCTTACTTTGAAAAAAGGGCTTCTCAAACTTTTTTGTTTAGCAATCCTATTTTGAAAAAGTTTTTTTATGCAATCCCTTATTGGATAGCCTTGAGCCCTAGATGTTAATAATACGTGTAAAAGTCCTATTACTAATCTCAAGAGGCAATTTTATCTACAGCAAAATCATACAAATGCACGGAATCCATGAAAGTAACATGCAATAATAAAACCAGGGTGGGCACAAAAGGAGCTTCACGCCCAAACAAATTTTTTTGACCCTCATGGAAAAATGTTTTTAACATAGTTTAAAACTATTGGGCGTAATTTAAATAATTTGGGCCCCTCAGAAAACTCTTCACTCCCCTTGATGTCCCAAGCTGGTTACAGGCCTGAATAAAACTACCATGTAATGGAAATAGTAAAGTCAGCTTATAGAACCAAGCATAACTGATGGGATGGATGCACTTGATGATTTTTACGCAGATCATCCTTGACCAGATTTATACAAGACAATGCAAGACGAAGAACATTCTCAACACTTTCCAAAAAGTATCGGTTATTGGATTTGATGATTATCAATTTTCAGAATGACATTTCACACAAATGTGTTGGGCAAAAGACTAAGAGTTTATGAATGGCTAGATCAGAAATGACTGAGCATTCATTTCTTGTTCTTATCCAAAGATGGCATAAACTCTGTTTTGAAAATTCCAGTTGCAAACTTTTGTTGTCTTATAAATCCTCAAACTCATCCTGGGTATGGCAGGTGTGTGGCCTCCTGAAATTTCAAATGTGTATAGTTTGTGGACCCAACTTTTCCTGAATCAAAGTCTAAAGTACTTTTGAAACTGTGTATGAAGCTTTCAACTTCAGTCTAGAACTACTCACTATGCTCTCAAAGCAGTTAGCCTAACACCTAGAATACTAGACCTAGAGTTCTAGACACAAGCATGCCTTCGTTTCAAAATTAATGGAATAAGGTCAATGTTGGTCAGTATGTTAAAACAATCATGACATAACAATGCATAACTTGTTGTGCTTGGTTGATCATTTATCATTTGATAGGGCAGACATCCTAGTAAACAACTGACAGCATGACGCACACTATTGCCCCTAAAATGCAGTAGAAATAGACTCATGGTAAGCCTACTTATAATTTTCTTGTGAAGTTTACAAACACTTTTATAATTGGTTTGTCAAGCCAATTTGTTTCGCAACCCCAAAATTACACACCCATAGTTCGAGAAGCCCTGCTTTACAAGGTGAAGCTGAAAAACAATAGCAGCAACAAATGATGGACATTTTGCCAAGAACTGAAAAATTTTTAATTTGTAATTATGTTCTTTGAATTGCTGTTATGTATATTTCATTTATAATTTGTATTTTAACTATGCTTTTTTGTTAAAAAAAATAGACACGGGAAATTTTTTAAAAATAGGATTTGTCTGATAGATGAAATCAGCAAGAGAATGGAAAAAAATCATTAAGGCTAACTTCCTACCGAACAACCTCAAAATAAAGGTAGCTTTCAGATATATTTTTGTGCTTTTTGCTCTGTACTGTGTGTCGTTAATTTTTTGTTCAAGCAATCTAAGCCTCTACAATCTAGGCAACTTCTAATGATGATGTAAGCAGTCTGGGGACCAGGTTTGTTGTAAAAAGACCTGACCCAGGTTTTTTTTTAAAAGTCCACTTGAAAACCCACCAAAAAACCCACTCTTTACTTTTCCTTTGAAAAATTTACTAAGAAGTAAAAAATAAAATAAGAGGGACGCTTACACAGTTATCTGTAGTTGTTTTTTTCAATCAAACAAAACAAACAGTAACAAAATTTAAAGCACTTGAAAAAAAGAGGAGAATAAATTGAACAGTTTGAGCAAATTCTAATGGTTATCTTCTTCAGCTCGCACCATTGGTATATTTCCACCATTTTTTGCCTTCTGTGCAAATAAACTTTTTCTGATTTTGGAACATGCCAAATCATATATTGAAAAAATACTCTGTAGATGCTGAGCTAGCAGGGCATGCACGTAAACTTGACGTGAAACTGCTTTTGTGTGGGAGTGGTTTTTATCTGTTTGCTGTGCGCATGCTTGCCAAGCCTTACCATTTAGGAGTGAACTGACCAACAACACATTGCAAAATCAAAGCTGGGGTACATTGCTTTACCCTCAATTTTGAATGCCATAATAGGTATAACAAGTTATTATTGTGTAATTCTGAAAATAGTGATATTTCATGAGGGAATAAAAACAATTTGGTATGTTTTTTTTTGTTTTCTTTGAAAAAAGAACAAAATCTTGTTTCTTTTCAAAAAAACAAAAAAAATGTTGTTTTTTTTAAAAAAACAGGTGGGTTGTGTTTTGTAAAGATACCTGGGTTTTTCTCAACCCTGCTAGGGACAAATAGTAATCAGGTAATTATTATCTTGTTGAAACTGGTTGCATGTAGTTCATGAATAATTGTCATTCTCATTTACCTAAGTATTTTAGCTAACTCCATGAAATTTTAGGTTTTAGGTATTTTGATACCTATTTTCTACTATTTTTTATAAAAGCGATTAAGTTTAGACTTACGAAGAGTGATGTTTCATTTGTTTATCTGAAATTATGCAAGTTAGGTTTGTTTCAATGTGCTAGTTGAAACTTTCCCAATAATATTGTATCATTTTTAGTTATTCAAAAAATATTTTTTTAAAGTTGAAATTCTAAAAACATTTTTTCTAAAATTATTGGCAGTAAAAGTTTTCTTTTCAAAAGCTGTTAGCATACTGTACTAATTTCTTTCATTTCATCAAATGTAAAAGATTTTGAAATTTTTTTTGTTTAAAATATATTAGTAACATTTGAATGTCTATGTGTAAAACTTGCTTGCACACAATATTTAATTACTGGTACTAACAAATGTTTATGAGGTAACATTCTTGTTATATGTTGGTGACACAAGTGTACTTTGCAAACGTTCAGTTGAAAAAATTACAAAATGTATTGATCATTGACTCCTGTCAAATTGACAATATTGCAGGCCTAATTGTATTGCAGCTCAATAAGGCAGCACTGCACGGCTCATGTAGCCAGCAGGGCGCATGTTGGTAATCTGTGGTTGAGGTCAACAACAAGTACTTTTTTAATTCATGTTGAAACTTTTTGCTGACAGGCTGTTTGTAGAATACTCAAATGTGGCAGCTAATATCTCAAAGTACTTATTTACTAAATGTAACTCTTACAGTTTGTGTTATCACAATTAGGTACAGTTCAGGAACATAATATTTCTATGAATAGGAATGATAACAAGCAAGTGATATCAGTTGGGCTATGTAATTAATAGATGGTCTTGCATCTACCAGTATAATTGTGTTGTTCATTATCAGATTTGCAAGTTGTTTGAAACATTTTTATCTGGTGTTCAATGCAGTTAAAGTAGAAGGCAAAAGGCTGTCAACAGATTCAAACAAATTAGGAAACAGTGTCTTCTGTTTGCAACAGTGAAAGCTGACAAGAATCTTGACGACTTCTATTTTTTTGTAATACTATTGTTTTAAGCACAAATGTTTTGATGCTTACATTTACTGTATTCTTAGATAAAATGTCTGATCGTCTGCAATCTTTGAAAGTGAAGGATGAAGTGTACGTATCTGAAGAAGTTGATTATTTTTCTGACAATGGTAAGTCTGCATATATATAACTTGGTGGTGTTCATATAGTTTAGCATACATGGAACCATGAATGTTTTGTTTAGACCTAAGTATTTCTCAGGCTATGTGCTCTGATTTTGTAATTTTTCAACTTGTGTAAAAGTTGGCATTTGTTCAGAAGTAAGTACACTGGCCAATGGCAAGCAGCACAAAGACATAAGATTATGTATTTGTTTGTTGTAATTAATTGTGGATTGATTTCAGATTTTAGCAACTACAGTTTTGTTCCATGCCCAACCCCGTTGGAGCTACATGAAAAGTACCAAGCATTTTTAAAAGCTAATGGGTTAGTATCACAAAGGGTTATTCTTGTTAACTATTGGTTTAGTATACAATATACCCTTGTTTTGCAGATCAAGAAACAGCAGTGCTGATTGGCTTGACCAAAATATATGCTATGCAGGTACCTATTGAATGAAAATTAAAGATGTGCTAAAGCTGCTCTGCGACATAACTAGCCAGAGTTGTTAATAAATTTAAAGGTATTAGTATTAGTTCAGCAGGAAGTTCCCAAGCATCAGCTGTGTTTCCTTGGTAGCATAGAATGGCAATGTTTGAATTCGATTGTAACATGCATGCCAAATAATACCAGTGGCATGGGTTTGTTTGGTTTGATTTTTTAAGTACTGTACATTGTGGGTTTTGCTACTGGTGCCGAAGCTCAGTTTTGTTTGCCTTGCACATTGTAGTATACCTTAGCCAGTGGTTCTCAACTTGTTGTACACGAGCAGCTTCTGGGTTGTATGCCAAAGTTTTGTGTCTGCTGCTGTTGCAAATTGCAAGTCTTTTTGCAACATTGAATCAGCCTAGAATTAAATTTTATCATCAGTTACTTGAGTTAAACAGCTATTGCTAGTTTTGCTCAGGGGTCTACGAACTATGGCCCGTTGGCCAGATCTGGCCCGTGAAGACATTTTGTCAATAATGAAAAAATGCAGTAACATTTACAAAAAGTTGTTGAATTGTTAGAATGTAACATAGCCCAAAACCAATATGTAATGTGTTCGGCCCTCGAACTGTTGTGTAATAGCTTAAGTGGCTCTCTTACAAGAAAGTTTGGAGACCCCTGGTTTAGCCAAATAATTGCAGCCTTTGCATTTGACTGTTCTTGTTAATTAATTTGTGTTTAAGTAATTATAGGTAGATTTCAACAAATTTATTTGTTCCTGAACAAGTAGTGCGTAGCAAGAGTAAAAATACCAATTGGTGGGTGGTCAGAAAAAGGTTGAGAACCACTGCCTCAAGTGCTTGACGCCCGTTTTTTTCTCTGTTTGGGATGGGTGTGTATGATGTAACCTGTATTGGCACCGTAGAAGATGGTTTAAGATACGAAATGTAGCTTTCATTAAATTTCTCAAAAATGTTGCTTCTGGCATTCCCACCGAACGCTCAACTCGTTGGACTGGTAACAGGCAAAATGTGCTGAAAGCAATGCAAAATTGATCTGGGCAAAGCGCATGTGAACGACTGCAATGAGACCGTCTGAATTTGGATAAATCCTTTCGCGTGTGGCTTGCTTTGAGCTATCCCTTCGAAAAATAACCGGTTATGCTCCCAACATTGTGCGTGCATTCTTTGTGCTTTGTGTGTTACCAGCGCTGTGCGTATATTCATATGTTACCAACATTGTGCGTATATTCTTCTGTTACATGTTAACACAAATTTTCCATCAGTGTGACGAAACCGATTGATTGTTTGTAGACGATGTTCACGTTGTCAACACCTCCGACAACGCGTGCTCGAGCAACGACAGCGATCATTCGTTGCAGGACTAGTAAGTGCCGTTGGCGTTGAAACCCTGGTTGTCAGAGCGCTGTGTATTCAAAAGTATGCGGTCGTTTTTAATACTGTAGCAGGATGTTCCGTCCAGATCAGCAGGCTGCAACTACCCAGTCCAGAACTGACACTATAAATTTTCACAGCCAGTTACCACGGCCTGCATTTGCGCCATAAGTTTTCTTACAAGTGGGCCACAGACGCAGTTTAACAAAGATTTCTACAAATAACAGCAACTGTGATTTAACGGCAAGAGGCTCGGTAGACAAAAGATGCTACCGCCGGTAACGGCATGGTCCATTTTTTAAATACCCTTACGCTTTAAAAGTTACACCACTTACGATACAACCACGTCAGTTTTGTTGAAAAAACATCTTGGGCATCTCAACAGAGTAGTTCAGAAACACTGATTTAAACACACCACTGAGTACATTTTATTATTTTTTTCCTGATGATGGCTTTGCGACTAAGTCGAAATGTCGAATAAAATATATCTTTTCGATATTTGTGGCTATACTGTTCACAACAAGGGTTTTCCTGTTAGCTTCTGTACGTCTGTTAACACAGACTGGACTTCAGTGATTGAGTCAGAAAATGATTTCAATCGCTCATGCAGTAGAAGTAGAATGTAATGCGGCGTTATGTGTTGCATTATACCGGGTTGCATTATACCAGGGTTTCTTAACCTGGGGTGCCAGCTAGCACCCCCAAGGGGTGTTGAAATCAATTTCAGGGGGTGCTGGGAAGGTCACATATGTGGCGGTAAAAGGTCAAAATTATACGTTTATCTTTACTTCATCCTTATAGCAACCAGGTGTTAGTCAAAGGTAGGGGGTGCTGGACTGCTTAGGCGTGACCAAAAGGGGTGCTGAGGTAGAAAAAGGTTAAGAAACGCTGCATTATACCATAAAAGTGCAATTTCGTGAAAATTTGACTTATTCGAAGTTACTGACGAACATGAAGCTCAAGTTTTTTCAACTCGCAGATGTGGCAAGAAACGACATCTCTACTCAGGTCTAACTGAAAATGTACACCGTTACTCTCATTGCCCTAACTGGGCTAATGCTGTTTCCACCTTAACTGAGGCTTACGGAAACGTTTTAGGTGCACAGGCGCATTTTTAAACAACTCAGAAACTGTTCCCAAACCCATCTCACCCTAAAAAGGTAATTTGTTGCATGTCCAAAAAATTTTATTATTTGAAAACCAAACACATATCCCTCCCAAAAAAAGCGGCGAGTACGAATGCAAAAGACATGAAAAATACACCAAAAATTCCGAAATTTCTCTAGTAGGTCTTCTTGCACGCAGTGATCTGGCATTTTTGCACGCAGTGATCTGGCGTGCACGCAGTGATCTAGCATTTTTCAAAGTGTCAAAGTGGTCAGTGAAAACAACTCTAAAATTTCATATCTAATGAAACATAACAAGCTTTGCTGTGCAAACGCAGGTCGGACCAACCGATTACCGAGATTAATCACACATGTTGAGTTTGCTTTTGTCCACGACAACGGTTTCAATCATGTGTCGAAACAAACATGCCTGGTTCCTCGTCAACATGCCATACATTCTTTGCCCAAGGCGGGCATAATTGGTTTGCACAGCTTCTCATTGGAAAATTTCAGTTCTACTGTACTTCAGCCACACTGGGCAATCACCCCCTCTAATTTGATATATACCAAGGTTATGCAGATTTTCGAAAAAGCTGCTCGACAGAGCACATCGAAAATTCAGCTACCAGAAGAACCAGCTATAAACGGTCATTTCAAGTATAGCTACATTACGTTTTTGTTACGGTTGCCCAAACTGGGAAAAATAGACCTGAGCAGGGCCAGTCCCTTATTGACAAACTTGCACGCATGGTGCGTTTAAGGATAAAAGCGATGACATTTGTGAACTGTTTAATTGGGTCACGGAAGAGCCATTCTGTCTGATTGTTCGTAGTTCAGCTCGACTTAACACATTTCCATTAACTGTTTTTACAAGTTGAAAATTGATTTTGATGAAAGAATGCCGTGATAGCGCCATGATCATCTTGATATCAAGTAACTTGTTTTTATAAAACCGTACATCACGCAACTGAGGTAAAACTGAAAGTGCAAAGAGTTCACTTAAAACCTGCAAATGTTTTCGAATTTGCTTTGAGGGCTTGGATGTTCATTTCTGAAAATTAACAAACGGAAATCCTTAATGGCACGTAGGCATTAAACACCTGTCGTTATACTGCTAACAATTAACGTGAAAACTGAAAAACTTGTTCTTTTCAACAGGCGCACCAGAACAGCAGTAGGGCAGGGGCAGGACTAGAATTGAGGGCAGTGGAAACTTATAAAAATAAAAAATTCGTTACCAATATGCTTCTTTCTGTTCAGCAACAATGTTGACCACAAACAAAATAACAGAAATTACAGAAAATCATTCTGAATTTTCTGGGTGCGCGAATGGCTGCAATAAAGTTCTTTAAAGTCGATCTTACTACACCATGAAATGACCTATGACACTGTTATGAAAACGAGACTGCATCCCCGTTACCCTCTTTTAAAAGGGCAACGCCCACGTCCTCCGGCGTCCGTACTTTTCAATGTGCGCGTCTACTGAAACATCGATTCATAACTGCATTGCAGTGAATTTAGAAAGACTATACAGAGAACCGATATGATATAAGCCTGTGCGATAGGGCTTCTTGTTGCAAGTTGATCCCAATCATAAACCGTTGTGAGCATAAGGTCGGTGGGCAGCAAACCACGTTTCTGCGTCAACCTGTGAATGAACCTGTATAAAAACCGCCGTCAATCTGCTGTTTCAAGTTGTTTATTTTTGTTTGGTACAAAACAACCAAACGATTTCATATTTAACAGCGAAGTCAGCGAGCTTCAGAAGAAGAACCTGTCGTTGCGCCAACGAAACCGTCTGCTCAACTCCAAAAACGAAGAGCTTCTGCGACAAGTCGAATCACTGGAAGAAGAGAACGAAAAGCAAAGAAACAAAGAAATGGAGATGGAAAAAGAACTGAAAAAGTATTTAAAGATTTTCTCAGTGGTAGATTATGTGTGAAATTGAATTGACGTTTTGTTGCAATCTATCGTTGTCACCCACCCAGCTGTTCCCAAGCCGGGGTCAACGAAAATGAAAAAGGGGCTCTGCTAGTTATATTGCATTCCCTATCGTCTTCCTAGGCAGGGTTGCAACTGGCTGATATTCTCAGGGAGGGGTAGGCAAAATGAGTGAACTTGTTGTTGTACCACAACCAAGCCTGTTAAAAAAAATTGACGGGGAGGCAATTGCCCGGTTTCTCCGCCTGGTTGCGGGCCTCGGGCCTGGTCATAGGTATGCCTCGAAAACGAACGTGCGTAGTCCCTGAGGCGTGACCGAAAGCAAACGCTAGTTCTATGCTTATTAACGGAATACACGGCACTGACGGAGAGCAGCGACGTCATCTCTGTCAACGTCACAGTTACAGTGACACGATTCGCGAAAGTGCGCAAGTTCGCGTCGAGCTCGATCAAGCCCTCGCCGAACTGCACAAGGCGCGCGGCGAGCAGCAAAGCCTCGAACAGGAAGTTCAACGACTGAAGTCGGACGAGGACGAGTCGTTGCAGGCAATGAACCGAATGAGAGATCAGGCAAGCTGTTGTTGTTTCATATGACGTTGCCAGCAACTAGTGTCCTTGCAACAATGCGGGCTGTGTTGCGTCATAGGCAGTCGCTAAAACTACCACTTTTTGTTGCATTTTCGAACGGCACAGTTTCGATGATGATAAAGCTGTTGTGGCCCTCCTCAACAGCCGTCTGTAGTGCTCGAGATAAGTATCCGTTTCGAGCGGACAAAGCTGAGATTATGTCAACCCTAGAGATTTTCGTAGCGTTTTAAATTGATAGGTATGCCGTGTTTATCAAACACTTTGCTGTCGCAAGCTGTGACCTCATTTTCAGCTTTCACGGGTGCTTTTTTATACCGTCATTTCACTGCTTTGTGTGATGGTGTGCGTATCCGTTCTCAGAACTCTTCAAATATGTAACTGGTGCAAGTATTGTCTTGACCAGTGTTTCTCAACCAAGCACCTTTTGTGCGGCTCTCAGCAGTCTTACAATAAAACCTCTAATAGTTTGTGTAATAAATTTCGTTCTGTAATAAAACAAAACGTGACAACTGACTTGTGTTAAAATATCTTTAGTGCGGCTCTCTAACAATGTCGTAAATCTGGATTTGGCTCCCTTCAGCGAAAAGGTTTAGAACAACTAGTCTTGGCAGTAGTGCTGTAATACAGTAGAAGCCTCAAACAGTTGAATGTTAAGAATGTACAATCTCATCGAAGCACCGCAAGCAAGTTTGTTTATCTGTCTGCAATGGGACTGCAAGCGGAGTTTTTCTGTTGAATTTGTCAAAATCTTGAATGTTGTACGGAATTGTGTGACTTGTGCTTGAGTCATTCAAAAATTCACTGAATTTTCTTTAACATTGTTCGCGCAGATCGATACACTGTCCACTGAATTGTCAAACGCGAATTCCGACAATAAGAGGATGACGTCGGAAAATTCAGAGCTGAAGGTGACGTAGTTGCTTGCTCAAAGTTAAAGCCAATGCACCTATTTTTTGTTACGAACGCGGTCTTTTCGCTTCGATTTTCAATATTTTTTTGCACTTACACCTGTGATGTTCATGGAAAGATAGTTATTCCTTGTTTTTGCGTTGCAACGATAAACTTATTGCATGCATTTTTTTCGCATGTAGGATCGCTGCGCAGAGCTACGAAGTTATATGCTCTCAAAAGAAAATGAATTGGATCAGGTACAGTTTGTGAGCTCTGCCAGTGTGTGGTTAAAACACTGCCAATATGTTGTTAAAAGACTATCATTGTATTCTGGAAACACTGTCAGTATGTTGGTAAAACTCTGTCAATATGTTGTTAACGCAGTGTCAATGTGTTCTTGAAACACTGTTAATGTGTTGCTGAACTGTGTCGGTTTCCAGCGTCCGGTTTGAGTCCATATCGTTTCTATTTTTTCTCCTCTGCGCTTCTTTACAAATTTAACGAGTTGCGGTTCTCGACGTTATTTATTTCGTTTGTTACGACAACAAACACACATTCAAGGCGCCGTGACTCCCAAAAACCTGAGAATTTAAGTTTTCAAACTTTTCAGGGCTGGATAACTGCAATTAGTTCGATTTGATTTTGTCCACTGCAGTGAGCTTGTGTTGTGCCATGCACACAAGTGTGGCAAATGCATTGAAATTTTAACCGGTACGTTTCGAAAGAGAAATGAAAGATAATAATAAAAGCCGGTAAAAACTTTGAAGTAATGACGAAAATTAAAACAAGTACAACGTGCTTTGAGAAAAGGCAAAAGCAACAGCCAACCCTTCCTTGCATTTCAAGATGTTTTGTTATGATTCAAGTTGCTTTATTGCAGAAAGAGAATCTCTGCCAGGAAGCGAACATCAGAGCAGAAGAATACTTACGTTCGTTGCAGGTGGGATTTTGACGAACAAAGTGCGCGCGATGCGAAATCCAAGCGAGCGCGCGTCTGTAGCTGCTGTGATGATGTTTTTTGTACAATTCGCGATGACGACACATTGTCGAGTCTTAATTCTCGGTCGCGTGATACAAACGGAACCAAAAGAGTTTTTGATCTTTTTTTGTCTTGGGCAACGCCTGAAAATAGTTTTAAAAAGTAAGTTTGAAACACTGCTCCTTTGCCAGGTTTCCAACAAAAGTAGTAACAGCCTGAGGATTGTCATGTGACGTGGAGGCAAATGTTGTGACGTGGTGACAATCGATAATAACAGACTGCAGGGGGCAATTGAGGTTGGGAGGTGGAGACAGTTAACATGCCATCAGCCAATGCTTCACCTCGAAACTGTCTATAATGTGAATCGAACTAGAACTGCTTTTAAAACCATTGCCATCAAAAGTACGTAATCGCACAGCAGTATCTAGTCTCCGCGCAGGTGATGACTTTGAATCAATCCGTAAATTTTTAATGGAAAATCGATTTCAGGCAACACTACGCATCGTCAGTCCTGCAGCCTAGATCAATGGTCTCCAAACTTTTTTAGCCGAGAGCCACATAAGCTATTACACAACAGTTCGAGGGCCGGGCATCCTACGTAATGTGATTGTTACATTCTACGGTTCTACCAAATCAAGAAATTTTTGGTAAATAAAATGATGTTTTCTTTAATATTTCGAAAAGGCTTCGCGGGCCGTAGTTTGGAGACTCCTGGCCTAGATCATGTAATCTTGTTGCATCTTCCGTCCTATTTCTTATTTGCTAATACGGTCATTACTTCTCGTGCAGGCTACCAACTGCTTGTGTCTTGGAACCCATGGCTAGGGTGGCGTTCGCAAAAATCCTGCAGGAATTTCTGTGAAACAAGGTCTATCGCAGTGATTAGCGTCAATTGGAAATCGATGCAAACCATCGTTATAGCTGCTCTCCGGAATTATGATGTTGGGATTGTTTCGTCACAAAACTAAGTCATTAAAAGCAGATTTAGAGAAAGTTCTTACACTTTGGACCCCCCGCATTCAACTGCCTTGTGTATTTCTTTTACTGCAACGAGCTCCAAAGGGAGTCTTTGTTCTTTCGAGCAGGATCTTCAAGAGGAGAAAGAAGCTTTACTCAATCAAATCCGTGAGGTGCAGCTTGAAGTCTCCATGTGAGTGATGATGTGATACGATTGATCTGCTCCGCTACCCCTCAATTATTGTGACATCACAATATTCTTGGCGCATTTTCACAACGGAAAGCAACTTACATCGAAAAGAAGAGGTTTTCGACGCGCGAGAATTTAATTGAATTTTAATTTTGGGTAGTTTGACCTTCAGTAACCCTCGCACGTCGTGAAACTAGCCGAACAACTTCAGTAAAGCAACAGGTCAGGCTCACGAAGCTCGCATCCGTTTGCACAGCACCATCTCGTGGTCTTTCCCCGCCAACCTCAACGTGAGCGTCGTCTGTCGTTTTGATGGCAAAGGTACGGTACCACGACAAAGACGTTTCTCCTTTGGCTCCAAGATTTACTGACCAAGTTGTAAACGGGTCTCATTTTTAAGCCCGAACCCGGCCTGAGACCGAAGTTATTTTTGAAGCCCAATTTAGGCCAGAAAGCCTATATTTCCCGATTGAGTCAAGATATGCGCAACTGCGGGGTATTGGTGGCGTAGGAAAGTAAATATTACTAAATAATTAACAAATAACTCGATTGCTTCAGCAGTAATTGGCGAAAACGCGTCACAAGTTGTTTCAATAGATTGATGAGGCCATCACTTTCCGGAGCGTTGATAGCATGATGACCATGCACGCGAAACTCTAATTCCGCATTTTTAATGTCCAGCCTTTCCGAGTCATTTATCTTTGAAGTTTTATAATTAAAGTGCGAACATATCACTCGTTGCTTCGTATTTCTATCCGGGGATGGCTTACGATGTTCAGTGTAACGTTTTACGTGGGAAGATCCTGTCTCTTTACAATCGTATTTCAACATTGATTTACAAACCTTGCAAGCTACAACCGGATAAAATTCTAGACTGCATCTGTCGCATCAGTATTTTACGAGTCAGAGCACCGAGCGACAACGCTCATATTGATGTCGTTGCAGTTCACTGGTAAATTCCTGTGCATTGTCTTTCGGCACTTTGCTATGTTGCAACAAATACAAGTTCTGTTCAAACAAAGTTAAAAAACATTTTATGCAAGAAACGTAGTGTACGGGTATAGCTGCAGGTATACGGTTTTATCACACCCAAAATAACAACCAACTTAACCAAAACATTGGCTTTAACAAACGCAAATTTAGCTTGTTAGGCAACGATGGTACTATGGAATATAAAATTTCTCAAGAAAAAAAATAATCTAGGCCATCATTTTTTAAAAACAAGCCAAGAATCGGGTAAATGGTTGATCTTTTTGAAGCACTGCCATCGCGTGCTAATTTCTTCACCGTTGTCGACTTCTGAAATTGAGTGTGAGTCTAATCCGAGCAGAGAGCAAAAGAACGCAGCTGTGTTTGAAAATAGATTTAGCTGAAGAAAAATCGCAATCACTTTACTCACAGAAGTCACCGCGGTCAGCACAACGAGTGTATATCACGAAAGAAAAAATCGTTTCTCTGAATGTTATGAACATTTTTTATGCAGGCCCGAAATCAGCCCGAAATATTTTGACAAACGTAAGTCCGAACCAGCCCGGCTCGTCTTACAACTCTGTTACTAACCACTGGGTGACCAGCTGCCGGCTTTCACACTTTATCCTCATATCAAACCGAAATTAATTAAGTTTCACGGGCAGACCTTTCTGGACTGCAACGACGAAACAGCGTCAGGCCGAAAAGGCAATGGTTTGCGATAACGCGCGAAGATTTGTTCAACGGATCCCTTGCAAATTGTTTTTGTGCGGCGTGCATATTGGAACACAGTTTTTTAAGATCCGACCTTGCTGACCGCAAAGACATTTTAAGAGACCGCAAGTATTTCATCTCAATACCAAGATGGTCGTAAAGCGAAGGTTTAGCGCATTTTGGTGGTTGTGGTTTTGCGGAGAGGTTGTACTGTATTTTGAGAGACCGTTTCGGGTCTCCCAAAACTCTTTAAAAAACACTGTTGGAACGTACGGTAGACTGAAGAAAGCTTGCATTGCGGTGTTTTGCAGTTATCAGACTTACCAAAACCGGCAGACGGAAGATTGCTTCCCTCCTAAGCTCCAGCAGTCTCCAAGCAGCCGCGCTGGGGACCTGCTGTCAGAGTTGACGGCCGCTGATCAGGTTGGTCTTCTGCTACAGTGGCTGATCATTGATGATGATCTTTTGCGAAGGTCGCTACGATCCGACAAAGTCACTCAGTCTTTCTCGAAACTTCTGTATTGCAACCTTTAGTGCCACCAGACTTGATTTTTTGACATGCATTCTGATAATATTTTATTCTGATACTTTTGATAAGATTGATAATAATTTAACTTTCATTATATTATCCACTACAGGGCCTGTATTTGATCTGGGTATGTCATTCGGAAAAGTTAAGTCTGGAAAGTTATATTAAAAATTGCGTAGGAGCCCTGTATATACAGTCTGGGTTTTCTTCGGCCATAGACCGAATTTTGTTTTAAATAACCGAAAAAAATTAAGTCAATTCGGTCATAATGTGCGAATAGGTAACCTACTGAATACTGTTGCGGTGAAATTTAATACTATTACGGGAAAAATGACCGAAATGTCTCAGCGAAAAAAAACAGCACACAGGCCTGCGGTTGCCTGTGAACACGGAGTTAACAAGTTAGGTAAACAAGATTTGCTGGCATCGTCCATTTTGTTGCTTCCTTTATCAGTGATGTTTGACGGCAACCGACCATTTATTCGTCGTTTATAAAATGTTAAACCGCCGATATTTCGCTGCAGAACACAGACAGCACATTTTACATATTCGCCGGAAAGAACGAACTGAGATCGCCGAATTCCGAGGTAACGACGTTCGCCCATGATGCTATGTTTCGCTCACCGTTATGACGTACGCTTTCTGTGACCTATTGTTTACGCTGCGACGGTTTCGGCCGTTAACCTGAGGCCGGAATGAACCGGTAAGAACTGGTTTTGCCGCCTACAATGGCGATAGACCAGCAACGTCGAACACGCTGCATGTTTTGGCGAATGTTCGAGAAGTAGAAAGGAAGCGATAGTGCAGCTAACGGAAAGGCCATCCACCTTGCGCAGTTATTTTTAACAATTTGGAAATTACCCAATAGTGGGGAACGATAGGGGTCGCAGGTGGGTAATTAGTCATAGCCTGAAGTTTAGAATGAGTCGGGTGCCCCAACTTTGTCTTGGAATTCTGTTCCAAATTTTGGTAAGTGTAACATGATAAAACAAACATTTCTGGGCAATTTTCAACAAAATTTGTCGAAGTATGTCCAAACATCAGATTGAATATTTGAAACCTGTCGAGCAGCTATGAGCTTAGCGTACGCACACACAAACCGAGTGGCATTGTTGTTTGTTACATCATATGTTTGTAGCGTGAGCAAATCGCGCAACAGGCATTCGACAAGGCGGGGAGCGTCAGAGCCTATAGTGCAAATGCTTCAGTTCAATTGAGGTTGCGGGGAATGAAGATTCAGACCCAACTGGAAGTGGGTAATAAGGAAAAAAGGTTAAGAAGCACTGATCAAGCGAATATAACCTGTAGTAGCTATTGGAAATAATTTTGCCGCGATGCTCTTTATGCCATTCGCGGCGTCGTGGCTTTATTTCCTTCCAATGCATCGCAGGCTGTACAAAGCGTCCGGCCAAATCGAACTTCTTCCGTAAACTACCTTGCGGTGCCGACTCTTTCAAAAGCAGCCAATGCATCCTCCCAGACCGTCTCGGTAAGTTGCTGTTTGTTTCGTGCAACGTACAGCGGAACTGGCGTTTGCCGCAAGGAACTATGGTCTAGCTCAAGGCTGCCCAATTGTTTTAAGTGGCCCGCGATGTAATAAGTTCATAAGCGGACTTTTTAAATTTTTAGTAAATTTTTTTATAGGCTCAAGTATATTTGCCATCAAAACACACCAGAATTATACCTGTTGTTTCTGTTAAGGACCTACCACCCAAAAACTTGTATAACAAACGCTTCGAAAATATGTCTATTTTCTAGATTTGGTTTACATCCATACAAGCTGGCAACACTGCGTGCAACTATAGGGACTCATTATCACCTCGTGTTATCGCTTAAAACTGATCAAAATCAAGGGATTTGTTACGTCACAATAGCTTATGTTACGTCACAAAACGTTTGTGGCCCGCAATAAATTTCCTCATGTGAAAGTGGCCTGCAACACTGAAAAGGTTGGGCAGGCCTGGTCTAGCTAGAACAGGGGCCCTCCAAACTACGGCCCTCGGGCCTAATCCGGCCCGCGAAGCCATTTTACCCGGCCGCAAAGACATCTTGTCAATAATGAAAATGTAGCAGATCCCGACACGATCACTTTACGGAAGATGTGCGGCGCTCGAGCTTTTGTGTATTGGCTTATGTGGCACTTTTGACAAAGAAGTTTGAAGACTGCTGGTCTAGAACGCTGTCGCAACCGTTGATAACGCGTAAAGTCACTAAAGCTTGTGGTTTAACGTCTTTAGCGATATTTTGGCAGAGTTGTCAGCTCATGAAGCAAGTAATGGTTACGCCGTAGATCACGATGGACTTGGTTTGTTTTCCGGTCATTGACTGAACTTTTTTTTATGGCCGAAAAAGTTAAGACAATTCGGTCATAATGGCTTTTTCAGTCAGTAAAAAATGTCCGGAAATTAAATAGTGACAGAAAATTTTAAGCGATTTTAGAAAAATGACCGAAATGGCGCAGCGAAAAGAAAAACCCAGCGCTTAAATATAATCTCGCTTCTAAATGTGATTACGTTGACTGCGGCCGATGTTGATTGTCTAACTTAAAATATATTCAGCGAAATGCGTTTTAAATATTCGGTCTGGAATCGGAACATGTCATGGTTAGTTTCTCAAACTACCCGTCCGCTGCCAAACAAACATCCATCGATGCAGAGACGCCGACTAAACTCACATTCATGCTATTTCGCAGCCCCCTGTTCTGTCCTGCTCCTGCCAGACCTCTGGCGAGTTCATCGAGAAGCAGGAGTTCGAAATGCTGCTCACTGTGCAGGAACACTGCACCACACTGCAAAGTATGTCGAGCGGCTTCAACGATGCGCTTGACGTTGATTTTTATTTTTGCAGTTGCTGGAAACCTTTGGCGTTAAAATATTTAATCGGACGTTGGTGCAACCGCCTCACCTGATATGTTCAAAGTGAAATTTCAACTCAGTTTTCTGTGAACATTAAGCGCCTTTCTGCCGAGAGATTCTTTGCCTGGTCACAGAATGCGTCATTTAAGGCATTTAATTTTTTTTTTCGTAGCGAATGGGAACCGGGAATACCTTCTGTTGTTTGAAAGCAATGCTTGCGTCCAATTCACTTTTACGGAAAGTTTTCATCAGACCAATAACTGGTGTCCATTTAAGAACCAACGTTGAAAAGATATTGCAACTCGTGTTAAGTGCACATAATAAATTATTGGCAAAAGACTATTTAAGTTCAGTCTTGCGCAGTGCTCCGCCAGAAAAACCTGCTCAAAAGTCCGACAGACTTTTGCAGTGAAGAAAAGTTGTTGCCAATCCTGGTTACTTGATTCGCAAAGAGGACAGATGTGAGCGGATTATCTTGAACGTGAGATAATTCCGCAATGTCATCGTTTAAAAATAGTGTCATCCATTCGATACGTCGTCGGCTTGCACCGGTTTGATCAGGTTTGAGTCATCGGTTGCAGGATCGGTCGCTCTTGTTCCAGGTGACCTGGCGTTGAGGAACAGTGAACTGGAAGAGCTCCGCACTGACTTGGCCGAGGGAAAAAAGTTCCGTCGCCACCTCATCGCACAGGTGTGCTTCTCGTTTTTCTGTTTCGCTCTTTCTTTTTTTCCCAGGCTTGCTCCTTTTTTCACTTTGTCTCTCTTATGTTGACGCGCGTACGTCAACGCCATATCCCGCGCAAGGTGTCCGGTCGCAAAAGCGAACTCGTGCGATTCATTGATTGGGTAGGCTCGTCCGAAGTTTCCAGAAGTGGTGAAGCAGTGGATCTTTAAATTGAATTTTAAAGGCGAAAAGATATTTAACTTGCTCGTCAAACCTTTGCTCCCAAACCGAACAGTCGATCACCGCAAAATAGTCGCAGTTTCCGCGTTTACTCGGCGACCACCGGCGAAGTGCTTTGCCGTTACCCCCTCTACAAGACGTAAGCTTTCATAATGAATTCTCCCTTTCATAGTGAATTGTCCCTCTCAGTTGCGCCCGTTGTCTGCTTATGACCCCACGGTGGCTGTTGTAATCCTATTTATCGCCAAATAAAAGTCCCCTTATGTCACTGCCCAGTTGATTTTCAAATGAACAGTCATGGCTATACTGTGCAACTTAACCAGTGAAACTCATCCCACCAGGCATTACCGAGAACAAAGACAGGTATGGGAGTCACAACATCTATTCCTGTTATTCTCAGCTCGAAGCCAGCCGAGACGCAAATGTCAAGTTGGAGTCGATGTGCGAGAAAAAGAACGTGGAAAATCTTCACCTGACCGAACTCTTTTGTAAACTCTGTTCGGGACGTTTGGACAGCTGGTTAGCATTTAAGAAATTGCTTTCTTTGCATTTTTCCATTGCTTGGAGTTCAATTTTCAATCGTTTTGAGGAAAAGGACTTTTGAATCTTTTGCAAAACGAATTTGCGAGCAATTTTTTTTGTGGAAACTGCTGCCATTGATTTGACTTGGCACTTGTACAACATTTACTGCGAAAATAGCTGCGTGGCCTATGACGCAGTGCTAGCGACGACATTCGCTCGCTGACCACTCATGACCCCCTAAGAGGGCGCATAAACCTGAAGTAATGAAGTCCTGCTTCTTTGTTGACAGAAATCGATAAAATCCGTGTAATTTACCGAAAAATAAGAGCCATGAGAAAGTGCCTGCCATTTTTTCTTTTCACATTTGTGTCAAACTATGCAGAAGATTTTTAGTTTTTGTATCGGACTTTTGCAGCTTGTTTTGTTCAACTGACAGGGTTTTGCTCAACATATTTGTGTGCCTTCATTTCCCATCACTACCATCATGGTCAAAACCCTACTCAGGAAACATTAAAACGCTATGCGAGTCGGAAAATGAAGGGTGTAATGCAACTCAAATTTGATCACGTTTTCCTGGGACACGTGACATCCGTTAATTCCGTACCAAACTATTTTTGACTTCTCGACGTCCATTTTTAATCACTTTCACAACAAAATCGTAGCTGCACAGCGAAACATACATAGCATACAAATTTTATGCACTGTACCCCCAAAAAGGTGATTTTTAGAGGGGACGTTTTGTTTGTGAGTGGAAAACGCCATCATCCGCTTTTTTCATATCAAGTCATCCTGTAGGAAGACTCTTCACATGTATGCAGATTTCCGAGGTCATATTTGGCCAAACACGTTTGCTTTTAAAATCAAATTGAAATGTTAAAGGTAGTAGAGTGGACAAAATTAACCACACATCAGGAAACCCTGGGTAGTATCTTAATTTTGTATTTATACGGTTTCAGGGGCATTTTCGTAAAAAAATTCTGGAACCATTCCATTTGTCTCTGAAAACCAGGAAAAGTCAGGGAAATATAGGTTTCTAACATTTTTCTAAGTATATGAAATCAACAAAAAAGAAGCCCTTGGGTGGTGGACTACCCAGAATTCCTGGGCAGGTTAATCTCGACGACAGAAAATACCACGTTAAAAACAAATACGTCGTTCTCCTGTTGAGGAAATACCTCAGCGATGTGTGTCGTCCGCTCACTCCTGGTTCTCTGGCCGCCAAAAAAAGAAGCCCCCGATACCTGCACAGCATTCTTGCCGATCGCAGTCTTCCTTCGTATTCCTACACTTTCTGCAGTGATCAACGTAAAGTGTTGTTTTTGTTTGAATGCAGGTACGACGAACACCATCCAGAAGAGGTGAAAGGTCAGTTGTTCGTTGGCGAGGGTTCGGATTCCATGCGCATATTCGTGATGTTGTCGGATGATCCCGAAATGTCGTTGAAACTGCGACTGTCTTTAAGTTTAATTCGTGACGCCATACTTTTTGAGATACCAGATCATCAGTTTAGTAAATAATCTTCCTTATATTTTAACGTGTTGTTCGAGTTGCCATCGTTACGATGCAGAGCAGACTTTTTAATTGTTTGCCGAACTTCACTGCATTTTAAGCATTTTGTTGAAATTGTGTGGATTATACCTGATGTCCTACAAACTTGTGTTTCACCGTCTTGCAGCCTTGCGTTTAAGTCATTGCTGTGCTCACAACAAACGTAAACCTACATATTTGCAGGCCTGTCCAACAATCGTGAAATCGCTTGTCGTGAAATCAGTGTTGAATTGTATGTAAACGATGTGTTGTTTTTTGTGATGAAGGGGAGGTCTGGGAGAAGCTTGCTGGTGATGCGCAACATGCAAAGGAGGTAGGAAAGCTTTCTTTCAGTGCTTATGTGACGAAACAAAGTCGTGTTGTTTATTTTTATTAGATATGTAGCGAAACACGAAAATAGATTTTTGTCTCTAACAAGCAAGCTTTCCACAAACACTGGGAGCGAGCAAGAGTTTCAAAGCGTTTTAACGTTTCTGTAATCTTCTCCGTTCACTTAGCAGCAAGATTTCGACAAACGCTTAATGCAGATTTTCGTCAATGTCTGTTTTTTTTCGCTGAAACATTTCGATCATTTGTCCGAAATAGCTGATAAGCTTTCTGCCATCTTTCGTGATCGGACATTTTTTGACCGAATTGACGTAATTTTTTCGTTCATTTCAAAAAAACGATCAATGACCGAAAAACTTACTTCAGTGAAGTGTTATTTGATTTTCCGGCGACAAAGATAACTTGCAGTCAGCGGACGCTAAAGAGCAAGCACCCACGTATATTTACATTATCAGCAACCCCTCTGCTACTCATAAACATGTTCGACTTTGTTGCGCGACCCGAGTTTCCAGTCAATAACACGTTGGTCGCTTCTGTTTCAGGACGAGCCTCGCAAAGCGACAACTGTCGGTGAGTTTTGCCTTGATAAAAGTAAATGCTTTTTGTTCTGTGCGGAACAACATCTTGTGCAAAGCTGCGCCTCCGCGTTCCGAACGTTTTCGTCAAAACAGCCGCGTGATCGCTTGTTTTTGTGGGGGGGAGGGGGGAAGACCTACAGGTATTCTTGGTCGTACAGTCCGAGAAATGGCGAACAAACGGGATGCATTTGAAGAAGAAATCGGGCAAAAAAAGCAGTTTCAAAAAAAAGCTAACGAAATAGTCATCGCTAACTTTCTGGACCGGCTCTCTGTCACGTCAGTACACCGTGTACCTCAGTCCAGCCAAGCCTAGATGTACGCCACTGCTGACTTCGTTAAAGAAAGCTGCGGCGATGTGGTTTGTCTTGCAAGGGACCAACCTGAGCCGTTCAGGATGATTTCAGCCTCTCTGACAAACGGCTACTTTTCTTTTTGCGCAGACGCCCTTTACCTCGAGAGCGCCCTGCCTTTCGTCGTCGACCAAGTCTCTACTCTTCATAACTCGTACAGCGCAGAGGTGAGCTGCTACCCGGCTCGGTGCCAACACCCAACGCATTCAGTGTCAGGTTTGCGAGAAAGTTCTCTCGGAACTTACGCTATTTGCGTCACAATCAGATGTTTGCGTACGTTTAGCTGTGAAAGGTTCAAATCTTTGTTATTCCGGTGCAATTCGTTCCGGTACTGCGGGGGGTGTGGAGATAACTGTTAAGTCGCCATGGGGAAAGCAAGCCACTGTGATGTCACTTTTGGATGTTATCGAAGGTAAAATCTGTTTGATTAAACATTTTTATCAATTGTCTCTTATTGAAAATAGAGAATACACAACTTTATTTGTGAAACGTTGCCCGAACTGGTTGTTACCAAACTATTGGTGTCCGTTTCCCCCCTTGGTTATTTTGCCGTCAAACAGAGGACCGGTCAGTTTTGTCGGCAAAACGGGGCTTATTAAATGTAAGTACTGTTTGGTGCTGCAGTACATCGACTTGCCGCGCGTGTTGGATTCCATCACGACGAAATCCTTGTTGCTTTTCGAAACTCAACGCGTCACAATAGCCGAATGTGACGGAATAATGATGGTATGCCGCACACTGTCAGTGCGCTGCTCACGCCGTGTGTTTTCACAGCGGATTTCCGATCTGATCCGGGAAGTCTCGCTTTGCGTCGACAACGACTTGAAGACAAACAGCGCCAGGTATCGGGCGCTCCGTCAATGTCGCGGTGTCGTCATGAACGCTTTACGTCACGTGAGTAAATACGAGTCAACTCAGGTCTGGCATCTTCGTGGACACTGGACAACCGAAATATTGATCATATTGTAAATTGATCAAAACTTTATCATACTGAAATTCTCATCTGAAAGATACGTGTGCATGTTGCTTCATCTTGTCTTTGTTGCAAAAATGAATGGCCCGTTACAAATTTTCAAGTTGTTCAGTTCCTGGTCTCGGGTGGTGTTGTTTGTGGGGGTTAAACCGAAGCAAATATGCTTTTCGCGACTCCCATGTTGACTCAGTTTGCATACTGCTTTACATCACGGTGCGTTGCCCAGAATCTATGACAATTTCAAATATTTAAAAGTATTTCATGTGCTAATTCATCCCAAACGAGATTTGCTAACAACCAAAATTATTTCTTACAATGGGTTTCTACAAATTCAGTAGAGAGATTGCCTCTTCTCACAATAGGAATTAGCTCGTTTATATTTAAGCAGGTTTGTTTTGAGGAAAATGTTAGGTACCCGGTATGGACCTGTAGGGACCCGATGATAATTTTTTTCTGATTCTAGAGACCCGTCGCGTCCCTAAAACACCTTTAAAAACCTGATTTAAGCTTGTTTCATTATATGCCTTTTTGTAGTTACATCTGTCATCGCAAAGAACATAATGCTTTCGTTTGCTTGTTTTTTGATCATATTTTAACGTTGCAACATTTGTCATGTGTTTACGCAAAGTTTGTCTTGGCTCTGCACGTAAATCTCGGAATAATAGTTTGCGCAAGGAACACCTGTGCGTTCACAAAGCCATTTCACCACTGGATAGCTTCAGCAGGGGCGTAGCAACATTCCGTGTAGGGGTACATAATGCCCCCTGAAAAAAAACACTACATTTTGACAAAGTGCTGTATTCTGAATTTAAATAAACCATGCAGTATTTTTTCCAATGTTCCTTCTGTGTCTGGGCGCTACGGGGTTAATTGGCGCCCGGGCCAAGAAACATGCTTGGCACCCCCATGTTCGAACCTGAGGTCTTTTAGGAGTAAATTTACCGTACTGGAGGAAGTATTTGCACATGGTTGGGACTTTTCGGCGCCCGGGGCATTGTGCACCCCTCGTTACGCCCCTGGCTTAAGGATATTTTCTGCAACCTAGTTACGAACACGTTCTAGCACTATTTACGTGCGCTGTGTCGTAACAAATAAACTATTGTTTCGTGTCTCTGCGATTTCCTGCAGAAAATCGAATTGTTGCAAACCGACCTGAGGACGATCTCCGATTGGCAGGAATGCAAATGCGACCAATGGCTGAAGGAGTCGCGGACGGAGAGAAGCAGGCAGATGCGCGGCCAGCTGGAGGCGATCGATAGCATTGGAGCCAAACTGGGCAACTTCCTGGAGCCCACGTTAGCTGTGAAGAACGAAGCGAAGTACCTTCCCTTGATCAAGGTTGGACATGGCTCGTAACGAGGCCAAGTTGGTCAACGGCTTCCTAGATAAGAACGTCTTCAAACCCCCCGAAGACAGTAATAGGCTTTTCGTGTTTTTTATTTTGCATACTTGAGTAAAAAAGATTTGGAGGAGGAAGTATCGGAAATATTCTTTGTGAATTGTTGAATTATGCTTAAGAGCGCATCTGAGATTAACGTCATAAAACACTTTCATCGCTAAATAGTTATCCAGTAGATGTAGTTTCTTCAAGTTTTAAATTTTTGCAAAAGTTGTCTCACCGCATTTACTGTTTCGTTCTTTCATCGTTACTAAAATTTATTTGCAGATCCTTCTAAGCCACATTTACAGTCTTAATGAGAAGATCAACCGAATGAACGTGTCATTAATCGCGACCACCCCCCTGCTCGCCTCTTGCTCACCACCAGTGAGATAACAGTTTTTGTGTATTTGTCGCCACTAGGCTCATTTTGAACATCCCATGAACGTTTCGTACCAGAGCTGTTTTTTCCGGATTGCGTGAACTCCTCTGTCTGTAGTTGTTCAAACCTTTCAAAGACTGTTGCTTGTGCTTTTACCGGCACCGTGACATCACATCCATGACGTCACACCCATGGGCGTGACGTCGGCGTCCGTTCAGCTGAATGCGACGATGATTGGTTGTTGCGGCCAAATTGCCTGGTTGGCATGTTAACCTCAAAAATAAAGGAAGCAGGGGTGGAGCTAGGGGGGTGCCAGGGGGGCCACTGCCCCCCCAAAAATTTTCCGCGTGATGTCATGCCACTACATTGAAGTCCTACACAGACCAT
>JGI24159J19872_10000172_pt1 | contig 45707 bp, 37 predicted proteins | sample Ectturendosymbi4_FD_19872 | JGI IMG/M metagenome (IMG submission 19872) | reverse complement strand
AGCAAGTCAGCATTAGACATGGTAAATATTGCACCTGCAACGATTGCAAAGATAGATACTGTTGAGGTACATGGTAAATTTGGTTCATTCGGACTCACATTGTGACAAAGGCCTAATTCAGGCTTGCAGTTGCTTGAGACAGAAAGTAGATAGGGGATTTGAAAAGTGACTATGTATAATTTAGCATTACTTTCCATAGCATATAACTCCAGCTCTAACCAACCACTGATAAGATGCAAGTTACTCTCTGAAGTAAAGTTACTCTGGAGTAAGGTGACAGAAAACTAAGCCGCCTANAAAAACATGCAAGGCTGTAAATACATACATGCAAAATGAATGTGAACAAAAATGCTTTAAACGNATAGGTGTAAGTAACTAANAAGTCACATGCTTAATGTTAAAACTGTATANGAATGTGTGAACAGCATGTGCCCANCAGAAAGACTCATTTAGCTGTCTATAACAAAGGTGTTGATTATAGTCTGTATATACGTTTCACTGAAAATTGGACTACTGGCATTAATAAATGAATCATACTTCTTTATAGTGNTTTTTGTAGGCCATATGAAGTAATGTCAAAATGGCNCAAAGCTACATAGATAGGCTGGCTGTGGCANTGNGCCAGGCCAGTGAGCCACATCGTGCAGTTTTCCTTGGGTTTAGTTCCATATCATTGTCAGAAAACGACTAGCATTCAGTTGTCTGGTAACCACCTTATACAAAACTCTTGGCTCCCTTGGTATTGGTTTCATGAAGGCTGAAAATGTAGCTGGTGTATCATGCTTTTTTCTTTGGAACTCTACCAATTTAGGGCAAGCTTTGGATAGTAACCTGTGTTTGTGGTTTACTGTAAGTAGTGTACAGATCTGAAGTGCAGCCTGATCTGTCAAAGAAAAATTATGTTACATGTATTTGATGTGAGCTATAACTCAGTGGCTAATATTCATTATTGTGCAGAAGACCTCTGTACTAAGATTTATGTAAGCAAAGGTTTTGTTTATAATGCAATAATATACAGTATGGAGAAAAGCAAAGGAATGAAAACAATGGAAGAAATTCTTCAGTTGGGCTCTAAAATCCTTGGTGAATTTAATAAAGATTATGCTGCTTTGCCTTTTGTGTAAGACCATTTCGTTTTCATTTGCTGATGCTAGGTATTACAGTTGGATACAGGGTGTTATGATTTTTATCCAAAACAAGCAAAGCATTCATTAGTGTGATTAAAATTATTCAGTCATTTCAGGTGCCTTTACAACCTGATTTCAGATGGATGAGTCCTGATTTGTTCATGTCTGCTGTAATTTCTTTTATTTGCTTTAATTTCCAGCTTTAATGCCTTTGGTTTTCTAAATTGATTTTGTTTGTTTTGCTTTTTCAGTACTTTTTTGTTGTATAAACTCTTCACTGTGATGATGGTATGTTTTCATTTTCTTTTATTGACTGTGATTAGTATGTTCAGTATGTTTCGATTGTTTGTTGAATATTGGCCAGAGTGCCATTAGCAGCAATTCTCTATTGATGTTAATGTGACAATAAATTCTCATCTAATGCAAACTAGCAGTAACCACATGGACTTCATTACATGTCACTCACTACTGAAGACTGTAATGTCAAAAACAACTTTTACCATTTCAAAATGTAGTTAATTGCATTCTGCTTTTGAAGAAATTTTCCTTTGCAAAAACTTCAATTTTTATGAAAGCCAACTGCTTCCCTTCATCTGTAACACCATGATTTTTCATGAGAATTTCAGTGCTGTATACAAGCGGGGGTGCAACTAAGGGGACTGTTTAGTCAGCATGCCAAGTCCCTTTAAAATCTGTGATGGTCTCGCATGTGACAAAAGTATGGTGGACATATAATTTCGAAAAGGTAGCTGATTGCAGCACAGAGTGGCTCGCTTAATTCCAGAAAAACACAAACGCATCCACCAGGGGCGACTCCAGGTCAACAGCATCACTCAGGCTCATCCCACGATTATACTGACTGACACTGAATGCAACCGTTCGAGGCTTGCATCACTAAAATTTCCATTTGCTCTCATTCTGTCTGGCACAATCGTTGCTCTGTGATGTTGGTCACGTAACAATGTATGACAAGTTCTCATGAGAACTTGTCCGTTGCTGCATAACGTTTGTCACAGAGCGATAATAACGTCGTCCTCAGCATGCTAGGCTCATTCATGTTAACCTTGAGTTACTGGACAATTTATTGTTTGTTTGAAATTATTCTCAAATGGGAGCTCTCCATAGATTGGAATTCAAATCCAATGTTCTATGCCAGGGTGGTCCAAGATTGCGAGCATGAAGGGCCACATTACGGTTTGAGGAAAAATTTGCGGGCGGAAAAGAGAGGAGCTCCATTGCAATTAAAATATACGTTTGCTGTTCCAATAGACCTAATTTTTGCTGTACGCCTAACGCAATTTTTGATTCTAGGGTAACTTTTAAGTTTTCTCTGTGTTTGTTTGCGACTCAAAATTGAATTTTTATCCTAGTAAAAAGATACACCATACAACAATAAATTACCAAAACAATTTTTTGTTTCTTGGTTTTGCTTATAAAGTCAATGTGCGCTTTAATTTCCGTAGTCGGCAGGCGCAAGCAAGCATGCAGGTTTCATCAGCCATTCTATTTCGTGTGTCGCTTTTCAATCATGTCATAATTGAGAAAGCACTTTGGCAAATTATGAACATGGAGCACATCTTCAGTGCAAAGTCTCTTAAGCAGGGACAATTTCCCAGGTGCAGGCCTGGTTACCCTTCAATTATTTAAAAATTGCTTGCCTAGAATTTTCATGGTATTTCCCGCATGTTTTCTCGTGTTTGGTGCTGTAATGCCTCTTTAAATAAAAACTCCTTTGGAACGGATATTACTTGCAACCTCACAAGACACTGCCATTTGCATTGTTATTGGCGATGAAATACCTTTCCTTCTGGTTAGAATTGAACTTTCTATTTTCCTATGACATTTCTCTTTTGACACTCATTTTTGTTAAGTTGCTATACTTGACCAAATATTACTTCATTATTTCCACAATTTACATCTTCTAATCTAACTTGAAAATTAACTATAGAGTCTAGGCTTGCAAAAAGATAAAAAATAAACACATGCTTTTTGGTCACAGAGTACTGCAGCGTTAGCCTAACCTAGAGGTTAGCTATTGTAAGCTGTAATGTCACAAATTGTAAAAAGATATTGTTACTCCCTAATAGTTATATTGACCTGCACTCCAATGATGTGTGACTTGCAAGGGCTGTGTGGCTAATACAATGTATTTATGACTTTGTGTAATATACGGCATACAGAAAGCGTTCGCGGGCCACACAAAAACTGTCTGCTTGCATGCGGCCCGTGTGCCAGTGTTTGGACCATGCTGTTCTATGCAAAACACTGATTGAAAAAACATTCAATCTGATATAATTTATATTTTATAAAACACTTTATTACTAAGGTAGCTCGGGCTATAACCGATGAGCTCGAGTAAACCTCTGCTTGCTAGGCTCATTCATATTAGCCTGAGTTTCTAGACATTTACCGTTCGTGTGAAATTATTCTCGAATGGGACTGTTTATTGGATTTGAATTCAAATCCAATGTTCTATGCAAAACCATTGCTTCAAAATACATTCACTCTGATATTAATTATAGTTTAAAAAACACTTAATCGCATAAGGAAGCTCGGGCTCAAATGGATGAGCCTGAGCAAAACGCGAGTGAACAAAGTTGAAGCACGCCTTCTACAAATGATGTTTTTTCAGAGGATCTAATGATAACATCCTCTGAACGTTTCCAAAATGTGGGCATAAGACCATTTTTTAAATTATTTCCAGACACAAATTTTAACACCAAAATTCTGGATGTGTCTGGGAAATTCCAGATGTATGATAACCCTAGTATACTATCATTAACAGCTTAATTCATCGGTAGCGCTTGCTAACCAACTTTCACCAGATTATAAACATTGCACCAAACTTGCCATGTTTCACTGCGTCTGCAACACATACATCCTGCTTAACGGTTAAGCCCCAGGTGATCATAATGACATGACAATGCAGGATATAACATCACAATAGCAGGTCAACTTGGTAAAGATTATATTTTTACTCTGTCATGTAACGTGCGGAAATTCTGGAACACCGGACTTCGTCGTGGTCTCATGGAACACCTGTCTTCCGTGGAATGCCAGACTCCCATCGCGGAACAATGAGATTGTTACATAATAGTTACGATAAATTTTTAACAATAGCAGTCAGTCTTGGTGATAGTATTGAAACAATAATACAGCTATGTGAAAAGAATAAGGCGAAACGGCAGCGAGAAACTCGTAAAGAAAACACAAGGTTGTTCCAAGCGCTTCGACCTTTACTTCATCCATATACAGGTAGTACGCTTGGACCAATGTTACATTTCGTCATGTTCTTGTTGCATAGCTGTATTCCTTTTCATTCCTGTCACCCAGCATAGCTGCTTGTACTGAAAATTTATCCCTGCTGTTACATAACAGTCCAATTCAATCAATAAGATTGTAGTTCGTCGCTTCAATTTAACTAGCATAGCCTTGTCGAGTCTACCCATTCAATACTAGTGTCTCGTAGTTTATTGCCAACCCTTTTTGATTATTTCTAGTTGCGCCACTGTATACAAGCAATATAATGTCTTGACAAGCTTAATTTGTAATGAGTAATATGAAAATCATTAGGTTGTCAAAGTGAATGGGATGTGATTTCAAAAGGGTAAAAAGTATTGGTTAAATGCAAATTATTTCAGTGCAAATGATGTTGCTGTAAGTTTACTAATGTGTACTGTATATTGCTTCTCAAATCAACAAGTTGTGAAAAATGTAAATTTGAGATGTATGATGTTGTGCAGTACACTGTTCATGTGACTACTGTTAGCTAAGGCAAAAGGTGACCAATCGAGTTCAGGCTAAATTAGTATTAATTTACACAGCATGTAATTTTCTAATGTTCTGTTAACATTTAATATTGATTTCATGGCGAAAACACTGCCTAACTGAAAATAGTGCTTGCAATAGTGTTAATGGGAAAAATCATGAATATCTTGTCTCGCTATTTGGATTTCTGTGAACTACCTATTGGTACATCAAGATGTTTACATGAAGAATATAAGCTTTGTTCTGACTTTATGAAAGTTAAAATTTGTTAAAGATCCTCAGTGAATAGATTGAATATAACAACATCTTCTATGTAAATGTTACTGAAATTTTTAGTTCTTCATGGTGATATGTTTCTCATATTAATAAACCAGCAATTGTTAGAAACTCATTGTGGTTTAGGAAATGCATACATCTTGTCATTACAGAGATGAGATTGGAATTATTTTTACCAATGAAGAACGAAGCCCTACACCGATTCACACTGAAGGGAATTGCATTGGGGTTGAGAAATGGTGTGTAAAGTACTTGTATACATATGCTTATCATGAATTCATGACACTGTCACTTGAATCAGATCATGAGCAGGTTGATGAGCTGTCCAGGTATGTTTTGTACAAGTTTTTTTACAGTAGCAGTGTTGCTTTGCTATTGATTCAAGTTGACCAATAACATACTTAGTGTAAGTTTCAGAAAAGAGTTTTAATCAGTTAAAACAATTCTTGATGGTTGTCAAATATAGTTGCCCCATGAGAGTGATTATTTTGCTTTAGTTTATGTCCAGTTTAGCACAACATTCAGTGTCACTTCCAACAGACTATATTTTGTTTTGTAACACTGGACATTGGCAGACAGTGAACTTTGTTGCCTTGCATTGGTTATTGTGTGGCGACGAATACCTTTGTAACTACTTTAAAATCTTGTGGAAAGGTTCCATTTGCACTGGCGTCACATCACAGATGCCTACAATTTATCTTTACAACATGCAAATTTATCTTTCACAACAATAGCAAAAATACAGTCAAAGTCAATTAAGGCTTTCTGAATGTGCACCCGTTAAACAAGATCTAAAGTTGGTGGCACTTAACCTGGCATTAGAAAAATATATTTCTGAAGATTATATGCACAGATATTTGAAAGCCAATTGCTTTAGTAAAGACAACCATTCAGCATGTTTGTGCTACCAGTCAGAACTATTTGGTTGAACTTTTAACTTCATTTAGCATGCGATGTCGGTTTTCGTCAATTGCTTGTAACCACCAGGACAAGTGAGTTGCGACAAATGAAGAAGGCGAGTGTGATGTGGCATTGCTGTTGTGTCGCAAAATCTATACGAGAGAGAATGATTGTATTAAGAAAATCAAAAGCAACCCCGCCCAAACAGTATAGTCACTGAGTTTCCCAGTCATCAGTAGACTGCACTCTGCATTCTCAGAGAGTCAAAAGAAAATATGTGGCCGATACGTTAGGGTCATTTTGACCTGCAGGGACTGGTAAAATATGTTCCACCTACTGATCGGTTTCCTATACCTACAACAAATGCCTTGCACGTCTGAAGAGCTCAATCTGCCCTTGAAAGAGACTCTTTGATTCACAGCTGGAACCCTGCCAGGCGTCACCATTTCGGACTAGAATATGGATGGAAATAATGACGGTCAAATGGCAGTCCATTTTCCCTAAAACTGCAACCTCACTGTCACTTCCGGATGCTGGTTAGCGTCTTGCACTGCACTCCAGACTACATAAATTAGTGGCTAAACAGTAGAATTTTGTGCCTAACCCGCTACTTGCTATCCATTCTTAGGCTAAGTGCTCTGAGGCTTCATTGAGATCATTCCAATTAGAGCTTCCCATATTAACAAACTAACTTTCAGAATTAAAAAAGCATGTCCATCCAGACAGTAGCATAGCCAGCTCAAAATTTGGGAGGGGCCAAATATTTTGACTTTAAGCGAGCAACAGTATTCGGTTTGGTACACTGCCTCTCAAAGCACAAAACGACAAGATATGCTAGAAATTGAGGTTATGGCCCTTCCCTGGCTACGCCATACGTCCAGTCAGGCGTCCTGTACGACATCCATGCTCCTCGTTTTTCGTCATTCACTCGCTGCGCGTTATTTTTTCTTAGTTTTCTTTGCAAAAAAAACTGTTTTGAAATATGAACCGTTTTGTTAGTGGAGAAAAGACTCGACATTTTACGTGTGAACGATTTTGCTTCTATAATTTTAAAAAATAAAGGTTTGTAGTTTCCTCCCTTTCGCTAATCTTCCGGTGAAAGTAGTTGTAATTAAATAGTGTTGTTCGTGCAAGCAAAGAACAAACGGGTAATCTAATCTACCATTACACCGCAACGTAACATCATTACGGGATTTTGTCAGTTTAAGTAATGCTTATTTCCAGCGTTCTATATTTGCAAGTGGTTATGCAGTTTAAACGGTAGATGTTCTCAAAACTAAATATTCAGCCTCAAAATCATGGCGGAGCAGCGGATCTTGTCTAGTCGAAATCTTGTGAGTAGGTTACATCGTTTTCTAGATCTTGTCATACACATGGTATTTGTCAGCATTCATGATTCTTCAGCGTGAGTTACATTGTTGTCACAGGTGTGTCGTTTTGTTCTGCCCGGACTGCGCAACTGCCTGGAACATGCGAAAGCAAACCCTCCTGAAATCTTCCCTTAGCCTGTTGCGAGATTTGCAACTGTCTCGGCTGGCTTTGAGATTGCATCCAAAAAGCACAGAAGCTTTTGCCCACAGGAGGTGGATTCTCAAAAAGCTGTTTCCTGCAATGTTTTCTTCAAACTTGCACAACGCAGCTGCTCCGAAAAATACTTGTGCTGACAGCCACGTTCGCGTTGTTCAAGAACATCTGCCAGAACACACCGAACATCAGTGGCACCTGCTTCATGAAGAGACGAAACTGTGCGAGAAAGCTGCTGGGTGGCACAGGAGTAATTACAACGCTTGGAATCACCGATTATGGATTGCCAAAAAACTTGCGATTAAACCACTAGTTCACTTTGCTTGTGAAAATACCATCGCGATCTTCGTCAAGCACCTGTGCACCGAGTTGGACACTACCATGGCCTGGATAGAACGCAACGTATCTGATCACTCTGGGATGGCCTTCTGCCAGCAAGTTCTCTGCGATCTAGCTAAGTTTTGCATGACTGAAAACAGATTGTCGAATGAAGACTTGCTTGCTTCTGTTCAAACAAACGTTTTGTGTTATTGGACACGAGCGTTAGTTCAATGCGATGAGCTGCTAACATTACACGACGGCCGGCACGAAGCGTTGTGGATGCACAGATATGAGCTTGTGCTGAGTTTTCACCAACTACTGGGGGTCGAAAACACTGCACTTAAGTGTCAAGATGAAACACACGGTAATGCTGCAAAACTGTTCAGTTTCAGTAAATGCGTTTCTTTTTGCAAAATGTTTACCGAAAAAAATATCGGTGATTGCGATGGACTGCCAGCTTGCCGCCGTCATCTTTCTTTCTTGGAAAAGGTATTGCCTTATGTGGTCCACAGTCGACCGAAAAATGCTTAAGCTGTTTTAGTGTTACACATCAAGCTATTTTGCAAACCTCTGGCTTCTGTTCTTTCACCTGAACTTATTGTAGCTGCGTAACGTCGGTTAGCACATCGTAGGGAAAAATTTGTTGCCATTTCTGTATGTTTTTATTTCGACGTGTATGCCACGTATCCTTGCCCGAATAGATAATTCAGTGGACGAGACAGTTCACTATTTGTGGATTTATCTGAAGAAAACAAGCGCCTGCATAGAACGGTGCTTACCCCCTTTTTACGGTGAATGCAAGTGACACTGTTGCAACCTCTCGGTTGGCGTTGCGCTAGATGTGCTGTTCACCACGAACGAAATGTCCGCGAAGAATAACACCCAGATGTATGTGGCGCGAACAAGCAATAATAGAGTGATCGCGGAGCGTGATCTCTATTGTTGCTTGCTGCCACAGTGTGAAGCTTTGCGCACATGCCGATCGGGCTTTCCGATCGCAACAGTACCAAGGCAGGGTCCGTTTTGTCAGGTCGCAAGAACTGCTGCGACCCAGTGACAACCACAAAAATCGCCCCAAAGTACTGACTTAAAAGATTCGAATTGTCTGGGTGTGAAAGTGTATTTGGTGTCCCAGTACCAACGCAACCGAAATGTTTTCCATGACATGTTTTCAATTTCAGCGACGCAAAATAATGGAATTTCTATATCGTTGCAACAGAATCCCTTCGTCATTTTCTTACTCGTTTCCACACGATAGAGTCTTTCTGCAAAATGGTCGCAGCGGGTATTTCTGTTCCCTGCGGCAACCACTTGGTGTTGGAAAATTAACTCTGCAGGGTCGACCCTTTTCCGACCTGTGCATAAACAAGAAGCGTTTTGTTCTCAAAACTTATCTCCCCAATTAGTGGCGCAGCGAGGCAAAGTGTCGGCCGGTGCCGACCATAAAAATGATAACGTTTCCACCCCTCATATTTGCTTACAAGAATTTAAAATGAAAGATCATGCTTCGTGTTTTGCAAAGATCATGGAATATTACAACTTCTTGAACATCAGAATCAAATACTCCCAAAATGAAATGTGTTTTATTTTTCATTCTCGATTATGGATCTTGATTTTTCGGCTTCTTCGCCACCTTTCTCATCATCTGCTCTTCCTATATTTTCTGCCTTCTTTACACATGCATTTATGGAGCCTGCAAATCCCGTTAAATTTTCTTCCCTGTCGGCTTTCAGTCTGCGGTAAGCTGCACCACTTGGTTTTAATTGTTTACTCATAGTTTAATTGTTTACTGTAAACATTTGTTTTTATTACGTGCAGCATCCCCGTCTTTAACACAAAGTATATACACTGCGTATAGCAGTAATAATAAATTTATTACTCTAATCTCAGTAATGCAAAGAATGATTCATTGTTAACATCACGTTTCAGTTGTGGCTCATTTCTCTCAAAATATATAAAAGGCTTCGAACGTTAACTGTGTCGCAGCTTGCGCGGGTCCTCTGAAGACGGAGACGCGTGTAGGTCAAATTTATCAAATAGGCTTAAAACCAGCTTTGGTTGCGAAGTGTCGGATTGCAGCGTCCATCACGACCTGCAAACTTGGTTTAGCTGTTGGGGTGGGCTTCTTCGAATTGCGCGTGCATAGTATCATTGTTATTCCTTACCTTCGTCCGTTAGCAATACATGTCTATTTCGAAAACTGTATTGCCAAACCCCAACACGTATGGACTTTCCCACAGCCATTGCCAAGGTGTGCAACTGTTTCGGCTGACGTCCCTTAAACCTTCACCACCATCATAGCTAAACATATCATTTGCCCTTGCGTTAGGTTTCAGACTGAAGGTTTATCGCCTTTAATTTGTCAAGATGAGAGCAACACCTTTTCTAAGCTTTTCTTGTTGAAACGGCTTCTATGACTGCAAATGTTATGTCGACCATTGAACAAAGGAGTCAAACCTTCCACGAAAGCCACATTGCCTATCGGCTGGTACTGATTCACTTGCAGTTCAAGTCTACCATCTCTGCTCTGATTACCCACACACTGGACTGTCTCGCTTCAAGAACGTCATTTTCCGATACTTTAAATCATTTAGAAAAACATCAGATCTATTGAAACTGAGCAAATTATCCTTACAGAGTTCTTCACTTCACCCGCCAAAATTTGACGTTGATAAACCCACCTAATGACTTTGGCTGTAGCCAGGGCCGCATTAAATGAGCGCGAGGCCCCGGGCAAAGTTGTGACCGCGAGGCCCCTTAAACGCTTAGCGCAACTGAGTAGCGTTTCACATACCCTCGTATCAACTTTGCAAAAACACCGGTCAAAAACGTCAAAACAGATACGATTTGGCTGCCTACACTCCAGAGACAATTGGGGTTAATCATGTACGGTGGTCGTATATGGTTGATTAACTTATTTTGTTCAAACGTGCAATGATGAGATTGCAGTTCGTTACATTCCTCTCCTTTGACTGTAGAGGAAGGTTGCGAAACTAGCTAGGGGATTGTTCTACTTGTGGGTCTTTCTTGCGTAAGAATAACACGGTAATAAATCGTCAAACGTTCACTTCAAATTGCGGTAGTATTAGGCGTTTTTCCGCATGTGACCGTGTAGGGCTCCCGCTGCGGGGTTTTCCCACCCAGATCTGCTTTTTTCAGTCGACCTGGGTGTCTAGGTTTAATTATGAAAAATCGCGTTAAATCTGGGTGTTTGAAGTGATAAATTCATCAGCAACTTAAATAATATAAGGATAACTTTATATTACAGTGTTTGCATGCGCACATCAGGTGAGAAAGTACGCATATTGGATGAAACCGAAGGTGTTCAGTCCGTTTCATTTTTTAGTAATCATTGGTTTCATATCCTCATATAAGGCCATTGTCGGGGTTATATATATAATTTTATTGTGTATAATGTCAATTGAAGTAACTGGTGAAACAGGGGTTAGGACTGATTGTTTAAATTTCGATGTTACTCTATGCATAGCCTACAAATTAAAAAACAAATGTCAATTAGGGGAAAAAAGCATTAGGTATATATTTTTGTGGGATTTTATATCACGCTACAGTTCAAGATTGCACAAATTTACCTAGTTTAATGACAAATGTACTCCTACAATTAGTGAGAGATATCATCAACGGAGTATGTTACCAGCGTTATGAAAAACGTCTTGTGCAACAAGGGGGCAACATTTTTAAATGCAATATTGGATGTGTACAGCAACCGGAGGGTCAAACATGAAATGGGGGACACAGATTTTAAATGGGGGGGTGGGCACCACTGGCTTCCCGCTGCCGGCGGATCTGTTTTTATTGTACGATAATACGGGTTTATTGTGGTCTGCAATTTGGGTTTTTTTAAATCACTGAATGGGAACCCTACATGTGACTGTTGAACACAGACATCTTGGCAGGTAATGCAGCGAGACAGTGACACTGCTGATAGTGGTAAGCCACGTATAGTTATATACTGTGTGAAAAGAAGCATGAGTAAACCTGTAGCAATGCTTCCACAAGTTTGAAAAATCCATTGTTGGTGTGAGACTGTGGTCAACGTGCCCGAATGAATAGCTTAATCAAACGACTCTTATGCAGGCTTCTTTTCACGTAGCATAAAAATAAGTAGCTTACTGTTAGAATACATCAATTCAGACTTGTGGGAACACGTCTTTATCGTTAAGGTTTAGTTCTGACTTCTTAGTGAGCACTAAGGGCAAAGTTATATTTGCTGCCGCGAGTTTTCGTAATTGATCTGCTCAGTTTTTTAAAGCTTGCGTGGTGTTCAAACTTTAGTAAGTTGTCTGTCTTGTCAACGTATATTTCTACTTCTAATTGATTGAAACAGTTTTGTGAGAGTGTCTTTTCACCGCTCATGTTTTTCTGGACCTTGATTATTATTAAATTATGACTTATTTGTAGAAAGTGTCCTACAAATGGATATTAGGTAGTTTATGAAAAGAAAAGCATTTCTGCTAGCCGAAGTGTAGAAAATGTTTCAGACAAACGATTGAGAATTGAGGTTAAACGAGCACAGACTAATGGGGTAGAAAGGGCAAAGCATTTTGTGAACGTCTATTTGCATTGCACCGTCAGGAACCTCTAGAGGATAAGGAAAATTTGAACGTTGCCCCACCCTGGAAAGATTTCTGCGGACGTCCAGGGGATTGCCTAATGGTTAATCCGGTCCTGGCTGTAGCTTGTGACATTTGTTTATTGAAACTCTCCCACTGAACACAAACAGTAGCATGAGATGCCGATAAAGGTTCGTCGCCAATGCCGATAGGTGTCAAGCAGTGCCGCAACCAGCTGGAATTTTCGGGGGCATTTGCCCAGTTTTCCCCCTGTCGTCAAGTAATGTAATGATATATGCCTTTAGAGTTGCTAAGGATCGAACGACAGGAGAAAAAGGATAGCTTCGACTCATCCTGATTCCAAACACAGCCATTTTGTCACTTTTTGAGTGGCAGGCATTTCTGACCTCGAACTGCCGGACCAGTAATGTTTGCTCGCCTACGATTGAATGTCATGTCCTTTGTTCGAAGGGCTTTTGGCTGGGGTGGTGGGAAATGGCCTTGGCTGCGTAGGATGCCGGGACTGTAATTGCAAGGGCGTAACGAGGGGGGCACAATTCCCCGGGCGCCGAATCACTGCGGGGGGGCGCCATAAAGTCCCGTCAATGTCACAAATACTTTCTTCAACACAGTACATTCGCTTCCGAAAGACCTCAGGTTCGAACATGGGGGCGCCAAACTTGCTTCTTGCCCCGGGTGCCATCTAACCTCGTTACGTCCCTGGGTAATTTGTCTCCAAGTATGTCAAAAAGACTTGATTTCAAAACCAGCGCAGGGGCAGTCTAGCACCCTGGATTTGATACAGAATTTTGAGCAATCATATAAACGGCATTTTGCAGACATTTTCGTAACTCCTGCTACCATCATCAAGAGCATTTGCATGTGAGTAATGATTTCATCAATTTGCTCACTCCACAACCACATTTCCAAAGTCTATAGGCTGGTGATTCTAAGCACAAAAACTGAAGAGATTTGAAATTATTTTTAAAAATTACTTTTTGATCAGGAAGCTCCCGCCTGGTGGTCCCAGAGCTTCTTGCTGTGACACTACCTTCATATCGTTTCCAATCGATTGTGGAAATCGCAAAACCTGAAATGAAGGACACTTGGCTCGGAACATGATTTAATACAGATGATCAACAATCGTTTTCGTCAGGCAGTTTTATGTCAAGCCGTGTCTTTATTGAAATAAAATAGGTCATTGCACAAGGAAAGAAGAACGACTTATAACGGAACACTGTCCCTCGCTGCAGCAGAGGATTAACCGTGTAATCAATGCCAGGGGAGCTGTGAGAGGAAAGCATCACGTTGGTGCAAAAGTCACATCGAGTTCGGAATTATTATCGCTCTATCTATAAACTGCGGTGGGCGAATGCGTTTGTCGAGGGACGTGAGTTTAAGCAATCGAAACAAACAGCCTGCAGTTCACTAAAGGCGGCAGTCACCCGGCTTCCGTGACTGCAACGGAAAGCGTTGAACGGTTAATTTACGTTTCAGGCAGAATAGGTCTTCGATGCTTTTGCATGTCCGCAACCACCGACTTAAAAGCAGGGCTCTGAAGCCGGAGCCCAAAGCAATTTTGGATGGCTGGGGCCGGAGCCGGAAAGTTTTAGATGCGGGAACCGGAAATTTCAGTTCCGGTTTCCCAGAGATAGTTTGACACATGATAAAGTGTTTTTTTCTCATTTTCTGGACCAAACTGTTTTGGAGCCGGAGCCTGAAATTTAAGTACCGGCTCCACAGCCCTGCCTGAAGGGGATGGAGCCGACCCTTTGTAATTCAGACGTAACGCACAGAGACAAACTCCAGGGCCACGCGCTGTTTGACCAGAAGTGGAGCGCTCTTTAAATGCGGTCGGGAACTGGTGGAACGCGGGGGTGCCTTTTCACGGTGCCGCAGCGTTAAAATTTTATATTCTCGCGTCATCTTAATGACGCCTCCCCCTCTCCAAACAAAGACCAACGACATTAATGCCCTTGCCCCGCAAAAGATCAAAGCAAATTAACCTCGAAGCGAGCTGAACTAAACAAACGTTTAACTTCACACAGCTGGCGAACGAACGAACGAAATCAAGTCAACGGGCGCAGGAACAGGTCAAGGCCACAATGAATGACAAACACGTGGGTGGCGGAACGAAGGTTTCAAGTTCGAATCTCGCAATGACTCGAAGAAACAACCCGGCAAAGTAAGCCCTGACCTGCCGGCACCGCACGTGAATACGCATCTGTTTTTCAATTTCTGTCTTAAGGATGGTTGCAAATTTGCGACAGTTCGAAAAAACAACACTATCTCTCTTTTCAATCTTGCTACTAACATCGGGAATGAATTGCTGGGGCCGATCGTTTCACGTTTTCAATTCCGAAGCAGTGTAGCAGCGCATTGGATCTCTGCCGGTGGATTACTTCTGCAACGGTTGGGCTTTCGTCGTCAGCAGATCAGCAGAGTTCGATTTAAAAAACGAGATTCGAGCAGAACACGTCGATGAAACAGATTGTTGCAAATCTAAACCCAACCAAAGCGACTGACATGCACCGAAATACTTACACAGGTGCACGAGATCACCGATGCAACAGAGCAGCTGGTCAATAGTGATTGGGGACGGAAGAAACACGTCGTGCGGGCTAACTGAGAAAGAAGTTTGTTTTGATTTCGTGCGGAAGGCTATATTTTTTGCAGCAAGTTTTTTGGCGAAATTCCACAAACTTAATACTTCCTGCCCAGGTTTCGTGACGAACACGTCATTGTGGGTGAAACGCGACACGTCATGCATTCACGCAAGCATTGACGCAATCGCAACGAAAGAAATGAAGGGATGAGAAGTAGAAATACAAAACACTTTTAAGCGAAGCGAAAAATTAACGGCTACTTCCTTCCTGGGAGGTGTAAATACATCGAAAGGCAATTCAGAAAAAGGACGAAACACAAACACGCACACGGAGCGATGGAGAAAGCTTGCAACGATCCGGCGAACGCATAAATTAACTTACTTATTTAACGTTGATATGCGATTCTGAAACGACGGATGCAAAAGTCATTACGCACCATACATGGGGAAACCAACATTAAGCTTTCAAACGTAGCCCATATTGGACGTTAACTATAAGCGTTCGCAGAGCCACAGAGGCCCGCAGTTTTGACTCACGAAGGCCCAAGTTCGACTTACAACGCTTTGACGCGACAATACTTCAACGCAGATTTGAGTGAACTTCCGAACACGACGCCACAAAGGCCGGAACATGGCTTTTTATTCCAAAGGAAAAGTACATTCGATGGCCAAGTCAAATCTTCAACTCGGCACTAGAGCCGGTGGGACACAAAACATTCACCCTGCGTTCTTGCGAAAGCTCCCTGCGCCGCTAGGAGCTCTGGAAAGAAAACCGCGCCAGCCTTGGCCTTGAACTGGTGATGCGGAGAGGAAGAACACTGTGGGTTACACATTTAGCCTGACGCGGCGCAACAGTTGACGAAATTTACCTAGCACTGCGACGCCAAGGGCCGACAAAGCTACGGAAACAACCAACCATTTCTCGAAAAGCGTTATGTTCTATAGGCTGGAAGGATGACCACCTTCAGAGCAGAACAGGCGGTCATGACAGGTGAAAATCAATGCAGGGGAAGCAGGAGGGGAGTGATTTGTAATCTGTTTAACGCGCCTTCGCAGTGATACACGACAACGGTGAAGTCTTACAGGCGTTACGAAACTTTCGCGGGGTCAGATATCGTCGCATCTCTTACGCCGTTGCAGGCAACGAACGTATCTGCCAATGCCAAGAGATCAATTCGTAGGTTTTCGAACCTGATTGTGAAAACGTCTGAAAGTACTGTTTTCTTTAATCAGCCGCTCTCTTCAAGCTTTTTGCGGGGATTCCTGCAATCGTTTGCCAAATATGGCACGCGAAAGTAATTAGCTATGTTTCTGTGGAATCACTGCTGACCACAACAGTATTACAGGGAGAAAAGGGGCGTACTAGTAGAACGGTTGGAGGAATCGCAAACAAAGAATCAAGGTGATACATCGGCGCGCTTCGTCACTTTGCAGTCGGTGGGGGGGGCTTCACAAGTCTCCTTCGTTATCTTCTTCCTCGTCGCCACTTTCTTCTGCTTTCAGCACCGGAAGACCGTCGACAACGAATATATTGCCCTGAGCAATAAATGAAAGGTAGTAACATTGCGCCACTGGGTATAAACCCTGTAGCCTGGGAGGTCGTCATCGACAGTGCAGAGCAATCGACAGGCAAAACAATGAATGACTCAGCGTTTTTCAACGGAGCCTGGAACGTTGTCAGCCGCACTGAAAAGGCACGAGAGCGAAACGAAACACGATTGCGACAGTTGCAGCCAATCACTGACGACAAGGCGGAAAGCGATGGGCGCAAAACTCAGTCATAGCTGCATCCGTTTGCAAAACGCGTTGGAAGCGCGGCCTCATTGTGTTGAACGCGGTGACGTGCAATGCAGCCGCATGAAACCGTTCTTCTAGCTTTTTGTAGTTATTGCGCAAGGAAAAGGCTCTGCCGCAGAGTTGGATCAATTACCATTAAGCTGAACATAATTACTTACTCATTTTCACGCCGTTGAAACTAAAAGACCCTCGTTTTTGTGTAATTGATGTTTTGGTACGTTTTTTGACTTTTTCACAATTACGTTCGACTTTGAACAACTTTACACAACTCGAGCAAAGGAATAAACACAACCAGTGAAACACTTGCTACACAGCCTGCTGCAGCTTTGCTGAGCCAGCAGCAAAACGTCCCGGATGTAATTCAGAGGATGTAATTCAGATGGTGTATAAGTCAGAGTAGGATCAACTTCAATTTGCAGTTGAGACTAATGTAGCTGCTTTCACATGTTCACGTAATTGTAATTAAGCCTTTGTTTTTTGTGTAACTGAGTTGCAATAGGAATGCTTGCAGGTGCGCTTGCAACTGATGTCATGTAATTCAGCGCTCCGCAATCACCGGTCCGTGAAGTATCTGTTTCCGGACTGGNCCGAAGCCGTCATATTTCTTCCGTCATTTGCAACAGCACTGGACTAACCAGGCCCCAGGGACGTAACGAGGTTAGATGGTGCCCGGAGCAAGAAGCAAGTTTTGCGCCCCTACGTTCGAACCTAATCTCTTTAGGAAGCAAATTTACTGTATTGAAGAAAGTGCTTGTGACATTGTTGGGACTTGCCTGCACCCCCGCAGTCATTCGGAGCCCTCATAGTGATTTGGGGCCCAGGGAATTGTGCTCCCCTTCGTTACGCCCCTGACCAGGCCTCAACGACATATTGCAGCAAAGAGGCAAGTAATGCACTAATGCATCACCAACATGTCCAAATTACATTATTCCATCGAAAGATACATATGATTACATTATAGTCAATTCTGGACATTTTCACAGCTGCTGACTTATATCGACAGTCAGTTGTGCGGACAAATAGGATTCCATGATTTTTTTTAAAGTTGAGAAAACTTTCGTCAAAAAAACTCAATTACTGGCTGTTGGGCGTGCACAGATAGTAACTTTTCACACGGAAATACTCTCAGAAAGGAAGATTGCGAAAAAACACGATTTGGCACAAGTGCAGTCCACGGCACTATAAAAAAGTTAAGCGATCCATACTCGCAGAATAAGTCCTGCGCATTGCTGGNGCCGNCTTGGTNCAGTAACGCCAGGGAAAGGTGGACACACAAAATACAAGGAAGNTTCTTTTCAAATAAAAAGCAATATTTAAACGTACGTTCAAGACATGCGACTCTGCCGATGTTCTAGATGAAAATCAAACCAGAATGATCTGAACATCACTGAGAAGTGACAGCCCTGCTACCATTTCCTACACCCTATCTTTGTGAAGCGGGCTTTTCTGCAGTGACAGCAACCGAGGTAAAATCACGGAGTGAACTTGACTTAAGGAACACACTGCGGGCGTCGTTCACTACCATCGCCTCTGGATGGGACCATTTCACTGCATAGGAACAAGGGCTCCCACTGATTCAGCGTTATGCGGGGTTGTTATGAATTTAGATGCACCGAGATTTTATTACTTTGCTTATGCTGTATTTATTTGCCACACCTTGAAGACCCGTCCGTGAAATATACATTATACCGGTTCGTAGTGCGGGAAAGGTTAGTTCACTGATGTAATTAATCCAACTCTGCACCTTTAGCCCCTGTTTGGACAAGCCAGGTCAAGCCGCCTGCGGAACCCGAGTCATGACTGCAATTGACAACGTTAAATCTTTTAGGCGTGTCTAAGTGCTTGTTCCGCTGGCAGTTCACGAAATGAGCACTTCGTACTGGGCCCCATTGTTTGGCGCAGGGACGAATTGAGACTGGGTAATAAGTAGGGCAACCAATTTTTTGACCTAAAAACTTACAAATTTGACTTTGTAATTTACAAATTTTGACTTTATTTTGACCTATAAATTTTCTGCGTTTGCAACTGCAAAATAATTCAGCCTTAGGTGTTGCGGTTAACCCAGAAGCATATTCATGCAGTTTATGCTTGGAAATTTTAAAATATTTAGTTGTTTAACTTTGGGGATGATATATTGATAAGTACATAAATAACTACAGTAATGTCAAACCTAAGAACATTATGAAGTTGAAACGCTATATGCATAATGGATTGAGCATTTACCAAACCAAGTACTGTAAGACCACGTTTCTTGCCTCACCATACCTATGCTACATACCATTCAATTGTCCAGTAGTGGGCAAAACAGCATTATTACGCCAGAAGTCGCAACAAACCCACTAATACTACAGAATTGCAACTAAACTTGCAAAAGCATATCAATATATGTTGTTGTAGTTTCAATAAAGTATCGATGAAGAGAAAAAAACTCTGCTGCAAGAAAATTTTGACCTAATGATAAATTTTGACTTTTTTTGACGTAATAACTTGGGATTCCCTCATGGTACGAGCGTGAAATTTGGTTTGTAGACGTTTCATGAACTTTCAAAACGGCATAAAAATTTTGACTTTGACTTTTGGTTGCCCTAGTAATAAGTATGACCAGGGGCGTACCGAGGGAGGCACAATGCCCCGGGCGCCGAATCACTGTGGCAGTGAAGAAGTACTTGCGACGTTGTTGGGACGTTTCGTGGCGAGGAAACAACGTCGCAAGTACTTTCTCCAACACAGTACATTTGCTCCCGAATGTCCTCAGCTTCGAACATGGGGGGCGCTAAACTTGTTTCTTGCCCCGGGCGCCATCTAACCTCGGTACGCCTCTGTGTATGACGGAGATTGTGAACACCAGCACAAAACAGAGTGAAGTAATAATTGACGTTTTCTACGCGCAGCTGTCGAACGGAGAAAGACTGCTCGATACCATCTTCAACAAACCATTATTAGCCAACTGAGCAAGACTTTCACACTTTGGAGAACGGCTGTCAATTTCAGAGCTTGATTTATTTCGGCCGTAAATCTTAAAAGCGGATTTTTTGCAGTTTGCATGATGCAGTATGATTTTTCCTTGAAACGCGTTTCACCCTTTTTTCATCTAAAACTGCCGTTGCTCTGATGGACGGCTGGTTGTCAACGATCGGCGGCCTCAAGAACTGTCAGAAAATCACGCAACGTTTCAGTCACTCTGCGTCATTTAGTTNAATATACGTGGCNGCGGACGACTACCAGAAGCAGCAGGCACGCCGAAAACAGAACGTGGTTTCACGCACCTGCGATAAGTCGTCGGGGTTTTCTCGCAGTTCTTGTTCCCATTTGCGTTCCGTCATGACCCGGGTGAAGCAGTCGTTCATGTAGTCGGCCTGGTTCAAAAACACGCGCGCAATGAGTAAAAGCCGACCTAGGCAAACAAACAAAAGACACGACCAAGCTGCGAGCGACCGCGCGCGCGTTATGTAGAACCTGCGCTTTGCGTGAACATTCGACATGGCCACTATCAGAATTTCATTTGCCCGAGTTAGAACACAACATCCCGTCGAAACGAAATTCCACGACAAGCAGACACGTAGACAGTAAACCACGAGAAGTAACTCGCGCTCCTTAATATAGCATTCTCTTCTTACTTTCCTTTGGGTAGATAACGGTACGATTTGAAGATAAAGTTAACTTTTACGGCCGGCCAGCAATATTTCCACAATTTATGCGCCCGTGATAGCAAGTAGGTCCCGCATCCCTGATGTAGAATGCTCGTCCCAACAGCAGTGGCCGACACTGCGGTCCTGTCAGAGGTGACTGGAGTCACATTGCCGGACTCCGACTCCGCTCCTGTTCCAAAACTTTTGAATCCGGGTCCGTTGTTTTTCGGATTTGAGAATCCGACCCTTGTTCAAAATCCGGCAATCGTTGACGCAGCAGTGAGCAATGACAGCTATAGAAACCACTCCTGCTGCTGCCGAAAATAATAAGTGACTCTGGGTCCGGTTTTTCAAAAAACTTTGATTCCGGATCCGAAGAAAAGCGCAGAATCCTGCCGGAGTCGAGTCCGGATCCGTGGCCACCTCTGGTCCCTATGCATTGCGTCGAAACGAATTCACAAAAGCCTGGAAGAAACGTGGCAGTTACCGGCGCACACACGAACCGGAATGCGATTCGTACAAAAACTGGTGTGTAGCGCCAGGGTCTCAAACACTCGGCCCGCGAGAACAGTTTTTGTGGCCAGCAGCTGACTTTGAATTTTCAAATAAAGTTATCATCTCATTCACTGTTTTGTGTTTCTATAAGCAATCATAGTGCAATGGCAAGCCTTGAAATTTCTGCGACATTTTCGTTTAAGTGCTAGAAACACTGCGGCAACGCTGCTTGCCGGTTTCTTTAATGCAAGCGCTTGCCGCAGCGGCTGCATCGCATTGCGGCCCACGGTAAATTTACAATTTTTCATTTTGCAATTTGAGTTTACGACCGCTGACGCAGCGGATCAAGGTTAAGGTCGAACAAGAAAAAGGCATCGATTAAATAAAAAAACGTTACGCTTGAGTGGCGCTCGTTCCACCCGAAAAGGTTCAGAACCCGAGAAGGGGGGGGAGGGTGCAAAACCCACTCACGTAGGAGGAGAAGACTTTGACCCATCTCGATTTCTTCTCGCCGCGCTGGTATTGAAAACAAAACGAAAGCGACTTTTCGTCGGATTCGTCTTCAAGTCTTCGCACCTCCCAGTCCTTCATCTCCGACCAAGCGAACTCTATCACTTGCGACTGGTGATAAGAACACCGATAGCTTTAGACATGCAACATATTGACCGACAACTTATAGATCTTTCCTTGTTTAGGGGAAGCACCTTGCTCACCCACCTAACCTCAACGCAATTTACCAGGATTATTAAAAACGTCCTAATCTTAGTCTAAATGTTGGATTCTATGACCTAAAACTTCCATCAACAACGTGCAACGCAACACATGTCTGTAATGCACGCCAACAAGCGCCCACGCATTGTTTATGAATAATGTTTTTTCGCCCACGCAGCATGTGTCGTCAGGTGGCTTTGCCAAAAGCGCAATAAGTCTTAACATTGATGCGTTTTAGGTCTTCCGCTGTTCATCGAAGCAGAACGACGTCAGATGCTGATAAACAGACAAAGAAGTCTCAGCAGCCAATAAAAAATCCGCCCACGCCAGACATCCACCCCATCAATTCCTTGGCCTACTCAGTAGACTAACAAGAATCACCGTTAATCAAATCAAGAGCTGGCCAAACACTCCAGGGCCCGTCCCTGGATTTGTCCAATATATGCAAAAACTACCACACGACATCATAGAAAAGTTTTTGCCACAAACCTTTGTTTCGGTTTGAAAGTTTTACCTCCGCTTACACAACTCCAGCGGATAGGAGTGTTTGTATAAAAACGCAAAAAACACAAAAATATTTCAGAAGCTTTCGCCCTCACCTCCATTTCACCTTCGTCCGTGCAAGCGAACAGCTTGAAAGCGGGATTCGCGATGCTGACGATCACGTGACCGCGCTTTCGAGAATCGCACGAGCAATGAGGAAACGTGACGCTGCCGTACGACGTTGCCTTGGAAACGATCTCAAGGAACTGCAAATAAAGTTGCCATTTGTTGCACTGCATTTATCGCGCAAGGCGCAGATCACAATTGGCCGCTACGTAACCAGTGCGGCGAGCCTCTGAGAGAAATTTTATCAGGGGGTGCGATATCGCACCAGGGGGTGCCCCCTGGCTCCTGGGACCCTCGTCGAAACTTGTATAGCTTGTTTGTATAGCAATCAGAATGTAGATAAAACAGCTGCCATGCTAGAGATTTACAGACAGATTATTATATTGGCAACTACATTACACTTATACTAGTAATTTTCGGCTTGCCTACAGAAAAATTTACCGTGTATACCAGTGGTTCTTAACCGGGGGGCGTGAAGAATTTTTCAGGAGGGCGCGAGCCCTTACGTGCTCTGCAACATGGAAAGTTTTTGAACGGGAATGTGTACCTTCCTAACGTTACGCCAGTGCGAATTCTACGTCGCTACTGGTTTAGTTCCGGCAGAGGTGGAAGTCGGGGTTGTGTTTCTTGAAATTTTTCAGGACGAGTTCGAGCCTGCATCCCAGGGGCACAAGCAGGGGGATTGTTTAGATGGCTTGCCAAGTCACTTCAGTAATAACGTCCGTGCCCTTCTCGCATTTGAGAACAGCATGATGCACATATAGTTTTAAGGTAACCAGCTGCATCGCAGAGCGGCTCGCCTAATTCCAGATGAACATGAATGCATACACTTTGCACAGTTCCACGCAGCGCAGGATACCGCTATGGCTTTCTGTCATTCGACGGGCTTTCTGCAATGTGGCCGTACACCTACATATTGATACTAATTTTCTACAGTACTTCCGCCGTGTTCTTCTGTGATGCGACGATGTATATGTATGACAATTCAACTGCACGTGAGTCACACTCTTGTTGAATGTAATGTGACACTAGGTTTATGTGGCTTGGCAGCTATAGGGCTGCATGTGATGTCGACTTCTCGACCAAAGGATGATAGTAACTTGTTTTTTTTGCCATCCCAATGGCGACACTAAGCTGCTTGAACTCGGAATCCTGTCGTTCACTCACACTAAGCGGCGCGGTGCAAAAATTCAGTCCACAAATGAAAATAACATTTCTATTTGAATATCCGGTTTAAGTGATTAACCGTACTATGTGTTTCACGTATGAATGGTTTTGGTATGAGATTCTGGACTCTTATGCGAAAACGCGGTTATAGTTTTTACCGATATGCAATAAGTCTGAGTAATCTGCATTCACTCTGCGAAGTAGTGTGCGGTTGCAAAGCTATGCAGAGTGAATAAAACAAAGAAAGAATTTGCAAAAGTTCGCATAAGTATAAAACAAGCAACTGCAACACATTAAGTATGCGGGCTAGAGTGGGAACATGCATATCTGTGAGTACCGGTAAATCTTGCGTAATGTCGCTCAAAAGAAAGCGTTTTCCATCTAATGCTGCAAAATAATGTCGCACCAAATATTGGCCACAAATCGTGAAGTAATCAGTGGCCTGTAATTTTGGGTTCAGGGCTCTGAAGAAAACGACTTTTTGCTGATAATTTAATAGGAAAATGTCAATTTTCAAATTCCAGGGGCGGAAAGACCCCCTCACCCCTGCCGACGCCCATGGTCAGATTGTTTATATTCCTAATTCTTTGAACACTACAACCGAATTTTACTTTGCAAATGAGTGCTCGGGCGTTACAGTGTTTGTTTAAAGGCGTGTGCATGCCACAACATATTCGTACTCTACCTGGTCTTGGCCAGGGTCGGACTCAGTGTCCTACTCTGAACGTAGTGTTGCACCAAGTGTGACGGGTTAGAGAACGATAATCTTAAGAAAGTTTCTGTAAACCGGTTGTTCTACTTCCAAATGTCTGTTTTTTGAATCTGCCTTGTGCAGACTGTGTATTTGTACTCTTATCGACTTCGTGCCTGTCACAAAACCTTTAAAAAATGAAATAAATTTACCAAGAAATATATATTACAACATATTTAAAAGTCAAGGGGGCGTGAAACAAAGGAAAATTACTTAAGGGGGGCGTGGTAAAAAAAAGGTTAAGAACCACTGGTGTATACCTTCATCCGCCCGGGCCCCAGTCGGTGACGTAACTGAAGGAGGGCAGGCGTGCGAACCCCCCCCCCCCGGCAAGCTAAATGTAAAAAGCGGGCCTCCTTTCAGCTTATATTTCCGTATTGAGGTTGTTTTTTTGTGTATTTCGGAGTTTTTTCCAGTGATTTCCGCGTTTTAGACGTCCACATCCGGATTCACTAGTGCTTCTCACCTTTTTTCTGAGTTTTGTCCAGTGGGCATCCTTCAGCTCAGTTCCCCCCTGGATCAAGCCTCTAGCTACAATACCTATGGGGCCCGGGTACGATGCACCTTTTGCACCCCCTGTCGTCGGCCCTGCGAGTGCGAGAGTAGAACTCGATCAGAAATGAACAGATTCGATCTACTCGCACTTTTCACCGATTCGTTGATTGTCAAATAGTAAGAAAACGAACTTAAGGTGGGGGGGGAGGGCACAAAAAACACCATGAATTCTTTCAGCCCTGATCGCCACAACAAGTTACGCAAAAAAGCTGAGAAGTGAACAATTGGCGCAACGGTCATTAAGACTCGTCAAATCACTTGGTTTTAGCGAAATCGTTTCCGGCAGATGCAAGAAAGACAGAAATACACGTCTCTGGCGTGTCACTGAACTGCGATCGGACGCAGAAGCTTCGATCGATTGAACCGGAGAGAAACGACCGCTTAGCGACACGGCCCGCGGCAATGACGTGCACCGGAAAATACATACGTCAGCGTGCTTGCGTTGTGACGCGAGCATCTTCAGCTGCGAAGCCGTCCTCCCCGACACCGCCACTCTTCCTTCTTTGACGTCTTGGGCCGTCTGACGTAAAGACATAAACCAAAACAAAGATTTGATGATCATCGCTCGATCAACACTACACGTGAAAGCGTCAGTGGATAAGACGATGGAGTAGTACGCTGGTATTTGGCATCCCTTCACGACTGGCCTGCGACCATACTCCAGGGGGTGGACGATTCAAAAGTCTAGCGATTACAAAGCGCCCCCCTCCCCCGAAACTTGCCCAGGATATTCAGAAGACGCGTCAATCACTTTCAAAACTTTACGGGAATCTACTGCAGTTTTTAACCGCATTGTGTTTGGCGGTAAATCTAACGTAGGTTATTCTGTAGAAGGTACAACAACATCAATCTAATAATAATCTATTTTGGGGTGGGACGCGTGAAGTATCGCCAAGTACCGATTCAATGTTTTAAACGCGCGGTTGATGGTTCGTTTGCAATTCGCAACTACATCAAAAGACCGACAGTGGAACGCCCCATAAGTTGACGCAACCGGGCATCATGAGCTCTTGCCGGAGCTCGTTTTCTTTTACGCAAGAACTGCAGTGAAACAGGATCAACAAAACTAACGAGGGTTCAACCACCAAGGCACAAAGCTGGACCTGGTAAAAATGAACACGACGGAGTTTGGCCCAAAGTTTTAAGACAATCATAGCACACGACTGTCAACGAGCAGCTGCTGCTTTTTACTTCAAACGACTGGTTTTGCCTCTCGACAGTTCGTTATTCTGCTTACTCAGCGCCATTACGTCATGGCACGCACTCACATCAAAAACGAAAAGACTAAATTTGATTTAGCAAGTGAAGCACGATTCGAATTAAAGTTGCATGGCTTTCGAGGATTAGAACGTCAAAATAACCTTTCATTGATCAAATGTCTCTCGTTTGCCCCTCCGAGAAGGCAGCTTTGACTTAGGGTGAGTTGGGACTTTTAAGACTGAAATTTACAGAAATCCATCACACTTCTTTTCGTTGAGTATTCTTAACACCACGCGCAAACCGCAACAACATATCTTTAAGAACTTGCAGGCTTTCGTGAGGAATTTGATCAAACCTTTCCTCAGCAGTTTGACTATTTTCGGGAACAGATGCTTGGAATCAACCAGGAGACCTGATTGTGGCATCAAGTTAGTCAAACCGCCTATCAACGTTGACTCGGAGAGATACGATTCACGATCTCATCGATACTTCACGAAGTTAAGCTTGATGCCAATGTTTGGTTGGATGAAAGACGTGGGGAACAATTAATCACCTATGCAGCACATTTTTAAGCTACTGAGTTCCAGCCGAAGCGTGCAGACCTACTGCATCTTTCATATTCTGACCTGGCCAACCAGTAAAGCTAGAGTGGCTTCGCTGGATGCGAGGAGCGCTTTTTCCTGGTCAAGATTGAAAATCCATCGTCGCAAGGCCACGTCTTGATCCGTTGATGAGGTCAGAAGCGACGCAATGTCGGCGTCGCTTGTCAGTCTGCAGTCTGCGCATCGCACGAAACAAGTTCAGCCGAACGCCAATAATCATTATTAACAAGGACCTTTCGCTGCTTTGTAGTAGCCGTCCCGTTTTTGCTAAGCGACGAAACATTTCAAATAATGCGATTGCAACGACGCACGTGTTTGAATTAAGCTGTACGTGTTCATAAAGACCAAGTAGAAAATCGATGAAGGTCGATGGTGAGCGAACAAGGTCACCGTAGATGCAAATATTACATAACTGACCAATGCAACATGTTAGAGTAACTGGCATTCGATTTCTAGCCGTTCTCCTCCGCGACCCAAAGCACAGTTTTGCTTTTGCTTATTGTCACGTGACCGAACTGCAACACTTCGAGATGCAGACGACAATCATTTTCAATCGCCACCCCAGTGGATGTCATTTACAATACTCAGGGTTGCCGCGAGCTAATACCTTTATCGATACATCGTTGCAAATCATATTTCTCTTCTGTAGGGTGCCGCAAGCCTAAAATAGATTGGGAAACACTGCGCTAACCTGTTGCGTTTTGGTGGCGCTTAGCAAGAAAGGAACGCAAGGGAAGAAGACCACTGACGGTCTGCACCACTCTGAACACTGTCCTAAAATAGTAACGTGAACGAAAGATGCAGAGCACTTACACAAGTCGCCTCTTTTACAGAAAAGTGAAAACAAGGGATGGAGTCGCTCTTCCAGCTCGAGCCGTTTGCATAGTTTCTGCAACAGGAAGAAACACTTTTGCCGACTCTTGAGCGCAAATAACCGGCGTAGAGGAACATTCCTCTAAGTGCGTATTCTTTTTAAGACAACCGAATTTAACGGTTAAAACACAAGCCAAGTACAAGATGCAATGAGAGCTTTTCTTTCATCAGCAAAGAAAGCTTTCGCAAGGGAGTTGTCGTCGTTATTGGAAACGCGCCTTTTAAACACCCATCGCAAAAAACAACAAACGAACACATTGTCTGCAGCGTTCTCAGCTGCTCAGCGCATGAAGTTCAGCGACCAACGTCATATAATATTTTCCATAGTCACATCAGGAAGAATATCTTGTGAACTGAAGACTCCACGTTTGCTGTTGAGCCTTCGAGGGATCTGTCTGCCGTGATCATAACTTTGCGATTGATCCGCTTGCACGTATCAACATTTCAGCCACAAATCTCCGTAGCAACATGTGCAATAGAAATCATCGCAAAGCGACGAAAGCAGAGCACGGCAGGCGGGTTCCTCGTAGGCTCGACAGCAAACGAAGAGCCTTCAATTCTCGACGACACGGAGGGAAAATCCCTGCTAACTCTGCTTTCAGGAAATGCTTGAAATGTGCTGAAGCAAGAGAAAACTTAAAAAACTGGTTGAAAAAGAAAAACGCTGAAACGAAGAAGCAGACCACGTATTTTACAGTTCAGTAGTGGTGGTCAGTAGTTCCTACCTGAACAGGCCAAAGGGCCGAACAACGTTTGTGTGACTCATAGCAGCGGTTGCTTGAAGCTAGACGCACCGTAATCAGCGTTAGTTTTGATTTTTGGCTTCGGTGATAACAGCATGACGATCATGTTTGAGAGAACTGTTTGAAACGACAGTTAGAGCGCTTTCTCTGAGTCTTGCTTTCGTTCTACATCATTTCACCCGTAAGCTTTTGCTTGCAATTTACAGGCCTGAAAATGCGTAAAGGACGCGAAATCGATTTCCTGGCAAAACACTTTGAGAGTAGATTTAGCTGCGTCGCCCTTAGCGGGACGTGTTGAGGAAAATTATCCTGTTTGTAAATGTGAGGAGCAAAGGTGTGATACGAAATAAAATGACTGCGAAAGCTAGCTGCTTGCCGTCGTTGCCAGAGCAGACGCGCGATCTAGTTGGATATGTAACGGCTCCTAATGGATCTCAACAACCATTGGCTGATTCGAGGCTGTGCAGCGAATGAAAACACACGCGCTAACTTTCGAAAAATAACGATATTCTGGGACCAGGAACACGTGACTCCCTCATTGGAGGCCAGGTCACCTTTTTTTATATGCGCAAAGCGAACATAAATGGAGGAAGGTTTGTAGGTCACTGTACTGTTAAAGTCGATTGCACTGTAGTACCGGCGTCCCGTCCCTGACCGCGTTAGCCTTTTTAGTCGCATGCGCCGATCTGAATCGAATTCCCGAAAAAAGCGACGACACATCTTTGCAAGCGCATCTGCCGGTGGAAATGTTTTCCGATCAAATCCGAAAATATTTTCCGACGAAATCTAAAGCGAATTCTGTCGCTGCCGCATGGCTTTTTGATTTCCTGCTGTCCTGATGTTGTTGCGTCGAACTCGGTAACCAATTGCTGCTTCAGGCTGCCATTGTGGCGAAACAAACACTCCAGCAAGCAGGCAGGAGGCAAGGCAAAAATGATGAAAACAAGCTGTGTGCTTCACACTTCTTGCCAGGGTTACAGTACAAAAATAACGCAAACCGAAATCAAACTGGCAACGAATCATCTCCTCTGCTTAGAAACATGTCCTACAACGCCAAGAAATCGCTGAGCACATCGTGAGCGAGGGACCCACCTCAACGATTTCTTTTCCACTGAGTTTCTGGTCGATCGGTATCGACGTCCGGGACTTATCCGGCAAAGTCACGTGCAGCTCGTCGGGGGACTGCTTCGTCGGTTCCGCTTTGGGCAGACCGTTGGTCACTTTGGAGAAAGCGGGCTTTTCCACATCGTTCGCTTTCGTGTGTTGGGTCTCCGAGTCTATCGAGAACAAGATAACATCCAAACGACAGGGAAACGTTTTGTGCTTTGCAGCAATGTGTAGCCGGTCATGTTTGGCCTTGTAGGAAGCATCCCAGTGCAGGGATATGGACGCCGACGACCAGAATGGAGCAAGAGGTTGTGACTGAATTCCACCCGTATTCGCGCACACTTTTTTCCGGCCAAAAATTACCTTTCAAGTAAATCCTATGTTACTTTCAGCACGCGCGATATATTTTTCACATGTGTGCAGCGTTAATCAAGCTGCGAAGGCCCGCTGCAGGGAAAATTTGCAAAATCAATCCGAGTGAATTATTAAGGAGCAAAGTGCGCCGCATTATCGAACACTGCGCGCCGAGAAAAACAGAGCTCCAGAGCAACAGCACAGAGAACCTTGTCCCAGGTCTTCGTCGGCGTTGTAGACGTGCAGTTCGGGCTCGTCGTCATTTTGCACGTCATCAAGCGTGTCCACGCCGAGAAAGTCTTGCACGAGGTCGCAATCGGCGATCACGCGGATTTTGAACGCTGCAAAAGCCAGTGAAGCATCAATGCGTAACTGCAAAGAATCCAAGGAAAGGGGAACGCCCGAATAGAAAACTGGAAATCTTACAAAGTCGTTTTCAAAGCAAGATTGCAATTGTCAATTCCTTTTATAAAGCACTCGTATTCCCATTTGTTACAAGTAAGCACTCTCCACAATGAGGGTCAACAAGGAATCGATCAGCAAAATTTTAATAGGAAATGTCACAATCTGTCACATTCTATTTGTTACATTCGAATCGATGATCTTACGGTAAATTCAAACTTTATTCATGAGCAAACATTTAAAACTCAGTTTGGACATTGACCAGGAAATTGCCAGAAAAGCAACCACACAGCTTGGTGAGAAGGCATGACGAAAGCGCACTGTCTTTTGCAAACCATTTTGTTTCGCAAATTTATTGCAGAGCAAAGAACATCACAGACAGGCTTGTACATGACTTGACCCTGACACATAAGCGCATAAAAAGCTATGCTGCAGAAGTACTCGACGCAGGCCGGCCCGTAGCCACGGGGGGTATTCGGGAGCAGTGCTCCTCAAATTTTGTTGGGAGCAGAAAAACTTGTTTTAAGCATATAATAAAAACAAAAATATTGCCACCTAAAAATGTATTTTGCACTCCCAAACCTTAAAACCTGGTTTCCGGGACTGGGGTCAGGCCGAGACCTAAAAAATATGACAGTGGCGTCGGCGTTGCTACATCACAACTGTTGACGCCTAGTAGGGTTCAGCAACCACAGAAGCACACGCTAACAAACAGCAGGTAATCGCTGCTGGGAAATATTCGCGGCTAAACAGCAGTCGTATTTAACAAACAGAAAATCCTGCAAAAACCCACAAGCGTGCAATGTACTGACAAACGAATTTACATCGTGTCAACAACAACAAAGACCACATCGATACGGTTTATCTTGTTGCGCCGCTAGAAAGCATGTCAAGCTTTCTTCCTTTTTTACGACAAACTCACTTTCTTTTATAAAATTTTCCAGCATCAGTCGCCGCTTCTCCAGCTGCACGGCCGTAAGCTTGAGCGGCCATTTGCCCGGAAACTTCGGGTAGTCGAAATCGGTGAAAATCTTCATGAGCTCCTCGTACAGCATCAAAAACTCGCTGTAGCGTCTTCGCGCAGTATGCTTGCCGCGCAGGTGGATGAGATATACCTGACCACAGTAAAAGTCTCTTAAAATGAAGCGTTGAGACGGAAAATCAACAAGCCTGAAAAAATAGAATTAACGCAACGCAGTTTGCTTTGCAAAAATTAACGTTATCTGGTAAGAAGTTAACACCACGAGTTAATATTTCCACTATACTGCTCCTTGTACGTAGCGAATCGCAAAACATCCTCACAAAAAAGCAACAATGAAATTAAAAGCGTTTCGGCCAATATTTTGACTGCTGCTAACTTTAAGTGTAAAACGTGCAGTTGACAGTCGCGTTTGAATGCTTTAACTACAGCGAAACCAGCACAGCATTACACCTTGCAGTGCACATCTGTCCTTTTGTTGAAGGTGTAGCTAACCTTTAATTTCCTCGTGATGGCAAACGCGCTCAGAGCAGGTCGTTATTCAGAATCAAAGAATATCTTGCTTCACAACACACTATCATGACCCCAAAAGTTTTCTGTACATAGAACAATCGCATGCTCTGCAAGTACCCTTTCCTAAATCTTTTCTGAGCAATCTAAGTTTTTCAAGTGCATGTTATGGTCTTTCGCCGCTCTGGCAAAATGCTAAACATTCGCGCCATTGCTATTTAAACGTACGCTTAACTAGCGCTTTGATTTTAACACGCAAGTCCTAACGTTGCATATGACGTTTCTAAAACATTGCCGCAAGGCTGATTGTTCCTTTTTTGAGCTAATCAACAATTAACGGAATAAATCATTTGAAAACATGAAAACAACCCGGCATTAAAAACTCTAGTTTGCGCTGATTAAGTTTTTTAGAACTTCCTCCCGTTTTTCAGTACCGACCTGAACACTGAAAAAGCAGGCTGCTCGTTGCTTTTTTTGAAAAATAATTAAACTGTGGGTTATTAAACATTAAACTTTCAGTGACAGTCGGCGTGTCCATGGACGTTTGTGCTAAACAAAAAACATTCCCTCTCTGGGAATTTTCACCGATCAAAAGCGGCGGAAGCATTTGCAGAAACCACAAAATTTTTCGCTTTCAGGATCCAATAAAATCCGTCTATTTGTTAAATACTATGCACANACACAGGATCGATAACGCGCCATCAAGCATTAATCTAAATCAAAAAAAAAAACAAGTCGGTTGTCCGAATTGAAATCACCCAGATGTAGCCAACTGTTGCAGATGCATCAAAATGTTACGATTTCCAACCCGTACATACAGGCAATAGGCACAAAATGTTTTTAGAGTTGGATTGAGCCAACGAGGGTAAGCGGCATTAGCCAAAAATTAGGTTGAACTACAAAAGGCCCGCTGCCAACCATGTTTTCTCCATTTACCCACAAAAAACTGCGACAATATGACATTTACATAAAAAATGAAAGCGGAACATTTCATGCCCTAAACTGGAAAGTTCTTTAAATCTTCCTGCTTGACACGTGTTACCTTTAAAAGGGCGAAAACAAAAAAAAAACATTTTTTATTTAAAAAAGCCTGTTGCGAAGCACAAAGGACTTCCCCCCTTTCCAACACACGCACCACGTATCTGCTTCCATTCTCTTCAACGTGTTCGAAAGACGGCACGCTGACGTCAACTTTCTTGACGTCAGTGTAATCGTAGAAGAAGTCGTCGTCGGGATCCAGGCGCGGAGCGTCGCGGGCAGGCACCGATATGATTTTCATGGTCAATTTGTCACCACCCGCTTTGATGAGCTCCACCACCTGTCTGTGGGTGGAACCTTCCACGTTCTCGCCGTTCCTGTAAAATTAAAGTTCTTTTCGACACTTCTTTAGGGGGGGGGCAAGCGAGCACATGCCAGGAGCAGAAAACGTTTCACTTTTTGACTACAGTATAAAGCAGAGGGGACGTCACGGCAGTTTGGGGGAGCAATTGCATCGTCCCCTGGATTCAACACTGCTTTTATGTTATGGCATTTGTTAGTGTTGCGATCGGAAATCCCGACCGGCACATGCGCAAAGCTTCGCACCGTGGCAGCAAGCAACAATAGAGTTCACATGCCATGATCACTCTGTTATTGCTTGTTCGCGCCACACTTATGTATGGTGTTGTTCTTCGCGCACATCCCGTTCGTGGTGAATCACACAATCAACGCAGCACCACCGGAGAGGTTGCAACATTAGTGACATAAAAATAACTACAAAGTGTGCGTTGGGTTAAGTTTTCGCACGTGCGTTGAAAGACAATGCTTTCATCAAAAAACAAGACTACAAAAAACATCTGCAATTAAGATGACCGTTTGCTCGTTGCGTTTGACAGTCAACAACGATGAGAAAAGCTTTTGGCCGACACGTGCCTCTTACCAGATGTTAACATACACAGAAACCTCCATAATTTATTTCATCTTACAAACACCTTCTTTGGCGACTTCTTCGCTAATTTCTGTGGATTCTTTTATATGAACATGCACTACACCCGCACACAAAAACATGCATTGGAACAGCACGCCAGAAAATTGCTGAGCCTCAACGTCCTCAGTGCTGCTTACACCGCCAGTATGCGATCCCCTGGTCTTACTCCGGCACTTTCCGCCGAGCCCCCTTCAAGTATGGCGCTGACATGCTGCAGGGGTGCGTACAAAACACCGTTGATGCTTTTCAGTTGGCCTGCGATATAAGCAACAGCAGCTGATCACGAACGGTTCGAAAGAAAGGTCCAACAACAATTATTTCTGAACAAGGAAAAACTCTGTTGTCAAAACTATTACACATAGGGCTGGAGTACGAACCAGGGACAGAATGAGGTTGGTGCGTTTATAGAAAACCAAGCTGACAGGAAGGCAATATCAAACCGTCAAAGAGGAACACGCAGCTCCAAGACAAAAATTTTACAAAGATACTAATGCATATACACATTAGGGACGAGTCTTCTAGTTCAGTGGTCCACAACCGGAGTGCTGCGTTACCCTACGGTGCCATTTACAATGCTCAGCAGTGCCAAGAGCTAATACCTTTATCATCATCAATTCTCATTTAAAATTAGATTTCCAAAATATCATCAAACCTTAAAGCAAATTGCGTTGTGCTCGCCACTAGACGCCGCAAATTATATTTTTCTTCTGTAAAGTGCTGCAAGCCTGAAAAGTTTGGGAAACATCGTATTTCACCATGACTGTTGAAGTGCGCTTGATTTGAAAGGCTCAACTTGCATGCTTGTTTTATTCAGTTGCCAACGGTGAAGTGTCAAAAAGCAAAGAACAATTCAACATGTATTCAGCAACCTGCATTGCAGTAACAACGACGTAGCACATTGAGGCCGCTCGGTCGGCGTGGCGTCGCCATCGCAACAATATACAGATTAACCAACAAAGCCATGTCCAATATCATTACATTCAAATTTAATATTTATGGTTCTTTCTATACAACCAACTTGATTTCATTTACAACTGTGATTTTATGCTGTTGTTTCTACAATGACTTTACAAGTTTTACTGTGATCCAGAAATCCCTTTTGGAAAATCACAATCAAAAATTGGGAGCAAATACCCATGTGCTCAAAGAAACTAAAATTGCACAAGACATTAAAACGTGCACTGATACTTGGACCACTAAGGATACATAAGAGTAATGAGATACCCCAAAAATGGGTAAGTGTAAAATTTAGACAAACTTAGTCATTTTCAGACTTTTTTTGGAAAAGTATTCCCTAGTCACCTGGTTGAGTTACCAACCTCCAAGCAGATTTTATACATCTTGAAAAAATTCATTAAACTTCATAATTTTTTACATCTATTTACAACACCAAAATCTAGATCACATCTAACATTTACCTGACGATTTAGCATGTTTAGTAAAGCCAACAAGCTTGTAATATCTGGTTATGTAGCACCTACAAGACGTCCTGGTACACAGCAACTTGAATAAATTTGATGGGATCTTTCAATGATAAGTGTTATATACCCAGACGGTTTCCTTTCACCATCGTGCTCAACAATATTCTGTTAATAAGCAGCCATCATGTTCCTAGCCAATCTGTATTGCAGCCAATCTGTATTTCAATTTCAACCAAACCTGCTCTTTAAAAGCATAGCTTCAGACTCATGCTCACCAATTGAAATTACGGTAACTCATGGTTCTGCTACTAATAGGTCAAATTTCATGAGTTTGTTGCAGCTAAGACGAAACATGACAAAAAAATACCACAACACAACCACTAACCTCCTTCACTAACTTGCCCTCTGACATTAAAACCAAATCCAGTGTCTGTCTTGACAATTGTCACTGTTCGTGGACCTTTGTAAATGTCATCTCGTTTTCGAACTCTAGAAATCAAGATAATTTTTTCAAAGACATTAGTTCATCAATAAAATGATCAATTCAAAAATACATCAACTGGTTTCACAACATAATTGTAGAACCAGTTAACAGGAATACAAACAAAAAATGTTTGCTAAACTGGTGTATCTAAAACTGACGCTGAAGTTGGTTTTATTTGTATTGCATATTTTTTACACAGGACATCTCATTGACAAAGTCAACTAAAAATACCTGGTAATGAACACAGGTAACAGATGAAAATGAATATTTAAATAAAGGTTGATTATAAATACCAAAGCAGAGGTCCAAGATATTACTTACTTTTGATCATCCGACATTTTGTGAAGTTGAAGTCACAATCTTTCACAAAGATAATAAATGTGCAGAAAACAAAGGACAGCCTAAAATATGTTCATTCACAAGCAGTTTATTATTCACCATGCAAGCACATCGAATTTGATGCAACACAACCTAAATTCATTGTACAATAGAGATAAAACATGACTCAATTTGAAGTTTTTATCATAGAACAAACAGAAAGACAAAATACTTGAACCTACGTGCTCTGACTGTTGCAACAGACTGAATCTGCACTATCAAAGTAATGGAAGAAAGAACAGAAGCAGAAGTTGACTTTGATGTGTCACACAAAATACAATAACAAAGCACAATGCAACCCTTACAAACATACTGGTGCCACTGCTTACACTCCTCACCACAATCACAAAACTACCTTCCAATGTCAAGTTTGCAATTGCAAAATAAGAGACAAATTATCATCGTTTGTTCAAATCAGGTTTTCGCTTAATGTTAGATCAGACATACAGTAAGATCAGCACATACTTGCATCAAAAGGTTTAGCAATTGCAATAACCAAGAATGATACAGCATAATAGGCCATGCACACAACATGTAATGTACACAGACTCGCTGCGATTTTTGATTGCGTATTGCCCTTAAGCAACCTTTCCCCTGATTGATGATCAGCATCGAGTAATTGCTGGGCCGCATTTTTCACTTCTACCTCACTCCACATTCCTTGGCCACAGAGCTATGTTGTTCATTTAGTAGCAGAGAAGCCAAGCGCAGCTCCTATTCTGATTATAACAAGGACAAAAAAGGTTGGTCCGCTAGCTGAAGACAAGGTCTTTGCATCTCTGCAGCACAAGGCTGCCCTACAGCATAAGGCTGTATTTTAGAAAGGCATTGGTCTTTGCGTCTCTGCAGCATAAGGCTGTTTATCAGAAAGACCTAAGGTCCTCGCAGCACAAGGCTGCCTTCCATAATTTTCTTTTACCACATTTTGTGAGCTTGTAAGAATAAAGTTGTAATGTGCATTATTCCAATTTTATGGTTCTCTTGATGTGGGCCTGATTTTAAGTGTCAGGAAGCTACATCAAAAGTAAATGAAAATTTTTTATTCTATTATTTCACTTAAAAATTGAGTGCGAGACCATAATAATGCAAGAAGGCTCAAGCATTGTTTATGCATCGAACTACAAGGGTTTCAATAGCAGAGTTCTTTACAAGAAGTTAGATAGTATGAAGATTCAAGGTGAATGTGTTTAGCTTGACGTTGAAATGAACATCCATTTCCTCATTAGCTAGGATGCAGAAAATGATTGAGCTTCAGTTAAAACAAGCGGAATTGCACCTGGGGATTGAAGAAGCACGAGTGGTAGCTTGAATGGAGCTACTGAAGTTAAAGGAAGCGATGTCAGCTAGTTCCAGGTCGAAACATAAAGAGCAGTTGCAGCGTCGTGACAGTTAGGTTGACCCACAGTCCAGATGAGCTCAGTTGCGGCAAGGACTTTGTTTCTCTGCCTGTAGATAGTGCTGTTGGCACCAAAGAGACAACCGCCAATTCTGTATATGTAGTTTCATGTTTACCAGCTATCATTTAGCAAGCAGTTGCTTCAACTGATGTACTTGATGCGAAACTAATTGTGAGCGTTGGTGCAAGGGAATTTACTCCGAATCAGAGAGTTTCCATTAATAATGATGAAGCTCTGTCCACTTCATGTCAAAATGCAGTTGCGCAGTGTTTTCTAATGGGGCCAGTGTCAATTAGAACCGATGGCTCGCATGTGGCAGGCCTGGTGCAAAGTGATTCAGTGGCTTTGGAAACAATCAGGGGTCTGAGCTAGGCAATCAGCAAAGGTGTTACTCTACCTAACACAAACTCACCTACATTTGACGATAATCCTTTGCACTATATAATATGGTTTTATGAAAGGCTTTGAAGAGACTGTAATGAACAAGTTTCGGATCCCTCTTCACAACTAGCGTATTTGATTGATGTGTCAGAACAAAGCCTATGAAGCTATAAGGTCCTGCAATATCATTACTTCACCTTCAGAGAGCTCTTGATAAACTTGCTGGTAAGTTCAGAAAAAAGCATGTGCTTGTTATGGATCATTTGGAATCCATTACAATGGGACCTCCTATCAAAGCTGATGGAGAAAGCCTAGGCAAACAAGTAACAGATATGGCCAACTGCCACATCACTCTTATTCACTGGGGCTACGAGTCCAAACTGAATTCATCCCAAATGTTATTGGATGTGTTTAAATGACTGCCTATGCCTTTACAGAGGAAATTCTGTGATGAGGTTGACGTTAATTTAATTGGTTATGCAGCTACGTTTTCTCAGCTATTGTCATTCGTTGAGGACACTGCTGATCATGCTCATTCACTGTTTGGTGTGACTTGAACTTTGCTCTCCAGAAGCGATTGAAGTGTTCTTTTGTTTTTGCTGTTTACACCCATTGCCGTAACTTACCAGTTGTGTTTCATCTGATTTATTTAAATGACCCAATAAAGCTGCAGGGTCAATTTCTGCATCTACTGTTGGTACATGCAGGTATGATTTGCTGGTTGTGTTTCAGGTGACTTATTCAATCGACTTCTGCGTTGCACACAATTGTTTTTTGTCGCAGTCATCATGCAGCGTAGTGTTTCCTTCATGAGGTCTGTACTAGAAATCTAGTACTTTTGCACAGTGGTTGCGCATGTGAAGATATGTATTTTATTGAGGTTTTTGTGCAAATGGTTAGAAAAGTGCATTCTGTTCTCATGTTATTCAGTTGTGTTGAAATGATTTCACTTTGTCCGCTTTAATCATTTTGGGGCGGTGTGTAACATTCACAGAATCGCTGTGTATTTTATCTGTGCATTGCCCTTAATCAATGTTTCCCCTTGATTGATGATCAGCCTCAAGTAATTGCCAGGCTGCGTTTTTGGCTTTTGCCTCATTCCGCATTCCTTGGCCACAAAGTTGTGTTGTTCATTTTGTAGCACAGAACCTGAGCGCAAATCCTATTCTGAACATAACAAGGATGAAGAAGGTTGGTCCATTAGCTGAAGACATAAGGTCTTTGCGTCTCTGCAGCACAAGGCTGCCCCACAGCATAAGGCTATTTATCAGAAGACCTAAGGTTCTCGCAGCACAAGGCTGCTTCCCATAAGTTTGTTTACAGTGTTTTGTGAGCTTGTTAGAATAAAGTCGTAATGTGCATTATCCAAATTTTATGATTTTCTTGATGTGGGCCTGAATTTTAGGAAGCTAGACAGCAGTATCTTTTGATCCAGTCTCAGAAGTGAAACACCAAATCAATCTGGACAGTAACATTTTTAACATGCTGATAAACCAACATGGTTTAAGCAAAATAGCACATCACGAACCATTTTTTTCAATGAGAGTTGCGCTGAAGTGGAGATACAAGAAAGCTTAATTTTAAAGTGAATAATACACATATAATTGCAATATGAATGAATTGCTTCAATTTTGCCTAGTTCTCCCGATGGTAAAACCAGACTGAGTAACTGGTTTGGCACCAATAGACTAAGTCAATTGCATACGATAACAGATTCATCACAGCAGAAGTTTTTCTAAAAGTTTAGTAACATTTCAGCTTTTCAGTGCAACAAAAATGTTCAAGGTTGCTTCATGTAAATATTTTTGTGTTTAACATTTTGGCTGCCATGGAACAAACATATCGTATCTGGAAATTGGGGAAATCCAGGAATATTTCAGTTGACTTACCAACAGCATAGCTCCTCAGTAGACAGCGCTAGTGACCTGTTCAAACCCTCAAAAGACACAGCATGTCTTCAAGCCTGCAATGAAAAAATATTTTTTTTGTTTTTTGGTTTCGGGTTTTTTGTGAGTGATGTCATAAGTGAGTTAGGTTTTTGGCCATTTTGGCTCATGTTACCTGGCCTAAGGCCCAACCACTAGACAGAAGTATTTCGCTCTAGTTTTCATTGGGAATTGGGCTAGAATCCGAGTCTTTTGAGCCCTTGATCAACTTTCTCTAATGTTTCTGGTTCAAAAGTTATGATTTAAAATAAACAAAACAACTAATTATCTAATTAGTGGATCAATTACTAAATTTGTTGTTTTTAGATCATAACTTTTCAACCCAAAACCCCACCAGGTAATCCAAACTATGAAAAGACTCGGATTTTACCTTAGTTTCCAAAAAAAACTTCAGCCAAATACTACCTCTAGCTGTTTGGGTCTAGGGCCAGATGAAGTGGGTCAAAAAAGCCTAAAACTATGCCACTTATGACGTCACTCACAAACAATCCAAAATCAAAAAAAATTTTTTATTGCAGACTTGCCAGGTCTTTAGAATGTTTGAACAGCTCTCTAACGCTTATGGCACCAGAGATATTCCGACGCAAAAACACGTGCAAACTGCTGGTTTTAGGCTGAAAACATACCAGAAGCTAAGGTGTTAACACCTTCCGTTCCGGTAGGCTAAGGCTGACATCCAGCAGTTTGCATGTGTTTTTGCGTGGGAATATCTCCACCGATGATTACGCTAGAGAGCTGTTCAAACCCTCAGAAAATTCGACAAGTCATCGCATCTGCAATGAAAAAAAATTTTTGTTTGGGTATCAGTTTTTTGTGAGTGATATCATAAGTGGAGTTGTTTCAAGACTTTTTGGCCCACTTACACCCAAACTGCTAGAGGTTAGTATTTCGCTCAAGTTTTTATTGGAAATAGAGATGAGCATTTAATAATATCCTAAACTATCCGAATCCAAAATGCTAATTTAAACCGGGTAATTGGATTCCGTTTAGACGCTCCACAATATCAGTGGTGCACTTGGTTCCACCACATGAAAGTTAATGCGCACAAACAGATATTTTGTCAGTCCATTCACATGCTTTTTTCTCTTGCACTGCGTGAAAACAAGAGCACTACTCCGCACGCACAGACATTTTTTCAGTCCATTCACATGCGTTTTTCTCTTGCACCACGCGGAACTGGAAACAACACTAAGCACACACACACAGACATTTTTTCAGTCTACTCCATGTGTTTTTCTCTTGCACCATGTGGGCAAGTGGAAACTTAGCACTATTGTACATACATTGACATTTTGCAGTTCACCACATAGGCTTTTTTGAGACACCAACATGTGCAGTGAATTCTGCAGTTACTTAACCTGCTACATGCATTTGTAAGTCACTGAGTGCATTGTTTCCTGCATGTTTTAAAAATAAGTTGTAGCAGTTTTGTTAACGTGTCAGCTAGAAAAGTGCCTGGAAAGAGGAAAACCGCAAATGAACTGTTGCCTTTGCTTGCACAAATGGCTTGAAAATATCTTTGTAGAACTTGCCATGTCAGCTTCTAAAAGATCTTTTTTCAGTGCATAAATAACTACCACCAAGTTGCGATGTGGTTAACATGCAGACGTTTGGAAAACCTTAATGTATTACTACATCAGCAGCGCATCGCTTCACTGTCATTACAGGCCCCCTTGTGCCATAGGTACTCACCAGTAACGCTGATCAAATATTAGACGCTGCTACTGCAGGTATCTAATGTGTGTGTTTTGGAACAGGCAAAAGCATTTCCCTTCCAACGTTGTATACGATTATTATGAAACAATCACATCGCTCCACATGCGTGCTACCTGACACCATTGGTATCTTGGTATCTATAGCTTGACAACAAACAACGGTCATCAGTTGAAACATAAATTTGAAGTTGTTGCGGGGCCCATGCATTGCATGTTATCTTAAACGTGCACACTGCGTGTGTGACGTAATAATTGCCCATATTAGTCATGGAAGGCTTGCGGTGCTTGCGGCCATTTTTCTGCTTGCTTTGAACTATGCATACACTGCAGTTGGGAAAACGTTTATAGCTCACAGCTACCGCCTATGAAGATTTGTAGAACTGCAGAATATTCAAATGCCTCGAAAAGTTCTAAAAATCTCTTGGTCCTGATACAGTTGGCTGGTCACTGTACATAAAGACTTAACTGATTTGTTAGCCTGTGGCGTCATGAAGCTTTTATAATCCCAATGGCGTTTGTTATGTATCATTCAGTTGAGGCATTCACCAAATGAGTCGTATTGATGTGAAAAAACAAAAAGAGTAAAGTCAAACAAGTAACAAGTTGGAACAGTGCATTGTCTGCAGCGGAACATATGGCATATACCTGCATTTTAAACTGTGAAGTGTACTGTGCTCAGTGCTTTGGAATTTAAACTAAAATTTGAAGTTGGTGTACAGTACAGGTGCATGTTTTTTTGTTCTGTAGAGAATTCAACACATCTGGTGCAAAGGTGTTAAACATAGTCGAATGCGTCCAGTACTTATCCAATGCCATAAAATTACAGTAGACCTCGGTTAATCCGGATCTTTGCAAAAACCGGATAAAACTGGTGGTACGAATGATTTCTAATGTTTTTCTTTGTAAAAATCTTCGGTTTATCCGGAGTTTTTAATCCAGATCTTCACCAATACTGGATAAAATCCGGGCTTTTCACATCTCGTCATCTGGATTTTTCTGCACTTTCACACTGTTGTGTTCAGTTCACTCTAGGAAAGATTCGGCAACTTTCAGATGCAACACAAGTGTGCTCATGATCACCAACGAGCCTATAGAATTATCATAGCAACGGCCGCAACTGTGTGCAACATTCGACTAATCATGGAGATGAACTGCAAAATAAGAGACAAATTATTATAATTTGTTCAAATCAGGTTTTCACTTAACGTTACAGGTTTTCACTTATGTTAGCATATTGTGATGAACACGCTCAAGGCACGCTGCTGCACCACGGTTTCAGTCCACTGTGTTGAGTGTGCGTGTGTAGAGGATATTCCTGAGTGTATTGCACTTGGTAAGATGTCTGGAGAGCATTACCTTCGAAACAAAGTAACTGCTCATGGACCAGTCGCAGAAATTTCTGCACCAGTCCAAAATGATTTCTTTGCAGCCAAGTAATCTGAGATTACGAATTTAAAGATTGTTCGAAACTACCTGGACATGACGGTTACTAGTATTATGTACCAGAACATTGTAAACACATCAATAAATTCGTTTTGCTTCTGCGAAAGTCCGCTGTTGGGTCGTAAATATGTTTAATTTAAGCAATTTTCACCGATATCTCAGTACATCGATGGCGTCAGGTTAGAAACAACCATCTTCGGTTAATCCGGATCTTTGCCTAAACCGGATAAAATCGTTGGTCAAATTGAATCCGGATTAACTGGGGTTTACTGTAACTTTAAAAGTGCTACTTTTGCGACAAAGCTTCGCACCCGTAGAGACGAGACACGAGTAGACAACGCCGAACACCCAGTGTATATTTAACTGCGTGCAAGTTTGATCTTATTTTTTAGCCATCCTTAGTGCATTAACCAGTGTTGCTGCCCACCACTTGCCTCCCTTGAATGAATAGCTATTGCCTTCCAAATATTTGCATTTCCCATAAGCTTTGTTTATGGCAGTGGCTACAGAACCACCTGTGGATCTTTTGAATTATAAAGGCAGTGTCTATTAGTATTTCGCTGCCAAGATGCCAGCAGCAACAGGCTTGGCTTGGCAGAAACGAACTAAACACAAAAGATAAACCCTATAAAGCTAACCCTAACCAACCCCTAACCTTAATGCTAACCCCAAATCCTAACTGTAATGCTAACCCCTAACCTTAGCACTAACCCTTAACCCTAATGCAAACCCCTACCAAACGCTGACCGTAACGCAAACACTAACTGAAGCCTAAACCTAACACCTAAGGGAAAAGTTTAGAAAGTTATGAGAAAAGTAAAAAAAAAAGAGAAGGGAAGTCACCAACGGTGAGAGTCGAACCGAAAAGCAATGGCATACCAGACTTGAAGGATAACCACTACGCTACGAACAGCATGCCGACTGCATGACAAACTGACCTTTTCATTCGAATTACATAATGCTACGAGACCAAATGTTCGACCGGCAGCACAAAAGCTCCAGCTGATCTGTTGCCGCCAGAATAGTGGTGGTAAAATAGACGCTACCTTAATTAAATTTGACACCTTGTTCGACCACCTCTTGTAACATGACAGTAACGCATGACAAGAATACAGTAGGCTTGGTAAAAACACAGTGAACGCAAAAGGTTAACCTAAAACCTAACGCAAACCTTAAACCTAACCGTAGCCTTAATGCTAGCTTAATGTTAACCTAATGCTAACCTAACACTAATGCTATCCCCTAAACTAAAAGTTTGGAAAGTATTGAAAAAAGTAAAGAAAAAGTTGCCCCATGAATTGAAACGTGCACCCAGTCACTACTAAAATGTAAGTCGCCATGGTGACAGGTGAACTGAAAACCACTGGTACATCAGACCTTAAATGTATCCACTACGCTACTAGGGTGTCACTACTTCAGTGACAAACTAACTGCTTTAATAGAACTGTGCCTTGCTGTTTACTAAGGTGTTCGATTCTCGAAAATATTTGCTAAAAATGATGGACATGAAGGTTAAGAATCAATGTGTGAGTGAGTTTTTTACCTTGTGATTTTATTGCAATAATATTTGAGTTCATTTTTGGTGTTTAAATAGCATATTTGCAGTTTTTTTCTTTGGCAGGTTTTTTGCCAAGCGTGAAAGTGGCGGCTGGACAAAATGACGGCTAGCTTTACCCTGGTTCTTGTGAGGCAGTGCGATGGAATAAGTTTTGAAATAAAATCCAATGGTGGTTCCGTAGCCGCTTCCTAAGCTAATGAGTAGCTATTGCCTTCTGAATATTTGCGTTTTCTGTAAGGTTTATTGTCTTCTGCATGTTTTGCACTTTCTATAAATCCCCTTTGCTCTCCCCATTTTTTAGCTGTCTTGACTGCCGCATGGCCTGTGATGAAAACACAGCGGTGTGAAATATCGCATTTCGGTTAAAACTCCTGAGGCCTTAAAAATAGTAAAGATAGGTAAAACGAGGTTAGAAGTGGAATGTCTTGTGGAGCAAGAATCAATAGAGCTGATTCATCAAACAAAAAAGTCATCAAAATGGTTGGTTAAAAGCAGTTTGTTGTAATAAGAGTGTATGAATCACCCACTGATAGCGTATAAAGTTTGAGAGGGCATTAACAGCTGAAAAGTTAGTGTCTAACAGAACCGCTCGTGAACCTTGAACTTTGAAAACTTATTCGACCACCTTTTGTAACAGGACGGTAATGCACGACAAGAAAGTAGTAGGCTTGGTAGAAACATAATAGTAAACTTAAAACGTAAACCTAACCTTAACTGTAGCCCTAATGCTAACCTAACAGTAACACTAAGCTAACCTAACACTAACGTCTAAATGCAACCCCTATAGCAAACGTTTAGAAAGTTTTCTAGTCCCACAAATTGAAATGTGCAAGCAGTCACTATTACGAAAACATAAGGCATGAAGGTGAGAGGCGAACCCACAACCATTGCCATGAAACTTATCCGTTATGCTACCAGGGTGACGGCACTTGAAGCTTTATTTGAACCGCATCATGCGAGGCAGTACGGTGCAATAAGATTTGAAATAATAAGATCCATGGGACGGGTGGTTCCGCAGCCACTTCCATTTGAATTTGGCAATGGCTTTACGTACGCCTGTGGAACTTGATATTTGAAACCTTGTTAATATGCCACCTGTAACATGACATCAGAAACGAACAAGGAGAGTGCAGTTAGGCTTGGTAGAAACATAGTAAACATGAAAGGTAAACCTAACCTTAACAGTAGACCTAACCCTAATGCTATCCCTAACCCCTAAACCTAAGTTTGGGAAGTTTTTGAAAAAAGCGAAGAAAAAGTAGTCCCATGAATTGAAACGTGCAACCACTACTACCAAAACAAAAGTCATCAAGGTGAGGGTGAAAAAAATTTCCTGCTTGTGGAATGTGGGTTTTTTGTGAGTGACGTCATAAGTGGAGGACTTTTAGGCCACCTTGGCCCACTTTGCCTGGCCCTGGGCGCCAACCATTAGGTGGTAGTAT
>JGI24159J19872_10000170_pt1 | contig 45713 bp, 27 predicted proteins | sample Ectturendosymbi4_FD_19872 | JGI IMG/M metagenome (IMG submission 19872) | reverse complement strand
TAGAAAAAAGTTATAAGTAAAATTCAAATATATTTGCATTGAACAAAAACAAAACTATTTACATTCAGTAGTGATTACTAAAACCTTCAGCAAGTCAGAATTGTAGAGAAATCAACAGATGTCGACCTACTCACTGCAACATCGGAATATAAACTTGTATTTTTGTATCGCTTCCGAATCACAATTTTTCAAAGGAGTATTTTATTTGAAATAAATAATTATCATCACGGGGCCCCCTTGTAGTGAGGGGCCCTGGTCAATTACTCCCGTTGTCCCCCATTGATCTGGCCCTGAGTGCGGGTGCATTTACAAACAAGCGTGAGTCACCCGTGCACATGGAAGGGCGCAACCTTGCAAAATTTCAAATGAATAGTCACCTTGCAAAACTTCAGGTCTTCCGCAAAAAAGTGAAAGGCAGATCATTAAAAGTGATATACAGTAAATCAAAACAGCTTCACTTTAACATGGCGTAAAATGAATGTGATCTCAAATGAATGTAGTCTCAAATGAATGCGGCCTTAATGGAATTTGGTATCAAATGAAGTGGTCTCAAATGAATGGTCTCAAATGAATTGGTCTCAACAGTCATGGAACATTTCATTTACGTACTTTATTAATTATGCACTGTGGAAATCGCTTATGCTGCAGGGTAAATACTTCATATTAGCAGAGTTCATGCCAGGCATGCGCAAAAAGCGGTGTTTTATTTTTAAGTACAGTGTTTGGATGAACACATTTTGCCATACAGTTTGTTGAAAGTTGCTTTTACAAACCAAATTTGAAGTATCAAATGTTCTATTTTCGTGTCTATGTTAACACGGTAGAGGAGAATATAATGTACCACCAGCTACAGAAAATTTGTAGTGAGAAAGCTTGTCACATAAACGTTTATCAGGCAAATTTGAGCCAAATATCCTTTGTAGCCTTAAACAATTGCCTGCTCCTACACTTATGCGACGCATGCAGCCAATAGAAATGTCATAGGCATTTAGGCGTAAAAGTAAAATTAATCCGTTCATTCAGACGAAACGCTAGACATTTTTCTTTCATCTCTGGTCCCTTTTGTTAAAGAACGACGTCAGTTTGAAGTTTCAGTTTATTGGAACGGCTGCGCAAGGCTTCAACTGACCGATATCCGTTGCCTTTGTGTCTAACTCATAGTTTTATCTGAATTGTCTGAAGCCTTTGCTAAGATCACGTTCCACGTGACTTCACACCCAGTGCAAGCTTGCCAAATTACAATGTAAACTATGTTCATTCTTGCACCAGGATTTTCATGCAGTCTTTTCTCCAATCAAGCTTTTCACGCTACAAAATAGATTAACAGCAGGTTTCATCTGCAGATGTTTAGACCTGACCGGAGCGGCGCCAGAACAGCAACACAGCAATTTGCGCGCCGAACGTACCGTCCATTTATTTCAGAACACAACCACGCGTGAGAAACAACCACAAAACAAGTTAGAGATGCGCCGCATCCAGGAAGAAGAGAATCCCGAAAAAGGGTGTAAAGATCCGCCTGCGGATGAAAATTTGTTTTAAGACCAGGTCGAGTCCACGAGGTCAAGACGAGTCCAGCACACTCGCCGCGACATTGAAGACCCAACGGTCCGGGACCGAAACGTCCAATCGACGCCCAAATCCTCGCACCAGCACTCACGAGGATTCGGGGGTCGTCCAGGGTGTGGCATCGGTGCGTCGTGCCACAGAACGAAGTGCGGTGTCAACCGCGGTTCGCGAAACTCTCAGCCGCTGCAACCACTGAGCCGGGTGGGGGTAATTAGCCACTGAAGCAGACACGGCCGAGAGTGTAGCCGTGCCGCTGAGCCCTCTCGCCAAAGTCCACGGACTTGTAATCGACGATAGGCAGGAGATCAACCTCTCTCGTGCGAATTTCAACCACAACTTGCCCGGTATCGGAGCCACTCTGTTGACGAAAAAACACCTTGTGACAAAGGGAAATTGAAAATGCTGCGTGTTTTGGCAGCAGTTTGGAAGAAGTTAAAACATTTTCTTAAATTGAAAATTGTGAGCTTTATTTGCCTGCACGCATTTAGAGATGCAAAGGAGTATTTTTAGAATTCGTCAGTTGGTTTGTTAAACATCGAGCTCTGCAACATACCCCAAGACCTGCAGCAAATCACCCAATGGATCTACTCTGAAATGAAATTTCAGTGAAGCTAATCCAACAGAAAATTTGTGTCGAAACGTGCAAAAAGTAACTACGCAGTAAAAGCAAAACTTACCACAGAATTTTCGACAAGCTTTTCTACAATTTGAGCATCTTTCAGAGTTTGTGCGTAAACATTTTAACATTCCACAAAACACAATACCGCGCAGGTATCCTCAATAAGCGTGATGTCCTCGCTTCCATAGGTGAGAATTTCTTCGTTGTAGCCCATCAACTGGATCGCCTTCGCATAGCTGCCATTCGAAGAATCCCTCCATCCGATCGAGTTGACACAGTGGTATGTGAACAACTGTCTTGCTTCGGATGACAACAGACGAAGGAAGTTGAACTGAGGAATGCTTGTGTTGTAGTCGAACTGAAATAAAGCAATAAAAGTAAGTGATAGAAACACCAGAAAAAATTTTTAAAGTAAAATATTTCCCAGGTGAGGATGAGACTGCGTTTCAAAGAGACTCATGACAAAGAGGTCATTTTGCTTATCTTGAGCGAATGGTCGGAATCAAAGCTATGGACACATCAGCAGTTCATCTAAAGATGCCACCCAACGTATGTTTGCTACGCGATGCACGAAGCCGTAGCAAAGCAAACACAGGAACCTATAAAGTCATAAATTCAAATTGTTCATCAAGCCGCTTCATGGTGCAGGTGGCGCTGCATAGCTTTGCTTGGACATCGATTCGAAATGAATTTTCAAAGTTTCGGCACGAAAACAAATTTTAATTACTTCCAATTTGCTTTTTCCTGAAAATGCTACAAATCATACTGTTAATTGTTTTGAATTCTTACCTTGGAGCCCATTATGTACTCGCTGTACCAATCGTCAGGTGACGCCTTTGGCCATCTTCGCGGTTTTGTCTGAATAAAAGAAATATTGTTTTAATTAATTCCGAACGATTAAATAAAACGGAAACGTAGGTTTTCACCTTTTTTAAATGTTGCGGTTTTTGCGAAATTACCGTAAGATGCACTCAGTTATGATTGACAACGAGCGAAGTGGTATCATAAAAAGGTGCAGTTTGAAAACACGTTTGCCAAAAAATTCACTTATAACGTTCATCATTTCTTGCGAAGTAGTATCTCAAGCTGCCTTTGAGTTGCTAAGCTGGTTCTCCCATAGTGGCTCTCGATAAACTTTGGAGCATAAAATTGGGATCTATACAACTTGAAACGTAGAAAAACCGGCGTTAGATGGTATATAACGCACTTCATCACAAACTCCACATCTGCTGTCTTTACGTTCGTCATTAAAATACAAGTTTACAATTTCGACAATATTGTAAACCGCATGTGGTGCTATCGACGCTTTTTGAGGAACCAAATCTTTTAAAAGCAAGTTCTATGCACTTGTGAATTTTTGGCAAACGGCATCCATAGCGATGAGTTCAGAAAATGGTTCTTCATATATTATTTCTCGGTTTACACAGCTTAAAAATATATCTTCGGATATAAAGAATATAAAAAAATTAAGAAAAAGATGCTATCTTCAACGACGAAGAGTGAAATTTTACTGTCAACGTTTGCTCTGAAATAACTTACTCTTGCGTTTTTGGCTTCTATGCAAGTGTCTCCTTGAGCTTCGAAGTCGCAGTAAACTTGAATAGCGTCAACGGCGCAACCGCCGTTTGGATCAATCCAGTATTGACCTGCGTAAGCATTATCCAAATGATAAGGTTAGCGTTTTAACCGGATCTTGTCACAGTTTGGCGAGGTTCTCTCTTCTAGGCTTCGATTTACATCCAAATGGCATCTGTGTCTTCTTGTAATAGAAAACAAGTATCAGTGAGCTGATTGCATTCGGTTAAAATTTGGAAACAAAGCTGGAGATCTGCACAACGCGACATACTGCATTGATGCTATTAGGAGTGAGCCTGGGTTAATGCTTACTTTATCAGCGAGGCAACCTTGTTTAGCTGTGTTCCAAGATCGTATCAACTACGTCCTCGAAAGCCATGGTGCAGGTATACTTTTAGCCAGGTCGCGAAACTGCAAGTTTACCTGATGGCGAGTTTTTATGACACAGCCAGATATCTTTGCAGCTTCTGCCAGGGTTATCAGCTGTTCTGCCAAGCGGTTCTCTCATCATTTGCAGTTCTTGCTTCAGTGACTCCATCGCAGCAAATATTTCTTCCAAGCCTTGATTGTAATCCTCATACAGTGTGTCCTTGAAGCGCAAGAGGAGCATTTAACTCAATTTGATTCGAACAACTAGCAGCTCATTAACATAAACATTGGGAACACTGAGTGATGATTCTGGTTAATTTTTTCAAGTTTCAGCTGGTTGTCAGTGCGTTTGTTTCTTTCAAATGTGTCTATTTCTTCAAGCAAAATATTTGGCCAAGGGGAACCGTATGTTTAATAACCGACACACGTCATTGGCCCCAATGTAGCCAGGCCTAATCTGTGCAAGTTTTATGCCTAAAAATGTATAGGAAAACTAATAACACATTTTTTACAATTTAAAATTGAAACATGACGTGGTTATGTTTCAGAACAAGGTTTTTTAAAGGAAAATGTTAGGTATCCGGTATGAACCTATAGGGACCCGAAAATTTTCCATTATTTCAATTTCATAATATCGATTGCAGTATCCGTTCAGATATTTCCCTTGATAATTTTCTCTGATTCTAGGGACCCGAGTCGGATCCCTAAAACACCTAAAAAAACTGTTTTAGAATACTGAAAAATCGCATGCAGTCAAATTTTTAGCCAATAAAGCGAGTGCATCAATTTTGTATTTTCTGCAATGACAACGCCAGATTTTTGTACACACATTGCTTCGGAAAGCATACTATAAGAAGTTTCTACAAGCCAAAAAACTTGCAAACTCATGGTCATCGTAAGTCCAAAGCGCAAGTAGATCTTATGTGGGAAGGTCAAAATGGCCAATTTGCAGGATTTCTAGTTAAAAATCAAATGACCCTTGTACGAATTGAACGACCTCATCACAATTGGTGAGCAGAGTCATTCCCAACAAGCTAACGTCTTATATAATTTTTTGATTAAATACTCACGCTCTGCATATCCACTTGCCGCTTCTGCAAACAAAATAGGAGGCTGTGACATGTTTGCAAAATGAATGAGAAATGCTATATAAACATTTGCAACAGAATCTTAAGTGCCCTTAAGATGATACGCATTACCGTTATTAAAAGAACAGATGCCGAAATCTTGATGAAACAAAACGGTGTTGCATACTCTAAAACACTTTGGTTGAATAGAATACGTTTTATATATCAGCATGTATGATACTGTGAACCTTACGGTGTGGTCGAGAGTGTAGGAGTTACGTCAAAGACTTTTATGTTGAAGAAGTTGCTTATCCAACCACTCAACTTACTCTTCGTGTTCGACCTTTTTCAGTAGATCGTATGGGAGCAGCAGATTGAATATCGCCCGGAGGACCAGGAGGTCCTGGAGGACCAGGAAGACCCGCATCTCCTTTCGGACCTGTAGGACCCTGTAAAGCGGAACCAAAGCAAACGTGTCACACCTTCGTCAGAAACCATGCCGTTGCAGCTTAGAGGATTGAGCTCTCCTTTGCAGCAGTATCGATTGCATGCAATGCGACGGATATTTTGAGGACAATTGGCGGCAGGCCGAAGCCTGAATAATGTTTTTTGTTAGGGCGGTTGCGGTGAAAGCTCTTGGCCAAGGAGCGCTGCGGCAGGTCACTCAGTGGCCGTGGATCTAACACCCAACCTTTCAAATGGGAAGCGGTCACTCTACCACTGTGTTATTCGCCGCCAGTATCTTTTTTCTGGCTTCAACATCGCGGCTTATTAACCAGCATATCGATCATTGCTATATCTTCGTCACGCCTCAACCCTCATATATTGACAATTATTGCAGTGAGACGATAAGACGGAACGATTGTATCTACATTTCCATTCGTGTTTTGCTCTCGCAGTTGCACACAAACAATCAAAAGAGAAAGCACATGGAGCAAACGTAATTACGTTTATAATTTGCAAACTCAGCGATTTCATCTAACAGTTTGCTGTTTTGTGCAAACGTACTGCCGACGACCAACCTTTAACTCTAAAACAACGCCGTCCTCCCATTTGCTTAGACGAATTCGCTACTGAAATTTTCGATCGTTGGTGTAACTGCTCCGATTAGGATTGAAAGTGTTTATAGGGATTTTTACCGAATTGCCAAGGTGCGTTCTCTGTTCGTTAAACGCATTATATGGCTTCAATAAAAGCACACTTCACCACATCAAGTATACGAAAATTCAACTCACTGTTGTTCCTTTGTTTCCTTTATCACCAACAGGACCCTGAAAACAAAATTGTCATTGTTACTAAAAATTCCATGATGTAGTCTAAGATAACTGAGAAACATCAAAACCTTCTCTGCATGAAGATTATCGGAAACGACATTAGACAAAACATTGAATGTATATATTTTATAAACAGGATAAATATCCAAAATATGCCGCAAATTACAAATAATTGTACACTAAGCAACTTACGGGCAAACCTGGAGGACCAAGTGGCCCAACAGGTCCTTCTGGACCAGTTCTTCCTTCTTCACCTTTGTCTCCCAGTGACCCAGGTCGACCTTGCGGTCCTTGCTGACCTTTCTCGCCCAAATCGCCTGGCGGACCGGGGACGCCGGACAATCCAGCATCTCCCTGTGGTGAATAGCATTCAATACTTTAGTCAGTGGCGTAACAATCACTACGTTGGCTGTCAAACGTAAATATGTCGAATGGGTGTTGCACAGGCCAAAAGTAAAAATTGTGGAGATTTTATATGAATTCGTTCATTTCAAAGCATATCGGGCTGCTACCGGAAGTCAGGCACGGAAATCATAAGCAGCACTTACTTTTTCGCCGGCGTAACCTTGGTCTCCCTTGATGCCTTTCAATCCTTCTGGGCCCTGAAACGGCACGATTCAAGTTATCACCAACTGAGCACTCAACCAAAGGATTAAACATAAATCCAAGGATGAAGCCGCTGTAAAAACTCGAGTGAACACACTTGTTGAAAATCGCATTACTTCGCGAGGAATTGTTGAATTTTTCTTAAAACAGAACGTGTCCTGTATGTATATTTGCTTTTTCCAACGTTTTCTCGTAATCGAGGTGGAACTTTTGTTTTTACGTACATACATTGTCAAAAGTAAAATACTCTATCACCAATAGCAAGCAAATATACTCGCAACCCTATCGTCAGCAGCGGCCTATTGGCTTGCAACGCCATGTGTCCTACGTTGTCAGCAAACCAAGCTTTGTTGCTAAAGTTTGTTTCATCGAACGTGTCGGAAGTTTTCAAACATCCCTATTCGAGTACGAGAGGCCAGTTGCACTTGCAACTTAAAAAGTGCAAAGATTCACAAGCGTGGATTTCTTTGATATTAATTCATTAGTAAAACTAGATGCATCCTTGCAATTTACGGGCCACAGTCGTTTTTAGGTATGTTGCAGCGCTCCAAGCTATATTTGGCCACGAATGTGAGTGTGTAGCACAGGTAAGGACAAACTACAGTGCGATACGTTAAGATCTTCAATCCGGCCCAGTGAACTCGTTCAAGTTATATCAATAAAGTCAATTCATGTTTTTTAGATCTCATTCATATTAGTTCACACAAGATCCATCCATTTGTTCCCGATCCGGCCCGTTTTGAAATTTTAGGATAAAAATGCGGCCCGCGAGTCAAATTTGCCTACCATGGTCTAGCTGGTACAAGTTGTTTCAAGCCGGGCCGACTAAATCCACACTTACCATGGGTCCTGGAGGTCCGTCAGCACCCGGACTTCCAGGCTGACCTGGAGCTCCCTGTAAAAATAACGACAGTCATTTAACCAAGCGAATACAAAAAGTGATTTAATTGAAAAGGTTTAATTGAAGTTAAAGATAGCTTTTGCCAGCAGAAAACGAACAATTAACTGCATAATTGTTGCATAACCAATGACGCTTTACAGCACAGTAACTCACAGCAGGTCCGGCAATGCCTTGCAGTCCATCAACACCTTGCTTTCCTTGGTTGCCCTGCACATAAAAATAAAATAGTTCTCGAAAAAATTGTTTATTATAGAGAAAGCACACCTCGTATTGGTGCAAGTCAATCAGTGCGTTCCGAGTTGTCACTTTTTATGATGAAAGTAAGATACCGCAAGTCCTCGTTTCCGAGGACATCTGCTTTTTCATAAAACAAAGTGAAGCAAAAACGTTCAAATTTTCCCGTATTACATAGCTTATGTTGCCTTATCTTTACATCAATGTAACAATGGCTCTTGAAAGATTGAGAAACATGGGTAGTTACTGTAAGCTTGCTGCATATTCAGCTGCAATAGCTTGATACACCTATACAGTGTAAAAAAAGAAAACGAAGCTCATTAAAAACATTGCGATTTCACATAAACAAATAGATTCACAAATGTTCCAAATAACACTAATGCAGCTAGCAGTCGTCTTTAGAATATTTCCTCTCTTTGATGTGATGAATATGTGGCAACCAACAGGCAAGCAAATCGTGATTCTGTAACAAACATGTCTTGCAGTAGAGGCAAAGCATATGGAAGAGCTATACCTGAGCCCCAGCGGGTCCTGCGTCTCCCGCTGGTCCCGAAGGTCCAGGTTCACCCTGCAGCAAAAAGACAATCTGAGTTTCCGCGGACAGTTTGAAATAATCAACCGTGCAGCAAATTGCATCAGGTTTTTCTTCAGCAGTAGTTAGTTGTCTTTATCCACAGGAGAAGTGCTTTGTGATGAACAACTCACAAGAGTTTACAAAACCGCTGTTTACAAAAGATCGTACAAAAGATCACTAACACAGTGCCGAAAACCTCCATTTGAAGACCATCGACGATTGCTGTTGTCGATGTCTCACAACTATAAAATGACACAGCAGTGGCAATTTTGCAGCGATATGTCCTCTTGCTATACGATATTTTTGAGAGAAAAATGTAAGAAACCACTTGAAGTACCACTTTGAATTATGAACTACCACTCCGAGTCGCTACGGCTTGTATAGTAGCAGCTAGTGCAGTAATTTCTGGGTTTTGGTGCTACTGCTGCGCATCCTTTCGCTGTAAGTATAGGTAGGAACTTCTGACTCACGAAAAGTGAGCCAAGTTCGTGTTAATATCCAAAACTGCTGACCATGATAGTGCAAGCTAAGATTAGTTCATTGCGTGCCGAGTTTAAAGCACTTCCACGATAGTTACATCCAGGGCTGTGGAGCCGGTACTGAAATTTCAGGCTCCGGCTCCAGCTCCAACATCTTGAGATTTTTGGCTCCGGCTCCAGAACAATTTGGTCCAAAAAACAGGAAAATTATTGTATTATTTGAAAAAGTCGCTTGAGCCGGAACCCAAATTTCAGGCTCCGGCTCCACCATCTAAAAAATTTTTGGCTCCGGCTCCAGCCATTCACATTGGCTCGGGCTCCGGTTCCGGGCGCCGGCTCCACAGCCCTGGTTACAACAAGTCATACGTGACAACACCACTAGTTGAAAAACATTTCCACAAACCTTTTCTCCTTTCTCGCCAGCTCTACCTTCAGGGCCACTTGCACCAGCTGCTCCCTGCAAAATTTAAATGATGTTATAATCATGTAACGGGGTTAAAAGGCAGTGCTCTCTGTTGAAAATAAATGAATCTGCTGACAAAAGCAGCCATTAGTAATGATATGATTGGGCAATGTATTTGTAATACAGCTAATTAAGTTTGTGGCAAAGCTTGTAATTACTATTGCAATTAGAAGTGTGGAAACTTTACTTTCTCTTGCTTTACCAGCAACAAAATATTGATCGACACACGACTAATTGTTGTATGCAGTTTAATAGCTTAATACATTTTATTCCTCTACTCTAGCACTCTGGAGAATGTCAGCTTTTTTCTAATTGGGACCGCTGCGTCACAATGGGATAAGCTACTGTATGTAGGGTATGTACATGGTTGAGAAAATAAATGAATCAACACGATTTCGAGAAGTGAACCGCTGTAACTGCAATGTTTGTGTCAGATTAAACAATTTCCACTCAACTGAACTTACTGGAAACAAATTGTAATTCGATTGCAATTGAAAAAGTATGCAACTGAAATAATTGCACCTGAGAAAAGCAATTAACTTCACATCTGATCAAAACAGCACATAGCTAAGCAAGTTTAACGCGCTTCCAGATTTACTACTATGTACAGGATAATATTCACCATATCGTGATCAAATGTGTGTATATTGTCTATTGAAAGAAATCCTTTCTCAGCACAGAATCAGACACTTAAGATCTTACAGAGTATATATTTCGCCTACAAAGTAGGCATCATCAGCTCGTGTGTATATGTGTAATCCTGTGTATACATGTGTGTATATGTGTGTGTTTATGCAATAAACTACGTTTTGCGCTTTTCAAATGAACAGAAAACTGCCGATTCCTTAAAACAAATGCTCCAAAATCTACTCACACGTATGTATTTCATTGCAAGAAAACTTTAATGTTAGTGCACGATTATTTGTAAAGGATGGTAACTGCCAAATTTCCTTGCTTGGAGTAAAGTGTATGGGGCAAGTTACACTTACCCTACGGCCAACTGGTCCTGTGGGTCCAGCTTCGCCCATGGGACCGGGAGGTCCCTGGAAAATAAAGAATGAGGGTAAATAACAACATATAACAACCCTTGTTGTTGTTGATGATGAGAAAAACTTTGAATGAAAAGGCAAAAAATAAGATTTCAGTCAAGGGCACGTCCAAATCTACAGTATATCTTTATCAAGCAATTTAACCCACCGGTTCACCAGCATCTCCAGTGTCTCCTCGAGGTCCAACATCACCGTCAATGCCCTTTGAAACAAAAACAAATGATTAAAACAGAAAATGTAAACATCTAACAACCTACTATAACAAATGAAGACTTTCAGCAGATGCTACTCAAGAAAGGTTTACCAAATAAACTATAGGCACCGATTACCTTGTTTAACCCCACAAAAATATTAAACTATATAATAGTTAAGTCTTTTATCTGAATACAAAGAAATCATGGGAATTTCAACACCGCATGTGAACATCTCTACAATACAACATTTGGAGAGTACAGCAGTGTAGGAAATGCAATACTTACAGGAGAACCAGGAGGACCTGCAACTCCATTGTCGCCAGGGTATCCGATAGGACCCTAAAACAAAAAAATAGCAATCGCTTTTCCATAACTCTGACAAGCGAGTGTTACAAAACGTCAATTGTTCCTTTCCAGAGAACAGAAAAACAATCTCTGAGCAATAACAACTTACAGGATTTCCTTTCGGTCCGTCATCTCCTCTCGGTCCTCGCACTCCGGGTGGTCCTTGAGGCCCAACAAGACCAGATTCTCCTTTTTCACCTTGCTCGCCTTTGGCTCCCTGCAACAGCATAACCGCCAATTGTGTAAATAACCACCCACGAAATCTACGCCGGAAGCCGGGATAGGTCAGTGAAGAATGTAAAACATTTTGAACTTTTAAACCTTTCCACAGTGTGCCATTTTGAAGTACTTTGCTAAAATACCTGATGCGCATTTGATCAATTTTACTGTACATGTGCACTAAACTCCGTATGAAAAAAACAGCATTGCAACTTCATCGCAATCTTTCAGAGTGAGAAGCACAAGTACACAGCTTCGACGTACCTTTCTGAAACTACAGTGTTGATATGAATTTAGGTCCAGACGAGCCGAAGAATGACAGAAAAAATACACCACACAAGATTAAAACATCAGTATCTACGCTAGCCACCACTGTTCCCAAATCTTGTTTAAGTGTAATAAAATTTTAAATAATCCAAAGTTAGAAATTTACTGCTAATGTAAGTTTATTGTCAAGCGAGTCATGTATGAAAACTGACATGGCACCAGGTTAAGCTAGGTACAGCAACAATTTAACTGCCTTATATACAGAAAACGAATTAAGGGTGCGCTGTTAAAAATTTATTAGAAGCACTTGAACAGAAAGATGAAAGAAAGTCTAAAATATTTCACCGCTATAAGATTTATGAGCTTTTTTTCTGAAAACATTTAGTGCGAAATACCACAGTAAGCATGCTGTGCAACGGCCCATCAACTAAGCATAAAAATATAAGTCAATTCTAATCCTAGATGTTTACATTCAAACCTTACCGAAGGTCCAGTGTCGCCGGCACTTCCAGGTGCTCCAGGTAGGCCAGGCTCACCCTATGCACAAAAAGCATGAAAATTAGATGTCAAAAATTCTCATGCAGAAATGCGTAGAAGTTGTCAAGAGGGAAGAAACTTTCCCTTAATTTTTCAGCTTGAGGCGATAATATTAAAACTTTTACGAATAAGGAAAAAATTCACAGCGCTTTTCCCAAAGCCTTAGTAAGTTGTATTTCTAAGTGTACTTCCAGTCATCCTGCCTAAACCATGATTAAGAACATAATGATAAAACAGGATTGAAGACAGATCTGAAGGAACATCCGGGCACAGGTACAGCCGTGGTACAAAGGAATTCAGGCAGCGAAAGTGCAAGTGAGAAAACTTTCTAATGTGAAAAAAAATTGACCAGTGTTTTAAAGGACCATGTGTTTTCGACAAAAATGACAGCTTTTTTCACAACTGTACTTAATCAGGGTAAAAACATAGAACCAGGAAATGTCTGCTACACTTAAGCAAGCGATGCACGTCCTTGATTATATCATTTTATTGTGTCGAGTTTATTCAAAGCTAGACAACTATTGTGGAAGAAACAAACAGTTTTAATAACCAAATTTCGCGCTTAGTTAACAAAACTCAGGGTTACCGCTTTATAACCTACTATGATCTAACTCGTTTTCCACTGACAGCTCTATCACATCTCTTGATATTGCATTTCACACAAAGATCAGTATTTTTCGTGCATAAGTCGACAACTTTAAAATGGCATATCATTTGTTGCCAAACAATTTTAACTGACTACAAACCTTTTCGCCAACGTCTCCAGGTTGTCCAAGTGATCCTGGAGGTCCTTGTGGTCCCTGCGCAATATTTTAAGGCAACACAATTTATTACAATTTACGTGTCAACTAAACTGAGCTTAAACGAAAAACTTATTAAAACTACGCACTTTCACCAACTTAGAAAAAATATGATCAAACACACCAAGAAAGCAGCAGAACTGACAAAAATATAGATGGAAGTATGAAGTTGCCCAAACGAGATAAAAAGTGTCGAAGCTTGTCAAGAAATTCAGCGTGAATGAAATTCATTCACAGTAACTATTAAAAAAGCAGCATGTAACATTTAAATAAACTTAGCCCTTTATTCATGTCAGACTCTCAAACGATAATTCCAACCATTAATTTGGTACAACGAAGTAAGACCAGCAAAGCTTGGCACTTACGTCGGCTCCTTGTGACCCAGGAGGCCCTCGTTGACCGGGAGGTCCAGGTGGTCCCTACAAAAAAATAATCTTACCGGTAAAGCGGAGAAAAAATCCAATGATTGTGCACAAAGTACGTTATAAGCTATAAAAACATAAACAGGCACCTTGGCGTCAGTATGAATGGTAGCAAAGAACAATAGTTTTAGTTCACCTTGAATTTCTCGAATAACTCACCAACGGTCCTGTGTCTCCACTGTCACCTTTAATTCCAGCTGGTCCAGGCAAACCCTAAGAGCAAAAAGAAGCTTAAGTGATAAAAAAAACTAATTAACAAAATACATACGCATCACTTTTCAGTCAAACCCGCACTTTTTTCGAGTTCCGCATGCTAGTACTTATACCCCACTAATATAAAGCTACAATAGCGAGCAAACACATTTTTCTTGAAAACCAGGAATAACTTCTATGCTCAGCCAACAGTTGACATTAAAGATTGTATAATGATTGCATATTGAAAAGAAACTTTAGCTCTGAAAAAAGGTAGAATGACCACTGCGTTACCATTCGTTACAGGTTTATTATACAAGAAGCACATTTCCTTGCTTATGACTGAAGCTCCCGTAAACGTACTGTAGTTAGTAATGGCAGAACCGTAGGGAACAACACTGACTGAGCACCGACGTTTAAACCAACCTATAGCACAATCTACAAAAAGTCAGGCCTGAAAACGACATAAATGCAGAGAAAATGTTTGCAAGGACTAAACCACTATGCATACCTGCAATCCTCTTGGTCCAGGTGGGCCATTGAACCCGCGGGCACCTTCGTCACCTTTTTCTCCTATCAGACCTTGCTGACCACGAGGACCTGATTCCCCGTTCTCACCCTAAAAAAAAGAGCAAAATTGTGGTAGGTTTTAAAGATCCACTGGAATAACTTGGCGATATTGCGATAATCTTCAAGTATAAATGTTATGCTTGACGCTAACTTACAGACGGTCCAGGTTGACCGACAGGTCCTTGTTCCCCGGGTGGTCCTGGAGGACCGTGTTCTCCCTTCTGTCCTTTTAGGCCGGCAGAGCCAGGTGGTCCACCTTCACCCTGACAGCAAAAAATGAAGTCTTGTAAAGGAAAAACGTGCCATGCTGAGAAGATAATTTAAATTGAAACTAAGCCGCGTAAAAATGGTCAAAAGTGTTGCAAAGCATCTTTGCTTAAATCTTTCTTGTCCATCTAGCGCCGTCGACACGTGTTTTTAAGGGTGGAAATGTCAGAAGTGAATCAAAACTTTCTGTGGCTTCTACGCATTTTTACCGCGAAGTTGTTGACCATGTGTTGTTTCACGCTAACACCTTCACTTCAGCCCTTAAAACAAAACGGCCTTCATATTTTGAACGTGAGCAAAGTACGCAAATCAGACGAAGTGTCAGGCTTGATATTTGCAGGTACAGCACAGAGCAAAATACTTAATTGCCAGATGTCTTATTTGAATGCGTCCACACGTCACCTACTAATACATAACATGTTTTAAAACCATTAACACTTCACCTTATCACCATCTTCTCCACGAGGTCCTGCGTTTCCTCTTGGCCCAGGTAGGCCAACGGGGCCCTGAAGCCCATCTCTTCCAGCAGGACCAACAGTTCCAGGTTCTCCCTAAATACAGTAGATGAGTAGATGTTATTGTTACTGAGCTCGTGTAAAGCAGTCACTATTGTGCATTGAAGCGGCTACAAATCGAGATTGAATTGAAAGCTACGATGTCCATGCCATACTGCTGGACTTAAACAACTAATTAGGTTGGTCAATGAGGAACGTGCTATGTTGGTCCTCAGCAATGAACGGAACATCAAAAAATAATCAACATTGACATGTATTTTCTCGCACTGGATGATAACGTGGTGAAGAGCAGTCACAGGCCACGCAATGTTTTGTAAATAATCGTAATCTCAAGTAATAATTATGCTCTCCTCCAATCAATTCCCCCACAAACTGAATTATATCGCAAAAATGTCCAGCCGAAATAAACCTTCAAAACTCCTTGCGGTGGATATTCGGCTAGCTTTAAACGTTTTGTGAAGTTACATTTTAAAATTTAGAAATATAGTGCAATTCTAAGCAACAATGGACTATACTACGGGTCTCTACCTAATATTAATAAAGCAACCAACAATAAAGCAACTTACAGGATTTCCTTTTTCGCCAACAGGTCCAGGAGATCCAACAGGACCAGGTCGACCCTGCGACGCAAAAAAATTGAAAGATTCAAACATAAAGTGCTATTATGTTGTGACGAGCAGTAGGCATTACACATTTAATAAGAATCGTTACAATTGAAAACAGCGTTTTTCAAGGCAAACTGACCAAAGGAAGCATGTAATTGTTTCTAAAAACACACATTCCGTCGACATTTTCGTGGAATCTAGATGTAACAACAAAAAACACACGGGTTTTACCACTCAAAACCATACTTACAGCCGGACCCATCTGGCCAGAGGGGCCTGGAGGACCTTTCAAACCCGTTGACCCCTGAAAATGCAAAAATATGAACAATTAGAGAAAGAACTGTCTACCCGGCATCATGGCCTGTCAATAGGTTACTCACCAGCGGTCCTGGAGGCCCAGGCGGTCCTTCGTTTCCTTTCAAACCTTGTGGTCCCTGTTAGTAAATACAAACAACTAGATTATATTGTATATATAACGTCTTCATTCCCACGCGCAACACAGCACGCGTGGCAGTAACAAGAAACACATAAATACATGAAAGAAACGTGGCGGTAGTAGAAAAGCATGCGCTTGATGGCGCTAACACGATTACTTTGATGAAACACAAGCGTAGAGATGTGATACTAGTAAAGAGCACGCGCATGGGTGGCGCCAACTATCTTTCAAGCAACAAGAAAAAAGAAAAGCAAATTGGAAAGAATGAAAATACAAACGACTTATATTAGGCGCGTGCTTACTGATAAAAAAAGCTTTGAGCAGGCTTGATATTATTCAGTGGAATTTCGATAACCTTTGAAGCTTGATCATCTTATGCGCATAAATTTTATTGCAAAAACATTAAACATACCCGTTCTCCTTGATCACCTCGTTTTCCTGGATAGCCTTGGACACCGGGCGGCCCTATTTTGCCAGGAGGACCTCGAGGTCCAGCGTCACCCTGAAAGTGTATAGAAACTTACATCACTATTGTCAAACAGCGATAAATGACATGCTTCAACGATTTTCTAAAAACGCGTTTAAAAAATTTAATTAACTGCAAACTTTAGGCCCAATTCATACTCAATTACGGAAATTGACAAGATACATTTATAACAAAATCGATTTTGAAGCAGAACTTGTACCTTTGCACCCTCTTTTCCAGCAGGACCAGGCAATCCGGCAAGACCTGGTTCACCCTAAAAAAATATGAAACTTATGCAATAAACTGAAGATTTTATTATTAAAACCGTGAGCACAGAAAAAGAGATACTAAAAATTAAATAAAAAGAAAATTCAAATCCTACAGCACGTTGCTCAGTTGCCAATTATGGCAGAGACGAGTGCTTTTCAACCTTTAATCAGACCGTTCGCACTCTTTTCCACAAAGTTTCATTCGCAAAAACAAGTAGAGGTGTTGAAAAATAGACGTAAAATCAGACACGTCTCTAAGAAACACTGTAGAAATTTAGTTTAACTGACTAAAATAACGAATACCAAACTGTGAACCGTAAGTATGAAAATATGTTAAAAATATCAGCATTTATTGATTCAAAACATCCAATGAAGACTTGGCTGTTGCTGAAAATTTCTTGAAATTTCAGACCATATAGATCGGCACATGTCTTGTTGCAACGTTGCCCACATTAGGTCATCTTGTATCCCTCTAAGAAGACCCCTGGTCTTGATATCAACCAGGGCACTCAGCCCTTTTTCGGTCAATTTGGTGGTTGGATTTTGCACAAGATCTTCGAACGGTTGGATTACCAGGTCTTTGTTAGGGCCACCGAGGGAGAGCTCTTACACAGAATTCAGAGTGTTTTCCACTGCTAAGAAATGCTTATTGACATTGGTCATCGTTTAGATTTGTGCCCAAAAGCCCCAGTGGAAGCCGAAAGGATTTAAGTTCCACACTTTGTTAAAATTCTGTTGCCTTCTGACTGGGAAAGTCAGCTTCAAAACATAACCAATGAGAGTGTGCATGCGGGAGCTGGAAATTTACATGATTACTTGCTTGATCCAGATTGTGTTTTGTTGCTTCCTACATACACGTGAACATGAAAGTCTATAGCAGTGCTTTTCAACCTCTGAGACGATACGCACTGGTGCAGATGAGAAAATCCTGTGGTGTGAATGATATCCAAGCTGCGAGTGAGAATCGCCAAAGTAGTATTAGCATTAGAAAGCAAAGCGCCTGAGGCACTTTCGATAACAGTTTTTTTCGGCGAAAACATTCTTATGTGCAGCGCGACCCTCAATGGTCATTTGCTCATCACCACGTTGCCTGAAGCCAGCCATTCAATAATTAGTGTCCGTTGTGCTTTTCCGCTTTTGTGTGAGGCCAACCTTATGGTCACAGTTTGCGAATACAATTCGCGTGCTTTCTCTAACTGTTGCTTTAGCTTTCCACAATTTCATCCACACGCCTTTGCTTGCAATTTTCAGGGCTGAAAATGCGAAAAATACGTGAAATCCATTTCCTAGCAAAACAATTTGCTGTTTGATTCGACTGCGTCATCTTTGTGGAGACTTGTTATTGGAACATCTGCAGAAAAGAGAAAAAAGAAAAGGCACACAGACAATAAACACCCAGAAAACAAAAACAAGTTGGTTTCACTCTTCAAACGGCAAACATGACAATATGTTGAACAGCAGCGACAATTCCAGCAATTGGCAGTGGCACCCCTTTATCATTATCTCGTTTTATCATCACTAAAAAGTTGCTCATGTCCTTACGTCAGCGTGGAAGCCATTTACTCTGGCAGAATGCGTTGTAAACCCTGCCAGGAGATAGCTTGGGAAATTCATGGATGACCCAGGGCTGCGACGGAACTGCAAAAGCTAGTCTTGTCCGATAATTCCATGCAATGAAAATGTACGATAATTGCTGCACCACTGAAAAAATACTTCTAGCGAAGGGTCATCCATGAATTTCCCAAGCTATCTCCAGGCAGGGTTTGCAACGCTTTCTGCCAGAGTAAATGGCTTCCACGCTAACGCAAGGACATGAGCAACTTTTAGTGATGACAATTTGATATCTTGATAAAAGGGTGCCACTGCCAATTGCTGGAATTGTCGCTGGCGTTCAACAAATTGTCATGTTTGCCGTTTGAAGAATGACACCATCTTGCTTCTGTGTTCTGCGTGTTCATTGTCTGTGTGCCTTTTCATTTTCTCTTTTCCACAGATGGTCCAATAGCAAGTCTCCACAAAGATGACGCAGTGGAATCAAACAGCAAATTGTTTTGCTAGGAGATGGATTTCACGCATTATTTCGCATTTTCAGTCCTGAAAATTGCAAACAAAGGTGTGTCGATGAAATTGTGAAAAACTAAAGCGCACATCAATTGCAGTCTCAAACACAAGCTGTGACCACAAGGCTGGTCTCACACAAAAGTGGAAAAGCGCAACCTGACGCTAATTACCAACTGCTAGCTTCAGGTAACATGGTGATGAGCAAATGACCATAGAGGGTCGCGCTGCATTTTTTGATTTTGACCAGCCTGTGGTTCGGTGCTGGTAAATCTGGATTTCGACTCACGGCCCGGTCTTACCAAGACCTTGTAAATTAGTGCTGTAGCCTTCTTGCCAGGCGCACGGTGTGCAGACGAGCTGCAGGGACTATTCGGAATGCGAAACAAACCGAGTCAAATGATACCAGACCTTGCACAAACTCAGCTGTGGTGCTACAAGAACCCTTTAGATACAAGCGCCATCAGAACACCATATAAAATCAAAAAGAGATCCATTTTTGATATGAAATCAAAAATGTATTATTTCTTCCGCAGCAAACCTTTAGCTTTCAATGCTCAACGATGCGCAGAGAGCATTCGTTCAAACTTAACTTTACAGAAATGTTTGAAATGTACCGAATCAAGAAAATACTTGAAAGCATAAATGTTTTCGCCGAAAAGACATGTTATCGAAAGTTCCTCAGGCGCTTTGCTTTCTTAATCTTTCTAACGCTGATACTAATTTGGCGATTCTCACTCGCAACGTATGTGTCATTTGCACCACAGAGTTTTCTCATCCGCACCAGTGCGTACCGTCTCACAGGTTGAAAAGCGCTGGCATAGACCAAGGAACACCAAAAGCTTGTCTTGCGCTCGGTTTTCTTTGTTTTAGTTTAAAAACTCGTTTGTTGACATAAACGTATCGCAAGCAATGCATGTTTATATTTAATGTTCTTTTCACACTTTCAAACAATTTGTCTGCGCTGCACTACAAAGAAAAGTTACTCACCGGTGGTCCGGGGTGGCCGATCTCGCCTGCGGGTCCTGTGTCGCCAGCTGGTCCCTAAAATCATAAAATGCCATGATAAACAGAAATTAATCAGGCAGGATTGTTGGACAAATAGCGTGATGTTGTGCGACGTACCTGAGGCCCAACTACTCCCGCAGGTCCAGGTGGTCCAGTTTTCCCTTGAAAACCCTAAAAATGCAAACTTTATGTCAACAAAGCAAATTTCCCGTCAGGGCAAAAAGCTTAGACACAAGCATAGTTTTTGCTTTGAAGATACGTGCAACCTTCATGATGTACAAGTTTCCACAAAGTTGATTTTCAAAAAATTGTTGAACGATCGTGCGAGTGACCAACAGACGAAAAGCTTTGTTAACGTTTTTTTGCTAATTTTGACCCGAATTCGATCAAAATTTTGTTTTCGCTTAAAACGAACTACTATCCGAAATAATGCGATTAGCTAAATGAATGCCAAGATTTTTAAAATGGTACTCATACAAATCAGGATTTTCATTGTGTGCTGTTTTTTTACCAGATGACGTCAGAACGTCAGAATAGGTGATAAGAGGCACGATGCCAATATTCCAAGGAACATGGTTTTGTTTTTGTTTTACGCGAGCCTTTCTTTTAACAATGTTGCTCACAACCAAAGGCAAGTAATAATTCGTCCACTGCCGTTTTTCAACCGAAAAGGCTTGACTACATTTTAAGTCAAGTAATGGCAGGCGGTGGACGTGGTCAGCACGTCAGGTTTTTACACACGCTCATGTACAAAAATATTTGCACTCTGGAAGCAAAAGAAGGGAAAACATATGCATGGACGCTGGGTGAAACCTGGCGCAAGCTTATCAATCAGTGTAAAACAAACTTAAACTTACAATTTCACCCCTGCTCCCGGGATGTCCGGGCAAACCATCTTTTCCTGCCGGACCCTGTAAAATACAAAAATCAATGTCTTTTTCTGTGCCATGCAAAGCTTGCTCGGCAACTCCCTCTTGAGCTACATTACTAAAGATCTTTACAGTGGATAAAATTCAGCGAAACTTGAATTTTGCGAAACTTTCAAACGGCATATAGCTTTAGATTAAACTTCAACGTTTTGCTAAAATGAAAAGTATTTCACTTACGGGTGGCCCTTTCGGCCCTGGAAATCCAACGCTTCCTTGCGGTCCAGGTGGCCCCTGTTGCAAATGAAGAAGAAAGAATGTACCAACCATTTTACGTCGCATGTCTCAAACGCATGAACAGTTTCATGATTTAAGTTTTTGATAGTGATTTAAAAGCAAGAAATCACTGAGACCTACCCTTTCACCAATTGGTCCCTCTGGTCCGTCTTGTCCTCTGTCTCCCTGAAAACCAAAAATCATTAAAGCTTACGATCATCAAAAGCCTTCAAAACAATATCGTCCGTGATTAAACCCAGATTGTATTTGGTTTGTCCCAACAATAGCTAAGCGTGTTTTTTGATTTTTATCAGGCCACGCCATCCATGCCATTGGTTTCAAATTGTTTTTTAAATACAAAGAGACACATTTAATGCTTCATCAATTTTTCTTTCCTGACACCCGTTCATTCACCTTTGGTCCGTTCTGCCCTCTTGGTCCTCTGCCGCCTCGTTTTCCCCTTGGGCCCTGTCGAAAATCAACAAGTTACTTTTCGGAAAAGAAATGACGGAAAGTTGATTTGGGCCAAACTGCCTGAAGATAGTGAGAAAATAACAATCCCAACCAGGAAACGTTTAATTACAGAAAGTTAAAATGCGACACAGATTCTTTCATTCTTACAACAGCAGAACACTTTAGAAATAGTGGAAAGAGTACTTTGTTTGAGTTACATAAAGGCAATAGGTTTTTGATACAGACCTTTGGCCCGCGTTGTCCTTGCGGTCCTCGTTTACCATCTCGACCCTGCAAATATAAAACTAGTCGTTGTTGATGCAGAAAAGAACTTTATGTAATTTTATGTACATGTTAGTTTTGCTCAAATCAGTAACAATATTCCTTATTTTTGAAATGTAATTCAAATATTAGTAAAAGCAATAAGAAAAATTGAATAAATGCGGTTCACAGCATCTAATCTATCCATTCTTTTTATAAAGCAACCATGTTTCCTCCAACTCTTTGAGAAGTGGCAAACACTCGCGTTTAGTAACTGTTTTTGCATGCAGCCAGGCCCATATTTTCTTGAATCAAGCAGTTTTATCTACAACCAAAACCTAAACGTTTTGGGTCCACAAAAAACTTTCTGCGCTTGCACAGTCTAAGGCGACTTGTGCAGGGTTTGTTAGAGCGATGCGTATGAAACGAACACCACCCAACCGTCAACGGCAGTCGGTAAATCGACCTCTATGAATTAGCAGCGCAGTGTTGGTTTGTATCAGCAGCCCATTTTTCGTTTATTCACATATTTGAACAGTGTCAGCATTCGTGGTCCTGAGCGAAAACCAATTTAATTGTGGAAGGAGCAACCCGACTGGGCGTAGATGACTTCTAAAACAAGAAAACTAAATCTATTCCCCTCTACACAAGTCTATTAGAACCACTAGATAGCTAAAAATAATTGCACCGCATTGTAGCGCGAAGGCAATGTTGTATAAAAGTTTTCTGAAACACAACTATGTGAAAGAAACTTTGCTGATAAGCACCGAGCATTCTAATCCAACAGCTTTCTCGAACCAGCCGCATACTTTCTATAGCGCCACCCCTATTCTTATAAACATCTGTCTTTTGCATATGACTAAAAACTTCCCACATTTGAAAGTGAGACCTATAAAATGTTTCACGTCTAAACGTAATGAAACTCGCGAATTATTTTTCTAAAACGCAGCCAACACGAGAAGATGCTGTGAAAACGGTCTGCGTTTTTTCACATTTTTCTCAAGTATTTGCATTCGTTAAAAAGAACGTTTAAGACTGAACGCGCTCTAAGAATGAACGCACAAATAAAAACTTTCATTACTTGAGCGTAATACAAAATATATACAAGACATCAGTATGAAACTGAAGTAAAACAAATAGGAACAGCACTAAGATTCAACTGTGCAAAAACATCTGGTGATCCACATTATCCCCGCCCAAGCAACAGCATCCAATCTCTACCTGGCATCTCTTCCTGCGCTGAATCGCGATATTCCTACGGTGAAAGTAGTTAAAGCCACACAGATCGCGAACTGCTAGGCGCGCCAACTACCGGCAACGCCATTTCATGCACGTTAGTATCATGCAAATTAGCAAAATCACCATTTCCGTTGGATCTTACCCTTCTTCCTTTAGCGCCAGAGTTTCCTAGCCTGCCTGCAGGACCGCGGGAACCCTTAAAGCAATAGCAAAGTTAGAAACAGGTGTACGTACCCTTTCACCCTTAGACCCAGCGCGTCCTGGGCTTCCTGGAGGACCTAGATTTCCCTGCAAGAGTCAATGTTAAGAATTGAGCGAAAGCGAAAGAAACAAAACGGCAAGTAATTGAAAGAAATGCAAACAAGTGGTGAAGCGCGCAAACACGCGATATATTGAACTTTGTTTGGGTACGTATAACCAAAAAATTAGAGCATTTAATTCACATGAAGTACATATTTAAAATAGACAGGATGAATTAACTGAAAAAAATTTTCAGCTTGTCCAATAGCAAATCACTGTGCAGATAAAACAAACCTTCTGACCAACTCTTCCCGCATAACCAGGTAAACCAGGAACTCCCATTTTGCCCTGAACAAAAGTACAGAAGGTTACTTTCAGGTTAAGCACTTCATACATGGCTTTATTATAACTCTGGCACAGTCAAGCATATTCGCATTGAAAGGCGACTTGACGTGTGCTTTGCGAGTGCATGGTACGTCAAGTGCTTTGACACCAACGTGACGTTTGGCGAATTGAAAACGACGGCAGACAGCTACGCAAGGCAAGCTTTTTAAACTTGTTATGAAGAAAACAAAAATCACAACTAAAACATCATGATGAAGCCGAGGTACCTTCTCTCCGGTGGGACCAGGTGGTCCAGGTTCTCCTCTGGGTCCTTCTCTCCCCTAAAAACGTAAACGGTGTAAATTCAGTATATTTGATACTCAGCAAATGTCAGTCTGCTACTTGAGTTTACATACTGTAGCAATTTTCAATCTGTTAATTTCTTAACGCATTGGTTACATTCACTATTGTTGCAATAGTAGCAGGCAGGCAATCGACCGATTGTCTGAGATATTCATGTCAACTTAAGTTCAGGAACAGTAAATTTACCAATTCTTAGCAAATAGCCACTCAACAGCATAGCGTTTTACCTTTGATCCCTCGGGTCCGTCTTCACCACGTGGTCCAGGCAGACCAACTACACCCTGAAAAGTATAAACTCAGAGCGAAGAGTTGGAAATTGGCGTAAGATGACTACGTCGAAATACGTAAGATTATTGTGCAACAAAAATTTTTTGACAGATATGGAATTTCAGTGGAAGAAAAAATGTAAATGTTTGCTAAAACTATACCTGATCTCCCTTCGGTCCCATTCCTCCTTTGAAACCAGGCAAACCATCCAGGCCCTGAAGTTAATGCATTTAAAACATAAATTAGTACTGTACGAGCTGCACTGAAACAAATCAAGAAAAACTCGACCTAAAAACCGTAACTAAATGCTGAGTTAAAATGTGCAAAACTCGAGCGTCGCAGAGCGTTAAAAATTTGAGGGCTTTCAGTGCCAATTGTTCGTTCAAGCTGGAGCCTACAAATTTTCTGTGTTTGAAAACACGTATTTTTGTACACATATCTTGTCTAGAAATTTGTCAAATTTCTCTCATCTTGTCTAAAAATTATCCAACTTTATCTAATCTGGTCCAAAGGTGTCTCATGGCTGCAGCTTGAACAATGTCGTGGATCATTCAGAGGAGCTTCTTACAACGAACATAAAAAACCGCAGCGGATTGGTTTTTCCTGAGAGCGCCCAACATTCATTAACATCTGATCACACGTGTCCGCCACCTCTTTTAACCAACCACAGTCATAAACCAGACAACTTTCTCATTTCCAAAGAAAAACACACCGAAACCGAAGAATGCGTTGAAGAGCCTCTCAAGTGGAACCGCACCGTCTCACACCTTAACTGTTTTCTTTTAATGTGATGAATGGAATGCTGTAGACCTGCCTCAAGTGTGAGGCAGACTAATCAAGGAATTACTTACATTTTACACTGTAGGCGCAAAACTTAGTTGCAACAATTTCTTCAGCCAGCGGAAATACAAAGAATAGAAAAAAAACATGCATCCATAAAAACAATGTGTTACCTTTTCCCCTTTGTTGCCTTTTACTCCACGAACGCCGTTTTCTCCCTAGTATAAAGGAAAAGCACGTAAAGCAGGAAAACGCAGACCCTCGTTGCTTAAAAATCAACTTATTCTCCGCATTCCAAGGGATATTGAAAAATAAACATAAGTTTTCACTTTCAGGGTCTCTTGCTAAATACACAATAAATTAAATGTCTGTGTTCAGTGTTTCAATTCAGCGAATGGTGGGTAACGAAAGCCTGTTCTTTGATGAATGCTTTCAAAGACTTTTCTTACCTTGACACCACGAGGTCCACCGTAGCCTTGAGGGCCTTGCGGTCCGGGTGGTCCCTTAAAAAAGAAATAGTCGTTAATTCATTTATGATATGTCACACCAAGACAAGCAGTTGACTTAATTAGTTTCTGAACGATCTGCCGGAACACCAAGATCATACCACCGTACTTCTGTGTATAGTTTGCAAAAACGTCTTTGGAAACAATTCATTTCAGTTAAGAATGAGAGGAACCTTTCCTCTTTGAAAATGGTTACAATGAGCAACTCTAACATAATTTTTTTTCAAATTGCTAATAAAGTTGGTAACAGTGAAACAAACACACTTGTCACATCTCATGAAGTAAACCACATTTACCATTGAACCTTTACTTCCTGTTGCACCTTCATTTCCGGGATGTCCTGGTAGACCATCTGCACCAGGAACACCGGGCAAACCAGTTTTTCCTGTAGGACCTTTAGGACCCGGTGATCCCATCGGACCTTGCGGACCAGGGATGCCCTACGCATGTTGCAAATCAGGAATTAGGTGACTTTCTTTATGACGCCGCCTGCCGCTCATAGATAACGCAACTGTCGTAAGTTCGGTCGTTGGCGCAGTTCACGTGTACATATTTCTACATAACTGTTTTTTATAGTATAGGCGATTGCCATTTCTGTTACGCTACCGACGATGCTCCACGAGCGTAGCAGGTTATCGGAAGTAGCGTTTTACAGCGGACAAGCTCAGTTTACCACATTTCAGAATGATTGTTTCCTAATCTGCTGTGCGCAATAGCTCAGCGTGCTTGTCACTCGTTTGGCGTTCAAATGATCTGTTACTCTAAATTATAAACCTGTGATTTTTGATTTGGCTCAATTTTCAGGCAATTCGTAATGGTAGACAAAAGTCTGGAGTGAAATTTATTAACATATAGGAATTTGTCGTTCAGAAATCAGATCGGAAAATAAATTTTCGTGAACGAGTAATGTGCAAAAGCAAAATCATTTCGATCTGCTCCAGATAAAATTTGTTAGCAGCAGTTTAAATAACGGAACCTCAACCGCATGTTACGAACAAACACTGGTTAATGCAAGACTTCTAAAAATGACAGCTAACAAGGAAATCAGCAGACGAGGCCTTAAAATCACGTACTTGTGGACCAGCTGTGCCTTGCTGACCAGAAGGTCCTGGCTCTCCTTGTGGACCCTGAAAAAGTAAAAGATTCGATCTACTTTACGAGTCAAAGAACACATGTACAGTAGGTGGAAAAGTTGAGGTTCAGTGCTGTGCTTTAGACGGCAGTACGAAAGCACGGAAGTCGCTGCAGCTTGTTGCAAACTTCAACATCTTGAAGATTGATGAGATAATGATTAACAAAATTGTCTGACAACGACACGGAAAAGTAAATTCTTGCGGTCGTGAACCTTTTGGAAATGTTTTACAGACTATAGTCAGTGAGATGTCATAGAATGCATCTTAAATTTCACAACCAGGAAATCATTTGCGCTGAAAAAACACTCAAAGTTTCTCTGCGAATGCCCGGTCTTTAACGTCTTTACTTCTGAAATACCAGTTTTATTTTTTCATGAAGTCAACCAACAAGAGACTGACCCGCAGAAGGACTCGGCACGAATCAACTCACCAGATTTCCTTTTGATCCTTGTTGGCCAGGAACACCGCGAGGTCCCTAAAAAAAGAATTGGTTGCCGATTAAATGTGTGACACGAAAGTAATCCTTTATCAACAGCAAGCATGCATAGGATCTACATACCGGTGGACCTTGGGAGCCTTGCGGACCCTTCGGGCCAGTTTCTCCTCTGGGACCCTGCAAGTGAAGATCGGTAAAGTGAAGTTTGAAACGAATATGGATACGCTAAAGTGAAGTTTGGAGAATACGGATACGCCGTCGTTGTTTTAGTCACTTAAAAGCGTTATTTGCTGGTAATACAGAACAGCTGAAAACAATAGTTAAATTGAATAGCACAAATTGAACTAATGAAACTTGCCTGAGCTCCAGGAAGGCCTCTGGGTCCACTGTCACCGGTCTCACCCTTAACAACATGAGATGAGTGAATGTTGTTGGAAAACAAATGCTTTCAAAATTGTACAAACATCTCTAAGAAAATACCCAAAGAATCTAGCTAGCCGTTATTAATTTTTTTCTCAAAACGCTACTTACCCTTTCACCATCTGCACCAGGAGGACCTATCGGCCCCGATGGTCCAGTTTCGCCCTGTAAAAAGTATTTGAGGTCACAGTGCTTAAACCCAAACAAACAGAACAATTTCATCAAAACTACAAAAGATTGAACACCTGCCCATGTAACAGGTCAAGTGCAAACGGGCAGTGATATTTTACTAAATGCTAAACGCACCTGATGGCCTTTCGGACCAGGTAATCCAGGCATACCGTCGAAGCCTCTGTCACCCTGCAAGCAAGCAATTGTTCATTTCAGTCAAAAGGGACTAGTGACGCTTCGCAGCTCTACAACCGAGCACGGATTGCTTTGATTCTGATAGACGAGCGTCCCATTCGTAAGTGGGTGTAGGACGGAGTATGAAACAAAATTCGGTTGTGGGAAAGCAAAACAGGCTACTCCCATGTGGTTTTGCGCCACAGTCATTATCACTGAACTGCTAATGTACTTGTCCAAACACAATCACTGGCCAATAATCCACAGTCTGTTTCTCTTGATTTTTTCAAAAACCACGGTCTACAACAAAAGTGTGTTCAACTAAAACGATTACAGCAGGGAAACTTAGCAATTCACAACCAACAATAAAGTCCACAGAAAGTCGCAAAATGTTCATGTAGCCTTTCATTTCAAAGGTGCAAATTCCGTTGGATCAACAAAAGACAAATACCAAACACGAGATCTAGTATTCCCAAGCTACGGAAACACTGCATGAAACAGGTGTGACCTGGCGCTTAATCACAGCGCATAATCACCAACTTTACATTGCTGCCTTGAAAAATTATCAGTCAAACTCTAAATACTACTTGAAAACTTTCCTGGAGTGTGTGCAGGCAGTGTAACACGATCGTATATCATCAGCCAAGCTATAGAAAATAATATGAACAACATCCCCAACAAAGCAAAATATTATTCCAAGGGTATTCAAACCTTTGATCCAACTGGCCCAGGTTCTCCTCTTAGTCCATCATCACCAGGCCTTCCCTGCGCAACAACGATAGTATTGATCAGACATGCTGAATAAACAACTTCTGTAAAAGCCAAGATCCGCTCAGAAAAAAAAAAACTTACTTCATTCATAGTAAACGCAAATACTGAAACTCTGCAAAGGATTATTTTTTCTCACTGAACACGATTCACGTTTGTCAACACACGTTACCGCAGAAGCATATCGACTTATCTTGAGCTAACAGAGGCACAAGCGACTAGTAAGTTGTACACTAGCATAATGCTCCCAAACATCAGGTTTATATGACAAGTAACTAGGGGAACATGGAAAATCTTACACCACTTACCGTTTTCCCAGGAACACCATCCAAGCCAGGTGGTCCTCGAGGGCCTTGCAAACCCTTAACACACAAACTTTAGTTAGGAACTGGCAATTAGCAACTGCACGAGCTTTGTGAGTCTCAAAAATAAGCCTTGACACGCACTGAAGGGATCAATAAAGGCATACATCAGGAGCATTTCCTTATCGTCACTTTGACGTGTCAACAGTTGTAAGTCACGCAGAAAAAAAACAAAACTGACCAATGGTCCAGGCTCTCCAGACTCTCCTTTCAGGCCTGCCGGGCCCAGATCTCCCTGTGATACAGAAAACAATGTAATAAAATGGCCAGAAAACCACAAAATTGGGAATAATGAAATGACGCAATGTCAAAAGTACAAACGATCATCAAAAATACACAAAAATTAACTCGAAGCATGAGTTAAGCACCAATTCTAAGGGAAAAATTGAAGTCACAAAAAAGTCAGCAGTTCTATTTTTTCAAATCTACAATATGGTTTTCTACCGGGATTAAAGTGCTTCCTTTGTATTCACGTATATACAGTAACTCAGTCATAGTAGTAGGTTATTATCTACGAGCTTCAAAGCAAACTTGCCCACATATGCTGTTATTTTCCCGAAAATTAAAAGGTGCCTTTGCTTAACGAAAGCCGCAATGGCTCAAAGCATCTTCACCAAAAAGGCGAGAAAACTTACCGGTGTGCCTGGTCTTCCAGCCAATCCCTGAGGTCCAGGTGGTCCTTGCAAAGCGAGCTGCAAAGAAAAAACGGTTTTAACCAAAAATTTTAAGGTTATCCAGATATTTTAAACGAATAACTACAAGTTTTACAAGAAATATTGTAAGCAAATGACTACAACACTTTGTTGTGAAAACGTTTCAGCGTAAAATATATTACCGATTCCTCTGTGACCGGTTACGTTTGCCACAAGTAAATTAGCCTAAAAAATAAAAAAATTGGAAAAACCCTCTTGAAGATCTTTAAATGCTTACAAATTTCCCACTGCTGTTGCACAAGAAGCGAAGGAAATTGCGAAATTGTTTGATGTGGAGCTCGGTTTGCTACCGCAGTAGCGCTAAAATTAATTTGCGGTGTGCTGAAATTACGGTTGATCAACGAATCTTATACTTGTGGGTTTTTCTAAGTAATGCCGTCGCTAAAACGTTCCATACCATTAATGCGTACGACTGCTTATCGTATATATTTTCAGAAGATAGCGAATTGTGCTCAAGACGGTACTGGTCATGGTCACTTACTCTTGCTTGGCTAAGGGAAAGCTGTGCTTGCAGTTCGGCCGGTGCGTTGGATCCCGGTCCTTTCTGACCATCTGGCGTCGCAATGCGGAACTGTAACATGAAATATAAAGGTTTTACGAATGATTATTTTCTTGTATTGAATGATAGCAACTGGCGGCAGGCTGCATTTTGCTTCCTGCAGTTTGCTTCTTGTTGATGAGGCGGTTGAGATTCACGCTGTTTCACAAAGCGCTCTGCAGCGCAGCACTATGTGAGTGATAATATTATGTCTAAAGATTTTGCGTTTTGATGCGGGAGAAATCGGCCGTGGTTCAGTCTCTCAACCTTCCGATTGAGAAGCGAACTCTGCACGATTATGGTGTCGCAGCCTTCATGCATCTTTTGCAAATATCCTGCTTACGCGTAACAGTGCGATCAAGAGCAACCTATTGCCGTTACTACCTGCTTTGAAGAAAACGTTGCTTTTTGTTGCCGATCACCGCGCTGATAAAGTAGGGTTGGAAGTGGATTGAGACGAATCTGTCTCAATCATTCCACGCTGTACCTCGTTCCTAGTCATGCGCTGCGAGATTTTACCGAAAGTGGGAGACAAGCATGGTGGTGGTAATTTGTTTCGTCTTTTTGTACGAAACTTAATTTCGAATTCATTCGTCTTGTTCCCTTGAGGAGCTGAAGCATCCATCGCTTGCTTACTGCTCATTTGACTACCTGTAGTTGGTGCCTAAAAACGCTTGCGTTACCAGCATAGGGATCAAGCATTTACGGTACAATCACATGTACTCCAAAAATTGAAAGCAGCTCCCGTGATAGGCTACGTATTGGTTACAAGCTGAATTAACCATTTGTCGCAAACACGATTGAAGTTTGCTTTGCTTTTCCACCACAAGAGCTACCATAACCGAGTGCACCAGTCATATACTGCAAGCAAACTGGAATCAACCAAAGCTACTGTTTTTAAGCAGAGCAATCGATCTCATCAGATTTGTCTCGAATTAGGCCTATATTAATTTTCAGTAATAATTTTTAGTCTGCCTCTAAAAGACGATTAAGCGAGCCAAGCACTTCAAAATGATAAAGTAGTTGCGGGCAAAACGACAAAGCAAAATAGCAGCTGTATTGGCAGACGATGTGGGTAATCAGTATATTTTATTCACCCTTCAATATGTTCCTTAACTCCATCTGTGGTATAGCAATGGTAAATGGTGTATCCAAAAACAGCCAAGAGAAATGCAACTCCCAATCCATACAGCACATCAGCGCATTCAGCCATGATGGGCGGCAAACAAGTTTGTTTACATTTCTAAAACATAACCTACTGCAGATCAAGAGAACTTTTTTCTTATAGTACAGTAATCTGATATAAGAAATAATAACCAATGCTATTGTTTCGTCACAACGGCTTTTATCTGACAATTTGATTCCTATATAAAGTCGAACATACCCAGCAAAACAGAATTAACCAGTGTTGCCGCTTTAGCCATTTCATGGCTGGATTCAGCCTAAGTTCAAGGTGTTCAGCCAGAAAAATTTTAATTTAGCAATTAGTCATTTTTACCGCGAAGCTCGTTGAAATCGTCAGTTTTGATTTTACCGTTTCCCTTGGCCTTGGCTAGACACATGACTTCGAACTAAGAACGTATACAAACTAATGTAAAAGCAGCTAAATTTTTCCACTGAAGAAGGAAAGTCTTTGGCCACTTCAACGGATGCTATAAAAATAACATCAGATAAGCCCATACTGGATAATGCTAAAATTAATGGTTCCATTTTTGAGAAAATGCAAGTGTATCTGAAAAGAAAGCATTTGAAGTGGATAGTTGCCTGTTGATCGATATTTTTCTCAATGTCTTGTTTTTCTTTCTCTTCTTTTTATCAATTTTTTCTTGATATTGTCTTTAATATTTCCTTGACATAAACTTCTTTTTGAAACAGAGTTTTGCTCCGGAAGTCTGCCTTCTTTGAACTGATACTGGTATAACGCTAAGAAACTTTAAAATGTTGATCCATCGAGCTCAGTGCTGGACATAACATTGGAAAAAAGGAAAATACGCACTCGTTTCAACATATTTTTAGCTAAATACAGTGCTTGGTAGAAACAACAGTTAGGTTTGTATGTGGCGTAGCTAATTTCCACTGCTGCAACTTGGTCGCTCGGTATTGGGTAGAATGAAAACTTTTGTATTGTATATTGTTGCATTAATTTTAGTCATGGGTTACTTTGCTTCTAATAGATTATAAACATTTCATGTCAGAACAAAATTGTTTTGACTAATTTAGCAATTAGCGATGCTTGCAGTGGCTAAATTCCTGACGTCCAGTATGTATATCACCGGCAATACAAACAATGTGACAACGGCTAAGTCTACCTAATGTTCACTGTTAATTATTTATTTTACAGTTTCTTTTGGGCAGTTTTGCCATTTCTGATGAAAACACAGTTTATTTTGGACAATTCAGCTTTCTCTGATGAAAATATATTGGTCAAATGTAACCACATCTGAAGTTTAAGTCTCATTCTAAAACATCTGATTCATCACANCCACAACAATCAGAAGCACTTGAAACCTTGAAAATTCAGGGACAGTGGACAACTTACTGGAATCATGATGTGCCGTCCAGGAGGTCCAGGTAAGCCTTTCTCACCAGATAATCCATCTCTTCCATCAGAACCCTGCGATTTTTCGAAAGATCTCCGTAAAGCTTCTAACCGATAAAAAGGTAAGGGATGGTACAGCGAATGGCGTTCCGATATAAACGACTTTTTTATTTGTCTCGAAAAGCAACGCACTTGAAGCTTACCCGGAAAAAACGTACTGGTTAAAACTGCCTATGGCGGAGGAATTTTTAACGAGCGAGCACGAAACGGGATTAGTCCATGAAGTTTCCACTAAATTGATAGTCAGTTTGCTTTTCTGAGGGATCAAATATATTTCAAATTGCTTCTGAACGAGGGAAGTGAAAAAAATTTGTTGGTAATCAGTACAAACCAGCACTTTACAATTCGCATACATAGGTGGAGACGAAATATACTTGAAAAAAGAACCAAACTAATCCTTTATGCAGACAATTTGAGTTTTGCAATGCGACTGTTGAATGTTTTCTCCAACTTGTGTCCAACGATAGAATCACAATGTTTTCAGCAGAGCACTAGCATGACGACACAATAAAGACAGCATTAAAAAAGTACTGCAGCGCTCTTGTTCTGTGCCGTATCCGAAGTAGTTCATATACAGCAAAGCAGCAACGAAAAATAAGTTTACTGAAATTTTCAACGGTCGTTTCGGTCCCAACTCTATAAAAATAAGCATCCAACCTTTTCTCCAGGTTCTCCTTGCTCACCCATAGGACCTGGGAATCCTGGAGGACCAGGAAGACCCTGCAAAAAAATGAGCAGTATACTTAGCCTACTTAGTCAACACAGAAAACGCATCAATAAATTCTCTGCATTTTGTTGAGGCCCTTAGTGGTCTTCAACGGTTCGTCTTGAAAGCGATTAGAATCTAAATGCTCTGAGATGTGTCGTGTGAAGAGAATCGAACAATTGCTGAAGATGCGATCAATTTCTGAATTCACACCGATTCAGAGGTTTCGGTTACACCAATTGCACAGGATGGATTCACCTTTCGATGGCTGCGACTCAGTAACACATTCAGACGAGTTGAAGTGGGGGCAGTGTGGAAGCAGTGCTTTTAGGGAGGAGTTAAGCAAACGCTTGAAAAGTAACAATTTGCGTTCGAGTGTGGCTAAATTGGGTCAAACAAACCAATTTTCGGAGAGCGCTCACTCCAGAAAATTTTCCTGAAGTCGGCGTTCATGAGAAAATTCTGTGCGAACGTGGCTCGTCGCAAGTAAGGGAACCAATATGTAAGAAATCTTACAACAGTGGACTGTAGTGTGATATTTTGTAACTCCAATCGCACTACTTGAAGACAAGAGTTTTCAGCAGTCACCCAATTTTAACCTATTGAATTAAACTTCCCTCTACACACAACAAAACTGTCGGCAAAATATCTTACATTTTCACCCACACAATTTAAAAGTTTTGGTGCAAATGATATAGAATGCTTACACTCTTCAAAATTTTCAAAACAGTTCACTACACCAGAAACGACAAGTCAAACACGAGTTATGAAAAAAATTGAAAATAATCGTTGTTAATCAAAAACTGTGAACCTGTCAGATACGTTCAATAAAACATTAAGAACATTTTCATTGTTTGAGGCTTAATGTTTTACACAGTGGTTCTCAACCATTTGTAGTGATATACTTTTTGGGCAATATTTTGCTGCCAAGTCTATCAAGTATCTCGTGGCTGTAATCATGAGCACAATATTTAGAGACTACCTGTAATTTTTGTACATTTACATTAAAAGTTCATTATGAAGACACTTAAAAATTATCCATGTACCCATTGGAGCACCTTTGTGTGCACAAAGGGGTGCGTGTACCCGCATTTGAGAACCACTGTTTTACAAATCAGAAAATCGCAGCTGCGTCTACCTTCAGTCCAGGTGGTCCCGGAGGGCCAGGGATGAATAAGCCCTGTAAAAATACGAAAGTTTTGTTGTAACACTTCATCAACCAAAAGGACGTGGATAGTTTATTTGGATGTATTACAATAAGCTAAAACTGCTTTTATGCACATATGACAAACTAAAAAAGTACATTCGTGACCACCTCAAAAATCGTATTTCATAAAGCGTTTCACTTGAACAAGGAAATAGCGACAAAATTATAATTTTCCAACTACGATTAAAGCCGTTAATCTTAAAACTGATGTACAATGAGTGAAAGTGTTAGTCCGCAGCTGTCTCCTGCGTCAATGTTGTAGGCGATACATTCTTCACGCTTTGTTTAGGATTTAGTACATAAGCAATTAATATTCAGCTTACTTTTGTTCAAATGATCTGGATCTGGTACATCGAGAGCAAAGAATATACGTAACGTATTAGCTTTAACCTACGCGATAGCGATTATTCAAAATGTCCACTGCTACAAAAACTAAAGGAGGCATTGCTTTCCAGTTAAATGCCAACCGACTTACAGGTTCAACAACAGCTTGTTCGCCTTTTTGACCTTTTTGTCCCTGCAACAAGAAATTACAAACATGAAGTTTCTCAACTGTGTTGCTAGCAAACAACCAATACAGCGGTATAAACAATTACAATAAAAACAAACATGCGAAATAACGCTGACATCAAAAATAGGTCTTTGCAGAGAAACCAAACACGAGCTACAAATATTTTTTCTGAAAAAAATTATATTGTTTTCGAGGAGAGTGATTAATTGATTGTTTCTCGGCAGCATTTTTTAGTATGGATGCAAATTTTTTTTTTTTATTAATCACTCAAGTTTTTGATTCGCAGTACTTACAAACGAAACAAGCTTCGCCGTTTTCTTAGCACGCATAACCCTGTAGCTTTTATCGCACCATGCTTGGTGTATATTATATAAATATTTGATTTTTAAGGGAATTATGCAAACATAAATGAGCGTCGAATTCATAGCACTTCAAAACAACACCCGATTTCTAGAACAAAGATAAACTTTGACGTGTTTGCTTGTCAAGTAATTGGTATATATTCGAATTCAACAACCAAACGTTACAGTCTCATTTAACCAGGCAAGTCATTTAGATCAAATTTAACGAGGCCATTACCTGAAAGAGATTCAAAAACACCAACGTAGCAGTGCAAAGGTCACTACAAAATAATACATCCTCATGAATTGTAACTGTACCTGAGTGCTACCTTGTCCACCGTCAGTATCCCCGTCACCATCTCCTCTGTCACCTCGGGAACCGGGTATTCCGCCATCGGGGACAGCTAGATGTTCTAACTCATCGTTAGCAGAGGCTGCTGCCGTACCATCGTCGTCATCACCAACCTTATAATATAACCAAATAAGGGAAGACGCATGAGAGCATAGCAGTAAGAAAAAAAGGCATTGCTGTGTTGAAATGACATTTAACTGCACCAAACCCAGAAATCGTTTNAAACAAATTANAGAAAGCAGGATTGGTTCGAGTAACTTTTCATCTAGCGTCAGGTGTCATACCGCAACAGGATGGCGTAATAAACGCAACTTCAATTCACTTGATCACAGTCCGAACTTAGTTGCAATAAAAATTTAAGCATATAAGATGTTACTATCTTTATCGCTCAAGCGCACTCCTGGCGGCACTGAAAGCAACAACACGCCGACTTTAGTGCCAGCCAGTTGACTCACAAATGTAACGACTGGTGGTTCCACAACTGCTGCTCTGTAATAACGGTCACAACTCGGAGCAAGCTTCAATTTGGACCGGCACATTTGGGCGGCCAGACTTGGATCAGTGTCGAAAATAAAAGACTGGATGTCACCCTGAAAAGACGAGAAAAAAGTGATAAGAACAGTGTAAATGTTGGAATGATTCTTCCTTAATTTCACAATTTTCTTGTTGTTTCTCTGATTTCATAAAAAAAAAACTTTTGGGGAATCGCTGCTTTTTAAGTGCCACTTTTTTAAATCAGGAAGAAAAACCATAAAAATAAGTATTGTCGATTTCGACAAAAACGTAAGGGAAAGGGTCAGCACACAAATAAGTACCAGACCTTCCGTACGTTTCCCCCTCTTGTTTTGATGAGGATACTATGATCCCAGCTTCAAAAGTTTCTTGCTTATGCGTTTGCAAGTTTAACTAACAAGCATCCCCGGTCTGGATTAGGAAATTTGATATTTTACGCATGTATTCTCTGTACCGTCCGCTGCGCTGCAAAAAAATTGAGAGATTTTGTGCGTACACAATACGAGTTTTGGCAAAGGCCATGAACGAAACTGAAATTTCTAACCACTTTGTTGGGTGTAATAACCTAAACAACAAATCACATCCATGACTGACATGTTGGTTAAGCAATGCTGATTGGTTTGCAAATCAATTAACAAATAGTATCCATCTTTCTCAAGTTCGCACAAGCAAGAGGCAGAAACAGGAACATAAAAACGACACTATGGACAATCTTCAATTAGTGTATCGATTCTTTGCACATAATAACTACTTAAAATCGATCCATTGCTTACAAAACCTTGTGCAAAATTAGAGGTGTAGCAAGTTTCAGGAATAAATAGTAGTTTTTCAAGGATGTAGCAAGATAATCTTTGGTAATCATAAAAAATAAGTTAAAGAAAATATAACATCTCGATCAGTCAAAATGAAACCAGTTTCCGCACTCAGAGTGTTTAACTGATAGAACTTAACAAAGACAGGCCAACAATTTTTGAAAGATTTACCTCAAAGACTTCCATATCTTCGCCAACACCGTTTCCCATCATAACTACACCTCCCAGATCTAAGCGGTTGCTCATGTCTCTTGGAAGATGCTTGTCGGAAACCATTTTACAATCAACATACATCTGCACATTTTCATTGTACACTGACCAAGCCACTCGATGCCACCTGGAAATCGAAACATGCATATGTGTATAATGCCGATGTAACATGTATACAATATGTATATTATATAATGCCGGCGTAGAGCGGAAAATTCCAGGCAATACGCAACTCTTTTTGGAGCCAAACGTGAAACGTCAAAGGACGACAGGATGAAGAAAACCAAGAAATAATTAATCTCTTACTAACAAACACAAAACTTTGCAAATCGTCAAAACCCATGGTGAAAGTTTTGCGAGTCCTCAAAGCTGATAGCAAACAATATCTTTATAACTCAGTGTGTTTGACGTAAAACATAACCGTTATATAGTAGCAGTGAACATGCAGCACGGATTGCAATTGCACGTACTGTCCATCTGCCAGGTCCGTTCCAGTAAAGCTTGGATAAATCGGCCGAACACTCGTGTCGTCGCGATACTGGAATTCAGGATCTTCGCCAACCGTCATGCCGAGTTGTTGCCACATCTGCCTGTGCTTCATTCGAAACAGGGTAGGCTTGTAGCAAGTAGACTTTGGTTTGATCGTCGCCATGATGGAAAACTCATCAGGAAATCCCTGTCCGACTGAAAAAAGTACGTTTGTGCCAATGTTGACATCCTGTGGTAAACCAACGTTTTGTTGTAATTTTGATAACAAGTTGTAATTTTTATAACAGCAGTATGATTGTTATAATTATTTCCAAGCTCGATAGAGACACAAGTTAGTGAATCTGCATCACCCAAACTTCAAACATCTGCGTGATAAACGTTATAACTCATAACATCCACGAAAAAAGGCAAGCAAGTCACGTCGGCTTGACTACCAGTTTTGGCAACCAATATTGAAAAAGAGTAGCCGAACCGAAAGCTTAAGTTTTTTCACACAAGTCAGTTATCGCCATCGACTTTTCGTTGCGAGACTTACTCTCCACAGGTTATTTATTTTTCACCACGGCACCTCTCACCAACACCAGTTTACCACCAGGAGAAATTGTGTTCGTTGACGAACTATTGGTGGTGAAAGGTGTCATGGCGACAACTGTCATGGCTTCAAACTACTTATTTTGCGCATGTTGCAATTACTTGATCTTATTTTTCTGTGTTTGTCAGTTACATGTGACCATATAAAAGGCAACGAAATGCACAAAATGTCCGACAATGGCAATACGCCTTTACACATCACACGCAAAGATTAAAATTTCAGAATTTCACGGAGAGGCGCTTTTGCAACTCACCAAATTCGGAGAAGACATATTCTGATGAGAGCATGATCTGAGTTTTGTTCGATACCCGGTAGGCATCCCGATGTGCGGCTCGCTTCTTCTTCTTGGACTGGCAGAACCCTGGTGCAGGAACGACGCCCGGCGCAGTCGGAATTCCTAGCCTCTTCATAAGGTCAATTCGTTCTGTAAAATATAAAATATATGGCTCATTGTTTTTGAATCCAAGCTGAGCAGTTTCTTGTGGGAATTTGACATGTCCACATACAAATGGCCCAGGTTTTCGACAATGCAATACACAAGCACTTTGCTTAGTTACAAGATTCATGCGGAAAGATTGCGTGTCTTCTCACTAATCGCTTGATCTTGCCTCAGTGCTAAGTCAACAGACAGATATTGTACGACTAAAAATAGTAATGCAACTGTTGCCGTCCGGATTATTCTTAACGCGAGGATTGAAGTCAAGCAACACAAGGAACAGAAATTTGTGCAAATGGGCGTTGCGCACAATGACCGCTGGTGGCAGTACGGAGCAGAAAACGTGTGGGGAGTTTGAATCTGATTTGAAGTACGAGAAAATACAAAACAATAGATTGCATTATAGATTGAAAAAACAAATGGATTGAATAGATTGAAACAAAACGAACAGTTGTTTTTGAGACAGGCTTACACTGATCTAAACAATGCGTGCTAACTTCACGCATACTGCGACGTAAATGACTGCAATGCTTATGTTCCCAAACACCGTTGTCGTTAATTCATTTTCAAGCCTTCAGATTAGCACAGCTATATAATCTTCTGTTCAGTCGTAAGTAAACAAAAAATTGAGATGCTCATTGCAGAGGTGGTTTAAAATGATACGGTACAGCTGGTGAAGTGCGACATTAATTTTTAAACGTTGTTGTTTGACAAAGCTTTATTGTATAGACCAATGCTCGTTGATAGAAGCCCCAAGTTTTGTTTCAAATAGTTATTTGCTGTTCGGTGCTAAAAATAAGAAGCATGGTAAAGTGCGCTGAACAACATAGACGTACGTCGTTGTTTAACATCTAAAAAATTCGATCCTGTATTTGGTAGTTCGTAGTTGCATTTTTCTTTTATTTTACTTTAAATGTTCCGGTTATGCTACACCTTTCAAACTGTAATTATGTAATTCGTTGCTGGCGCATCCTAACCAAATCCTGTATCGATCAAAACGCGAACGCGCCAACATTTTTACACACTTAATTTGTTTGCAGCAACCAGACTAGAAAAATGTTGCAATAATTGTAAATCGTTGCACTCAACCACACCGCTCGATTGCAAGTGCTCGATGCAGAAGGGGTGGATAACTCGACCGCGATTCCATGCCCGCGGTATGCGACAAATTCTACGCATGACTAATTAGCAGACCACAAGCGTAAACACGCAAACTTTTCGGAAAAAAAGACTGAAATCACAACGACCAGCATTGTACTGAAAAGCATTTTTTCGTCTAGACAGCACCACCGCCCGAGCCCGCAGTAAGTCAGCTCACATGCCTGCATACCTCAGCAGAGGTACGTGGCATCGGCGTCTGCAAAGATGATGCATAAAAATCGGCAATGCAATTCCATTTGCTACAACCAACACTACTTACAAACTTGCTTTGACAGCAATAATGGAATAGTTTCTATGAAAGACAACAACATATAAGTCGTTTCAACAAGAGATATTTACTTATTTGCTTTACGTATAGGATTCCCGACAAGCTGCGCTTAATGTTTGCTAATGCTGTGGTTCCTCTGTCTGAGACGTTTCAGCCAAACAAAGTCCAAACACGCATCCACGAAGGCAGTGCGTTATAAATAGGGCAACCAAAAATCAACAAAGTCAAATTTTTATGCCTTTTTTAAAGTTTATGAAACGTCCAAAACCAAATTTTACGCTGATACCACGAGTGATTCCAAAGTTATTAGGTCAAAAAAAAGTCAAAATTTATCGTTAGGTTAAAATTTCTTGCAGCAGTTTTTTTTTCACTTCATCGATATTTTATTAAAGCTGCAACAACAGATGTTGACATGCTTTTGCAAGGTTAATTGAAATTTTGAAACTCTAACATAATACTAGATTTTTTGCGACTGCTGATGTAATACTGTTGTTTTGCCACGACTGGACGATTGAAAGTACGCTAGGTGTGGAAGCAGTTGATGTTGAAGTTTAACATGTAGAATCTTCTCAATGACTTCAAGAGATTTTTTGACACTGGATATTTCTCTTGCCCCTTTGGACTGATATTCGTCTACGGTTTGTTACCTCCAGTTTCGCTGGGTCTTTCACACTTTCAATTTTTATTGCATTTAAACAGAAAAAAAATTTTAACCTATCGGTTTGATTTCTAATATATGCTTTGTATTCCGTGTTCCAATCGCAAAAGCAGGAAATTGATAGGTCAAATGAAAGTCAAAATTTGTAGAGTATAAAGTCATAAACTTAATTTTTTAGGTCAAAACATTGGTTGCCCTAGTTAGTTTTCAGTTTTTCACAAACTTTTTTGAACAGGTGCATTCAATATAGCGTTAGTCCGACCACTGTATATTTTCTTTTAAGCAAAAAATCCATGCGACATTTGAAAGCATTTTTCCAGATGTAATTTTGTCCTAATTTGCCAACAACCTGTTTTTCTTTACTCTCACATCCATGACGGCATCAGTGCAAAAAAATTGACGGTAAAAAAAAGATAAGGGCAGTTATGATCAGGACATCATATGGACTATCTAGTAGTCTGCTAGCTACTTGAATAGAAAAAGCTTTATAGTCAGTATCAGTAACTTGCATACGACGAGCAATTCGTCGAACCGGGTTTACTTCGGTAATGCATGCATTGAACGCATTTGTGAAATTATCTCAAAACGAGTCAGTATAGTTAAAGCACCAACTCATCTTTCTAGTGTTATACAACGTTCGGGGCCCTGGTCAACACGCTGGTCTCGGCCAAACGGTCAAACTGAGTGGACAACTGAAAACCGTGTAACAGTTTACAAGACTGCAGCCAACGTGTGGCGTGGCTCAACATGGATGTGCGATAGTAATCAACGACAAGAAATTGCACATACGTCTCCTAGCAATTGGGCGAGCTATGCAATTACAACAATAACTGACATCCTTTTGTCTTAGCGATTTCCGGTCACCATAAAAAGTGGAATGTTAAACGAACCTCATAAACTACAAAAATATAATCCCACTAATGGTTCGGCGGATTTCGTGCGCAGCTACAAATGCGTGATTTAATTTGTTTGGTAATAAGACGTAAAATGTTATTTTATCAAAATATTTAAAAAATTAAGTTTCTTTTTCGTCAGCACTTTCGATTTGTTCTAAAAATATCCCCTTGCCAAACCACAAATATTTTGTTGTGATGAAGAGCTGAAGCCCACCGCTGATATGAAATGCGACAAGCCGCTCATAAAAAGTGCATGTTATTTAAAAACTTTCATACACAGACACCAAACTGATCCACCGAATTCGGATTACGACATCGTGGAATGCCGAAAAAAGATAAGTGATCATTTCCGGAAGCAAAATAACACTTTCTGCAGCTCGCTGGTGCATACCATACGTAAGAATTACCCAACAACGAAATTAAAACCCAATTTGCACTTCACCACGTCCGACCCTCGATTGAACAGCAGAAAAAAACTATCGCGCGCCATATTTGACAACAGCAAAGCAAACACTTACCAGCTTCTGCAGTTGTTACCAGCAGCAGTGCTGCTATGCAGCATATCACCGCCATTGCAGCTGACTTTTTGCCCCATTGTGGCGTAACAATGGACGATGTGCTGGTGCCCATTGCTTCGCTCACAATCCAACAGCTGATAGTTCGAGTGGACACGGACCCACCGTGTCCGTAACGTTCGTCCGCCGTGCACAGAACTGACCAGCCCACACTTAGTTTAACTGTGGCCGCGCCTGGAGCGGCAAATGATTGCTCGGCCGAGTTCGCCCTGTCTGAAGTCATAAGTATTCGACGAAAGAAAAACGCCGTCGCTCGAAAACCAGACAGCGGAAATCGCGACGCGTAGCCTGAGCTCCAAGCCGCCGTTACACCTCTCTGCAGAGAATGAACTCCACCGCAGCTCCTTGGAGAGATTGTGCTGTTTCTTGTTTCCGCCTATGTGCTCTCATAAGTCGCCAAAACGATCAACCAGCTTGATTCATCGTCATAGTCGGATGAAAAAACGCATTTGCCGAACGGCGCTTTAGACTGTTTTTCTCGTCGCCACCTGCTCACTTCGTCTGGTTAGACGTTAGATGCAACGCCGTAAACGTCATATATGACTTAAACAACTGTTGGTGCAAAACTGATTAAAATGTTTTTAATTTTTCTGCCAAGTTTAGTCTGCTTTTTTTCTTGTTGCCAGCGTTTCAAAAACAACAAATTGAAATAAACGCAAGACAACAGAGACTTTATTCATGAACCAACTTGGATCAGTTCGTTGTTTCATAACGACCGCTGGTGGTCTAGTAATAAAGCAACTGTACATTTTCGTAGTAATCGTTTCAGGAAGTAAGTTAGCGCATCCACCTAGTTGAAGACGGTCTTTTTGACTTTCTGCGACAATAGTACTTTGGCATTATCAGAAAACTCCTTGAACTTCTCGAAACAGCTAATCCCGACGAAGCGGTTCAGCGATTCCACAACAGGATATTTCGATGCAAGTAATCTTGAGGCAATCGGTTGTTCCTCCTTGCGCGTTCCGCTGTGGTGAACCTCGTACTTGGTCATGGTGAACAGGCAAGTCAGACGATGCAGAAAAGCAACTTGCCGACCGTGAACGAATAACTCGAAGGCATTGAAGTTTTCGCGTTTGAAAATGATCAGGTTGACACGAAATTGGTTTCCTGGTCTTATAAACAGTAAAATCTTGCGGATTACCGGTCTGGGCTGTGAACAAGTACAAAGCGAAACTCTCGCCGTTACCCTGGATACCAGAGCCATTGTCTGAGCTGTGGCAAGTCCTACTTACACCTCAAATAGTTTGCGTTTGCTATTTCCTTTAGAATTCTCTATGGAGATTCGAAGTTTTTGTACCAAATGTGGTTAAAACAAGTCCCTGAATAACGGAGAAGCAAGCTGTCAGTAACACCAAAGAAAATGGTTTCGTTGCAGCTCATTTTTGGACATCAGAATGCAGTCGTGAAGTGTACTGTATACGAATTGCTAATCCTTGCAATTATTTTCGTAGTCCATGATAAAAGCATACCTACGATTTGTGTGTGCATAGGCGTAGAAAGAGAGAGCTCCCCCACTTCTTTTGCTTTTGGGCTAAAGTCGTTTTAAACATTGAAAAAAGATTTTGATTCGAAATTGTTATCTTTTCAAACTTTTTTTGTCAATTTAACCCTTTTTCTGGTATTAATGGGGTCAAAATTGCATTAGATGCGCCTTTTCATTACTTAAAGAAGTTACATTGTAATTTTTTCTGAATTTTGTTTTTTGGGCATGAATATTATAGTTTTTCGGGCAAAACGCTGTAGCTCCCCAGATTTTTTGCTCCCTACGCCTATATGCATGTGTTATCAATTATACAAGAAAAATCTTTCATCATTTCTCGGGCTCATACCGTTGTATTACAGGATGACAGCTTTCTATACAAATGCTGGCCGTGATGTTTCCTGCATAATGGTACTGCATGGGATCTACGAAGTGGTACTGCATGGGATCTACGCCACTATCTTTAAAAGAAAAGTTCGTCAGCACACGTTCAACCAATCACTTTTTAGCGAGTATTGCGTAGTAGCGTAGCCAGCCCAAAATTTGGGGGAAGGCAAATAGTTTGACTTCAAGCGAACAACAGTACTTTGTTTAGGACACCACCTCTCAAAGCACAAAACGACATGACACGCTAGAAAATTGGGGAGCACGGCTCCTTTGTCCCCCCTGGCTACTCCTATGGCATTGCCTAAGTTTTTTTTTACAAATGCTGCTCGTCATGACCCTTCCCATCGTTGACGACGATGAATTCAACTTCTTTCAATCTGTCCAACGCATGTTTTGAAAGAGTTTTGCTGCTTATAAATCATGTCAACATGGTACTTAAGACACTGGTAGTGACCGCGATTTCTAAATAAGGTTTCGATTTCTAGTGATTGGAACATCATCCAAAGGACGTAGAAGTATGAAATGCAAAAACTGATAGGTACTAACTTACAGCATTTAAAATAGTTTTCCAGCAATCGCCTTGACTTAGTAAACACAGTATAACGAAGTGACACAGCCACTTAAGGTCTGTGAGACCAGATTGACCGGAAGAGATAAAATTAGGTCTTCGCTTGTTGCCGCACACTTTCAACAGGTAGTATATAATTTGTTTCTTGTGTTGTTTTTGTTTGAATTGGTGAAAGCAATTAACGTTCCAAATCTTTGCAGACCAAAACCACTCGGTCTTCTTCACAGTTTCTTGATTTGTTGACTTTTCTCTAACAACTTAAACTGAATAAACAATGTAATTGCAATGTAATGGGTTGACGAATGGATTTAATGGCTTTGCAGGCAATTCACAGTTATACGCGANAATAATGCAATACCAAGTTTCGCCTCCATTGTTAAGAATACAAGTGCTCCTGTACAAAGCACATCCTCTACAATCTTTTTCTAAAGACTTGAAAACCCGTAAGGTGTGTATATTTTGCGAAAACTCATTCCCTCTGCGATCTACACATACACAATGTGTAGACTATTTTTTGACGTTCAAGTTGTGGCGATCTTTCATTTTTCACACTTTGACATTCTCGCAGTCATAGGTGTAGGACAGTGGTTCTCAAACTGTGGTACGCGTACCACCAGTGGTACGCGAAGACCTTCAAGGTGGTACGCGAAGAGGCCTACTTTCTGTTTTTCTTCACAAAAAATATATTCACAGCTGTAGTTTTTACTTGTCGGGTT